>WNGJ01010901.1_pt1 | contig 12777 bp, 12 predicted proteins | sample 5400611 | NCBI WGS metagenome assembly WNGJ01 (sample SAMN13153375, study PRJNA577476) | soil metagenome | isolation source: 40 cm soil or saprolite under Garry oak tree replicate 1 | place: USA:California | collected 2016-06-15
GACATTTGAACGAGCACTAGCAGAGAAAGAGAAAGAGATAGAGGCTCTAAAGGCAGAGCTTGAAGCGCTAAAGTCGAAAACGAAGAATTAGCATGTAGTTTGATGGGGAGGGACTTATCCTTCCCGATGCAGGAGTGAGACTCGACATCGAACTGTTGCCGCGTTCCTCCAAAGAGTACTGCCTCGTCTCCAACCTCTCTGTTTCCAAGAAACCTAAAGATCTGCACTGGGGACGCGCATTTCCCAACCACCGTTCCAGGTTTCATGGTTGATGCATCCCGTCATGGAACCACTTCGCAAGCCTAACCTGGTTCGTGTTTCCGTACTTCTCAGCCTGGACGATTCCACGCTCCGACAACGCGGCGACTAGTCTGTGCGTCTTCAATCGTGATATACCCGCTTCTTTCGTGATGTACTTTTGCAAGTAGGTGCCTCCGTGGGCATCTAGAACATTGACGATGCTTCTTTCTTCAGGCTTGAGAGTCTTCAAGACCATGGCTGTGTTTTCTTTCCCGTTACCATTGCCTGGTGCGTAGTAGGTTTTCATCTCAGGCAGTACCAGGAAATAGATGACCCCGACCACGCTGGCTAGTACTGTGGAGAGAAATAGAAGCGAGGAAAACAGTACAAGAAATGGGAAGGTGGCTGGGAATCCTTTCGTGAGAAGTTGAGAGAGAACTTCCAACGGTGATTCTGTCGGGGTTAAGGTTAGGGCGAGGATGTAGCCCGAGACTGCGAGTCCTCCTGCAGCCGATACGAGCATTATTAGGAGGATCTTTAGCTTCTCCAAGTCTTCGCCTCACCCTTCTCCTCTGCGCTGGTACGGTCGGGTCCCCTCTATTGCGGTGGTGTTGGTGCTGTTGATGGTGGTTTCCATCTCAGGGTCATTATTCCGCCTACTATACCCAGGACCGATCCGACTATGAAGCCTCCGAAGCCGAAGAAGCCTAGGATGCTAAAGACCAGTACCAGTATGCCCCACGTCTGTCGCTGGCTTGGCTTCAGGCGTAGTAGTACGGCTGACATTGTGACAATGATGCCACAGATGAGGCCGAATACTGCGATCGCTCCGACAAAGCCTGCAGCGAGAGCGCCGGGACTGCCCGTGTAGCCGCGTGGCGTGTTGAAGTTGGTGTAGTTGAGATGCGGCAGTACGACTATGCTGACCGCCAAGAGGAATATGTCAACGAGCACTATCAGAGCGCCTCCTACGAGAGCTAGTATCGAGGGAATGTTCGGGTATTCGACGGCTGTTTTCGACGACATTCTTGATCTCTTACCTCCAGGATTACACGTGTTGAAGATGAGGGAAATACGTTGGGTGAAACGATCTTGATACAACCGCTCCAGACAGCTGGACGGTTAGAGAAATCCGCTCGGGTCGGTCTACTAATGTGACCTAGACATTGTTCCAGAACGCAGTTCCCAGAAATGCCTTGTGGACCACCTCGGAGGCCTCGAAGATGAGAGATTCCTGCGCGCCAGTGTTCGGCCGAATCACAGGCGATTCGAATATTGGGGATCGCGCACAATGCACTGAGAGAGAAGCGAAACTGCCCCGATCGGCACTTAGGCTGATTTAGGGATTTGCTGTCCGCTCTCACGTCCTCGCCGTCTGTTCACGACGTATACACCTAACAATCCAGGAATAGACAATACGAAGATTACTCCTTGGTCAGCGAACTCTTTAGGACCAAGCGATAGGACTCCCTATGGAAAGGTGGCGATGCCATTCCCCGCGAGAAGAAGCGCCACCTGCAGGTAGAGTAAGACGACAGCGTAGCCTCGGACTGCGAACCATAGAGTCCGAGTTTGCATTTCATGGCTTCCCGTCAACTTGACGAACGTTGGAGACAGATGTGGAAGTGATGGACATGAAATAGGCAAGCCCGACTAAACCAACCCCTAACATCAACAGCGTTACTGATGAGTCGACACCCGCCAATGGAAGAGTCACCATTCCGTTCAGGATCAGAAGACCGGCTACAACTAGGTACAAGGCGAAGACAAAGCATGCTATCACGAGAATTCCAAGAGATTTTCTCCTTGGGCTCAGGTTCCTGAACTTCAATGGCACCCTCTCCCTTCTGCTTGCGTCGCTCTGAAGCCTCACGAACCAGAGGATGGCACCCAGAAATATTGGGAATTCTAACCCAATCAGAACAATTTCAAGCAAATTGTCCATTGCGCGGGTCCAGCTACATGCATTCTCCCAGGCTCATTAGGATTCCCGAAACTCGCGCAGAAAACCGCGACACGTCTTAAACTGGGCAATCTCCCGTTTCGCACAGAGCCACGGACCCAGATCGAGCGCTAATCGGAGAAATTTCCGAGAAGAACATACGCCCCGCGTTGAGGAGTCCTGGCCAGCCAATTACGCTCGGGCAACTGAGCTGTGCCACTTGATGTGAAGCGGCATGTCTAAGACTTGGATGTGACATGTTGGACACGTTTGGGCTACTCGCTTCATTGGGAGAAATCATGTGGACAATCAACGCGACGTCCCTCCTGTTTTTATTGAGCTAGTACGGATTAGAAGTCTAGAATAGTCTCGCCATAGAAAGAGTGAGAACGACTTTGGGCCACGGATTCCAACCATCTACCTTAGGAGGTATTTCGAAGACAATGATAGTAACGCTCTACCCTCTCATTTTTTGGGTGCTAGTTCTCAAGCTTATCGGAATAGGAGAGATAATTCCTTCCACAATATTGGCTGACCCTGCGTTAAACGCCGCTTTGACAACGTATTTCTATATCGGCTTGGCTCATCTAGCGATAGGAATTCTGATTTTAGTCTGGCAGACTCTTGCACTCCTGAGGCCCGTTCAGTTGCTTCGGACCAGTATCCCGAGAATGGTAAGCAATGTTCGGGACTACGCCAGCATAGACGCAGATTCTGCTCTAAGAATCCAAGTCAAGGATCTGCTAATTTCCAGCCTAACAAGGGGACAACTAAAGTCCCTAGCCCTTTACTCGCGCCTCAAGCAAAGCATCCCTCTTCAACTGATTCTCTTCGCAACCTTCCCTGGGAGGATCATTGTTACGATAGAATTAGCCCGCTTTCTATCACCCTTGGCGATGTCTTGGATTTCCTTGGGGCCCCGTGACATTAGCTCCTCCTTCATCCTTGTCGGACTTCTTTCGGTATTATCAGCCATTAATTTCAATCATCTTCTCACCATAGAGAAATCATCTCACTACCAGAAGGTTCGACCCAGGTACTATATGTCTCGAAGGATTCTCTCCGAATTTACGATATTTGCGCGGGTGCCGACTATATTCGAGGCAATTGCGAAATATCGCTTCGGCGTGATCGAAGTCGAGAGTCCAAATGAAAATACCTTGTCCGATATCATCAAACGCGTACTCTCTGCGCAGGTCGGATCTCCTCTGATCTTCTTCTACAAGTTCGAAGAACTCTACCCCCTCTCTGAATTGAAACATGTTGCAAAACTCGCCCCGGTGGCTCGGGACTTTCTCATGGAGGCACATCCAGTGGCCTTCGTCGCAATCTTCAATGGTGAATGTATCCTCTTCGCCGAAGTCGACATGCTGGACGTCAGAAGGATGGACGTTTGGAGCCGTAGTCCTGCTCTAACTCGCAAAATAGTTGCGAAAAGTGAGAAATTGCTGATGGAAAACTAGGTCTCTTGAAAATTGAGCCTCAGAGTTGCGAGTCGATTTGCCGAGCTATCAGCAATCGGCAATATGGCCTATCATTCTCCTCAGCCCAACTATCGGGTCGGTGTTTGTAACAACTCCCAGTGGGACCTTGATGAATGCTCATTAGGGTTTACATCGTCGAGACGTTTGGTGAGACGACTCGGCGACTCTTTATCGAAAGTCTTTGCAGAAACGAAACATTTCCCGCTTACTATATAGTTCTCGAAACTCATCGGACCGTAGATCGACCTCGCGGACCTAACTCAAGCTACGCTGGTCATCATCAGATTGGGTCAAATGTAAGCCTTTGTAGAAATATTGTCAGGAGGCCGAATGAATCCTATAATCAGAAGTTCCCGGTCGTATCGGGAGAAGCAATGGTAGCCCGGGGGAGATTCGAACTCCCGTCGATGGGTCTCTTCCTGGTTAGAGGAGTCCAAAGCCCATCATTGGCCGGGTCACTGTTTTCGACCCTTGCTAGTCCACTACACCACCGGGCTACAAGAGACCCGGGTCTTCGGCCAAGACCCAATAAGCCTTCTGCGACAGCACCGCTAGCAGATTCGCTCTCCTGTCTCAGCGATAACAGATAAACAGCTCAACCTCGCAGTTGTCGAGTCAGCGAAACGATTGGCGCGATCGCCCACACGCCAATCCTTCACGAAGGGAGCAAGAGTTTTGGTTGGCGGTGTAGGTCGGCTTGCCGCGAGCGTGTCTTGGCGAGAGAAGTTAATTTGTGAGACTTGAAGGAGAGGTAAGGCGATGGTATCAGATTGAGCGGACGTAGAATCGGCATTATTGCGATTCTGTCTCTTCTGTCTCTGATAGTTGTCTTCTTTGTTCCGGTGATCCCCGTTGATTCAAGGGGTTCAGCGGATTCAATATCTTTTTTCTTGTTCAGATGCGGCGAAGTACATTGGTACCTGCCGGTTGGAGGAGCTTATCCCAATTACACGTACGTTGGCGTGTGGGCATTTGGGTGTGTATAGCCTTTGGATTTGGTCAAACCCTGAGAGCCTGAGGCTTTGCCTGCCCACGTTCAAGAGAAATTTGCGCCGATGCATAACCTTCCGCGGTTGTTTTCGGGGCCAATGCTATTTTGGGTATGCTCAAAAATACCTATCTGGCCCGAGTCGAGATAACTGAATGTCCGGGTCTAGCTATGTAAATTTACAAAGACTTTGCGAATCCATCGAGTGTAAATGTCTTGGGTCTGTTGTGATAACTTCCATTTGTCCATGTCCCCCTCACCAATATTCCTTGAGATTGAGTTGCGAGAGCATGATAAATTTGCGGAGTTCGGCCTAGTAGGATCTGCCGACTGGAAATCCGAGAAATTGCCAAAAAAGAGGATTCGCGTCTCTAAACGAGGCTTTCGTCTCAGTCTTGGGGGAGGTCACGATTTAGCGAAAGAGATTTCGGGCGCATCGCTAGTCTTCTCAAATACTTCTTACGGAATAACCAAATGCTGATGGCGACGACCGCCACTATTCCAGCGACGATTGTAAAAGACCATGGTGGGTTTATGCCAAAGAAGATAAGAGAACTTGACTGGCCAAACAGTTGCACGACCGCATTCGCGCCATACGCGTTACCGATAGTCACGACTGAGGATCCGGCTAAGAAGAATCCTCCGCCCACGGCAGCCACTAGAAATCCTTCCACCTGCGAGAAAAATTGGTTGGGAGAGATCGGCGTACGAAAGCTCCAGAGCTGGTGACCCTGCGAATCATACTTCATGACAAATCCGTTTCCACCTATAGAAGCCATGGAAAGGTAGACTCCTGACGAATCCCCGGAAAGATTAGACCTGCCTACACCAGATCCGTCGGGGCTGTCAAACAGCAAGGTCCACAACTGGTTGCCACTTCGGTCGTACTTGCTAAGAAAGCCACGGGGACCTGAGTAAATGTACCCGAGCCCCGTCTCGCCGGATACGTATACCCCGCTTGCGTCCGCCCACCCTCCCGTGCCCCCGGAACGCAACCAATTCTCATTGCCATTCGTATCATAGCTAGCGAGGAAGCTGTCAGTTATTGCATAGATGGTTGATGAGACAACAAAGATTCCGTCCACGCGTCCAGTAGAGTTCGAGATTTCATTGGTCCAAAGCACATTACCATCAAGATCGTATTCACGGACAAAATTAATCGTGCCCGTGAAGTTCTGGTTGGTCAGGCGAATGTCTGAACTACCGGCCATGTAAACAGCATTTGTAGTCGCATAGATCGCAGCATCATGGACCCCTCCGAGTTGGCGGACCCAGAGGATATTACCGTTGGAGTCAAGCCTGACAAGAGTATCGTTGCGAACTCCTTCACCCATAGTGAAAACAGTGTTGGTTCCAGCAGCCACTGAGACGATAGTCTGGCCTTGCACACTAGTAAGAGGACTGTTCCAACCAGCTCTCCCTGCAAGATCGTATCGCCTTATGAAAGGTGTTCCAGTGTACCATCCAGTTGAGTTCAGATAGCCTCCTACATAGAGACTACCATTGTTTACCACGATGCCGGTGACACCATTCGAGTTTGTGCCATATGATCCAAATTGGTCGGTCCAGATGATCGGGGGTCGCCATAGTACCAGGCCCAACCCGCTGCCCGCGACAATTAGCGCCAGAACTAGAAGGGGAATCACTCCGGCTAAGAGGACAGGAACAATTGCGCTTCCTTTCATCGATGAGACTCTAGAACATAGTTCTCAGCAATATGTCCATCGCAAACGATCAAGCTGGCCGAGCATGTAGAGGGATGACTCATGGGTGGGAACCATTCTAAGTGGGGTTCTGGACTTTCTAGGCTAAGGTATCACGGTTACTGGTATCTGGACTGTTGCGGAGACTCCTCCGCCTGTGGCGGTAAGAATGACGTTGTAGGTTGTCTTGGCCGTGTTCGAGTTCACAGAAACGCCAAAGAAAGTAGTGCTGCTGCTCCCTGCCGCTAGAGAAACGCTTGTTGGGCTGGTCGAGAACGATGGCGGATGCCTGACCGAGGGGGAAGAGGTGATCGAAAATGTGATCGTGTTCATGAAACCGTTCAGACTGGTCAAGGTGATTGTCGCGTTGCTCGTCTCACTCTTTCCAAGTGTTATCTCGGGCCGACTGCTACTCATCGAAAAGGTCGGACTAGGGGCGGCAGTGTAACTGGCTCCTTGGATCGTTTCAAGGGGAGGAGAGATCGATCCGTTAGAGAATAAGACGCAAGTAGTCGTCCCGTTCACGCTCGATGAGGAACAGCCGGTCTGGAAGGAGATGGGAGTCATGGTTGTTCCGGTCACATTGTAGACCGCTGTAAAAAGTAGCCCTGTAGTAGGCGCGATGGTCAAAAAGCCCGCGGGACCGACTGCTCCCATATGGATCGTATCCACCGAATCATTGGGGGAGCATGCATTGCCCGCTTTGAGAACATTCCCGATGCACTTGGATATTATAGTCCCTCCGGACAGGATGCTCCCCGCAGTGTTCGCGTCGGCCGGTTTGATTATGGTATGGTTCGCTTTGAGTATGATGTCGAACGCGCTAATCGAATCGGAGCCTTGGATTATTACTGATACGCTCATTTGAGTTCCGAGCGGAGAAGAGACTGTGACGGGAGGCGCCGGACAGCCACTGGTCCTCGATGGAGAGAGACACACGACACCGACCAGCTGACCATTCACCGGATGAAAAGCACCAGGAATGAATATTGCTGCAGTGAGAATCAAGATTAGAATTGATAGAAATTGTCGTCCGCTCGTTAACAGGCTCTACCACCACGACGATGATCGAACTCTCTTGTTACCATAATAATAATAGATTCACGTTCCATCTCAATAACGAGAAGAGACAAGTCTAGCAATCGTATCCTCCACTTGGATATTCCGGAGTGCAGCCCGCCACACTGGCTGGTTTGAGAACCGTTGATCCCTCGTAGAGAACCGGCGGCAGAGTAGCTATTCCCCCTGGGGGAGTCACGGCCCAGTTGAAGGGCGCAATCCAGTTCAAGCCGACGAACCGATTAACAATAGCAATCTGGATGGTACTGACTGGGCTAGGCCCACCGTTGGCTCCTATACCCTGCTGGAAGTGAGCACAGGGCCCCGACGAAGTCACCGGCTGACCAAAGCAACTGGCGACAACACTGAAGGTCAAGAAGTCATGAGAAATATCACCATTGTTCTGAGACCAAATCCAGAGCGCCAAGTTGCCGTTGCTTCTGAAGTAGCTACCGGCGACGCTGGAGCCAGGAGCCAGACCTTTTCCGAAACGGCTCAGAGTATAGCTACTACTCGGAGGGGGATTCATAGTTCCGTAGGTAGTACAGCTTGTGCTACCGGTGAGCGTCACGGTACCACACTGCCAGGGGCCTGATCCTACAAAGTTGTGGTTCGACTGGAGTATGGGGTCAAAAGTAGCTGTGGTCTTTGCTGGGTCAACCTGCATGGCCAGGTTTGGGAAGACACAGCTCAGAGCACAGTTGACTGTCGAACCTGAAAGCGTATACTGGGCGGGGTAACAGGAATTCCCCAAGGCTGTGCAGGCATTGAAACCATTATTCCAAAGATCGGAGCGATTTGTCCACAAAATCCCCGGTAAGATGGGAGGAGAACCTATCGACTCCAATGTAAAAGGCCCAAAGGCTTTCACATTGATGTCGAACTGGGACAAACCAAGAATGGTGATTCCCGCAAGCGGCGCCAGAACTCCGCCGAGGATACTGCCAGTTGAAAGCAATGATAGATAGCTAAATGCAACGTCGAACGACGATACCCTCCTTCCGTCCTGGAAGAACATGTCACTCCGCAAAGTGAACCGATACGTTGCTGTTGTGCCCGCTGGAGGCGTGTAAGTCAGGGATGAAGTCGTCAGTTGCAGAGCACTCAGGGCCATCCAGTCAATCAACTGTTCGCCATACGGATCTGATGCTATCAAGCTGTCATACACGCTTCCGACGACTGCAAAGTCCCAGGGAGTACTGGCGATGTAAGGGTCGACGCTCGAAGTCGAGGACGAGAAGCCTTGTCGCAGAGTCCCGGTCGAGGTCGGATTCCAAGCATTAAGCCAATTAAAGTAGTTGAAGGTGCCTCCAGAGTTGATTACCCTGCTCCAGCCGTTCTGAAAACCGTATTGGACCCCCGTTGAATATACCGGAATGCTGTACGCGCCTTGGCCGAACGCATCTTCTGCCTGGATCCCCGCGCTCACCGCAGACAGCTTCGTCGTACCCGAACAGTTTCCACCTGGCCCATTGCTGGTCGCACCTGCAACAGGGTCTCCTGCCGCGGTTAAGCAAGGCGCGAACTCCATCCGATTGCTCAGGCTGTCAAAGCTTACGTTGCAGAGGTATACATAATCTGCTGCCGCGTTATTTGGTACGGCGCTACTTGAACAAGTGCCATTCGGTGGTTGGATGGACGTGATGCCGGAAACAAACTGGCTGTTGTAGACAAAGTAGAGATCAGTGTCAAAGGGATCGCAACTAATCAATTTGCAGAGTTGTCCTAATCGCTGTCTCTGGCTCCCATCAAACGGATTGATTGGCACATAGCTTCCAGATCCTTCTGTGAACATTCCCCAGCTGGTCGTCGGGCTTGACCCAGTCGAGGTGAAGTATCCTTGAAACGCATGTGCGTTTCCGTAATGTACATCCAGTATGTCCATTGGATTACTAGGCCACCCTGGCACTGGAACACTATTGCAACCAACCCCAGTGCTCGGGAAGCTTTCACTAATCGAGAAACTCCCACTCCACAGACCACAGATCTCTTCAGCAAAATTTTCGCCTAAGGTCTTGAGTGGGGGGCTGTCGTCCCGAATGTAGAAGTTGACTGGGTGTCCCCCTATCTTGTATGAAGCGTCAAGAACATTGTTCGATGGCTGGGCGCCGCAACAAAGCACGAGGTGACAGTCGGTGGAGGAGCTGAAAGTCCAATTCGAGGGAGAGCCGCTGGGGAACGTGCCGCCTGGAGGGTTAGCCAATATAACTTTCTCGCCAGGTGGCAGGCCGCTCAATGTCAAGCTTACACCCGTTGCGATGTCTTGGGCGCCAGCACAGAAGTCCGGGCTATACGAGGTGCCTCCGGGAGCTCCAACGATACATCCGGAACCTGCTTCAGGGAAAGTTTGATCCCATCCGCAGGGAGTGGGGGTAAGCAATGCGCTGCTTGAGGAGAGGGGATTGTCGATGGCAACGCCATTTGCGGCAATATCTGCCTCATTTGTGACGAAGAGTGCTTTGTCGATCAGGTGGGCAATTCCCTGACGAATGTCTATTCCGCATAGGGAGTTGCCGAAGTTGAAGTTGCAACCCCATAAGTTGTTCGCAAGGTTGAACTCTATTCCCGTTATTCCCAGGAATTTCTGTTGCGTAATGAGCAAGCTGGGGCTCTGTGTAAATGTCGGTCGGAGTAACGGAGGAAGAGGCGCATCCGCAAAATCAATGGTACCGCTTTGTATGTTGCTGAATTCGGTGTTTTGATCACCAACAATTGTATCCAATAGAGTGTTCATCGCGGGACCCGCAGGATACCACAGTTGATCGCTTTGCAGGGTTGCGTGGACTCGAGGTGTACTCTGCCGAAGAAGTTGGAAGTGGCTCGATGCTGGACCCGCAAGACTAGAAAGAGAAAGAGCCAAAGCAAACACGATCAATAACCTCGCACTGTAAGCAACTCCAAGGGATCTGCTCAATCGTGAACGGTATCGCGAGAAGCCCTTAAGACTATATCACACTTGCGCATCTTATCCCTAGAACATTAATGCCGGGTTCTCCATTGTTCGGTACCTCCCAGATGCGAAGAGCAAGGAAGGAATATCCCTTATGACTGAGTATTTCACCAACTTTTTTTCTCGTGTCTGAGCAATAGCGGAGCGGTAGCTCAACCCAACGGATGTCGAGTCAGCGGAGCGACTGGCGCGAACGACTACACGCCAACCCCTCACGGATGGAACAAGAACTTGCAATCAAACTCCAAGCTGATGGAATACGCTATCAGACGCAGGTCGAGATACCAATAACCACGGCCGACCTCTACTTCCCACTGGAGTCTAGACCGTTGCTCGTGTTTGTCGACGGGCGGGTCCACCTTGGAACAGCGCAGATGGGCAAAGGACGAAGAACTGCGAACTCTACTCCGGAAGAGAGGATACAGGATCCTAGAATTATGTTACGACAGCTACTCGGACAAGAAAAGAGACAAGTTATACAGGGAACTCCAGAACAGCTTACGGATCACAGGATCGTAAAATCCCGGCAACCGATATTCAAATAAGCTCTGAACTGGACGGGTAGCTAAGGAAAGCTAGCATGAAACACATTACAGTATCGTTGTTGCTGTTCCTTGTTTCCCTCATGACGTATAGCTGGATAGGATTCCTTTGGGTCCTGTACAACAGCTATTTTGCTAGTACTGGAACAACCACAGCCAGTCTTAGTCAGACACTTGCATCAAACATTCAGACCGTTGTATTTCTCGCAGTTATAGGAGCGCTGGTGACCGGAATAGTAGCCTACGTTCTCGAGAGAGGAGTCAAGCTCGCGGCGGGTTAGGAAACTGGACGCACCGGTAAGTTCATGACAGAACAATCTCGCCAAATTATCTACCTAGCGGCGTGAAGGTCGACCGGAAGTCTGGCGGTCAATGCAGACCGTTCCTTGCTGCAAATTCGTATGCGGCTTGTAGTGGAAGGTCGAGGTTTCATGGCTTCTTGCCAGTTTTTCTTTGGAAAAGATCTTAAGGGTTTCCGCGAGGACCCATGGAGAGAGTTATCATCGGGGTTGGATTCTGCTCTTCGTCGCAACTTCGGGTGTCAGGCGTTTTTAGTCTGTGGGGTCTTCTAGTTTTATTGCAAATTTCTTCTCGGTGATCTGTTTCAGGTCGACTAGGTCCTTATCGTGTGTGTAGAAGACTGGGACGTTGTTCGCCATTAAGTTGGCGAGGATTAGGGAGTCGTGGCCTCCGAGCTTGTGGCGGAGGCAAGGTCGAGGGCCAGGTTGGATATTCTCTTTGATTGGTTGTGGAATTCGATGTAGGGATGATTCAGAAGGGAGACTAGTAGGTGTCTAGCGTCGGTGGGATCCCATTCTTGGTCAAAGACTATGTGATATGCGTCGTGTAGAACCGTTGGGTTCAATCCGATCTTCGACTCGGCCGAAAGCCCCAGAATGATTTTTCTTGCATTCTTGATTCTCTGGGAATGCTGGGTCGAGTGCATAGCAGAGAATGTTAGTGTTTAAACCCTTGATCAAGCGCGTGAACTAGGATAACCGTTCTTTCCAGATCCTCTTCATTTGCGAAGGGCTCGGGGTTGAGGGGCTTGCCGGTCCTCTTCGGCGGACTCTCGATCAACTCTCGAAACTTCGACAGATAGTCTCTCTTCCGAGCCGGAGTCACGACAGGCCCGACACGCGTTGCTTTCCATCCGTGGAGCCTTCCAGGCAATCGCCTGACTACTAGCCATATTCGTCTTCTTTGCAGATAAGACCGATGCCTCGCCCTGAGAGTCCCAATGAAATCGCCTAGGAAACGCCTGAAGGTCCGAGTCGATGATAAAATCTGCTTGACTGCGGAGAGATGGGAACGGGGTTGTTGAGGGGTCCCTGTTAAGATTCAGCTAGCAGTCAGAGATCTAGAAAGAAATGGGTATGCGTGCTAGTCTCGCGACACAGAAACCGTTTTCCAGAAAATCCTAGAGTTTCATAACCTGAACGTGTGGGACTCCGGCTATGGTTATGACCGCGTCCGGATGAACCAGTCCATTATTGATAGCCGCATCCACTACCTTTCTACCAACAAGATTCAGCATATCAGCGCCAACCATCAAGACCACAGCCTCTGTCAAGCCTACAACTGCGCTCCCGTAGAATCTGGATTCAGGCGCTAGTTTGAGTCGTCCTTCGCGGAAGATGCGACCCATACACTCCTCGTCGCAGCACGCCACCAGCAACCCCTTCTCCGTCTTGTAGGACGCGGCGTAGACGAGGTCCAAGAAGCGCCCCTCATGTCGTCAGTATTGACGATCGCGCGCCACACGCTTCACAGACCAAGAAGAACAACCGTCCCTCCCGGACAACACGAGTATCCGGTCTGTGACAGACGGGACAGATGACAAACCTGTTCGAGTAGACATTGATGAGT
>WNGJ01007692.1_pt1 | contig 12775 bp, 10 predicted proteins | sample 5400611 | NCBI WGS metagenome assembly WNGJ01 (sample SAMN13153375, study PRJNA577476) | soil metagenome | isolation source: 40 cm soil or saprolite under Garry oak tree replicate 1 | place: USA:California | collected 2016-06-15
CGCGAGGGTCACCGCGAGGCCGTGGTGCGCCTCGCTGCTGCGCGGGGCCAGGCGCACCGCTTCGAGCGCGGCGGTCTCCTCCTCCCGGACCTTGCCGAGACGACGGCACACCGCGGAGAGGCGCAGCCAGGCGGTGGCGTGATCGCGCTTGCCCCGGATGGCGGCCCGGAAGGCGGTCTCCGCAGGGGCCCACTTGCGCTGGCGCTCGAGCGTGAGGCCGAGCTTGAACTGCGCCTTGACGCTGCGCGGATCGAGAGCCAGCGCCGCCGCGAGCGCCTGCTCGGCGTCCGCGTAGCGCCCCTCCCGGAGCGCGCGGTCGCCGCTCTCGAAGCAGAAGGTGAACTGCGACACGTCAGCCTCTCCGGCGGGTCGCGATCTGGTCGAGGACGAGGTCGACGATGTGCGCCGCCGCGTCCGGTCGGCGGAGACGGCGCAGCGAGCCCTGCATCCGCTCGACGGTGTCCGGGTCGGCGAGCGCGCGGGCGAGGAGACGGCGCAGCTCGCCGCGCGAGCGGGCCACCAGCGCGATGCCGGCGCGAGAGGCGAAGCGCTCGTTGCCGATCTCCTGGCCCGGCAGGCTCCCGTAGAGGAGCAGGGGGACCTCGGTCGCGGTCGCCTCGGCCAGGGTCATCCCGCCCGCCTTGGTCACGAGCAGATCCGCCGCGCCCAGCAGCGTGCGCACGTCCTCGACGTAGCCCACCACCCGCACCGGGCTGCCCGCGGCCAGGCGGGTGAGCCGCGCGCGCAGGCGCTCGTCGCGCCCCGCCACCACCACCGCCTGCAGCGGGCGCTCGACCGTGAGCAGCGCGTGGACGACGTCGTGCAGCCGGCCGAGCGAGCCCTGGGTCCCGGCCATCGCGACCACGGTGGGCAGCCGCGGGGCCAGACCCCAGGCCCGACGAGCCGCCGTCCCCTCGACCGGGCGCGAGAACTCCTCTCGCACCGGGACGCCGGTCACCACCACACGATCGGGCGGGATGCCGCGCGCCACGAACTCGTTCCGCACCTCCTCCGCGGCCACGCAGTAGCGGTCCACCGGGCGCGGCATCCACTGGCTGTGGGCCACGAAGTCGGTCACCGCGGTGGTGTGGGGCGGCAGCGCGCGCCCAGAGGCGGCGAGCGCCGCTATCGCGGCCGCGGGGGTGGCGTGGACGGTCACCACCGCGTCCGGCCGCATCGTGTCGAGCAGGCGGCCGAGGCGCATCATGCCGAGGCGCGGCACCCCGAACGCGAGCGGCGAGTCCGGGCCCAGCCGGTCCCCGAGCGTGTAGCCGAGCGCCCACAGCGACGGGGCGTGGCGCAGGAGCCAGTAATACGTCGCCCCACTCGCCCGGGCGAAGACCGGGTGCACCAGCTCGCGGAAGTGATCCACCACCACCGGCTCGGTCCCGCGGCTCACGAAGGCGGCGGCCAGGCTGCGCGCGGCCTCCGCGTGGCCGGAGCCGTAGCTGGCGGTCAGGATCAGGACGCGCATGGTCAGGGCGCGATCGGCTCGTCCACGTACACGGTATAGCGCCGCGGCCGGCCCCCCGCCGCGGCGGCGGGATCCACGTAGAGGATCGAGGAGCGCCCGCGAATCGCCGCGGGCAGGATCGAGACCCGGATGAAGCTCGTCTCCCCGTCGCGCGCGGCGACGGCCAGCACCGGCTCGCGCCCGCTCTCGAACCAGGCCTCACCCGGCGCGACCGCGCGCGGCGCGCCCTCGCCCACCGTCACCTCGAGGCGGCCCTGCAGGAGACAGCGGATGCCGCCGCCCTGATGCCGGTGCGGCGGCGCGACGCCACCCGGATCGAAGTCCACCCGGTCACAGCGCATGAGCCAGCCCGAGCCCCCGGCCCAGCCCGTGCCCCCGGCGAGGTCGATCGGATGCTCGAGCAGGACCCGCCCACCCGCGGGCGGCGGCGGCTGCCGCACCAGCTCGACCCGGTAGACGCGCGCCGGCGTCGCGGCGGCCCGCGCGCGGCCGGCCCCTGGCCCCACCGCGGGCGCCGGCTCGGAGGCTCCGTCGGCGAGGAGCGCGCCCTCGACCGCGTAGAGCACGCGGGGAGCGCGGGAGACGGGAGCGGTCGCGTTCGGGGCGAGCCGGTCCTCGATGAGCCGGAGGGAATAGGCCATGGAAGCGCTCTCCATAGTAATCGCTTGGCGTCGTCCGGGGAAACCCCTACCCTGTCCCGGTGACCGTCGCCGCCCTCCTTCTCGTCGTCGGCGCGGCCGTACTCCACGCGGGATGGAACGCGCTCGCCAAGCGCGCCGGCGAGCCGGTGCTGTTCCTCTGGTGGGTGGGCGTGGTCGCCTCCGGCTTCTACGCCCCGATCGCCCTCGCCGCGCTGGCCCGCGAGGGCTTCCGGGCCGCCGCCACCCCGTTCGTGGTCGGCACCGTCATCCTCCACGCGCTCTACTTCTTCTCGCTCGGGCGCGCCTACGCGGCGGGCGACTTCTCCCTCGTCTACCCCATCGCCCGCGGACTCGGGGTCGCGCTCGTGCCGATGGCCGCCTTCGTGCTCTTCGACGAGCGCCTGTCGCCCCTCGGCACGCTCGGGGTGATCCTGGTGGCGGCCGGTATCTTCCTCGTGCACCGGGGCCTGCGCGGGCGCCCCGGGGCGGGGCCCCCGGCGCCGCGGCACCGCTCGGGCACCGGCTGGGCGCTCGCCACCGGCGTGCTGATCGCGGCCTACTCGCTGCTCGACCGGGCCGGGATCTCCCGCATCAGCCCGCTCGCCTACATCTGGCTGATGGAGGTGGGCTCCTGCGTCCTGCTCGCCCCGGTGGCGGTCGCCCGCCGGGACGCGCTGCGCGGGGAATGGCGGCGCAACCGCGGGACCATCGTGGCCGCCGCGCTGATGAGCCCGACCGCCTACCTGCTCGTGCTCTTCGCCTTCCAGCTCTCGAAGACCGGCTACGTGGTCGCGGCCCGCGAGATGTCGATCGTGCTCTCCGCTATCATCGGCGCCGCGTGGATGAACGAGGGCGCGGGGGCGCGCCGGCTCGCGGGCGCCGCGGTGGTGCTGGCCGGGGTGGCCTGCGTGGCGCTCGCCCGATGAGCCACCCGGCGCTCGCGGACGGCGCCCGCTTCCGTCGGCGCGGCCGGCTCCTGGTGGCGGCGGCGGCCATCTTCTGGAGCCTGGGCGGGCTGATGGCCCGCAGCGTGGGCACCGATCCCTGGACCACCGTCTTCTGGCGGGGGCTCTTCTGCGCCGCGTTTCTGGTCGCGGTGACCGCGGTGCGCGAGGGCCGGCGCACCCCGGGAGTGTTCGCGGGCATGGGCGGCGCCGGGATCGGGATGGCGATGTGCTTCGCCATCGGCTCGACGTGCTTCATCCTGGCGCTCCACCACACCTCGGTCGCGAACGTCCTGATCATCCAGAGCCTGAGCCCGTTCATCGCCGGGCTGCTCGGCTGGATCTGGATGGGCGAGCGGGTGGCCGGCCGCACCTGGCTCGCCATGGGCGTGGCGATGCTCGGCACCGCGGTCATGGTCTCGCGCTACTTCTACTCCACGCCGGCCCGCGGGTCGCTCGGCGGCGACCTGCTCGCCTTCGCGGTGGCGCTCACCTTCGCGCTGGCCACCGTGCTCCTGCGCCGCCGGCGTCAGGTGCAGATGCTGCCCGCCGCCGCGCTGGCCGCCGCGCTCACGAGCGCGATCGCGTCGGTGGCCGCCACGCCCGGGGCGGCGGGCGCGGGCGACCTGACGCTGCTGGCCCTCTTCGGGGCGGGCCAGCTCGGGCTCGGCATGATCATGTTCACCGCGGGCGCGCGCCGCATCCCGGTGGCCGAGGCCTCGCTGATCGCGGTGCTCGAGAGCGTGCTGGGGCCGGTCTGGGTGTGGCTCGCGCTCGGGGAGAACCCGGGGTTGCCGTCGCTGGTGGGCGGGGCGGTGGTGCTGGCCGCCCTGGCCGGGCACACCCTGGCCGACCTGCGCCTCGAGCGCGTGGCCCCGGCCGACGCTCATCGGGTCGCGGAACCGCTCGTCCACCGGCACCTGATAGGCGTTGGCCAGCGCGTTGGTCTCGCAGGCCATGCCCACCACCGCGAGCAGCTCGCCCCGCATCGCCTCGCTCATGCCGGCCCGGCGCGCGACCGCGGTGTGGGAAGCGATGCAGTAGTCGCAGCCGTTGGCCGCGCTGACCGCGAGGTAGACCATCTCCTTGGTGAGGGGGTCGAGGGCGCCCGCGACCATGATCTGCTTGATGGACTCCCAGGTGCGGCGAAGCGTCGGCGGGTGGTTGGCGAGCGCCTTCCAGAAGTTGTTGATCCAGTCCGTCTTGCGGGTGACCATGATGTCGTCGTAGACCGCGCGCACCTCGGGGCTGGCCGCCCCGTACTCGATCAAAGCGGTGACCGGCATGGTGGAGATCCTTTCCGCCCTACTCCCCGCGGAGAGTCGGGTCCAGCACGTCGCGCAGCCAGTCGCCGGTGCGGCTGACCACGATGGAGGTGACCATGAGCACGATCCCGGGACAGGTGGAGATCCACCACGCCGAGTCGAGGTACTCGCGCCCCTCCTGCACCATCCCGCCCCACGACGGAGTCGGCGGCTGGATGCCCAGGCCCAGGAACGACAGCGTGGCCTCGAGCACGATGGCCCGCGCCAGCTCGAGCGTCGCGATGACCACGATGGAGGAGAGCACGTTGGGGAGCACGTGGCGGAGCACGACGCGGGCGAGCGAGCCGCCGAGGGCGTGGATCGACTCCACGAACTCGCGCGAGCGCAGCACCAGCACCTGCGAGCGCAGGATGCGCGCGTAGGAGACCCAGCCGGAGAGCCCGATCACCACCACCAGGGTGGGAAAGCTCGGACCCAGCACCGCGATGATGCCGATGGCGAGCAGGATGAACGGGAACGCGAGCTGCGCGTCGGCCACCGTCATGATCACCGCGTCCATGCGCCCGCGGCTGAAGCCGGCGGCCAGGCCCGCCGCCGAGCCGAGCACCCCGCCCACCAGGACCGCGGAGAAGCCGATGACCAGGGACACCCGCGAGCCGAAGATCACCCGCGAGAGCACGTCGCGCCCGAGGTGATCGGTGCCGAGCAGGTGGGCCCGCCCGTCGGTCCCGCTCCAGGTGGGCGGGCTGAGGCGGCCGCGGAGGCTCTGGCGGATCGGGTCCTGCGGCGCGAGCAGGGGCGCGGCGGCCGCCACCAACAGCAGCACCGCCACGAAGCTCACCCCGAGCAGCACCAGGCCCGGGGTCCGGCGCCGGCGCGCCTTCACCCGGGCCGCGGGCGCGGCGAGCACCGCCTCAGCCGGCGCGGATGCGGGGATCGAGGACGCCATAGACGAGATCGACGAAGAAGTTGATCACCACGAACATCAGCGCGGCCAGGAAGACGGTGCACTGCACCACCGCGTAATCGCGATTGTAGATCGACTGCACCGCGAGCCGCCCGATGCCCGGCCACGAGAACACGGTCTCGGTGACGACCGCCCCACCCAGCAGGGTGCCGAACTGCAGGCCGGTGATGGTCACGATGGGGATCGCCGCGTTCTTCAGCGTGTGCTTGGCCACGACCCACGCCTCCGCCACGCCCTTGGCCCGCGCGGTGCGGATGTAGTCGGCCCCCAGGACCTCGAGCACCGCGGAGCGCGTCAGCCGCGCGATCGAGGCCATGGTGAAGGCGCCGAGGGTCAGCGCGGGCAGTACGAGATTGCGCCAGTCGCCGCGGCCGGAGGTCGGGAAGAGATCCGCCTTGAGCGACAGCAGCAGGATGAACAGGATGCCCAGGAAGAAGGTGGGCGCCGATTGCCCGATCAGGGCCAGGCCCATCGCCACGTGGTCCACCAGGGTGTTGCGGCGCATCGCGGAGAAGAGGCCGATCGGCACCGCGATCAGGGCGGCCAGGACGAACGCGGTGAGCCCCAGCTCGAGGGTGGCGGCCAGGTAGCCGCGCACCACGTTGAACGCGGGCTCGCGGAAGTGGATGGAGCGGCCGAAGTCGCCGCGGGCGAGGTTGCCGAGGAAGATCACGTACTGGGCGGGCAGCGGCTTGTCGAGGCCCAGCTCGCGCCGGACGCGCAGGATCTCGCTGGTGGGCGCGTCGGGCGGCAGGAGCAGCGGCACCGGATCGCCGGACAGGCGCATGACCACGAAGACCACGGTGGACACGAGCCAGAGCGCGATGAGAGCGCGGAAGAGGCGCTGACCGAGGAACGGGACGAATCCGCGCATATCGGGCCTCGCCCCGCCCTCTCCCCCGTTGCGGGGCAGAGGGCGGGGTGAGGGGTCAGCCTACGCGCGGCGGAACTTGAAGTTGAAGCGACGGATCTCGAACTGCTGGTTCGGGTTCGGCGTGAAATCGATGTACTTCTGGATGCCGTAGTCCTCGTAGGGCTGGATGACCGGCAGCCACGGCAGGTGCTCCAGGAAGATCTTGGTCATCTCCTTGTAGGCCTGCCCGCGGAACTTCTCGTCCACGCTGAAGCGCGCCGCGTTGCCCAGCTCGTCGAACTTGGCCTCGCGCCAGTAGTCTTGCGGGCCGCCCGGCCCCAGGAGGCGCCACATCATCCCGTCCGGATCGCTGAGGGTGGACGTCGGGTCCGACCAGAACACGCCCTTGAAGCTCTTCTCGCGGTTCTTCTGGGCCCGCACCGAGTACTCGATCACCTCCACCTTCACGTTGACGCCCACGTCCTTCCACATGGCCGCGATGGCCTCCGCCATCGCCTTGTCCTGCGACACGTAGGCGACGGTGGTCTCGATGAAGATCTCCTCGCCCTTGTAGCCCGCCTTCTTCAACCGGTCCTTCGCCTCCGCCGGGCTGTAGGGCAGCGGGGGCAGGCTCGCGTCGAAGTGGTTGTCGCCCTTGGCGATGGGGCCGTTCGGTACCACGCCGCGGCCACGCCATAGCTCCTTCACGATCGACTCGCGGTCGATGGCGAGCGAGAGCGCCTGCTTCACGAGCGGGTTGTCGAGCGGCGGCCGCTTGCTGTTCACCGCGAGCACGTAGAGGCCCGCATAGAGCGCGCCCGCGACCCGGGTCGACGCGTTGCCGGCCACCCGCTCTTCCTGGTCGGGCGGGAGCTGGGTGATCGCATCGACCTCGCCCTTCAACAGCGCCGCGATCCGCGGCGCGGTCTCCGGGATCGGCCGCATGATCCAGCGGTCCATGTCGATCTTGCCGCCCCAGTAGTCGGGATTGGCCTCGAGGACGGCTCGGTCGTCCTTCACCCAGGAGGTGAAGCGCACCGGGCCCGAGCCGACCGGCTTGGCGTTGAAGGCGTCGTTGCCGACCGACTCGAGGTACTTCTTCGGCACGACCTGGCCGCCGTAGAAGGCGAGCCGCGCCGCGAGCAGTGGGTCCGGCTTCTTGGTGGTGATCACGACCGTGGAGGCGTCGGGCGCGTCGATCTTCTCGATGGTGCCGAAGACGGTGGCCACCATGGTCTTGGCCGCCGGATCGTAGGTGCGCTCGATGCTGTACTTGACGTCGGCCGAGGTGAGCGGGTCGCCGTTGTGGAACTTCACGCCCTGCCGCAGCTTGAAGCGCCACGTGGTCGGCCCCTCGAGCTTCCACTCGGCGGCGAGGCCGGGGTAGAGCTTGCCGTCCGGATGGCGGCTGGTGAGATTGTCGAAGAGGTTGAACGAGACGCGGACGTCGTTCGACGAGGTGCTGTAGTGCGGGTCGAACTTCGAGACGTCGCCGCTCTGGGCGGTGATCAGCTCCTTCTTCTGGGTCGTCTGCGCCAGCGCGGGGCCACCGGCAGTCAGCGGCACCGCGGCGGCGGCGCCCAGGGCTGCCGCCCCCTTGAGCAGGTCGCGTCGGGTCAATTCCATTGTGTTGGTTCCTCCTCGGGTTCGATGGACTTCAGGGATCCGTCGGGACTCCGCACCGGACGTCGGCGGTCGATCGCGGTGCGTCATTCTATAGGCGCATCCCCCCGTCCGTCAAGACGGCTCCCGGCCGGGAAGCGCCAGCCGAGCCGCGTCACCGCAGGCGGTAGAGTCTGAGCGGCGTGTCCACGTTCTTCAGCTCGCGCACGCCCAGGTCCTCGACCGCGAGGTCGGCGCCCAGGCGCAGGCGGGTCGGCTCGCTGAGCACGATCTCGCCGTCGCTGGCCTGCGCGGACAGGCGCGCCGCGATGTTGGTGGTCATGCCGGAGGCGGTGTACGTCCAGCGGGTCCCCGCGCTGCCCTCGATCTTGGTCGCGCCCAGGAGCGCGGGCCCGGTGTTGATCCCCACGTGCATCGCCACCGGGTCGAAGCGATGGGCCAGCTCGGCGCCGATCTCGGCCGCGCGGCGCTGGATCGCCCTCGCCGCCGCCACCGCGGCGCGGGCGTGCTCGCCCTCGTGGAAGATCACCATCAGGCCGTCGCCCGCGGTCTCGTTGACGTCGCCCCCGTGCTTGACGATCTCGTCGAGGAACGCGCCGAAGTAGCGCTCCACCAGGGCGGCCAGGTCGTCGGGCTGAAGCCGCGCGGAGAGCCGCGTGTACCCGCTGATGTCGGCGAAGAGCACCGTGACGTCGGTCTCGCGCTTCTCGAGCGACGGCGCCTCCGGCGACTCCTCGATCAGCTGGCGCACTCGCCGCGGCACGAACTTGGCGAGGCTACTGCGGATGAGCAGGCTGCGCTCGAGCTGCTCCGCGTACTCGAGCACCTGCCGGTGCGCCTCCGCGTTGGCCACCGCGACCGCGGCCTGGTCGGCGAGCGCCTCCAGCATCTCGAGATCCTCGCCGGTGTAGGCCGCCTCCGACTGCTTGGCCCCCAGCACGAGCAGCCCGCGCAGCTGGGCCTGGAAGCGCAGCGGCACCACCACCTCCGCGCCGAGGGCCCGGTAGGCCCCGAGCGCGGCGCCGCCCGCGGCCGCGAAGCGCGGATCGGCGGCGACCTGGTAGCGGGAGAGCGCGCCCGGCGCGATCTCGAGGGCGGCGAGGACGTCGCGCGGCAGGCCGTCCACGAGCAGGCGGACGGTCCGCACGTGCATGGCGGACTCGATGGTGGTGGTGAGGCGGCGGGTGATCTCCTCGAGGTCGAGCAGGCTCGACATCGAGCGGGCCAGCGTGCGCATGGCCTGCACCCAGTCGTGGCGCTCGCGGAAGAACGTCCGGTCCACCGCGCGCCGCACCCGCTCCCGCAGCGGGTTGAAGAGGAGCGCCACCAGGAACATGAAGCCGGCCGAGAACCACGGCGAGCGGGTGAGGTCGGCCTGGGCCAGCAGCGCGTTGGCTCCCGCCAGCAGCAGCGCGTACGCTCCGGTGATCAGGCCGGCGAGCCCGGTGTAGATGACCGAGCGCCGGATGACCACGGTGGCGTCGAAGAGCCGGTAGCGCACGGTGGCGTAGCCGATGGCCGCCGGGTAGAGCAGCATCAAGGCCGAGCCCACCTGCGGGTCCACCGGGCTCACGTAGAGCTGCTGGAGCGGCCAGAGCATCAGGCAGAGCCACCCGCCGAGCCCCATCGCGATGCCCAGCAGGAGCACGGTGGTCTGCTGGTCGATGAGCGGCGAGGCGGCCCGCCGCTTGGTGTCGAGCAGCGCGCCCACCTTGATCGGGAACGACAGCGCGCTCAGGAGCGAGAGCACCGCGGCGGAGGCCGGGTAGATCCAGCCGTCGACCAGCAGCGCGGGGGCCCGCCACACGATCAGCACATAGGCGAGCGCGCCGACCACGCCGAGGGCCAGCGCCAGGCGGTAGAGCCGCGGAATCGCCCGGTGGCGCTCGAGCCAGCGCTCCCGCGCCGGATTGGCCGGGTAGGTCAGGAAGAAGACCCAGCCGTGGATGGACAGGAGCGGCGCGACCAGGCCCACCACCGTCGCCGCGGAGGTGCGCGCGCCCAGCACCGCCGCCGGGACCGCCACGTTCGAGACCGCCCAGAGGCACATGTAGAGGAGGAAGCGCCGGTTGGGGGCGGCGGCCGGGTTCTGCACGTAGACCAGGGCGCCCACCCCCAGCATGATCGCGGAGACGAGCACATAGATTCCGAAGCGGTCGATCAGCCGGGCCCAGCTGAGCGGGCGCGGCGCGAGCTCGACGGAGAGCCGCCGGCCGGCCCGCTCGACCTCGTAGCGGATCGGCCCGGCGGCCGCCCGCACCCGCGCGGCGAGCGTGAGGGGGGAGGCGCCGTCGACCGCGACCAGGCGATCGCCCTGGCCCAGGCCGGCCGCGCGCGCGTCGGGCTCGGCGGGGAAGAGGCGGAAGTCGGGGGCGGCGAAGAAGCCGGGATACGGGCGGCCCGCGTCGAGGGCCAGGTCGGCCACCAGGCCCACCAGCACCGCGAGGCTCGCCGCGACGACGAGCGAGAAGCGGAGGTCCCAGCGCGCCATGCTCTCGCGCCGATCATACACGGTGTCTCGTGCGGTCGAGCCGCGAGGTGACCTTCGGCTATACTTCCGCTCCGTGAGCGACCTCAGCGCGGTGTTCCGGCCTCGCGCCATCGCGGTGGTGGGCGCCTCCGACGATCCGGTCAAGATCGGCGGGCGGCCGCTCGCGTTCCTGCTCCGCCACGGCTACACCGGCCGCGTGTACCCGGTGAATCCCTCGCGCTCCACCGTGCAGGGGCTCCCCGCCTTTCCCTCGGTGGCCGCGATCCCGGGCGAGGTCGATCTCGCGGTCGTGGTGGTGCCGGCCGAGCGCGTGCTCGAGGCGCTCGAAGCCGCGGCGGCCAAGGGCATCCGGGCCGCCATCGTGTTCAGCAGCGGCTTCGCCGAGGTGGGCCGGGCCGGGCGCGAGGCCCAAGCCCGGCTGCGTGCCCTGGCCGAGCGCACCGGGCTCCGCATCATCGGGCCCAACTGCCAGGGCTTCGCCCACCTGCCCTCGCGCCTGGTGGCGACCTTCGCGTCGCCCTTCCTCGACACCGGGCTCGCGACCGGCCCGATCGCGATGGTGAGCCAGAGCGGGGCGATGGCCGGGATGATCTACGAGATGGCGCGCGCGGCCGGCCTCGGCCTCAACTACTGGGTGAGCACCGGCAACGAGGCCGACGTGCAGGCGGCCGAGATCCTGGCCGAGGTGGTCGAGGATCCCGAGACGCGCGTGGCGTGCACCTATCTCGAGGACGTCAAGGACGCGGGCCGCCTCCGCGACGCGCTCGCGCGCGCCCATCGCCGCGGGGTGCCGGTCTTCGTGCTGAAGTCGGGCCGCAGCGCGGTGGGCCGGCGCGCCGCGTCCTCGCACACCGGCGCGCTCGCCGGCGAGGACGCGGTCTACGACGCGGTCTTCGCGGACTGGGGCGCCATTCGCTGCGCCGATCCGGCCGAGCTCCTCGCCCTGCCCCAGGCCTTCCTGCGCTACAAGGAGGCGGGACCGCGCGTCGCGATCCTGTCCAACTCGGGCGGGCTCGGCGTGCTCTCGGTCGACCTCTGCGTGGACCTGGGCCTGGTGCCCGCCGAGTTCACGCCCGAGACAACCGCGGCCCTGCGCGCCGCCCTGCCGGACTTCGCGGCGGCGGCCAACCCGGTCGACCTCACCGCGCAGATGCTCACCGACCCCGGCATGCTGGCCCGCGTGCTGCCCGCGCTCGAGGCCGACCCGGGCGTCTCGCTGGCCTGCCTGGCGCGGGCGACCGCGCGGCGCTCGCGCTGGCTCGCGCGGGTCACCGAGACCCCACCTGCCCCTGCCGCGCCGCCCGCGCTCCCGGCGGGCCGGGCCGCCGGGCAGTTCCTCAACGAGTGGGAGAGCCAGCGCCTGCTCGCGCCCTACGGCCTGCCCCTCGTGGACACGGTGTTCGTCACGGCCGCCGCCCCCGACGCGGCGGACCAGGTCGGCTACCCGGTGGTCGTGAAGATCTGCTCGGCCGCCCTGCCCCACAAGTCCGACGTGGGCGGCGTCGTGCTCGGGCTGCCCGACCGCGCCGCGGTCGCGGAGGCCTGCCGGCGCATCGACGCGGAGGTTCGGGCGAAAGCGCCCGGCGTCCCCGTCGAGGGCTTCGTGATCCAGCGTCAGGCCCGCGGCGCGCTCGAGCTGGCCCTCGGGGTGAAGATCGATCCGGTGTTCGGCCCGGTGGTCATGGTGGGATCGGGGGGCGTGCTCATCGAGGTGCTGCGTGACTTCCGGCTGCTGCTGCCGCCGATCGACGCGGCGGCGGCCCAGGAGGCGCTCCGCGCGCTGCGCATCGGCGCGCTGTGGGACGGCGTGCGCGGCAGCGCGCCGCTCGACCTGCCCGCGGCGGTCGCCCTGCTGGAGCGCCTGGGTGAGGCGGCGCGGGCGCTCGGCCCGGTGGTCAGCGAGATCGACCTGAACCCGGTGCTGGTGGGCCGGCGCGGCGAGGGCGTGACCGTCCTCGACGCGCTCGTGAAGCTCTAGCCCTAGCCCTCAGGCGAGGACCGCCGCGCCCGCCGCCGCGCACTCCTGGTCCTGCTCGCCGGTGCCGCCGCCGCAGCCGATCGCGCCGATCACGCGGCCGCCCACCACGATCGGCACCGCGCCGTGGCTCGCCAGGATCTGCCCGGGGATCGCGCTCCCCACGTGAGTCCAGAACGGGGAGCCCTTCTGCACCCGCTCGGCCAGCTCCGCGGTCGACATGCGGAAGTTCGCCGCGGCGAGCGCCTTGGCCCGCGAGGTCTCGGGGGTGAAGAAGCCGGTGCCGTCGCCGCGCGCGCACAGCACCAGGCGACCCGCCTCGTCCACCACCGTCACCGTGATCGGTGTGCCGAGGGCCCCTGCCTTCTCCCGCGCCGCCCGTGCCGCGCGCTCCGCCATGTCCAGCGTCAACTCGATCATCTCCGCCACCTTTCTCGCATCGCACCACCGAGGATCCCGCGACCGCGCCAGCATCTAATCGCGCAGGTCCCGGCCTGTCAACGCCCCGTGGACCGGATTCGGGAGCGCGGTGGCAAATCATG
>WNGJ01010169.1_pt1 | contig 12775 bp, 15 predicted proteins | sample 5400611 | NCBI WGS metagenome assembly WNGJ01 (sample SAMN13153375, study PRJNA577476) | soil metagenome | isolation source: 40 cm soil or saprolite under Garry oak tree replicate 1 | place: USA:California | collected 2016-06-15
GGCCAGCGGCGCATGAGTGCAGGTTACCACACGGCCAGACGGGCGATCGCGCGCCGGCCCGCGTCGAGCCCACCTTCGAGATAGATCACCCCGAGCACCGCCTCGAGCGCGGTGGCGAGCACCGACTCCTTGGCGCGCCCGCCCATCTGCTCCTCGCCCCGCCCGAGCCGCAGGTGCGCGCCCAGATCCACCGCCGCCGCCCAGCGGGCGAGGTTCTCGCCCGAGACCACCGCCGCCCGCCGCGGGGTGAGCACGCCCACCGGCTCCTCCGGCGCGGTCGCGAGCAGGCGCTCGGCCACCAGCAGCGACAGCACCGCGTCGCCGAGCAGGGCGAGCCGCTCGTTGTCGCGGCTGCCCGCGATCTCGTTGGCGAAGGAGCGGTGGGTGAGCGCCTCCCGCAGGAGATCCATGTTCTGGAAGGCGTGGCCGAGACGGCCGGAGAGCGCGTCCCGCGGGTCGGCCGCGGCCGTCAACTAGGGGCGATACTTCCGGAGGACGATGGTGGCGTTGGTGCCGCCGAAGCCGAACGCGTTGCTGAGCGCGACCTCGACGTCCTGCTTGCGCGCCTGGTTCGGGACGTAGTCGAGGTCGCAGTCCGGGTCGGGCGTCTCGTAGTTGATGGTCGGGGGCAGGATCCCGTGGTGGATGGCGAGCGCGGTCGCGATCGCCTCGATCCCTCCCGCCGCGCCCAGCAGGTGCCCGGTCATCGACTTGGTGGACGAGACCGCGAGCTTGCGCGCGTGCTCGCCGAACACCCGCTTGATGGCCATGGTCTCCGACTTGTCGTTGTAGGGGGTCGAGGTCCCGTGGGCGTTGATGTAGCCCACCGCGGACGGCTCGACCTCCGCGTCCTTCATGGCCAGCGCCATCGCCCGGGCCGCCCCGTCCGCCTCCGGATCCGGCGCGGTCATGTGGTGGGCGTCGCCGGTCATGCCGTAGCCCACCACCTCCGCGTAGATGCGCGCGTCGCGGCCGAGGGCGTGCTCGAGCGACTCCAGCACCAGGAGCCCGCCCCCCTCCCCGCACACGAAGCCGTCGCGGGTGGCGTCGAAGGGACGACTCGCGCGGCCCGGATCATCATTTCTGGTAGACATCGCCTTCATCTGGCAGAAGCCGGCGAAGGTGAGGGGCAGGATGATCGCCTCCGACCCGCCCGCGATCATGATGTCGGCGTCGTTGCGCTGGATGATCTTCATCGCGTCGCCGATCGCGTGGTTCCCGGTGGCGCACGCGGTCACGATCGACGAGTTCGGCCCCCTGGCCCCGAAGCGCATCGAGATCAGCCCCGAGGCCATGTTCACGATCAGCATCGGGATGAAGAACGGGGAGACGCGATCCGGCCCCTTCTCGAGCAGGATCTTGTGGGTCTCGAGCAGCGTGGTGATGCCGCCGATGCCGGAGCCCACCAGCACCCCGAAGCGGGTGAGGTCCACCCGCTCGACGTTCAGGCCCGCGTCCTCCACCGCCATCGCCGCGCAGGCGATCGCGTACTTGAGGAACGGATCGAACTTGCGATCGTCCTTCTTGTCCATGTAGCGGAGCGGGTCGAACCCCTTCAGCTCGCCCGCGATCTTGGTGGGCAGCAGAGAGGCGTCGAAGCGGGTGATGGGGCCGATCCCCGACTTCCCCTGGATCAGCGCGGCCCAGAACTCCTCGGCCGTATTGCCCACGGGAGTGACCGCCCCCACCCCGGTGATGACGACACGACGCAGCTCCACCGTCTTCATCCCGCCCCGCCGCGCCTACTGGTTCTCTTTGATGTAGCTGATGGCGTCCCCGACGGTGGCGATCTTCTCCGCGTCCTCGTCGGGGATCTCGAGATCGAACTCCTCCTCGAACGCCATCACGAGCTCGACGGTGTCGAGGGAGTCCGCGCCCAGGTCCTCGATGAACTTGGCCGCGGGCAGCACCTCGTCCTCCTCCACCCCGAGCTGCTCGACGATGATTTCCTTCACGCGCTCTTCAACCGGCTTCGCCATACCCTCCCCCCTGACTGCGAGTGATTCTGGATTCGCTCAGACGTACAGCCCGCCGTTCACGTGGATCGTCTGCCCCGTGATGTAGCTCGCCCCGTCCCCGGCCAGGAACCGCACCACCTCCGCCACCTCGCGCCCCTGGCCGATCCGCTTCAACGGCACCTGCTGGAGCATCGCCTCCCGCGCCTCCGCGGGAATCGACGCCGCCATGTCGGTCTCGATGAGCCCCGGCGCCACCGCGTTCACCAGGATGTTCCAGTGGGCCAGCTCGCGCCCCGCCGCCTTGGTCAGCCCGATCACGCCCGCCTTGGCCGCCGAGTAGTTCACCTGCCCGGGATTGCCCATCGCCCCCGCGGTGGACGCGATGTTGATGATGCGCCCGCTCTTCTGCCTCATCATCACCTTGCCGACCGCGCGGGTCATCAGGAACACGCCCCGCAGGTTCGTGTCGAGCACCTGGTCCCAGTCGTCGTCCTTCATGCGGACCAGGAGCTGATCCCGCGTGATCCCCGCGTTGTTCACCAGCACGTCGATGCGCCCGAAGCGCTCCCGGGTCGCCTCCACGAGGCGGTCGGCGTCCTCGCGCTTCGCGGCGTCCGCCGCCACCGCCATCGCGGGCGCGCCCAGCGATTCCAGCTCTTTGACCGCCGCCTCCAGGCGCGCCGCGTCGCGGCCAGAGACTACCACGGAGGCGCCGTCCTCTGCCAGCAACCGGGCGATCGCGAGACCGATTCCGCGAGTGCCGCCGGTGACGATGGCGACCTTGCCGGCCAGGGTCTTCCCCTCGCTCACGGAGCCCCTCCGGCCAGCGCGGCCACCGCCCGGTCGAGCGAGGCGGGATCCTCCACCGCGTGGCCGCGCACCCCGTCGAGGATGCGCTTGAGCAGGCCGGTCAGCACCCGTCCGGGCCCCACCTCGAGGAACGCGGTGGCCCCCTCGCGCGAGAGCCGCTCCGCGGCCGGCTTCATGAGCGCGCAGTGGAAGGGCGCGCTCACCGGGAGCATCACGCTCTTCTTGCCCCCGCGCGCGCCCGCGCCCGCCACCGCACGCTCCACCGCGGTGCGGTGCCCGGCTACCACGATCTGGCCCGGGGAGTTGATGTTGGCCACCCCCACCACCTCGCCCTGGGCGGCCTCCGCGCACACCTGCTCGGCGGTGGGCAGGTCCACCCCCATCAGGGCCGCCATGGCCCCGGTGCCCACCGGCACCGCCTCCTGCATGAACTCGCCGCGCCGCCGCACCAGGCGCACCGCCTCCGCGAAGGAGAGCGCTCCGCCCACCACCAGGGCGGAGTACTCGCCCAGGCTGTGGCCCGCCGCGAGGTCCGGCGTCACGCCCCGCTCGGCGAGCGCGGCGGCCGCGGCGACGCTGGCGGTGAGCACCGCGGGCTGGGTGTTGGCGGTCAGGGCCAGCTCCTCGGCCGGCCCCTCGAAGCAGAGGCGCGAGAGCCGAAAGCCGAGCGCGGCGTCGGCCTCGGCCCACACGGCTCCCGCGCCAGCGGAGGCCTCCGCGAGGGCGCGGCCCATCCCGACCTCCTGCGAGCCCTGGCCGGGGAAGAGGAAGGCGATCGGGCCCGCTACCATCGCAGCAGCGCCGCCCCCCACGTGAAGCCGCCCCCGAAGGCGGCGAGCAGGATGAGATCGCCCGGCTTCACCCGGCCGTTCGTCCACGCCTCCTCGAGGGCCACGTAGACGGAGGCCGCGCCGGTGTTGCCGTAGCGCTCCACGTTCACCATGACCCGCTCCATCGGCACCTTCAGGCGCTTCACCGCCGCCTCGATGATGCGGAGGTTCGCCTGGTGCGGCACGAAGAGGTCGAGGTCGGCGGCGGTGAAGCCGTTGTTCTTCAGGATGCGCTCGGCGCACTCGCCGAACATGCGCACCGCGACCTTGAAGACCTCGTTGCCCTTCATCCTGGCGAAGTGCTGCCGCTGGTCCACCGTCTCGTGCGTCGCGGGACGCAGCGAGCCGCCCGCGGGCTGGATCAGCAGCTCGCCGTAGCGGCCGTCCGAGTAGAGGTCGGTGTCGATGATGCCCGACTCGTCGGTGGCGGGCCGCAGCACCGCCGCCCCCGCCGCGTCGGCGAGCAGGATGCAGGTGCCGCGGTCGGTGAAGTCGGTGATGCGCGACAGGCACTCCGCCCCGATGCAGAGCACGGTGCGGTACTTCCCGGTCTGCACGTACTGGGCGCCGATGGAGAGGCTGTAGACCGAGCCCGAGCACGCCGCGTAGACGTCGACCGAGCCCGCGTTGCGGCAGCCGAGGCGGTGCTGCACCAGGTTGGCGGTGGTGGGGAAGTGCATGTCGCCCGCGGTGGTGCCCACCACGATGAAGTCGATCTCCTCCGGAGTGACCTGGGCCCGCTCCATCGCCTGGTGGGCGGCCCGGATCGCGAGGTCCGCCGGCCCCTCCCCGTCCTCGACGATGTGGCGCTCGCGGATGCCGGTCCGCTGGACGATCCACTCGTCGGAGGTGTCGACCATCGTCTCGAGCTCTTTGTTCGTGAGGATTCGCTTGGGCGCGTACGCTCCGATGCCGACGATGCGGGCGCGGGTCATTCGCGGCCTCCCTCCCGACCCTCGGCGAGGACGGCCTCGGCCTCGAGCGCGGTCTTGATGTGCTGGTTCACGTCGTTGCGAACCCACTCCGCCGCCACCCGGACCGCGTTCTTGATCGCCTTCACCGGCGAGGCGCCGTGACAGATGATGGCGGCGCCGTTCATGCCGAGCAGCGGAGCGCCGCCCATCTCGGTGTAGTCCACCCGCCGCTTGAGGCGCGCGAACGCGCGCTTGGAGAGGGCGGCGCCCGCCACCGACAGGATGTCCCGGGTCAGCTCCTCGCGGATCATCGCGGTGAGCATCTCGGCCAGGCTCTCGGAGACCTTGAGGCAGACGTTGCCGGTGAAGCCGTCGGTCACCACCACGTCGCAGCGCCCGTTGTAGATGTCGCGCCCCTCGATGTTGCCGATGAAGTTGAGCGACGAGCCGCGCAGGTCCTCGAAGGCTTCCTTGGTGAGGTCGGTGCCCTTGCCCTCTTCCTCGCCCACCGAGAGCAGCCCAACCCGCGGGTTGTCCTTGCCCACGATGTGGCGCGAGTACACGTGGCCCATCACCGCGAACTGGAAGAGCTGCCGGGGCTTGGGATCCACGTTGGCCCCCGCGTCGATCAGCACCGTGTAGCCGGAGAGGCTCGGCAGCGGCGCCGCGATCGCGGGGCGATCCACCCCGGGCAGCACCCCCATGACGTACATGCTGATGGCCATCGCGGCGCCGGTGTTCCCCGCCGAGACGAGCGCGCCGCACTCGCCCTCCTTGACCAGCTCCGCGGCCACCCGCAGCGACGAGTCGCGCTTGCGGCGCAGGGCCTGCGAGGGCGCCTCCGCCATGCCCACCACCTGCGAGGCGTGGCGCACCGAGACCGGCAGGTCCTGGGCCCCGAGCCGGGCGATCTCGCGCTCGATGGCCGCGCGGTCGCCGACCAGCACCGAGGCGAGGCCGAACTCGCGGCACGCGGCCACCGCCCCCTCGACCACGACGGCAGGGCCGAAATCGCCTCCCATGGCGTCGACCGCGATCTTCATGGCGCCGATCTTATGGCACGGCTCGGTCCAGCCGGAAAGAACTATTCTCCCTCGACCGAGATGACTTCGCGCCCCTTGTAGAAGCCGCAGTGGGGGCAGATGCGGTGGGGTGGCTTGACCTCGCGGCACTGCGGGCAGAGCGAGCGGCTCGGGGCGACCATCTTGTAGTGCGTACGCCGCTTGCGGCCCCGCGTCTTCGAATGGCGTCGCTTGGGAAGAGGCATCGGATCTCCTATCTATCTCGTCCGCTCGGCCCAGTCCTTGAGGGCCGCCCAGCGCGAAGCGAGCGCGGGCGTCTCGCACGCGCAGGCCGTGATGTTGCGGTTACCGCCGCACACGGGGCACAGGCCCCGGCAGCCCTCACGGCAGAGGGGCTTCATGGGCAGCGCCAGGGTGGTCTCGGTCTCGAGCAGGGCCGTCACGTCGAGCTGGCCGTGCTGGTAGACGTCCGTCTCCAGGTCGTCGCGGGCCAGCTCCCGCTCTTCCCCGCGGCTGGCCGGGGCGGGCACGAAGCGGGCATCGACGTTCGGGTGCACCGTCACCGTGTAGAACTCGAGGCACCGGCCGCAGTGGAGCGGCACCCGGGCCTCCAGCTCGCCACGCACGAAGACGACATCGCCATCTTTCTCCAACACCAGCGACAGCTCGTCGAGCGCCCACGTCGCGTCCTGGAAGGGGTGCGGAAACTCCGCGACGCCCTCGATACGCAGACCCTCGTCGGGGATCTCGGAGACCTGGATGAGCACGTGAAGGACCCCTAACTTTCTGTCAATTAAGGCGTTTTGCTGAAGCCGCGTCAGTATAAGCGCGGGGTTACCCCTTGTCAACCTAATTGCCCCCATGACGGCGCACACATGGGCGGTTGCTTGACGCTCCAGGGGCCGACTGCTACCCTTCGGTCGGGAGGACCAACCCCATGGGCAACCTCGTGAAAACCGGTGTCTTGCTGGCAGCGTTGACGGTGCTGCTCGTGCTCATCGGCGGGGCCCTCGGCGGGCAGCACGGCATGCTCCTGGCCTTCGTCATGGCGATGGTCATGAACCTGGGCAGTTACTGGTTCTCGGACAAGATCGTCCTGTCCATGTACGGGGCCAAGCCGGTCGAGGAGGCGCAGGCCCCCGGGCTCTACCGCATCGTTCGCACCCTGGCCACCCGTGCCGGCATCCCCATGCCGCGCGTCTACATCCTCCCGCAGGAGACCCCGAACGCCTTCGCCACCGGGCGCAACCCGCAGCACGCGGCGGTGGCGGTGACCGAGGGCATCCTGCGGGTGATGAGCGAGGAGGAGCTGGAGGGCGTGCTGGCGCACGAGCTCTCGCACGTGCAGAACCGCGACACCCTGATCATGGCCATCGCGGCCACCCTGGCCGGCGCCATCACCTACATGGCGCACATGGCCCAGTGGGCGATGATCTTCGGCGGCAGCCGGCGCGACAGCGACGAGGAAGGGAGCGGCGGCGGGATCTTCGGGGGCATCCTGATGATCGTGTTGGCCCCGCTGGCGGCCACGCTCATCCAGCTCGCGGTCTCCCGCTCGCGCGAGTTCCAGGCCGACGCCAGCGGCGCCCGCATGGCCGGCCAGCCGTGGGGGCTCGCCAAGGCGCTCGAGAAGCTCGAGATGGCCTCCAAGGTGGCGCCGATGGACGCCACCCCGGCCACCGCGCACCTGTTCATCGTCAATCCGCTGACCGGCGGCGGGTTCACCACGCTCTTCTCCACGCATCCGCCTATCGCCGAGCGGGTGGCGCGCCTGCGCGCCATGGCCTCATCCCAGGCCAGGTAGCTCGATCGTCGAGTCGGCCGCACGCACGATCGCGGTACGGGGGAGACGGGCGACCGTCTCCCCTTTTTCACGCACATGATCGCCGCGCAGGACCTCCGCAAGGTCTACGGGCCCACGCTCGTGCTCGACGGCGTGTCCTTCGCGCTCGCCGCGGGTCAGTGCCTGGCCCTGCTCGGCCCCAACGGCGCCGGCAAGACGACGCTGCTCCGCCTGCTCGCCACGCTCCAGCGCCCGACCTCGGGCGCGCTCCAGGTGGGCGGCATCGACGCGGTCCGGGAGCCCGACCGGGTGCGCCCACTGCTGGGCGTCGTCGCGCACGGCTCGTACGTCTACGAGGACCTGACCGCCCGCGAGAACCTGCGCTTCTGGGAAACCATGCGGGGCGGGGACGCCTCCCCCGCCCGTCTCGCGGCCGCCCTCGCCCAGGTAGAGCTGGATGCCGTCGCAGAAGACCGCGTGCGCACGTTCTCGGCCGGCATGAAGCGCCGGCTCGGGCTCGCCCGCGTGCTGCTGGCCCAGGCCCGGCTGCTGCTGCTCGACGAGCCCTTCACCGGGCTCGACCGGCGCGGGCGAAAATGGGTGAACGAGTTCCTGCTGGCCTTCAAGGGGGGCGGCGGCACCGCGGTGCTGGCGACCCACAGCTTCGGCGGCGGCCTCGGCGTGGCCGACCGCATCGCCATCCTCGGCCAGGGCCGCCTCCTGCTGGACCGGCCGGCGGCCGATCTGTCGTCGGAGGAGTTGCATCGCGTGTACGAGAGCCTCACCGAGGGCGCGGAGGCCGGGGCGTGACCTACACCCGACGGGCCTGGATCATCTTCTACAAGGACCTGCTGGTCGAGCGGCGCTCGAAGGAGCAGACCAACGCGCTGCTCTTCTTCTGCCTGCTCCTGCTGTTTCTCTTCCAGTTCGCGCTGGGCCCGGATCGCGACCGCCTCGCCGCCGCGCTCCCCGGCCTGCTCTGGCTCGGCTTCATCCTGGCCGGCCTGCTCGGCCTGGGCCGGAGCTTCCTGGCCGAGCGCGAGAACGACTGCTGGGAGGGCCTGCGGCTCACCCCGGGCGACAAGTCGGCCATCTATCTCGGCAAGCTCGCGGGCAACGTGCTCGTGATGATCGTCGTGGAGGTGGTGCTCCTCGTGCTCTTCGCCATGTTCTTCTCCCTGGACTTCACGCCGGCTCTTCCCGCCCTCGCGGCGGTGCTGGCGCTCGGCACGCTCGGCCTCGCGGCGGTGGGGACACTCTTCGGCGCCATCACGGCCCAGCTCCGCGCGCGCGAGCTGCTCTTCCCTGTCCTGCTCCTCCCTGCCGTGGTACCGGTGCTCCTGAGCTCGGTGAGCGCCACCCAGACCGTGCTGGCAGGTCAGCCGCTCGGCGAGGCCGCGCCGTGGCTCAAGCTGCTGGCCGCGGCAGACCTCGTCTATCTCGTGGTGGGCGTGGTGACCTTCGAATTCGTCCTCGACGCCGCGTGAGCCCCGGATCCGGGCCTCACTGCGGTCAGCCCTTGAGCCCGCTCATGACGACGGCACGGACGACCCAGCGCTGACACAGGAGGAAGATCGCGAGGACGGGCAGGATGCTGACGACCGCGGCCGCGGTGACCAGGTTGTACTCGATGAAGTACATGTTGGTGAAGCCGACGAGGCCCAGGGTCACCACCTTCATCTCCGGCGAGTTGATCACGACGAGCGGCCAGAACAGCTCGTTCCACGTCCACATGAACTTGATGATCACGAGCGTCGCCATCGCCGGGGCCACCGACGGCAGGACGATTCGCCAGAAAATGCCGAGTTCTCCCCCGCCGTCGATCCGCGCCGCTTCGATATAGTCGGTGGGCACCATCTCGATCGCCTGGCGCATGAGGAAGACGCCGAAGACGCTCACGAGGTCGGGGGCGAGGATGCCGGCGTAGGTGTCGAGAAGGCCGAGCCGGTTGACCCACAGGTACAGCGGCACCACCACCGACTGGAACGGCACCATCAGGATGCCGATGATGCCGAAGAAGAGGACGTCCCGGCCGGGGAACCGGAACTTGGCGAAGCCGTAGCCGGCCAGTGAAGAGACGAGCAGGCTCGATACGGCCGACACCGAGGCCACGAGGGCGCTGTTGAGCAGGAACCGCCCAAAGGGCTGCCGCTGGAACACCTCGCGGTAGTTGTCGAAGTTGCTCCATCGGTCGGGCGCCACCTGGAGCGGGACTCGCTGGATCTCGGGGACTGTCTTGAGCGAGGTCACCGCCATCCAGAAGAAGGGGAAAAAGACGACCACCCCGCCCGCCGCCACCAAGCCGACCACCACCAGGTGTCGCCAGCCGTTCTTCAATACTCCACCTGCCGACGAAAGAGGCGCCACTGCAAGAGCGTCAGCAGGAGCAGCGACGCGAAGACGAAGACCGCGATGACGGACGCGTCGCCGAGCCGGAAGAACTTGAAGGCGGTGTCGTAGAGCAGCATGATCACCGTCTGACTGGCGCCCGCCGGTCCGCCCTGCGTGGTCGCGTACACCGTGTCGAAGACCTTGAAGTTGAAGATGATCTCGAGGATGGCGACCATAACGATCTGCGGATTCAGGAGCGGCAGGGTCACGCGGCCGAACGTCTGCCAGCGGTTGGCGCCATCGATCGAGGCCGCTTCGTAGTACTCGCCCGGGATGGCTTGGAGCGCGGCGAGAAAGATGAGGGTGTCGAACCCGAGGCGCGCCCAGACGTTGACCAGGGCCAGCGACGGCAGCACCAGGTCGAAGCTCTGGAGCCACTTGAACGGCGGAAGGCCCACCTGGACGAGCAGATGGTTGAGGACGCCGTACACCGGGTCGTAGATCCACTGCCAGACCAGGGCGGCCGCTACGAGTGACACCGAGAACGGCAGAAAATACATGGCAGTCCAGACGCTCCGCCAGCGCAGGCTCACGAGACGGTGGAGGCCGAGGGCGACGGCAAGCGCCACCACGGCCGTCAGCGGCACGGACATGAAGAGCAGCGTCACCGTGTTCCGGACGGTGTGCCAGAACGTCGGATCGGTGAGGACCTTGACGTAGAGGCGGGTCCCCACGAACTGGGTCGCTCCGCCCGGCTGGGCCCGGTAGAAGGACCCGAGCACCGATTCGGCCAGAGGGACCAGGAACACGCACGTGAAATATGCGACGGCGGGCAGGACGAAGAAGAGTCCGGCCCGCCGCTGGCGGTCCATGTAGCCGCGGGCACCGAGCATCCATAGAAACGGCCGCACGGCCTGGCCCGCCGGTCAGTCGGCCAGGATCCTGTCCATCTTCGCCGCGGCCTCGTCCAGCAGGGGCTTGGGCTGCCCCTTGCCGTAGAGAGCGGCCACCACGGCCTCGCCGAAGGCGGTGGCGAGCTCGTTGGACTTCGGGTGGTAGTACTCGGGCGGCACGGGCTGCTTGAGCATCTCCTGCGTCGAGTGGTAGTCGGGGCGCGCCTTGACGTAGGCGGTCTCGAGGTTCACCGTCCACACCGGCAGGATGCCCTGGGCCTGGTGCTGGTCGAGGTCGTCTTTCGGATTGCTGATGAAGCGCATGAACTCCCAGGCCGCCTGCTTGTTCGGGCTATTCTTGTAGACCATGTTGGTCCACGGAAAGAGGTTGCCCGCGCCCGGGCACGCCTTCCCGCAGGGCAGCGCGTAAACCTTGAAGCTCACGTCGGGAGCATTCTTCTTGACCCAGCCGAAGAACCACGACTCCCGGAAGATCACCGCCGCGCGCTTCTGGCCGAACGCGTCCTCGGGCGTCGGGAAGGCCAGGCTCGCGACCTTCTGCTTCTGGACGAGGTCCGAGTAGAACTGGAGCGCGGCCACCATCTCGGGGCTGTTGGCGAACCCGGTCGCCTTGTCGAGGCCGGGCGACAGCATGCGGGCGCCGTAGGCGTGGGCGAAGGGGAGGAACTTGTCGGTGATGCCCACCGGATGACCCTTGTGGCGAAGCGCGAATCCCACCTGCGTGGGCTCGCCCTTCGGATCGAGCACCGTCAGCTTCTTCATCGCGGCCAGCCAGTCGTCCAGCGTCTTGGGCGGCTGGTCCGGGTTGAGGCCCGCCTTCTTGAAGAGATCGACGTTGATGTACATCTGCTGGAAATTGCCGTGCTCGATGGGGATGCCGTAGCGCACGCCCTTCCACTTGCCCACCGAGACCATGTACTTCGGCAGGTTCTCGTCCCAGACCTTCGCCAGGTCTGCGGGCATCCGGTCGCAGAAGTCATACTGCCCGCACCAGTGGTGCGTCATGCCCATGAAGATGTCGGGCGCTCCGCTCTTGCCCATCAGCGCCGCCAGGTACTTGGCCTCGTAGCCCTGGTAGGGCACCGTGACCACCTGGACCTCCCAGCCCGTTTTCTGGGCGAAGTCCTTGCCGCGCGTCTCGTAGAACTTGTTGAACTCCGGGTTCTGCTCCCAGTGCGTCCAGAAGACCAGCTTCTTCGACTGCGCGGATCCCGCCGACGGGGCCATCACCACCGCCAGGGCCACCACCGCTATCGAGATCGTTCTCGAGATCTTGTGTCGCATCCTTGGCTCCTTTGCCATCAGAACTACAGGCTCTGCACGGGTCACGTCCACCGGGTGCGATACTGTTCCGGTAACCCTCCGCCAGTCAAGGCGGAACACCGGGGGGCGGGCCTGTTCAGTTGACGCCGCGGCGCCGGGCCCTCTACACTCGGGCTCGTCCCGCTCATCGCAACGCGCGAAGGAGACCCGATGGTCGAGAATCCCCTCAGGCGCCCACCCAAGGCCTGTCCGGCCCGGGTTCGGAGCGTCACTGCTCGCGGTGCCGCACCCGGGCGCCGACGCGCGGGCCGGCTCGCATGATGCGCGCGCTTGGATGGCTGTCCCTGCTGGGCCTCGTCGTGGGCCTCGCAGCCAGTTTCGGCTACGCGCCGCGCGAGGCTGTGCAGGGCAACGTCCAGCGCATCATGTACCTGCACGTGCCCGCCGTGCTGACCGCATACCTCGCCTTCGCGCTCGTCTTCGTGGGCAGCGTGGGGTACCTCCTCACGCGCCGCGCGGGCTGGGACAGGCTCGCGCTGTCGGCGGCCGAGTCCGGAGTGCTCTTCACGGGCATCACGATCGTCTCGGGCTCGATCTGGGGCAAGCCGACCTGGGGCACGTGGTGGACCTGGGACGCGCGCCTCACCTCGACCGCCGTGCTCTTCCTCGTCTACGTCGGCTATCTCCTCCTGCGCGGCATGGTGGACGAGCCCGACCGCCGGGCGCGCGCCGCCGCCGTCGTGGGCATCCTGGGCGCGGCGAACATCCCCATCGTGCACTTCTCGGTCAAGTGGTGGCGCGCGCTACACCAGCCGTCCACCATCCTGGGTCCCGAGCCCTCGCCAATCGCCACTCCGATAGCGGCCACACTCCTCGTCAATTGGATCGCCTTCACCTTGCTCTTCGCCTATCTGTTGACCGCGCGGATGGAGCTCGCGCGGTTCGAGGAG
>WNGJ01006044.1_pt1 | contig 12774 bp, 9 predicted proteins | sample 5400611 | NCBI WGS metagenome assembly WNGJ01 (sample SAMN13153375, study PRJNA577476) | soil metagenome | isolation source: 40 cm soil or saprolite under Garry oak tree replicate 1 | place: USA:California | collected 2016-06-15
CGGCCGCTCTGCCGGGGCACGAGTCCTACGCAGGTGCTCGTGGCACGGGTGGGCATTGGTGGCTCCCAGCAGATCGGCCCGCCGCCAGTCTATCAAGACCGGCTCCGAACGTCAGAAAGGGTACAGGGTGGGTTGAGCGGCAGCGAAACCCATCATCGATCGCGCCACGCGGAGAAGCCCATGACCGAGTAGGTGAGGATGTTACCACCCTCACCCTCACTTTGCTCCGCTCCTCGACCCCGGTCGAACCGATGGCCCTCGCCGTTACGGTCACATCGATGCTGCGATGAAGCCTTGAACAGGTTGACGGCGGTCGCTATTACGCGCCTGATCAGGGATATCGTCGACATGTTCGAAAACTCTGGTCCATTTTTCCCGCGTCCGCCGCTCAAGTGAGAATCCCTGCCAACTCCTTCGCAAACACAAGCATCAGTATCGCCAGCGCGGCCAGCACCGCCATCGGGGGCCACGCCCGACGGAACACCTCGCCGACAGTTCCGCCGCCGACCACGTAACAGGCGAGCGCTGCCGCGATCGATGTCGGAGGTACGAACTCGGCAAGCGACGCAATCGCCGACAGCGCCGCCACGTTGAGGATCATATCCTGGCCGATCAACGAGAACGCCGCCGGCACGCCCAACACGTCGCTTGCCGCCATTGCGGTCAACGCCCCGCCGAGAAGCGGCATGCCGACCACAATGCTCGGATAGCTCCACGGCGCTTGCAGCGACATCGCGCCGGTCACCAGCCATCCGCGCACGCCGGTGAGCGTCATGATCTGCACCACAATGCCGACGCTCGTCAGCACAGCAGCAAGCTGCAACGGCGTACCGGTGAATGCGTCCGTGACGGCGGTGTGGAATTCCTTCCGCGGCAGCATCGGCAGCGCCGTAAGCCCGCCGATCACCAGGATCAATGGGTTTGCCGGGTCGACCAGGACATCGGAGATCCGCACGACGATCCAGATGGCGAGGATGAGAGCAAGCGGCGCGAAACCGCGCAGACAGGCCAGCAAGCTGTCATCTCCCCCCTGGGAGCGCGGCCGTCCGGCCCGCTCCTGCTGCACTGAAGGCGGAGGCGGGCGAGACGCCCGCGCGCCCAGCGGCATCTTCCGCCCACGCCACGCGAACCAGGCGAGCGCCGCGGCCGCGAACGGCACGGAGAGCACCAGCAGCGGTTTTGCGATATTCGTCCACGGCATGTTGACGCCGTCTGCTATCAACTGCGCCGGCACGTTCATCGGCGGCGCAATCATGCCGGCGGTCGCCATCACGGCGATGAATGCCGCAATGGTGGCATCGTCGTAGCCGATGCGGCGCAGCGCCGGGACCGCGAACACCCCTGCGGATAACACCGCCACGCCAGCGATGCCGACAAACATGCCGACCACGAACAACGGCAGACCGGCGAGCGCCAGCACGGGCAGCACCCGCGCGCCGGCTGCTCCCACGATTCCGGCGGCGGCCGCATCGGCGGCGCCGCTCTTTCGCATCATTTGACCAAAGAAGGCGCCGGCGAACAGTGCGAGGACCAGGTTAATGAATCCGAAGGCGCCCTCGACCAGGTGCCGGAACGGAATGCCGAAATCGGCGAGCAGCGCTGCCGCGAACGCGACCGCAATGAATGTCAGCGGCAGCGGCCAGCGCAGCAGGAGATGCAATCCCAGGAACAGACCAATGGCGAGCGCGAAGATGATCCCGGGATGCAGTCCCAATTCCATGTGTATTTGTTCTGCTTTGCCTCTTCGCGACGACGTACTGCACGTGGCGGCGCGACGGGTCAAGCTCAGGCGCAGAATACTCTACGGGCAGATGATGCGCGGCGCGGACCCGGGCGGCTCGTAGGTCTTGCAGCGCTGTTTCCCCACGTAAATCCAGGACTCGCCATTTCGATTGTTCGGCGAAATCGGCACATTGGCGTAGGATGTGGACGCTGGCGGCGGAGCGGCGGCGCGTGCCGGCTCGACGTAGCGTTGTGCCCGCGGCGATTGCTCACGCTCGGGCGGCCGTGCGGCGTGACGGGGCCGCTCCGGGGCCTTGGCGACGCAACTGTTGCCGCGCAGCTCCGTGCCGGGCCCGCAGGAGGTCGGGCACACCCGCTCCTTATGGCCACGGACCGCCTCAAGGGCCTCCGGCGTCGGCTTGTCGACTATGGCAACCGAGCGCGTGCGCTCATTGAACGACCGCAGCGCTTCGCGCGAGGCGGTACCCCACGTGCCGTCAGTTTCGATTCTGCTCACCGCGCAACCCACCCGTGACAACTCCTTCTGGAGCTTGCGGCCGATATCCACAACGTCCGGCGTCACAACCGGCGCGACGACGGGTACGGCCGGCTGGGACACGGCCGTCGGGACGGAAAGCGCGACGTTTGTGGCGGCGCCGCCAGGTTGTATCACGGTGGATGGGGCCGGCACCGCGGCAGGTCCGGGAGTGAGCGTCGGCGTGACCGGGGGCGATGGACGCGGCGGAGGCGCGGTGACGACCTCGGGAGCGGCCTTGCATAGCCGACGCTCACCGAGGCGGGCAAGGTCCACAAATTTGCCGTTGGGAAACCGGCGCAGATACGCGCGGATGGATTCGCATTCATTGGCGGCGGCAGCAGACTGCCAGAACGCCACATCGAGAGGATCCACCGGGTCCGCCGGCGCAACCGGCGCTATCTGGACGCTGGGCGGCGGCGCGCTGGCGACAGCCGGTTCGGCCTTTACGAAATAAAACGTCTTGGACATGTCGCTCAGTTGCTGCGGGCGCTGCGCATTGTTCGTTTCGCGGCGCACATCGGCGGTGACCTCCTTGAGCATCACGGAGACCTCAAGGCCGGGTTTCGGCAGATGCCGCAACAGCGACGCAGTGAACGGACTATTGCGGCCGCGGCCATCGGCTGCTTCCTGGCCCGGCGCGGAGGAGAACGCCACGAGAGTGTCGCGCCCGGTCGGCTCGATGCGGGCAAGACCGCGCCCGACGGTGGCCGTGCGATTGATGGCGGCGAGGTTGCGCTTGAGATTGTCGGTCAGCGGATTGTTCCGGCAGGCGTCGAGGAAGATCAGGTTGGTGCCGGTCTTGGATTCCATCAGCCGGATGATGGCGTCGAGCTCAATCGTCTCGGACGGCACCAGAAACGTGCTGTCGAGCTTCGCCTCGGTCGAAACCAGATAGTTCTTTTCATTGATCTGCAGGCCGTGGCCCGCATAGAAGAACAATCCGACGTCTGCGCCGTCAAGTGTCCTGGCGAAATCGTCAATGGTGCGGGCAAATTTGGTCTGGTCGAGATCATAGCCCACCGTCACCTCGAACCCGACTCGTCTGAGCGTGTCCGCAATATCCTGCGCGTCATTGCGCGGATTGGGCAGCGCCGGCGTGTGGGCGTATTGCGCATTGCCGACCACCAGCGCCACGCGGCGCTCCGCTACCGCCTGCGTCGCCGCCAGGCAGCCGATGAGGCCGAGCACGGCAATCAAACACCGTCGCATTGCATCCTCCGCTAAAATTGCGAAACCGGTAGGTGGGACGGTCGCTACGCTGCCTAAAACTGCGCCCACGCGACTCGCCCGGATCGCGGTGATTATTAGTATCCCGTCGGCATAGAAAGTTCAGGGCCGCCTGCTTGGCCGCCCGCAATTGAGTAACTTTACCGCATTTCCGCCTTCCGCGCACGCCAGAGCGGATTTCGACCGTGTGGAATAACCGGCGTTCGTCGCCGGGCTTGTCCCGGCGACCCCGAGTTTTTCGGCACAGCGAAAGAATAATCGAGCTGGCCGGGACAAGCCCGGCCACGACACGGTGGAGGTATCTGGTGCCGCGCAACGCTTATGCGCCGTGACGCCGTCCCGATCCGTAGATCGCGGCGTTGTTACCGGGGGCAGGCAGAGGGATTGGATCGAACGGCAGCCCCCATTCCACGGCGAGCCGCCGGATGTTGAGCACGTGCAGCAGCGGTACGCCGGCCTGAGCGAGCCGCATCGCCACACCGGCCGTGCCGGCGGTACAGGATGGCGAGCGCGTCGCGAGCCCGGGCGGCCATTCGTAGGACTCGCGGCAGGAGCCTAGCCCGATCAGCGCACCGCCCACGTTGATCACCGTGCCCGGCCTCGCATCACCACGCGCTGCATCGGCAATCGAAGCGTTGACGCGGCCGAGCAATGCGTCGATCAGCGCCGCGAGCGGACGCGCCTCGATTACCGGAACGCCGTCGCGCGTGGCCGAAGCTCGCAATGCCGCGACGCCGGCCGCATCCATGCCGCCGCCGATGGCGCCGTCGCCGCCGAGCACCGCGGCAGCAACGCGCGCGCGGATCACGCCGCGTGCGCGCAGCGCTGCGGCGATGTCCAGCCAATTGAACTCAAGGTCGGTGGCGCCCCACATGGAGGCGCCGAGCGAGGCGATGACGACCGGCCGGAGGCCGAGCGCTTCGGCGGCCGTTATGGCCGCGATATTGCCGCCGACGAACGAGCCGGAGACGATGATCACGACAGGCGTTCCGCGCGGCAAGTCGAGGGTCGCGACCACTCTGACCAGCGCGGCCGCAAAATCCGGATTGGCGGTGGTGCGCTTCGCGGCGAGGTCGCCCAGGGTCGTGGTGATCGCCGTGTATTCGGACCCGATCATGCCGGTGCGGTTGGGGTCGATGTCTCTTCCCTGCATCAGCCCCCGCATCTCTCGCTCCGCCCGCAGAACACGGCTTGCCGCCTCCATGGCGCGGGCGGCATTGAGCATCTCGGCATAGCGCGGGTGGACTGGATGTCGGGTCGCGAACTCGGCGCCGAGCCACAGGGTCACGCTCAGAGCCGCCGCTGCGGCGAGCCAAGTGGGAGGAATGCGAGAGCGGGCGCTCCAGCGGGGCGCTGCCTTCGATGCGGCCTTCGTTGCGTCCGTCATGGGGCGACCACGAGGATGAGAATCAGTCGGACCAGCGGCGCTGCGATTGCCAACATGGCAAGCGTCGGCAGGACGCCCTGGCGGTCGAACTGGTGTGCAAGCAGGCCCGGCACGATCAACCCCAGCCCCACCCATTCCACGTAAAGCGGGGCGGACAGCGAAGCCCATTGGGCGCCGACGCCGAGCATCAGCCCGGCGAGCACTGCGACCGCGAAGCGGCGGTTGCCATACAGCATCAGCACCATGCCGAGCGCCCGCACAATGCCGTAGCTTGCCGCCGCCACCAACAGGAAGCCGGCGAGCGCCGCCGGCCGGTCGAGCAGCAGCGCCACATAGCCCGGCACGATGATGCCGCCCGCCGACAGTCCGATCGCCTCGGTGAGCGCCAGGCTGACGACGATGCCGATGGTTAGCGCAGCTGTCAGCACGTCAGGTCGATCATTGCGGCGCCCCGAGCTGCGCGATGAGCCGGGCGCCGATCCCACGATAGTTGCCGACGCCCCAGATCACCGCGCCGGCCGATGCCGCAGCGGCAAGCTCCGCCAGCGCCGCGGTGGCGGTGCGGCTACGCAATCGGCGCACCGCCCCGCGTTTGAATCCGGCGCGGCGCGCGAGCAGGATCGCGAGCGGATCGCCGGCTACGAACAACAGCGGTGCGGGCTCCCGCGCGGCGAGGAACTCAAGGAAACGCCGCGTCCGCAACGGTCGGCCGCGCCGCGCGTTGAGCAGCACCACTGGCCTGCCGCTGCCGCCCGCTGCAGGCCACAGCAACGCAAACGAGGCGACGTCGTTGCACGCGAAGGCATTGGCGAAGCGCACGGCCTTGCCACCGATGGTAAGGTCGCGTGCGAAAAAGCCACCGGGGTCGGCGGTTGCGTTGTCCATTGCCGGGCCGGCGATCGCGGCAGGCACGCCATGCGCCGCACATACCGCAAGCGCCAGTGCGCGGTCGGCAGCAAGCGCGCCGAGACCAGCCGTGTCAACCACGGTGATTTCCGTGCCATGCATCTGCGCAGACGACCGCAATGCCTGCGTCGCCGCTTCGTCGGCGACGACTAGCCTACCATTGACGGGGACTGCCCAGCGCACCGCATCGGCTGCGGCGTCGGGATGCTCGCCGATGTCCTCAAGATGGTCCGCGCGGGTGTTGGTGATGACTGCGGCGGTGGCGCGGATCAGATGATGTTCGCTTGCGAACACCATTTCGGGCCGGATCGCCATGCACTCGACGACCACCGCATCGACGCGAAGCCGCACCGCTTCCGCAAAGAACCGAGTCTGCTCGCGCACCGACGGCAGTCCGCGGCGCCGCCACGTCGCTTCACTGCCGTCGGGGAGAATGAGCCGTGGCTCGGTGCCGGTGGTCTTGGCCACCACGCGCAAGCCGCCGGCGCGCAGTCCGGCGGCGATCAGGCGCGTGGTGGTCGACTTGCCGCGCGTCCCGGCCACGTGGATGCGCACCGGTACCGCCAGCAGGTTCCGGCGGTGGCGCCACGCCGCAGCGCCGAGCCAGACGATGCAGCACGCGAGCGCCGCAAGCGCGATCGCAAACAGCTTGGCGTCCGGAATATGCTCTGTGGCAAGGCCGGTCAGCAGGGACTGCATCGGTCCGGCGCTCCGGCGCTTGAGGGGCTCGTAGGGTGGGCAAAGGCGCGTGACGCGGAGCGTGGGTAATGCGCGCGGACCGAGGTGCGCCTTTGCCCACGCTGTCCGACCTCGCGGTTCGACCGCGTGGGCAAAGTCGCGCGAGGTAGGTGCGCCATGTCATCGCCTGCGACAGGCGACTTTGCCCACCCTACGCGCGGCGCTACGCACGGCATCGAATGCATCGCAGCCCGATTAACTTCCCGCGAACAGCTCCTGCAAGGGCTGCCTGAGGCTGGTCACGTTGTCGATGACGGCCAGAGGAATTTTGTTCTCGCCGGCGATCTTGGCGAACAGCCCGTCGGCATCGCTGTCCTCGCGGATGATGAGCCGATGCGCGCGCGGCGCAGTGAGTTCGATGAGCTGGTTCGAGAGCGCGTCGCGACGCTCCTCTCCGCCCATGTGCAGCACCACGATCGCGATGCCGCGGCTCTTGGCGGCGTCGAGCAGGTGACCGGCGCGGGCCAGCTCGTCCTTGATGGTGATGCCGGCGTCGCCGAACCCCTTGAGGCTCGCGCCGACCGCGAGAAATAGCGTCTTGACGTCGTCAAGCTGGTCTATTTCGGCGCGGGGATCGTATTTGAACTTGATGCCGGCGCGCCGCACCGCGAGCTGGACCTGAAAAGCATCGAGGCTCTGGCCCAGCGAGGTCACCAGCACCGGCGGGCTGGGCTTGGGTTTGTCCTGGGCAGCCGCGTGCCCGGCAAGGGCGAGGCCAAGCGCGACAGCGACTGCGGCGAAGAACAGACGAAGCAGCGCGAGGGAAATCTTCATGGCAGACCTCCTTGGTTCCTCCAAAGAGAGCATTGGCATCGAGGTGGTGACGTGTCCAGGACCCGCAGGCAACATTCTAGAGCGCGTTCCACTCATATCGAACCATTTATTCCGAGTCATGGCTTGTCCGGGCTTGTCCTGGCCATCCATGTCCTTTTAGCCAGCAAACCCCGCGTAGCGGCCCGGCTGGCGGGCGGGGCGGGAGGGTGCGTGGGTGAAGGCCGCACGAGTACTCCGGCATGGCCGCGCCATCTTTCCGGTGCTGGCGGCAGAGTGTCTATGAGTGCGCGTCGCGACGGCGGGATCTGGCCCAAAGAGAACCTTGGGTTAGCGCGGGTTTCGAGCCACATGTTCGACACACTCTGCCGTTCACTACAAAACTGGCGTGCTGTGCATTCGAAGTAGAAGCGGTCTGAATGACATATAACAGTCCAACGCAGCGCGGTGGTGCACGTGGACAGGTCACACCGATCGCTTGGATTTACATGGTCTTCGGCTTTGGAACTGCCGTGGCCTGTGTTACCGGCGCCGAAATCGGGCCAGCCCAGCTTTCTGCAGTTGATGCTGTTTTGCCTGCGCTCCTAATCGTCGCAGCCGCAGGCGCCATCCTCCGTCGGCCGTGGGGACGGTGGCTTTGTTACGCTTTCTCGGTACTACTGCTGCCAGCCGCTCCCACCGGCACCATCATTGGCGGCCTGATGATCTATCATCTGACTATCCATCGCGATCAATTTCGTCGATCGTCGCCGGCTCTCCACAACGGCCGCTGATGGCTCGGAACGCGCTCTAGCTTTCGGTCACTCAGACCGCAAATCTTTGCGGGCCCGCCCGCTGTAGCAGCGCCGTCGGCCCGATGGCTCGCCCGGAGCCGCCTTGCTGCCACAGCCAAAACAGGGCACCATGAGGCTTCGGGACTCCGGTTATCTCAGAGACGCCAGCCGATGTGGCGGGCCCATGCCTTTGCGGGAGGTGCGGGTGAGTTTAGACCGCCGAACGTTCATGTCTGGTGGCGCGGCCGCAACCGTCGCGTCTGCCTCGGGCGTCTCGACGGGTTTCTCGGCACCCACTCAGGCCGCCGTCGGCGCTCCGTCCGCCTCCGAGCGCGGACAAATGGCCGACGCCGTGGCCGGTTTCATGAAGACCTACGAGATCCCGGGCCTCGGCATCGCATTCGTTCAGGAGGGGCGCCTCGTTTATGACGAAGCGTTCGGCTTCGCCGACATCGAGGCCAAAACAACGCTTACTCCGGCCCATCGCTTTCGCATTTGCAGCATTTCCAAGCCGATCACCGCGGTCGCCATCTTCAGGCTGATCGAGGAAGGCGGGCTGAGGCTCGGCGATCGCGTTTTCGGGTCATCCGGCATTCTGCAGAACGACTACGGACCGGTGCCAAAGGACTCGCGCATAGACGACATTACGATCGAACACTTGCTCACGCATACGTCGGGAGGCTGGCCGAATGACCGGACCGATCCGATGATGCGGCAGCCCGAACTCGATCATGCCGCGCTGATTTCGACGACGCTCAGGCACCACCAACCTCTCGCCACCCCTCCCGGCACGGCGTTCGCTTATTCAAATTTCGGCTATTGCTTGCTTGGCCGCGTCATCGAGAAGGTGACGCAGCGCCCCTATGCGGCATTCGTCAATGCCACGATCCTGCCGTCGGCCGGCGCGAGCGACATGGAGATTGCCGGCAACACGCTCGCCGAGCGCCAGCCCCGCGAAGTCCGGTACTACTACTATGGGACTGGGAAAGACGACCCCTATGCGCTGAACGTGCGGCGCATGGATTCGCACGGGGGCTGGATCGCCAGACCCGCGGCGATTGCCGCGTTTGCCAGCAGCCTCGATGGGTTTTCGCGCCAGTCGATTCTCAAACGCGGCACCATCGCCACTATGACGAAACCCTCCGCGGCAAACGCCCACTACGCCAAGGGCTGGCGAGTCAGCGGCAACAACAACTGGTGGCACACCGGACACCTCCCGGGCTCGACCGGCTTCATGATGCGGACCCACAATCAGCTCTGTTGGGCAGCGCTGCTCAACACGCGGCACCGGGACGACGCGCTTGACCGAGATCTCGATCGTCTCATGTGGACCCTCGCCCGGAAAGTCAAAAATTGGCATGCCTGATACCGACGGCCGCAAGGCCCGTTGCCCGGCGGTGGCTCCGGGTCTATTTTCGCCCTAGCGATAAGAGAGCGAAGCATCAAGGGAGGTGCAAGTGAACCAGAATAACGCCCGCCTGATGGCGTCTTTCGCGGTTGTTTGTGGCGTGCTTGCAGGGTCTGCCACGTGGTCCGAGAAAGGTTGGGCGCAGGGCGCCCTCTCCGTCGAAGTCCTTTCATCCCGCCCCGAACTCGTGACCGGCGGCGACGCGCTGGTCCGCATCATGGCCGCGGAAGCGCCGAAGGTGGCGGTCGGCGCCAATGATGTGTCGGGCGCGTTCCGGCCCGATCAGAAAGGGGGCTGGGTCGGCCTGATCGAAGGGCTCAGGGACGGCGGCAACCAGCTGATCGCCAAGGCCGGCGGCAAGGAGGCGACCGTCACCCTCGTCAATCATCCGGTGAACGGCACCCTGTTCGCGGGGCCGCAGCAGGAGCCGTTCGTCTGCGAGAACGAGTCCCATGGCCTGGCCTCGCCCAACGACGGCTCATGCGCGGCGCCGACGGTGGTCAAGTACTTCTATCGCAACAAGAGCGGCGAGTGGAAGCCGCTCGACCCCAAGGCCGCACGGCCGGCCGACGTGGCCACCACCAAGACCACCGAAGGCAAGGACGTTGCGCTCATCGTGCGGCAGGAGAAGGGCGTCATCAACCGCTCCGCCTATCTCATCAACATCCTGCATGATCCGACCGCTGGCCCGCTGCCGACCGCAACTGCGGCTTCGCCCGCGTCGGGATGGAACGGCAAGCTCATCTACAGCTTCGGCGGAGGCGTGCAGGCCAACTACCACATGGGCCGTGGCCTCGGCGCGATGACCGGCACCGACAGCAAGTTCTACATCGAGGATCTGGGCGGCGGATTTCTCGACTATTTCGTCACGCGCGGATACGCGGTCGCCGCCGGCTCGCTCAACGTGATGGGTGCCAACAACGACGACGTGAAGTCGGCCGAGACGGTGGCGAAAATCAAGGAGCACTTCATAGAGGAGTTCGGACCGCCGATGTTCACGATCGGGCATGGCGCGTCGGGCGGATCGATGCAGCAGCACATGATCGGCAACAACTATCCGGGCCTGCTCGACGGCATCATGCCGGCGCGCAGCTATCCGGACGTCATGAGCTTCCTGCAGCCGCTCTATGATTGCGAATTGCTGGAGCACGTGTTCAACACATCGGGCAACACCTGGTCCACCGACCAGAAGGGCGCGGTGGCCGGCAAGTACTGGGGCTATTGCGTCGGCAACGGCACGCGTTACCCGAACGCCAGGCCCGGCAACTGCGATGCGAGCGTCAAGGACGAAGTGGCGAACGATCCGAAGCTCAAGGCCAAGGGCGTGCGCTGCACCTATCAGGACAATTTGGTCAGCACGTTCGGGATCGACCCCAAGACCGGATTCGCCCGCAATCCGTTCGACAATGTCGGAGTGCAGTATGGCCTGCAGGCGCTCAACGACGGCAAGATCAGCTTCGAGCAGTTTATCGAGGTGAATGCGCGGATCGGCGGCCTCGACATCGACGGAAAGATTGTGCCCCAGCGCATGGTCGGTGATCCTGTTGCGTTGCGCCGCGCCTATGAGAGCGGCCGCGTCAACTCCGCCGACGGCGGGCTTGCGTCGACCCCGATCGTCGATATCCGCTCTTACGTCGACGGCGCCCCGCCGCCGCCGTTCGACGCCTTGAAGGATGTCGACGTGCATGACGGCTATCACAGCGCCGTCATGCGCGCCCGGCTCGTCAAGGCCAACGGCAATGCCGCCAACCACGTGGTGATCACGGTGGCTAGTCTGGGCCGCGTCCAGGCCGACACCCGTGCCGCGGGCTCGCCGCTGACCCGCATATCGGGCGAGGTGCTGGCTCAGCTCGACAAGTGGCTGACCAACATCGCCAACGATAAATCCGATCAGCCGAAGGCCAAGAAGGTCGCCGCCAACAGGCCCGCCGATTTCGTCGACGCCTGCTACCCGACCGTGGCGGGACCGCGGGTCGGCGCGATCGAAAAGCTCACCGACCAGGATCGCTGCAAGAAGCTGTTCCCGTTCGCAGGCGACGCGCGCCTCGCAGCCGGCGCGCCGCCCGCCGATGATGTATTCAAATGCGCGCTCAAGGCAGTGGACATGGCGGACTACAAGATCGCCCCGACGGCGGAGCGCCTTGCGCAGCTCAAGCAGATCTTCCCCGACGGCGTGTGCGACTACAGCAAGCCCGGGATTGAACAGGCGCGCCTCGCCGGCACCTGGGTGTCGTTCAAGGGCAACGGCGAATTCACGGCGTTGGAGCCAAAGCGCTGATATCCCGAGTGTGCGTCCTTCACCTCTCCCCGCTTGCGCTCCGCAAGCGGGGAGAGGGAGAAGAAAGCGCGGAGCCCTTGTGCGCCCGCATCACTGTCAGGAGGGGTGCCGATGTTTCGAATGCTGCCTTCGCGAAAGGGAACTGCGTCGGGCGGGCTCGCAGCCGCCGCCATGGTGGCGGTGTCGGTCATGGTCGCGGTCTCAGTGAAGGTGCGCAGCGAGGATCGCGTTCCGGGCTTGACCGGGATCGATCGGTCCGAGGATGTCATTGCGGCTCGCCAATTGCTTATGGACGGCGTCGAATCCGAGATGATGGAGATCGAGATTGGACTGGAAGGCAGCGCGCCGCCGTTTAACGACCTGAAAGCGCGCGCCGACCGCATCAGCACGCTGCTCACCGCCTTCCCGCATCTCTTCCCGCCGCAGACGAAGCCCGGCACAGCAGCCGACGGCTCGCCGATCAACACGACGGCAACACCCGCCATATGGCAGGATTTCGATACCTTCTATGGCATCGCTAAGGACGCGGCGACCGCCGCTTATGATGCCAGTCAGGCCGGCACCGCAGACCAGTTCAGGGAGCAGGTGAAGAAGCTGCGCAACGGATGCGATGGCTGTCATGCGCAGTACATGCATGTCGAAGCACCGACACCGCCATAAGCTTGGCTGCGAAACGTGGCCGCGGCGGACGTGTCCCTGCTGTGTTGACGGAACGAATTTGGGACGCTTTAACAATCACAGAAGCGTAGGGTGGGCAAAGTCGCCTGCCGCAGCCGATGACATTTTGCACTGGCCGCGCGCGACTTTGCCCACGCGGTCAAATGGCAAGGTTGGACGGCGTGGGTAAAGGCGTATGAGATGTTGTCCAAGTTGCGCGGCCCGACGATGCGCCTTTGCCCACCCTGTACCCTTTCTGACGTTCGGAGCCGGTCTTGATAGACTGGCGGCGGGCCGATCTGCTGGGAGCCACCAATGCCCACCCGTGCCACGAGCACCTGCGTAGGACTCGTGCCCCGGCAGAGCGGC
>WNGJ01006046.1_pt1 | contig 12773 bp, 10 predicted proteins | sample 5400611 | NCBI WGS metagenome assembly WNGJ01 (sample SAMN13153375, study PRJNA577476) | soil metagenome | isolation source: 40 cm soil or saprolite under Garry oak tree replicate 1 | place: USA:California | collected 2016-06-15
AGCTACATGAGCATGGGCGACCCGCGCGTCTTCGACAGCAGCGAGACGGTCGTCGAGGATCTCTCGACCGGAAAGACGTACACGCCCTCGGACTTTCATGCGCTGTTCACGGATGCCGGCCTGCCGACGGCGCTCCAGCTCGCGGAGCACTACATCGGCTTCGTGCAGTTCATCGACCGGGCGGACTTTCCGAACGTCGACGTGTACGCGGAGAAGGGGTCCGGCATCGAGACCGTCGTCGGAATCGGGCTACACGACCTCTCGCCCGGCCAGCTGCTGGACGCGTCGACGCCAGTCTTCACCCGCGACGGCGACATCAACCAGGAAGACATCACCAACGACGCCGTCTCGGCGTGGGGCGCGATTCGCTGCTGGCACTTCAGTCTCACCGACAACCCGGGCGTCGACCACTTCTCGCTGCCGAGCAACATGAGCCTGCTCGCGCGGCTGATCGCGGATGCGAACGCGCCGCGCTCGAACTGCAGCTAAACGACCGGCTGAGATCCGGGTCAACGAGGGCGTGGCGACCTTGAGATCCTTGTTCGTGCTGGACCAACGCGACCAGGCGCGGTGCGGGTTAGGCGCATGCCCAAGTAGCCAGTTCCGCCGGTCCGAGCCAGTTCCACCGGTCCGTTTTGGCCTGAACGAGCTTTTGCTGCCCGGCTACCGCACGCGTCGCAGTTCCCGCAAAACGCGACAGCGGCGCACCGCACCGACGGATTCCGGCCGAAGGAGAAGGCAAGATGTCAAGTTCCGGGGGTCATTTTCCGAAGACCAGAAAGAGACCTCGACTTGGGGGGCCGCGTATGAATCGATTCTGGAAATCCGGACGCGTTCGCTTCGCCGCCGCAGGAGCAGTCGCTCTCACGGTTGCGGCGCTCGCGTCCATGGGTGGGGTCGGCTATGCCGCAAGGCTCGTCGGAGGTTCAAACATCTCCGCCGCCGCCGCTCAGTACCCACCGTCCAAGGTGACGATCTGTCACCACACTCACTCGCAGAAGAACCCGTTCGTGACGATCATCGTCTCGGAGCGAGCGTTGCCGGCACACCTCGGCCATGGCGACACAGCCGGGCCCTGTCCACAACAGAGCCTGACCCCGGAGCAGGGCGAGAAGCCCTCGAAGCAGCATGGAAAGGCTCACCACCACTCCAACGGTCAGCAGAAGGGCAAGAAGGGCCACGCTGGTGGTCACGAGGGCCCGACTCAGGGAAGCCCGCTCCAAGGCAAGGAAGGTCAGGGCCACGGCCAGAGCCAGGCCAACGGACAAAGCAAGGCCAACGGCCACAGCCACGGTAAGGGCAAAGGCCCTGGCAATGATCAGGGCGACGGCCAGAGCCAGCCCAAAGGCCAAGGCAATGGTCAGGGCCAGGGGCACTCCGACGACCAGGGCCAAGGCCATGGCAATCCCGGCGGAAGCGGCAACGCCCACGGACACGAGAAGTAGAAGCAGCCATCAGGGCGGAGCCTCGGCGAGAGAGCCCCTGCTCGGGGCTTTCTCGCTCGGCCCGGGCGCTTCCCACGACCCGGCCCACACCGAAGCTATCGGCTTCCGTTGACGCGCTAGACCGAGGGGGTCCTGGGCTGGCGGCAGGCGCGAAGGGGGCGGGGCGTTTCGGAATCCCTCCGCTCTCAGCGTCCGTTCCGCGCAAGTGTGGTTTTTCTCCCCCGATCCCGTCCTGGATGCACTTGACCGCCGTGGGTCATACGAGCTCGACCCCGATGCGGGCACGATCGAAGTGGGGTCGGAGCGCCTCCTCTTCTCCCAAGGAGGGGTGCATACCCCACATCGCCCTTTCAGTGGTGTGCGCCAACGCTCCGCCCCCGAACAGCCGGAAAAAACTGCGCAGTCTGCGGCGAACGGATCGTTGGCCCGCTTGATCCTTGTCTGTCGCCTGCCAACAATGAGTAAAGCCGGGGCAACGGCCTCTCTCCCCACCGACCGCCGGCGTTTGGCCAGCCGCAAGGGCCAAGCGCCGCGCCCCGGCTCACAAAAATCATCGTGACCGCTGAGTTCGACCGCGCCCCCCGTAGGTCTGGTCTGCCCGAACGTTCGGGGGGTTGGCGGGGCCTGGCGCGACCGAGTAGAGTCGCGCCGCGACGTCGCCGCTTGAGAGCCCTAAGCGCGCAGCGCCTGCGGTTCGCAGACACGCGAGTTATCCACAGTTTCCACAGAGATGTGGGGAGTGCTTTCTGGACCCCAAGCAACAGCCTGAAAGGTCGCCTGCGCCTAAGTCCGAGCCTCCGGGCGAGTTTGTCTCTGAGGACCTACGAGCCGACTGCGCCCGCTTCCTCGAGGAGCTACGTGCGCAGATCGAGGGGCGCGTCGACCTGCCGCCAGGGAGTACGGGGTGGGTGCCGGGACGCGCCGAGTGACCGCAGAACCTGTCGGGTACGCAAATCCATCCATCATGCTGCTCGGGCGTATTCATGGATCAGTCCGCCGAGTCGGTCGCGGCGGTGAAGCTTGTCTGGCGGGCCTGGACCGACGAGACGTAGGCGAGGCCCCGGTATGGGTGCTGCCAGCCCGAGCGCGCGGTGCGGCCTATGGGTGTTTGTAGTGATCGTGTGTGGTGCGTAAATTCGGCCGCACCCCACAAAACATTCAATTTGCAGGCAAGACCAATTCACGCACCCCACAGGCTGGTCGGCGGTTTCGGCTCTAGGAGCTGATTTGCGCCCGATTGGGCGCGGACATCGGGCTCACAGTCTGTAACGCGCAGGGGTCCACCGTCCGGCCTGGCTGGCCGGATGTCGCGGAATGCGGGAACTGCGACGCGAGCGCGCCACCCCCCCAACGGCCTATCGCGGATGAGGCCCTCCTGAGGGCATGTGTATGCCGCTTGTTCAATCGAGACCGCTCCCGCGGTCAACTCGGCCGCACACCCATGCCGCGGCCTCACACGCTTCGGATGGCGCCCGGTGTAGCGTGGGTTGGAACCCGCAAATCCGCAGCTGGTATGGCTTCAACCTCCCGGCGTAGCGGCGTAGCGGGGCGCTACGGAAACGGCCGATCAACACGGCCGCCCCGTCGCTTCGCGGAGCTCGCCGGCGCTCACTGCTGATTTATGGGACAAACGCGGTGATGCTGAGCGGACTTCCGGACCCGTTCTGCAACTGCAGCGGCCCCAGCACGAGTGTCGCACCTGTCGGGGGAAGCTGATCCAGGTGTGCCATGCACTCGATCGCAATCTTGTGCGCCTTTGCGATCTGCGTGTTCGTCGCGTAGGACGTGTCGAGCCCGGGATCGACCCCGTGCGTATCGGTGCCGACTCCCGAGATCTGCCGGTCGGAGAGGAGCCACTTCGTCGTGGCTCCGGCGAATCCAGGGAAGTGAAGCTTTCCTTTCGAATCCTGATTGATGAAGGCCTTCGGGTCGCTCCACTTGTCCTCCCAGCCCGTGAAGAGAATCACGAATGAGCCGGGCGCGATCTTGCCGTGCTTTGCCTCCCACGCCTCGACGTCCTGCTTCGTGAGCTGGTAGTCCGCATTGGCCGCGGCCTTGTCGCGGATGTCGATCACGACGGCGGGAACAACTCGCTGCTGGACGGGGTAGCTGGTGATCGACTCGGTTGTCCCTGAGATGAAGCTGTTGGGAGCGTTCATGTGGGTCGCGCTGTGCTCGCCGATCGTGAAGCTGCGCAGGTAGTAGCCGTCCTTCTTCATCGTCGCAACGACCTTGAAGACGACGTGCGGATCGCCCGGCCACAGCGGGATCGAGGGATCGATCGTGTGCGTGAGGTCGACGACGCGCGAGTATGCGATCGTCCCCTTGCCGGAGCGGTTCGTGGATTTCGACCCGCAACCCGTAACGGCCAGGGCGAGCGCTGCGAAACCCACGAGACACGGTGCCAGCCGGCCCTTCCAACGGAGCATTGTGATCCTCCCCGATACGCGGTTTCCTGTGAACTAGCGTGAGCGTATGCGCAAAGGTCTCGCGGCACTGAGTTTGAGTCGCTGCCCGGGCCTGCTTCCCCCGGGATTCCCGCGACGGGATCGTTGCCGACGCGGTCGTCTTTGAGCGCGCGTTCACGCGTATCGGGTGCGGCCTTCGCGAACGAGGTCGCGCGCTCGGCCGCGGTCTGCACACTCCGGTGCTCCGCGGGGATCAAGAATCGACCGAGTTCGGGTCGTCGCATTTTGGAGTCACCCTCACGTGAACGGCCAGAAAGAGCACACCAACGAACACAAGCGTCGCCCACGATTCCGAAGGCACGTCTACGAAGCCGTGTAGGAGCTCGTTTCGCGCGTTTTCACCCAGCGGGTTCGCGAGCAAGGTGCCCAAGTAACTAATCCAGCATTCGTCGAAGCCGGCAGCGAGCAGCATCGCTAGCAGTGCTCCGAAGCCTGGATACTGCCCTGGCGACTTCGCACGCCGGGTTCGATAGACCGGAAGGCCGCCCTTGAGAACGAGATCTCGAACCAGAGCTTCAAGCCGAGGAGCAGCTGTGAACACGGCTCCTTCCGGATCACCGTTGAAAAATCGGAGAAAGGCGCGAGCAAGCGCATCGGCGAGCTCGGGTCTAACGTGGTCACGAGCGCCAAGGAACAGGGCGAGATCTTCGGCCGAGATGGGGCCCCATTTGTCCCAGATTTGCCCGAGAGCCTCGTGGAGGACAAGAGCGTTGAGCTGGATTGAGATGAGTTCCGTCTCAACCAGGCGCTTCTCGCGCTTATCCTCTTCCCTCGTGACCTTGATCCTCGGGAGACCGCCGCCGCCTAGAACCTCCTCAGGAACGAGAGAGCGAATCGGATGAGACTTCATGAGGTCGTCGGCCCGCTCGCGATTTGCGGCGACGTTCCCGCTCGGAGGACGTGAGCTCAGCTTGCGGAAGGCGTCCTGCCACGATCCGGCGTCGAGTATTTCGCGGCGGACCGGCGCGCAGACTCCAAGGGCCAGGCAGTAGCTACCACCTCAAGCTGTTCTCAGGAGTCACGCGCTAGGCGGCTGCGCGCCAGTTGCGCGCCAGTCCCGTTCCTGATACGCGGTCTTCAGCGGTCTTAGCCGGATGGAAGGCAGAGCTGCAAAAGCCCAAAACAGCCTGCTAACGGGCGCATCTCGGCCAAACGAAAGCATGCCCCCGGCAAGAATCGAACTTGCGCACGCGGTTTAGGAAACCACTGCTCTATCCACTGAGCTACGGGGGCCCAAAACCACGATAGCGCTGCTTCTCAGGAACGTCTCAGAGCGATCGCGTAACTTCGAGTTGCAGGCGACGAAGGGAGAGTCATGGCCAGGCAGGCACGCCTTGGAACCATCTCGATGCTCGTGGCCGCCCTTGCTGCGGTCGGCGTTCTGTTCGGGCTCGGGCCGAGCACAGGCAGGGCAGATGCGAACTTCCAGCCTTCGCCCGGCGATTTTGTTCGCCGGGTCGACAACCCGTGGTTCCCCTTGATTCCGGGTACCACTTTCGTCTATCGCGGCGTCAAGGACGGTAAGGCATCTCAGGACGTCTTCAGCGTCACCAGCGTGACGAAGACGATCCAGGGAATCCGTTGCACCGGGGTGCGCGATCGGCTCTTCCTCGCAGGTCGGCTCGAGGAGCGGACGACCGATTGGTATGCGCAGGACGTCCACGGAAACGTCTGGTACTTCGGGGAGTCGACTGCCGAGCTCGATCGGGCCGGTCACGTGACGAACACCGAAGGTAGTTGGCAGGCAGGCCGCAACGGCGCGCAGGCCGGTATCTACATGACGGGACGGCCGGCGGTGGGCCAGGTGCGGCGGCAGGAGTACTACCGGGGCCATGCGGAAGATCACTTCTCGGTTCTCACCCTGCGTGCCTCGATCTCGGTGCCGTACGTGAGTTCGGACCGCGCCTTGTTGACGAAGGAATGGACACCGCTCGAGCCCGGCACGCTCGACCACAAGTACTACGTACGTGGGATCGGCGAGGTGAAAGAGGTTGCGGTCAAGGGACCGACCGAGAGAGCCGAGCTCGTCTCCGTGCACCGACCGTAGAAGTGTCCGGGCTACCCTCAGAAGGTGGCTCCTGCTGCGATTCTGGTCGTCGACGACGACGCGCCGATCCGGCGGATGCTCTCCCGGACGCTCGCGGCCGAGGGATACGCGGTGGAGGCGTCGGCCGATGGAGGCGATGCGCTCGCTTCGATCGAGCGGTCGGCGCCCGATCTCGTCGTTCTCGACCTGTCCATGCCGGGTCTCGACGGGCTCTCGGTCGCGAGAAGACTCCGTGACAAAGGGCTCGGCCTGCCGATCCTGATGCTGACCGCCCGCGACGCGGTGCCCGATCGTGTCGCCGGGCTCGACTCCGGCGCGGACGACTATCTCGTCAAGCCCTTTGCGGCCGAGGAGTTGATCGCGCGGGTCCGGGCGCTTCTCCGCCGGGGCCGCGAGCCCGACGAATTGCTCGCCCACGGCGATCTGGCCTTCGACGTGCGCGCCCGGAACGGCTCGCGTGCGGGGCGCGACCTTGGGCTGAGCGCGCGAGAGGCCGATCTGCTCGAGCTACTCCTGCGCAATCGCCGTCAGATCGTGACGCGCGAGCTGGCGCTCGAGCGGGTCTGGGGGAGCCCCGCCGCGGCCAGCCTGAACGTGGTCGACCAGTACGTCTCGTACCTGCGGGCGAAGCTTGGCGAGCCGCCGCTGATCGAGACCGTGCGGGGCTCCGGCTTCCTGATCCGATGAGTCGGCTGTCGCTCCGGCTGCGGTCGGTGGTGGCGGCGACGCTCGCGATCCTGCTCGCTGTCGTCGTCGTGGGAGCCGGCGTCGATCTGCTCGTCTCGCGCCATCTCCACCGTTCCTTCGATCGCACGCTCCACGCGCGGGCCGTCGAGGTCGCCCAGTTGGCTGCTTCGGCCCCCGCGGTGTTGACGACGCCTGGTGCGCTCGATTCACCGCTCGGAGGGACTCAACTCTCGGTCGAGGTCGTCGACCGGCGCGGGCGCATCGTCGCCCGCTCGCTCTCGCTTGGGGGGCGGGTACTGCCCGCAAGGCGTCTGCTCCAACAGGCGATTGCGAACGGCCGCTCGGGTTATGCCGGGCTCGAAAGCGGCAACGAGGATCTACGCGCCTACACGGCACCACTCGCAGAGGTCGGTGGACCCGCCGCAGGAGGAGCGGTGATAGTCGCCGCGTCGACGCACGATCTACACGAGACGCTCGCGAGCCTGCACCTCTTCGTGCTGGTCGCCGGCCTCGTCGCGGCCGCCCTGGGCGCACTGGCGGTGGCGATCCTGATGCGACGCGCCCTCAGGCCGCTGGAGCAGCTCGCCGAGTCTGCGGCGGAGGTTGAGCGCACAGGCGATCCGAGCCGTCGGCTCCCGCAGCCGGCGGCGCGCGACGAGGTCGGAACGCTCGCGGCGACGCTGAACGAGATGCTCGCGAGCCTCGAGCTGGCTCGCGACACCGAGCGCCGATTCCTGGCCGACGCCTCGCATGAGCTGCGGACGCCGCTGACCGCGCTGCGTGGAAACGTGGCCTACCTGGCGCGGCACGGCGCAACGCCCGAGGTGGTCGCCGAGCTCGAGGCAGACGCCGAGCGGCTCGCGCGGCTAGCCGACGATCTGCTCGTCCTCTCGCGAGAGGAATCCGGCCCGCCTCCGGCCGAGGTGATCCGGCTCGACGAGCTCGTGCAGGCCGCCGCCGAGCAGCCGCCGGTCGGGCGCGGCTTCGTCGAACCCGTGTCCGTCCGGGGAGATCGCCCGGCGCTCGAGCGCGCGCTCGCCAACCTGATCCGCAACGCCGAGCTCTACGGACCGCCCGGCGGCCAGATCACCGTCGGCGCGGAGCAGAAAAACGGCGTTGCGCGGCTGAGCGTCGCCGACGAGGGACCTGGCCTTGCTCCAGAGGACGTCGACCGGGCCTTTGCGCGCTTCTGGCGCGGCCGAGACGGCAAGCCCGGCTCGGGGCTCGGGCTCGCGATCGTTCGGGCCACGGCCGAGCGGCACGGTGGTCGTGCTTACGCGGAAGGGTCGCGCTTCACAATCGAGCTCCCTGCTCTCAAGGCGGCCACCGAACCGTCTCTCAGAGATCTCTCAGGGTCCGGGCCTACAAAGGAGGAGCAAACGCCCGGGAAAGGAACGCCGTGAAGCTTCTCCGCACACTTTCGACCTCTCGCCTCATCCTGCTCGTCGTCACCGTCGTCGTGCTCTCCGCCGGCGTGGCCGCCATCGCCGTTGCCGCAAGCGGCGGGAGTGGGTCGACTCCGCCGCCGAAGCCCCTGGCCCAGGCGCTGCACGACTCGCTTGCGGGTGCCGCTCCACAGGGCATCACCGCGCGGATCAAGTTCACGAACAACCTCTTCCCGTCTGGCGCGATTGCCGGACAGGTCGGCTCGGCCCTGATGTCCGGCGGCTCCGGCCGCCTCTGGGCGACGAATGACGGTCGGGGCCGGCTCGAGCTACAGTCGGACGCGGGTGACGTCCAGATCGTCTGGAACAACACCGATCTCACGGTCTTCGACGCCTCGTCGAACACCGTCTACCGGGTGAAGCTGCCCGCACACGCGCAGGGCTCACCCGACCAGAGCGGCATTCCTTCGGCTGCGAAGATCAGCGACTTCCTCTCCAAGCTGGGCGAGCACGTCGTCGTCTCGGGCGCGGAGCCGAGCAACGTCGGGAATCAAGAGGCCTACACCGTGCGGATCTCGCCGAAGCACGACGGCGGTCTCCTTGGCGCCGGAGAGCTGGCCTTCGACGCCGCGCGCGGCGTCCCGCTGCGAGTCGGCATCTACGCGCAGGGCGCCTCCTCGCCCGTGCTCCAGCTGGCCGCCACCGACATCTCCTACGGACCGGTGCCGGCGAGTGACGTTGACGTCGCGCCTCCCGCCGGAGCCAAGTCTGTCGACCTCGGCGCACTGACCAGGAACGCCGGCAGCACACAGGGTTCGCACGTGCACGCGAACGGGCTCGCGGCCGTCCAGGCCGCCGCGGACTTCCCGGTCGTCGCGCCTGCGACGCTCGTCGGTCTGCCGCGCCAGGACGTCCGGTTGGTCGGCAACACCGACGCGAAGGCGGCAGTCGTCGTGTACGGCCACGGGCTCGGCGCGATCATCGTCCTCGAGCGCAAGGCCGACTCGAGCGGAACCGTCGGCGTGATGGGAGGCTTGCCCCAGGTCTCCCTCGACGGGGTGACCGCGCACGAGCTTGCAACGCAGCTGGGAACGGCGCTGACTTGGAAGCGAGGTCAGGTTTCCTACGTCCTCGCCGGGTCGGTGCCCCCGGCAGCAGCGGAGGCCGCCGCGCGCGACCTCAAATGAGCGACGCGCTTCCGGTCAGCGCACGAGGTCTCTTCAAGCGTTACGGCGAGCTCATTGCCGTCGACCATGTCGACCTGACGGTCGAGAAGGGCGACGTCTTTGGGTACCTCGGCCCGAACGGAGCCGGGAAGACGACCTCGCTGCGGATGCTGCTCGGGTTGATCAGGCCGACCGAGGGCTCGATCGAGCTCTTCGGCAGGGATCCCCAGGTCGATGGCGCCAAGGCGCTGCAGGGCGTGGCCGGCTTCGTCGAAGGGCCGACCTTTTACCCCTATCTGACCGCGCGCCGCAACCTGCGGCTCCTCACCGCCTACGACGACGACGATTCCCGCTCGCGGATCGAGGCGATGCTCGACCTGGTCGAGCTTCGGGACCGGGGTGACGACAAGGTCGGCGGCTATTCACACGGGATGCGCCAACGGCTCGGGATCGCCGCGGCCCTGCTGCGCCAACCGAAGCTGCTTCTGCTCGACGAGCCGACCACGGGCCTCGACCCGGCAGGAATGCGAGACATGCGCGACCTCGTCCGCCGCCTGGCCGGCGAAGGGATCACGGTGTTGCTCTCGAGCCATCTCCTGGCCGAGGTCGAGGAGCTCTGCAACAGGGTTGCGATCATCCGCAAGGGGCGGATCGTCTACGAAGGAGCCCTCAACGAACTCCTTGCGACGGCTGCGAGCGCTTACAGCCTCCGCTCCTCTCAGCTCGAGCGCGCCCGGGCACTCCTCCTCAACCAGGCCGGGATCGGCGAGGTGACCTCCGTCGACGGCTCGTTGCGGTTCCAGGCCGACGAGGACGCCGTCGCCGCGCTCTCGATTGCCCTGGGCCAGGCCCGGATTGGCGTCACGGCGCTGGTGCCCGAGACAGCGAGCCTGGAGGAGCTCTTCCTCGGCATGACCGAGGGCGAGCAGCCCGGTGCTCGGGAGGCGGTTGCGTGATCGCCGCGGTCGCCAGGGTCTACGAGTGGGAGATCCTCAAGCTGCTTGCCCAGAAGCGCACCTACCTCGGACTGATCTCGGCGATGCTCGTCCCGGTCGTCTTCGTCGTCGTTCTGGTCACCCAGACGGGCGGCCCGAATGATGTGCCGCTCGGCCGTTACATCCGCGACACGGGGCTCGCAGCTCCCTTCGTCGTCCTCTTCTTCATGTCGATCTGGGGCCTGCCGCTGATCACCGCGCTCGTCGCGGGCGACATCGTCGCCGCCGAGACCCAGAACGACACACTGAAGACGATCCTCACCCGCTCGCGGGAGCGAGGCCAGGTCTTCGCCGGCAAGGTGCTGGCAGTGCTCACCTACACGTTCGTCGTCGTCTTCGCGATGGGGCTGGTCGGGCTGGCGGCAGGGACGATCGCCTGGGGCTTCCATCCGCTGACCTCGCTTTCTGGGACGAAGGTCTCGGCAGGTCACGGCTTCGGGCTGCTCGTCGCGAGCCTCGCGGTCTACTTCCTCCCGCTCGCGGGGATCGCGGCATTCGGTCTCTTGCTCTCGACGGTGACGAGGAACAGTGCCGCCTCGGTCGTCGGGTCGCTGATGTTCGCGCTGCTGATGCAGCTACTCGGCGTGCTGCCCGGCACGGAGAGCATTCGGCCGTATCTACTCGGGACGCAGTTCGAGGCTTGGCACGGCTTCCTGCGGACGCCCGCGGACTGGGCGCCGGTGTTCCGCGCCTTCTGGGTGTGCGCGCTCTACATCTCGATTCCCGTCGCCGCCGCGTATCTCGTGTTCCTGCGACGCGACGTCGCGAGCCAGTAGGGGCCGCGGCCCGCCGCTACGCGCCGTTCGCGGCGCTGGCGTCGCTCGCGGCGGTCGTACGCCTGCCCTTCATCGGGAGCATCGGGCCTGACGAAGGCGGCTACGCGTATGTCGCGTGGCAATGGTCGCGGGGAGGCGATCTCTACCGGTCGGTCTGGGTCGACAGGCCTCAGGGGCTGATCCTCGTGTATCGGTTGCTGATCTCGATCTCGCATTCCGCGTGGGCGATCAGGCTGGGTGCCGTCGTCGCCGGGGTGACGATCACCCTGCTCCTCGTGGCGATCGGACGGTTGCTCGCGTCGCCCTCGACGGGATTCCTGGCCGGCGCGCTGTACGCGATCGCCGGGATCGGGCCGCACATCGAGGGCTACACGTTCAACGGCGAGCTCGCGGCTGCCGTACCGGCGACGGCGGCCGTCGGCGCTGCGGTCCTCGCCTGGCAGCGGGACTCGCGCCGGTGGCTGGTCGCGGCTGCGGCCCTCGGTGGCTCGGCGATGCTGATGAAGCAATCAGGATTCGACGGGCTCGCGGTGGTCTTCGCGGTCGCGCTCCTTCGGCGGGAGCGTTTGAAGTCGGTCGCGCTCGTCGCGGCGGGTGCGGCCCTGCCGCTCGGCGCCTCGGCTATCGCCGGCTGGGTCTCGGGGTGGCACTCGTACTGGTCTGCGGTCGTCTCGGACCACGTCGGGGCCGCAACCGCGGCGTCGCGGCCGGCGCATCTGCTCGCGTCGCTGCCCGCGGCGGCGCGAGACCTGCTGCCCCTTGCGGTGGTGGCGCTCGTCGGGCTCTGGCTGTCGCGAAAGCAGCCGGTGCAGCTCCGGCTCGGGCTCGTTTGGCTGGCCGCGGCGCTCGTAGGGGTCAACGTCGGCGGTCTCTACTGGCCCCACTACTACATGCAGCTGCTGCCGCCGCTTTGCCTCCTCGCCGCGCTCGGGCTGGCCCGGCTTCCGAATCACCGTCTTGCCTGGGCGATCGCGGGCGCCGTGGCCCTGCCGGCGCTCGGGTTCCTGGCTGGTGTTGTCAAGGCGCCCGAACCCAAACAGGAGCTGATGGTGAAGTACGCGCTCGGGTTCGAGAACGACCAGCGGATCGCGAGCTATGTCCGGGCTCATTCATCGTCGAGGGCCGTTGTGTACGCGCTCGATTCCCGCGCAGACTTCTACTTCCTGGCCAGCCGCTCGGCAGCTTCTCCTTACCTCTGGGCGCACCCACTTCAGGCAATCCCCGGCGCGCTGACCTCGCTCGAGCGGACGCTCGCCTCGCCGCGGCGGCCGAGACTCGTCGTCCTCTTCCAGCGCAGCCCGCTACACCGGTACAGGCTGCTGCGTGCCATCGTCGACCGCTACTACCGAGAGGTCTGGCGAGCTCCGGGAACCGGCACGCCCGTTCTCGCCTCCCTTGGGCGCTCGCTAGGCTGAGGCTCGTGGGCGAGGCTTTCGAGGCTGTCAGGCGCTGGCGGGACGGTGGGCAGTCCGTTGCGCTCGCGACAGTGGTCGCGACGCGGCGCTCGGCGCCGCGGCCGCTCGGATCGAAGCTTGCGATCTCGGAAACCGGCGAGCTGGCCGGCTCCGTCTCCGGCGGCTGCGTCGAGAGCGACGTCGCCGTCAACGCCCTCGAGGTGCTCGAGACCGGTGTACCAAAGCTTTTGTCCTACGGGATCCCCGATGAGGACGCCTGGGAAGTTGGGCTGCCCTGCGGAGGCGAGATCGACGTCTTCCTCGAGCGTTTCGAGGGCGAGCTCCCGGATCCCGAAACCCCGCAGATCGTCTTCACGGTCCTCGACGGCGACCGCGCCGGCGAGCGCTGG
>WNGJ01034424.1_pt1 | contig 12772 bp, 15 predicted proteins | sample 5400611 | NCBI WGS metagenome assembly WNGJ01 (sample SAMN13153375, study PRJNA577476) | soil metagenome | isolation source: 40 cm soil or saprolite under Garry oak tree replicate 1 | place: USA:California | collected 2016-06-15
ATTTCCTGATCGCCGCCGTAAAGCTCCGCGGTGATCAGGCGATCTTCGGCGTTGTTTTCCGGAGTATCGGTGTCGAGAAGAAACAAATTGATTCGGCCGACCGGCAGTTGCCAAACCTTGGCAAAGACTTCCCGGTCCAAAATGCGGACTGAAATGAGAAGATTTGCGCCATCGCGTTGTACTTCGCGAATTGGGAGATGATGAAAATTTTGATTCAGACTGATCGCTTGTTGCGCGCCGTCCCGGTCGATCTCCTGCCGAAAATAGCCATGCCGATAGAGCAACCCGACCGCGACGAAGTTTAAATCAAGATCGCTGGCGGATTTGCAATGGTCGCCTGCCAGAATACCGAGGCCGCCGGAATAATTTGGGATCGATTCGTGAAAGCCGAACTCGGCCGAGAAATACGCGACCGGTCGTTTAATGGCCGCCCCCGCCCCCGTTTTTCCATAAGTGTCCTGGCGTGCAAGATAATTCCGGAAAGCGTCGTGCACCTGCTTTAGCTCCCGAAGGAAGGCTTTGTCCTGTGCGAGCTCTTCCAAACGCGCCTGGCGCGAGAGTTGCAGCATGCGCACCGGATTGTGATTGGTGCGATTCCAAAGATCGGGATCGAGATGACGGAAGAGCCGGCGGGCCAACGGCTCCCACGTCCACCAGAGGTTAAAGGTCATTTCCCGAAGCGGCTCGAGAGCCGCGGGAAGGGTGGGGATTACGTTATAAATCTGAAACGTCGGCATTAGCGGCAACGAAATGGGAAGTTGGCGAAAAATTCTTGAGCGGCAAGTTTCTCAATATGTTAACTGCATAACGCGCGCCAAATTTTTGTCTTAAGCGGATTGTGACAACGAGGTTCCCTTTGGGGCGACGGCCAGGCCGATCACGAAACCGGTTACCAAACCGCATAAATGCGCCGAGGTGCTGACTTGCGGCGTGGAAATGTCGAACACGATTTGAATGGCGATGATGAGGAGAATATTGAGAAGACGCTGCTTCGCCTGCCAAACGTGGCGATGGCGAATAAGAAATCCAGCCCAGGCGCCGACAATTCCCATAATGCAACCGGACGCACCAACAAGCTCGGCAGGCCGCACGATCTTTAACAACGTGAGCAGGACCACGCCGCCGGTGGATCCAATTCCAGCAATCATGTAGCACATTGCAAATCGTAACGCGCCGATGGTTCGTTCTAATGGTGGACCCAGCACATAGAGCGCGAAGAGATTAAAGACGAGATGAAGCAAGTTGTAGTGGAGGAAGAGCGCGGTGAAAAGCCGCCAAAATTCCCCTTTGTTAATCACTGCGAAGAAATCGAGCGCGCCCAGGCGATGCAACGTGGCTGGATTGGTCATCGCGCCTCTCCAGAGTTCAACGCAAAAGGCCGCGACGTTGAGCAGGATAAAAATAACTACGACCCGAGCATTTCGTAATCGACTACGTCGATCTTGCGGAACGTTCTCGATCTCGATTTGATCGACAGCGCGTCCTCGTAGTTCCAAACTCTGAAAAAGCTGAAGCTGATCGCGCAACTGCGCGGTCGGATGCAGGAAATGCAGCAGCGCAGTCAATCGTCTGGCCGATTCGTAGCGACCCTGCGCGGCGAGTTGTGATGCCCTTCGCAAACCGACCGCCGGCAAAAACAGAAGCGCGAACCAGGCGCCACCGCCCACATAACCGGCGTATTCACGAAAGAACAGCCAGGCGGCACCGGTGATACCGAGCACGATAATCGCGGCGATTCGCCAGCCGCGAAAAATTCCGCCTGGCCGCCACGCCCGCGCCAGGACAAGCAGCGGCGAAATGACCGCGATGAAAAGGAAAATATGATTGAGATCCACGACCGCGCGTTGAGGTTCGACTTTTGATGTTTGAAGTCAAACGCCGCTGGTTATTGTCGATCTTACGTTATGCGAATTATAGTGACCGATTATCTGGACGTTGTTTCCTCGTGGTGTTTCTGGTCTGAACCAACCTGGGCGGAATTGAAAAAGCGTTATCAAGGTCGGGTTGAGTTCCAATGGAAGATCGCGTTGATGGATCCGAGCGGTTTGCCCACTTCACGTGAGCAAGAGCAGTGGTTTTACCGCCGGAGCGGAATGATGATGCGCTCGCCCTTTATGCTGAACACGGACTGGTACGACGCGACGTTAAAGGAATGGCTTGTCCCAAATGCAATGGCCGAGGCGGCGAAAGATTTTGGCGTTACCGATGATCGCGTTCGTCTCGCAATTGCAAACGCCGCGTTGCGGGACGGAAAGAAAGTGAACGATTGGAATGTTGCTGTGGAAATCGGCGCGGCCGCGGCCAATCTCGACAAAACGAAATTGCTCACTGCTGCGCAATCCTCAGCAGTCAAAAAACGCATTCGCGCAGCCACCGCGGAATTCCACTCATTCCAAGCCACGCAGCGGCCCGCTTTTCTGATCGACACTGAAATCGGAGATCGCGCAATATTTTCAGGAGTCGTGGAACTTGAGCCGCTCGCGGCGACAGTCGACAGCATGCTCGACGATGCGACGGCCTATGCCGCGCACAAGGCGCACTTCGGCGATCCGCCGCCGAAATGAGTTTGTAGGCGCGCGTCCTGCTTCGTTATAATCGCAATCGACGACGAGATTCATCTTGCCAGCATCGAAATGTTGCCTACAACTTCCCTTCGGCTCGCGATTAATGATGCGAGCACTTCGCGGCGGTCATCGCAGCCGCGGCGAAGCAGAGTGCATCGGCGTTACGCGAAAGTGGACGCTGATTATGCGATGAAAGAAACACCGGCGAAATGGCGCACTCCCGTCTCGCGGGCCAGGAGATCAAACTAATCTGCAACCGCAAATTCGTGTAAACGGCCGCATTCGCGCTCGCGAAGTCCGGGTCATTTTGGGATCGAGCGGCCAACAGCTCGGCGTCCTCAAGTTGTCGGATGCCTTACGAGAAGCACAGAGCCGCGGCCTCGACCTGGTCGAAGTGGCGCCCACCGCCAATCCGCCGGTCTGCAAAATCGTTTCGCTCGGAAAATTTCGTTACGATCTTTCCAAGCACGACAAAGATAAAAAAGCCGGCGGTGCGAGGCTGAAGGAGATCAAGTTTCGCGTCAACATCGACGAGCACGATTATCTGACCAAGGTCCGCCATGGCGAAGAATTTCTCGAGCGCGGCAACAAAGTCAGGGTTCAGCTTCAGTTCCGAGGTCGCGAAATGGCGCACCAAGAATTCGGGATGCAGTTGGTGGAAAAAGTGCGCGACGACCTTTCCGGAATGTCGCAGGTGGAAATGGAGCCAAAGATCACCGGTCGCAATATCACAATGACTTTGACGCCGCTGCCGTCGAACCGACGCAAGCGACGTTTCTTGCCGCCGCCGAAGGTTGAAGCAGCCGCCGATTCTCAGAACGGCAGCAAATCCTGAACGGCGTCGGCGCCTAACCCGTTTTATGGGTTTTTCTTCGGCGGCGCCGTAACCGGAGGAGCATTAGGTGGCGGCGTCGGCGCCGTCGCTGATTGGATCTTTTGCAATCGCTGCTTGCGCTCCAGAGCTTCTTTGTTCTTCGAATTGATCTTTAACGCGCTATCGGTCTCGGCCATAGCGTTTTGTAGGTCGCCGCGCAGTTCGTAAATGTAGCCCCGATAAAGATGATATTTGATCTCATCCGGATTCAGCTTGGTTGCTACGTCGTAATCGGCCAGCGCTTTGTCATAATCGTTGATCCTCATTTCGACCGCCGCGCGTTGTTCAAAAGTCCGCGCGTCTCGCGGATTGATCCTTATCGCTTCTCCCAAATCGTTCAGTGCATCCTGGAACCTTTGATCGTTGGCGTAAGAAAATGCGCGCTGTTGATAAGCAAGGGCGAGGCTCTGCGTATATTTTCGATCCATCTCCGCGGCCTTGTGAAAACGTTCGATGGCCTTACTCCAATCCTGGTCCTTGGCCGCTTGCGAACCTTCACGGGCAATCTTCGCCGCTTCCGGATTTCCCTCTTGCTGGGCGGATTGCACACCCGAAAGTCCGAGCGTCGTAGCGAGGCAGATAGCAAACAATGTTTTCATGGTTAGCGATGTTGACGATTAGCTTGATCAAACAATTCAAAATTGGCGATCACAATTCTCGAGCGAAATGAGCCTGACTACGTCTGTTCCGGGTTCGGCGATCATTCGTTGTCGATCTTCGGTTCGGGTTCGCCCGATGCTTGCACTGGTCCGGGCTCGTCTACACGTGTGATCCGCAGGGCGCGGCCGCTCTCTTCGTCCACCTCGACGAGCGCGCCATGCAAGCGAACTTCGCCCGCGGCGACCGGAAACGAGGCCGGCATGTTCGAAACGAACCGGTTCATAATTGGTTCGACCGCGCGGCCGAGAATCGAATTGACCGGGCCGCACATCCCAGCATCGCACAAGAACGCAGTGCCGCCGGGAAGAATTTGTTCGTCCGCGGTTTGCACATGAGTATGCGTTCCGATCACAGCCGAGACTTTCCCTTCAAGGAAACGGCCCATTGCGATTTTCTCGCTGGTCGTTTCACCGTGAACATCGACAATGATGTTTGGAGTTTCTGCGCGCATTTTGGCGACGGTTTCTTCCATCACTCGAAATGGATTCTCCAAAATCGGCTGCATGAACGTGCGGCATTGCACGTTGATCACACCGACCTTTCCCTTCGCCGTCTCGAGGACGATCGATCCGCTTCCGGGCGCCCCCGGCGGATAATTTACCGGTCGCAGCAAACGCGGCTCCGTCTCGATGAAGGACAAAATATCTTTCTGGTCCCAGACGTGATCGCCGGTGGTCACGGCTGAAACACCAGCTCGCAAAAGATCAATCGTGATTTTGCCGGTGATGCCGCGGCCGCCGGCGGCGTTTTCACCGTTCACGACAATAAAGTCCACATCATGCTGTTCCTTTAATTCCGGGAGTCGGGCAATGACCGCATTGCGGCCGGGTTCGCCAACGACATCGCCGAGAAAGAGAACAGTCAGCATTTTGCGATCTTCGTATTAATGGCAGCAAAATCCAGCAGTCGATGCTTGATTGTATTGTGAACCGGTTCGTTGCCGCGCTGATCTACTTGTCAGTCATCCCCAGCCTCGCCTCGGCCGCCGATAATCTTGGTGTCCTCGGCAGTAAGCCGAAATGGAGCGTACTCGAAAATTATCAGGACACGATTACGCACGACGAATTTGCGCGTCTTATCAACGACGTCTATTGCACGCACGGTTTCGCCGCAGACTTGATCAAGATCGACAGCGATGCCGCGCAGATTCTGACCAATCGCGAATCGCGCAGCACTTTCATTCTGCGCTTCGCTTCGGATCCAAATTCGAAAGCGCACATTCGACGGCTCTGGCGACCGGCGAAATCTCTGCCGCCCGCTAAACCGGACAAACCGCTGGCCGGGTTGCGGATCGCGCTCGACCCGGGTCATCTTGGCGGCAGATCCCGAAAAACAGCAAACGATCCGGTGGCAGAGCGAAATGTTGTTCTACCGCTACAGCGAGATCCGGCGTCGCGCGGTGCTTGTAAATACGAAGCTGCACCCCGATCTCACAGTTTGTCTGCACTTCAATGCCGAAGGCTGGGGCGATCCCGCAAATCCCACTTTGATCGATAATAATCATCTCCATTTGCTCATGAACGGTTCGTATTTGCAAGACGAGCTCGATCTGGATGACGAGCGATTCGAAATGATTCGACGTTTGCTCAGTCGCGCTTACGACGAAGAACTCGCGATTAGCGACACGGTTGCCACTTCAATGGCCAAGGCGACTGGACTTCCGGCGTATCAATATCCAACTATGCTCACCACCACCAAAGTTGGATCGAGCGGTTACGTTTACACCCGGAATCTGCTCGCCACACGGTTGTATCGCTGCCCGGTCGTGTACTGCGAGCCCTACGTCATGAACAGCAAAGATGGGTTCGCACGGATTCAGGCCGGCGATTACGACGGAACGAAGCAGATCAACGGGGTCGATCGAAAAAGTATTTTTCGCGAATATGCCGACAGCGTGGCCGAAGGATTGGCTGAGTATTATCGCAACGCGAGAGGCCTATAACGCTTCCACCGCGGCGCGAATATCATCCATCGTCACATCGCGCGATAAATTTGCCGATCCTATTTTCGGCGTGACCACAAACCGGATTTGGCCGTGCTCAAATTTCTTGTCGAACTTGAGCGCGTCGAAAATCTTCTGACGCGGAAAATTTGTCGGAAGCCTTGTCGGCAACTGGAACTTCTGCAAAAGATTAACAATTTCGTTCCGGTCTTCCTTTGCCAGTCCCGCCTTTTTCATCGAGACACCGCACGCGGCAACCATTCCCAGGCTCACCGCTTCGCCGTGCAAAATCTTGCAGTAATCAGCCGCATGCTCGATCGCGTGCCCAATGGTATGCCCGAAATTCAGCAAAGCGCGCTCACCGTTTCGGTCGCGCTCGTCGTTCGCTATCATCCGCGCTTTGATTTCAACATTTCGAAGAACGAGTGGCGCAAAATCAACCTTGTTAAGATCGATCCCGCGGGGGCGGGACAGATGCTGGAACATTTCTGCGTCGGCGATGATGGCGTGCTTGACGATTTCAGGGAAACCCTGACTCAACTCGCGGGACGGCAGTGTTTTCAGAACTTCGACGTCGTCGATGACGAGCGTTGGTTGATGAAAGGCGCCGAGTAAATTTTTTCCCGCATTCGTGTTGACGCCCGTTTTTCCGCCAATCGAACTATCGACCATTGCCAGAAGCGTGGTTGGAATTTGGACGTGCGGAATTTTTCGCTGAAAAATCGCCGCCACAAACCCGGAGAGATCGCCAATCACGCCGCCGCCGAGTCCAATGACAAACGATTGTCGATCCAGGCCCTCTTGCAGCATTTGTCCGCAGACGGTGCCGGCTTGTTCGAGCGTCTTTGATTTTTCGCCCGCCGGAATCGTGATTAGCGTTGGTTCAAAGCCCGCGGGCGTTAAACTTTTTTGAATCTTGTCAGCAAAAAGCGGCACGACATTCGTGTCAGATATGATCGCGCACCGTGACGGCGATAGTTTTTGTTGTATCGCATCGGCAACGGTCTCCAACACACCCGGGCCAATCGAAATCACGGCGAGACGTTATTGGCTTTTGGCGCTTCGAAAAAGGAAAACCATTCACTCGCGAAGGCATTCGGAGTTGACAAAGCAGGCTTTCATCCTGTGTAAGTAGATTATGCCCGACGAACCGCCGCCTCCGCCACCTGCCTCCGACTCGCCAAAATCGACCGGGCTGCCTTCTAATATCGCCGCGGCGCTGGCCTGTATTCCTTTAATCGGAGGCATCGTGTTTTTTATTTTAGAGAAACAAGATCCATTCGTGCGCTTCTATTCGATGCAATCGATCGTTTTCGGTCTCGCTTGGTTTTTGTTCAACATTATTTCAGCGATCGTGCACGCGATTTTTGGCGCCATTCCGGGAATTGGCGGGATCCTCGTATTCTTTTGGGCCATCATCGCTGCGATCGTTCACATTGGCTTTGTAGTTCTCTGGATCATTGCCACGGTGAAAGCGTTCACCGGCGCGCGCTGGGATATTCCGTACGTCGGCCCAATCGCGCGCAAACAAGTCGGTGAAAGTTAAACTTCGCCGAGCAGCTTCACCACGACCTCGGTCAAAATCAGTTCGTGATCGAGCTGCGTCGTGACGAGTTGAAGATTTGCGGCAAGACAGGCCTGCATTCCGGTGACTAACTGTTCGGTCGAAAAGCGGTGCGCATTTTGCGCGGCGATTGCGAGAGTGTAGGCGTTGATTGAACCGTCTTTTTTGCGCGGCAAATGCGCGATCGCGCCGGCGGGCAGGCGATTGATCGCGGAAATAAATGGAAAAGGCGCGTATGGCCGCGGCAAGCGATGCCGTTCCATTAAGTCTTCTGCGAGCAATAGATTCCGTACGGTCGGAAGAATTGCGGCGAGCAAGATCCCGATCGCGCTCTCGCCTTGATCGAGTAATTGCCGGACCAATTCGAGCGCGCGCTCGAGATCGTGCTCGGCCAAGGCGTTGCTCAAATCGAAAATGACTCCAGCGTGCGTGAGGGGCACCAGCTCGCGAACAAGATCGACATTCACCTGGCGCTCTTTGCCAAGGTAGATGTCGATCTTTTCCAATTCGCTGTCGATCTCGCGCGTGTCGCCGCCGGTGAGAAGGACGAAGACCTCGAGCGCGTCGTCATCGAACTGCAGCTTTCGCTTTTTCGCGCGCGCCTGGACCATCTCGGTTGCTTCCTCTTCCCAGCCGCCGCGACTCGAATCGAGTTTCTCGAAAACCTGCAGCTCGGCGCGTTTAGCGAGCGACTTGTAAAACGAGCGCCGCCGATCGACCTCGATCGCGCTTAACAAAAATGTAATTTCGGGTCCAAGACCGGCGTTAATCGTTTCAGCCAACTCTTCCAGCGCCGCCTGCACCGCCGCTGAGCGCGCTTTCTGATCGTCGCCGAGAAAATTGGCATTCTTCAGCCAAACCAATTTTTCGCAGCCGAAGAACGGAAGTGTTCGCAAGGCTTCGATTGTCGATCTTATTCGGGCCACGGCCTGGTCGGCGTTGTCGGCCGCACCGTCGATTGTTTCCAAGCCGAAATCGCCCGCCTCCGCCGGTTTCAATTTCTCGGCCAGTTCCGCCGCCGTGTGCTTTACTTCGACATCATCCGATCCGACGACGGCATAGACTTTTACGGCAGCAGTTTTTGCTTTCTTTTTTGGCATCGGCTCCGATGCCAATCCTATTCATTGCTGGCTTGTTGCAAAGAAGTTCCGAAATCTTTGGAGGCGTAGTCGCGGAATTTTTCCTCGAGCGATGCGGTATTTGCAAATTTGCCCGGGTAAGAACGGGGCAGCGCACTTTCGAATGGTTGATGCCGCGCAAGTGCGTCGAGCAGCCCGAGAAAAGCTGGCTTATCAGTCGCGGCCAGAAATCGCACCAGACGCTCTGATTCATCATAAAAAATGTGGACGCGATCTGAGAACGGATGAGTTGCGGCGGTCAGAACGCTGAGGGGGATCAAGTCTTGTGGCGCGATCGCGTCCGAATGTGGCTTGGAAACGTAACCGCGCGCACGCTGGTAACTGGCTTGGGCATCTTTTGAAATAAACTGAGCAAATCCTTCATTCAACCAACAGGGAATTCCATCGGCGTAGAAGCGGTGAAGAAACGAGATGAACGATCTCGTGTCCAAGAAGATTATTGCTGAATTTGTAGGCTGGATTTCGTTGGATGAAGAGGCTGCCAGCAGAGTGAATTCCGCCGCTCCAGGGTTCTAAGTTTCCGAAAACCTGAAATTGCTGCCACTCCTCCGGCCGCTCAAAAATGTAAATGTGCGATTTGACGTCGCCGGCGGGCTGGTCACGCTCCAGTTCTTTCGCGATGACGCGGTAATGAAACTCCGCTTCCACTGACACGGGCGTAGCGACGTAACTGTGAACGAAATGATAGATGAAATGATCGGTCTCGGCGTGTTTCCATTGCTCCGGATGAATCGCGAGTGCTTTCTCGCCGAGCGGATTCGGATCGCGCTGGCTTAACTGCGAAAATTCGATTTCGGGGAGCGAGCTCGATTCGTTGATCTGGGCGACGGCCGAGGTCGCGAATAAAATCGACATCGCGAAGATCGACGAGCAGCGCATAGCTCCGCCGATGCAGCTAATTCTATGCGAGGCTTTGAATTGTTGTGGCCACCGCCCTGTGGGCCGTTAACCGTCGCGCAGCGACGTGGCTACACCTACACGCGCGAACGTCTCCGGCCTGAATTGCGCGTGTATTTCAGTCGCCGCGGCGACCGTTTTGGTTCGATCTTGGTGAGCCCGGCGCCGCTCTTTACTTCCATGATCTGATCGCGCAACAGGGCCGCGCGCTCGAATTCGAGATTCGCCGACGCTTGTTGCATTTCCTCTTCCAGCTCACGCAACAATTCGGTGAGATCAAAATTGCCGCCGGCTTCGCGAATGACCGATGATTCAATTTCTCGACCGCGCAAGATCGTGTGCAAACTTTCCTGGACCGCGCGCCGGACCGTTTGCGGCGTAATCCCGTGTTTCTCGTTATATTCCATCTGTTTGCCACGCCTATATTCCGAGATCGATATCAGCGCTTCCATGCTTTGCGTGATTTGATCGGCAAACAGCACTACCTCGCCATTGACGTGCCGCGCGGCGCGGCCGGCAGTTTGAATCAATGAAGTTTCGCTGCGCAAAAATCCTTCCTTGTCGGCATCGAGAATGCAAACGAGGGAGACTTCGGGAAGATCGAGCCCTTCGCGGAGCAAATTGATGCCGACGAGAATGTCGAAATCGGCCGCGCGCAGGCCGCGTAAAATTTCCACGCGCTCGATCGTGTCGATGTCGCTGTGGAGATAGCGCACCTTTAATCCAACGTCGCGCAAGTAATCGGCCAGATCTTCGGCCGTACGCTTGGTCAACGTGGTGATCAGCGCGCGTTCGCCTTTATCGACGCGCTGGCGACAAAGCTCGATCGTGTCGTCGATCTGGTTCTTCAACGATTTGATTGTTATTTTTGGATCGAGCAAACCAGTCGGACGAATGATCTGTTCGACAACCAGCGGTGCTCCAGTTTTTTCAACTTCGAATTTTTCGGCGGGCTCGTCGGTGCGCGAGATGTGCACTTCGCCGTGGAATGTTGAACGCTTTCTGCCAGGCAACGCAAACGGCACGAGTTCCTCTTCGCCGATGCGCTGGCGCCGATGGCGAACGTAGCCCTTGTTTCCGACCACGCTGTTTTGAATTTCGAACTCAGCCGGCGTCGCACTGACGTAGATTAATTGGTTTGTTAGTTTCATGAACTCATCGAAATTCAGCGGCCTCGTACATGCCGCCGATTTGTGGAATGGTCGCGTGCGATTCGTCGATCACGACGAGAAAGTCTTTCGGGAAAAAATCGACAATCGTGTAAGGCTTCGAGCCCGGCGGCCGTCCGGACAGATGGCGCGAATAATTCTCAATGCCATTGCAAAAGCCCATCTCCTGCAGCATCTCGAGATCGTATTCGGTGCGGATGCGGAGCCGTTGGGCCTCGAGAAGCTTATTTTGCGATTCCAGAACTTTGATCCGGTCTTCCAACTCGGCCCGGATCGTCTGTAACGCTCGATTCAATTTGTCCGCCGGCGTCACGAATTGTTTGGCTGGAAAAAATGTAATCACACTGAGCGACTCGCGGGCGTGTCCGGTCAGAGGATCGAATCGGGTGATGGCATCGATTTCGTCGCCGAAAAATTCCAGCCGCAACGCTTCCTCGTCCGCGGTCGCGGGATAAACTTCGACCACGTCGCCGCGGACCCGAAATTTCCCGCGCGAGAAATTGATATCATTGCGCTCGTAAAGCATATCGACGAGGCGACTGAGTACCGCATCGCGCGACGTATGCTGGCCGCGTTTTACGGTGAGCAGCATTCGTTCATAATCTTCCGGCGACGTGACCCCGTAAATGCACGAGACGCTCGCGACCACGATCGTATCGCGTCGCTGCAGCAGCGCGCTGGTTGCGGCCAGCCGCAAGCGCTCGATCTCTTCGTTAATCGACGAATCCTTCTCAATGTAAGTGTCGGTGCGCGGGATGTAAGCTTCGGGCTGATAGTAATCGAAATAGCTGACGAAATATTCGACCGCGTTTTTCGGGAAGAATTGCTTGAACTCGGAGTAAAGCTGGGCCGCGAGTGTTTTGTTGTGCGAAATCACCAGCGTCGGCCGGTTCAGCTCCCGAATTACATTGGCGATCGTGAATGTTTTGCCCGAACCGGTCACGCCGAGCAGCGTCTGGTGTCGATTGCCTGCTTCAACCGATTTAATGAGCTTGGCGATGGCCTGCCCCTGGTCGCCGCGCGGTTTATAGTTGGATTCGAGCTGAAACGGCATCGAACAAAGTAGCATCACGCGGCTGGCGCTGAAAGTGAGTGCGGTCAATTTGACTGCGCAGGCCAAGGCCGTGATAAGATCGACAATCAAATGTCAACTGACTCGGCACCGGACGTTCAGTTGGAGATTGGGCACGTCTTGTTCATGGACGTGGTCGGTTACTCGAAGTTGTTAATCAACGATCAGCGCGAGTTGCAGGAGCAACTCAGTGAGATCGTCCGCGGCACAAATTGTTTTCGGAGCGCCGAAGCGGCCGGCCGCCTCATTCGGCTTCCGGTTGGTGACGGGATGGCACTGGTCTTTTTCCACAGTCCGGAAGCACCGGTGCAATGCGCGATTGAAATCAGCAAAGCGTTGAAAAATGCCGAGAAGGCTTTTGAATTGGCGCGTCCGGCGTTTGAAGCGCAAGTGAAAGAAGCTCCGGACAGTGCCGATCGGCACGCTAATCTCGGTTGGTGTTGCGCTTTCATGGGCCGGAAGGAAGATGCGATTCGGGAAGGCCGGCGTGCCGTTGAGCTGAAACCCGAATCTGCTGACGCCTTCGATGGCGCGATCATGAATTGCTATCTCGCGCTCATTTATGCGCACTGCGGCGAAAAAGACCTCGCTATCCCGTTGATCGAGCGTTTGCTCAAAACGCCCGGCGCAGTCGACAGCGTGGTTTACAGTATCACGGTGAACGATTTGAAATATCGGTGGGAATGGGCCCCGATTCGGAACGACCTGCGTTTCCAGAAACTCGTGAACGCGAAACCGTGAACCGATTTTTCGCCGAGCTGAAACGCCGAAAAGTTTACAGCGTGGCGGTTGCCTACATCGTCGCAGGCTGGGCCCTGGCCCAGGGCGTAGCTCAGGTTTTTCCCGTGTTCGATATTCCAAACTGGGCCGTGCGTTTAGTCATCGTCGCAA
>WNGJ01011972.1_pt1 | contig 12771 bp, 8 predicted proteins | sample 5400611 | NCBI WGS metagenome assembly WNGJ01 (sample SAMN13153375, study PRJNA577476) | soil metagenome | isolation source: 40 cm soil or saprolite under Garry oak tree replicate 1 | place: USA:California | collected 2016-06-15
ACCTCCCCTACGCTTCCAGCCTGTGCGGCGCCTGCCGGGACGTCTGCCCCGTGAAGATCGACATTCCGGCCGTGCTGCTGCATCTGCGCGCGCAGGTGATCGAGCAACACGCCGGAAAGGGACGTTGGCTCGAGCGCCTCCTGTTCCGCGCCTACGCCGCCGTGATGGCGCGGCCGAGGACGTACGAGTGGGCAATGCGCGTCGCGCGCGCCTTGCACATCATGCCCCCGCTTCGTGCCTGGACGAAGTGGCGGGACCTGCGACCGCTCGCCCCGCGCAGCTTTCGGGAGGAGTGGCGGGCGGGCCTCGCAAAAGCAGATCCTTCGCTCGCGCGCGTTCCGCGCGCTCGCTCAGGATGACAGCCCGCGAGCAGATCTTGCACTCCATCCGCGAGCACCTGGCCGCGAGCCCTCCGCCCGCGCCCGTGCCACCCGTCCCCCGTCCCCCGTCCCCGGCGGACGACTCGGACCTCGTGGCGCGTTTCACGTCCCAGCTCGAGGCTGCCGGCGCGCAATGGACGCTGGTGCGGGGAGAGGGCGAGGCGGCGCGAGCGTTGCGCCGAGTGCTGTCCGACGTGGGGGCAACGCGCGTGACCGGTTCGGACGCGCCGCTCGTGGCTCGCCTCCTGCCCGAGCGGCTGGTCGATTTGTCGCGTGACGAACTGTTCAGCTGCGATGCCGGCGTGACGACCGCGCAATGGGGGATCGCCGAGACGGGCACGCTGGTGCTCGAATCGGCGCGGGAGCGGAGCCGGCTCGCCTCACTCGTGCCGCCCGTTCACGTGGCGATTCTCTCGACTCGGTGCATCTGCCCGTCGCTCGGCGACGCGCTCGCCCGGGTCGACGCGGCGAGTCACGCGATCACGCTGATTACCGGACCCTCGCGCACGTCCGACATCGAGCTTACGCTGGTAGTCGGAGTGCATGGTCCGCAGACGGTCCACGTTTTGCTCCTCGAGGAGGAATAGAGATGAAGAGGGCTTTCGGCGTACTGGCAGCGGCGCTGTGCATCGCTGCCTGCAGCAAGTCCGGCTCCCGGCAAACCGGGCTCACGATCGCCGTGATCCCGAAGGGCACGACGCACGAGTTCTGGAAGAGCATCCACGCGGGCGCGGTCCAGGCCTCCCAGGAGCTGTCGGCGCAAGGCGAGCCGGTCACGATCATCTGGAAGGGGCCGCTGCGCGAGGACGACCGGGAGCAGCAGGTTCAGGTGGTGGAAGGATTCCTGAGCCAGGGCGTGCAAGGCATCGTGCTCGCACCTCTCGATGATCGTGCCCTCGTGCGTCCCGTCGAAGAAGCGCGGCGGGCGGGCGTGCCCACCGTGATCATCGACTCGGACCTGCAAACGGACTCGACGGTCAGCTTCGTAGCGACCGACAACTACAAGGGCGGCGTCCTCTTGCTGCGCTATGCCGAGGGGTCGGCCAGCACGGCGGCGCGCGAGCGCGGGTTTCTCGAGCAGCTCAAGGCGAAGTACCCGGGCATTCGCATCGTATCCGCGGACCAGTACGCCGGTCCCACGCGCGAGACCGCCAAGCGGGCGTCCGAGAACCTGCTGAACCGGTTCGGAAACGGTCTGCAGGGAATCTTTACACCCAACGAGTCGTCGACGATCGGCATGCTGCTCGCGCTCCAGGACATCGGCCTCGCCGGCAAGGTCCGGTTCGTCGGGTTCGATGCCAGCGCCATCCTGCTCGACGCCATCAAAGCTCGGCAGCTCGATGGCATCGTCGTGCAGAACCCGATGCGGATGGGGTACCTCGGCGTGAAGACGATGGCCGCGTACCTGCACGGTAGGCCCGTCGAGCGGCGCATCGACACGGGGGTCATCCTCGTCACCGGTGCGAACATCGACTCGACCGCGACGCAGGAGGTGATCCACCCGCCGATCGCACGGTATCTCGCCGAGCAGTGAGCCTGCTCGCGATTCGCGGCGTCGCCAAGCGGTTCGGGGCGACGGTCGCGCTCGACGGCGTCGATCTGGCGCTCGAGGCCGGTCAGGTGCGCGCGCTGATCGGTGAAAACGGCGCGGGCAAGAGCACCCTCATGAACATTCTGGCGGGCGGGGTCCACGCCGATCGGGGGGAGATGGAGCTCGATGGACGGCTTTACGCGCCGGCCTCCCCGCTCGAGGCGCGGCGCCGCGGCGTCGCGCTGATCCATCAAGACCTCTCGCTCTGCCCGCACCTCACCGTCGCCGAGAACATCCTGCTTGGCGTGGAGCCGTCGCGCTGGGGATGGATCGACGGCGATGCGGCACGGCGCAAAGCGCTGGCGCTGCTCGAACATTTCGGGCACCCGCAGCTGCATCCCGACCGGCGCGTGGGTACTCTGCCGATCGCCGCCCAACAGGTGGTCGAGATCTGCCGCGCCCTGGCGGCCGACGCCCGTACCGACGAGCAGCTTCCAGCGCGAGGACGTGGATCGCTTGTTCGTGTTGATCCGCCGCCTCGCGGCCCAGGGGATGGCGGTGATCTACATCAGTCATTTCCTCGAGGAGGTCCGGGAGATCGCGGACGCGTACACCGTCCTGCGTGACGGGCGGAGCGTGGGGGCGGGCGAGATCGCGCGAGCGAGCGACGAGGAATTGATCTCTCTCATGGTCGGCCGTTCGATAGCAGTTGGGGGAGGCCTCTTTCCGGATCGCGTTCGCACGCAAGGGGGAGAGGTGCTCCTGGACGTAGAGGACGTCGCCGCTCCACCAGCACTCCGCGCGGCCACGTTCGAGCTGCGGCGCGGCGAGATCTTCGGCATCGCCGGGCTCATGGGGTCGGGCCGGACGGCGCTGGTGCGCGCCTTGTTCGGTCTGGAGCGAGGCGCCTCGGGACGGATCGCCGTGCGAGGGCGCGCCGTCCTGGTCCACGGCGCGACCCCCGCGCAGCGCCTGAGCCAGGGGTTCGGGTACCTGAGCGAGGATCGCACGCGCGAGGGCCTCGCCCTCCCGCTCTCGATCGCGGACAACGTGACCGCGACGAAACTGTCGGCCGTCTCTGCGTGGGGCTGGCTCGACCTCAAGCGTCAGTGGGCGGCGGCGCGGCGCTGGATCGACGCGCTGCATATTCGAGCGCGGGATCCCGTCCAGCCGGTGCGCGCGCTCTCAGGCGGGAACCAGCAGAAGGTGGCGGTCGGCCGGTTGCTCAACCAAGACGCGGAGGTGTTCCTGCTCGACGAGCCGACGCGCGGCATCGATATCGGCAGCAAAGCGCAGATCTATGAAACGATCGCGCGCTGCGCCGCGGAGGGCAAAGCGGTGCTGCTCGTCAGTTCCTACCTGCCCGAGTTGTTCGGACTGTGCGATCGCTTGGCCGTGATGAGTCGGGGGCGGCTGTCGCCGGCACGCTCGATCGATGAGTGGACGCCGGAGACGGTGCTAGCGACGGCGATTGGGGGGAGCACCAGCGCCTGACGCACCCGCGCCGCGGAGATAGCCGCGCGCCACATCCGCGAACTGCGCAAACGCCACCTCCGGCTCCTCGATCTCGGGATGCCAGCGCTTCTCCCATGCGAAGCTGAAGTACCCGCGGTACCCCATCTTCACGAGCGCTTCGATCTGCCGCTTGACCGGCACCTGGCCTGTGCCGGTGAGTACGTAGCGCCGGTCATTGCCCGCGGGGACCGAGTCCTTGAGGTGGGTGTGGCGGATGTAGCGGCCGAGCTGCCGTACCGTCTCCTCCGGTTCTTCCTTGCCGGCGACGAAGGTGTGGTGCGCATCCCAGAGTAACGCGACGTTGGGTGAGTCGGCCTTCTGGAGGATCTCGAGCAACGTGGGCGAGTCCGTGAAATCGCCGTGGGACTCGATCACGACCGTCACATTCTTCCCGCGTGCGTACTCCCCCAGCGTCCGCAGCCCGCCGGCGATGTGCTCGAGCATGTCGGCGCGCGGGACGCCCTCTACGTAGTTGTTGCCGAACACGCGCACGTAGGGCGCGCCCAGCGCCTGGGCGAGATCGATGAACCGGCGGCCCTCGTCGAGCTGGGCGGCGTGCTTCGCGGGGTCCATGTCGTGCATCTGCGCCGATGCGCCGAGGCACGAGACGGACAGGCCGCGCGCGGCGAGCTGGCGCTTCGCGTCGCCGAGCCGCTCGGGCGACAGCTCGGGGACCTTGGTGAGGTCCATGTTCGTCTGGATGCCCCGCAGCTCGACGGCCGCGTACCCGTGCGTGGCGGCGAAGTCGAGGATCTGGGGCCAGGTCCACTGCGGGCAGCCGAGCGTCGAGAACCCGAGTCTCCTCACCCCCTGGCCCCCTCTCCCTCCGGGAGAGGGGGAACGGACGAGGAGCAGCGCTGCGGCGGCCCCCTCGAGGAACTCTCGGCGCGTGGTCATGGCTCTGGTCTAGAATCTAGCGACGAATCCCCCACCGGCGCGCAAGGCGATCTCGAGCGAGTCTTCCCGGCGCACTGTCTTGTTCTCGACCACCAGGGCGGCGGGATCGTCTTCCCGATCGCGCACTAGCAGTGCCGGATGAGCGCCTCCGGGCAAAAACGAGAGCGGGACCTCGAGCGACCGGGCGGTGGGACCGTTCGCGATCACGAGGAACCATTGCTTCCCGTGCCGTCGCGCGAATCCCGCACCTTCGCCGATCTCGCTGAACGGCAGCACGCGCGTCTCGTCCCAGGTGCTGGGGATGCTCTTGATCAGCTCGACGGCCGGGTTGTCGAGGATGGCCTGCGGGTGCGCGCCGTAGACGAGCAGCGGAGCCGTGAACAGCGCCGCGGTGGCGATCTGGTGCGCCCACGACGTCTCGCGCCGCCGCTCGCCGAACAGCATCGGCGTGAAGTCGAGATGCCCTGCCAGCATCCGTGTGAACGGGATCGTCGTGTCGTGTTGCGCCCACGTCTGCATGCTCCGGCGCTCCATCCCCGACACCGCCTCGCGGTTCAGCTCGTTGGGCCAGGTGCGCGCCTCCCCCGTCGGCTTGTTGGCGCCGTGGAAGTCCACCATGAGGCGGTGCTCTGCGGCGCCCTGGAGACACGCCCGATAGAGGTCCATGACCTCCTTGGCCTCGTGATCGAAGAAGTCGAGCTTGACGCCGACCGCGCCGACGTCCTGCACGTGCGCGAAGAATGCCGCGCGCGCCGTCGGATCGTGAACCTCCTTGCTGTGCTGCCATAGCCAGATCCCGACGTTCTGTTGCCGCGAATAGGCGATAAAGTCCCGCAGATCCTTCTCGTCCCACTGCCGCCAGAAGCCTTCGATGAGGTTGTACTCGAACCCCAACGCGCCCGCGAGGCGGGAAAACTCCTTCATGGTCTCGAGGGTATTCGGGCCACCGCCATCGAGATACTTCCAGACGGCGCGGCCCGGCTTGATCCAATCGGTGTGGAACCCTTTCGGGAAGAGCCGGCGGTCGGGCGGCGGCGCCAGATCCTCCACGATGTCACTATTCACGAGCGTATCGAGGTCGGCGCCGATCATCACGACGCGCCACGGCGTGGTGATGCGCCCGGTGACGGCGGCGGGCTGCGCCAGGCGAGCCGCCTCAGCATCGCCGTAGCGCAACGTGAAGGGATGGCTTGCGGGGTGCGCATGGCCGAGGCGCGTCACGAAGCCACGCTGGCCATTCGCCTGGAGGGCCATGCCGGCGTAGTCGATCACCGCGGCTTCCGTGATCGATGCGTAGCCGGCGCCGTCCGGCAACTTGAACGTCAGGGGCGGCGCGGCCCAGTCCCCCGCCGCTACTTCCGAGATCGCCTTCTTGGCGTGCGTCCCTTCGTAGTGCCCGTTCAGGTCGTGATACCACACGGTGGACCCCTCCGGGAGGACGAAGGCGGTGGCTTCGTCCGGGGTCCTGCTGCCGGCGCCCGGAACAACCCAACGAAACGCGACGCCGTCGTCGAAGGCACGCACGTCGAGGCTGCAGTGCGGCAGGGCGATGCGAGCGCCGCGGAACCGATCGACTGCCTCGGTGTGCACGCCGCGCGTTGGGAAATGATCGCTCCCGTGGTAGACCGCGACCTTGCCCGCGGCGATTTCCTGGGCCAGATCGACCCCGTCGACGAGCATGCTGAGGGGCGACGGCTCGATCACGAGCCGGCCCCGGAATGTGACGCTGAAGGTGAGCTGAGGCCCGTAGGCGAGATCGAGCGCGATCGCGCCGTTGGGGCTGGCCACCCGCGCGCCCTCGGCGGGTCCACGCCCGAGCCGCGCCAACGCGGGGGCGACGAGCGTGGTCGCGAGGAACTCTCGGCGTCGCATGATATCCTGGAACCTCGGAGTTATTGGAGTGGATCGAACGTGCCGCCTGCCCACCCGATGGTCTGCTTGAGGTTGCTGTTCAGTTGCAGGTGCGACGGCGGAATGGCGTAGAAGTAGTAGTTCGACTTCCAGGCGATGGTGAACTGCGGGTCGAGGCTGATGACCTGATGGGCGAAGTATTGCCCGTACGTCGCATCGAGATCGACGGTGTCCCGCACCTGGTTCCACGTCGCCGCGGGCACCAGCAGCGTGATCTTGAGCCCGTGGCGCCGCGTCCCGTTCAGCAACGGCTCGAACAGCATGTTGCGGCGCAGATCCCAGTGGCGCTTCGCTTCGTACGCGAATTCGATCTGCCGCTCGTGCATGATCGCATCCTGCATCTGCGTCCCCGTCATGCCCGCATCGAGACCGTAGAGCCCGGCGCCCGGATCAATCCCCGCGCGCGCGCGCAGGGCGATGATCTGGTCGTACGCCACCTGAGTGTTGCCGATGGCATTCGCGGCCTCCGCGAGATTCATCAAGACCTCGGCATAGCGCATCTCGATCCATTGCGTATGCCCGTTAAAAGCCCTGAACGCGTCGTCCTCCGGATTCACGGCCTTCCGCGTGTAGAAACCGGAGGGCGTGGGGTTATTGGATTCGCTCCCCACGTACGTCCACTGCCGCCGACCGACCTCGGCGTTCAACTCCCACACGGCACCGTTGTAGGCGATCGTCGCATAGAATCGCGGATCCCGGTTCTTCCAGAAGGAGAGCGTATCGTAGGCCGGGTTGCCGGCGATCGGCCGGCCATCCCGCATCGGGAACGCATTCACCATCTCGAGCGTGGGCCGGTTGGCGCCGGTGGCGCCCTGCGACACATCGAGCGGTCGCGTGGCGGCCGCCCACCGATGTGTACTCGCAGGATACGAATACCTGCGCACGAAGATGGCTTCCTTGTTCATGTCGACAAACCACAGCCCCGCGAAATCGGGGTACAGCCCGAAACCGTGGCTCGCGAGATAGTCCCGCGCCGCGAGGTTGGCGTCGTAGGCATTCTGCCACCGGCCGATATCGTTGGTCCGGTTGAACTGGGGACTCGCGTAGTACAACAGCACGCGCCCCTTCAAGGCCATGGCAGCCCCTTTGTGGAGCCGGCCGTTGTTGTCCGCCGAGGTCGCCAGCGTGGCAGGTAGGAGCGCGACGGCGCTATCGAGGTCGGACACGACCTGCCGCACGACCTTCGACGTGGAGTCTCGTGCGACCAGCAGCGAGTCTGTCGCTGCCTGTGGCGTCAGAATGAGAGGGACGCCGCCATACCGTTTGACCATCTCCCAATAGCGCCAGGCCCGGAAGAAGTACGCTTCGCCCTTCAGGCGCTTGGTGATGAGGGTGTCGATCGTCCCCTGGTCGATTTGCGTCAGGAGGATATTGATTCGTCTGATCGGCCCGTAGGGCCAGTAGTTGACCGAGTTCTCAGTCAGCTGGCCGTACATGAACGCGTTGCCTCCGGGCGACTCATCGGAGTTGTTGGCCTCCGCGGCAGACCAATCGCTGGCATCGCCTCCGGCAAATTGCGGCAGGTTGTCCGCGTAGATGCGGTTGACGTACGCCTGCGCCAGGGCCGGATCATTCCAGACGTCACGTCCGTCGACGGCTTCCAGGTCCTTCAGATCGAGGATGCCCTTGCAGCCGCCGAGCGCGACGCTCAAGGCGAGGACGAACACCGCTCTCGCGGTCGTCATTGGACGCTCCTTTTCAGGGAGACATCCATACCCACCGCGAACGTCTTCATGAGAGGATACGAGCGGATGTTATTCATTTCCGGATCGTATCCCCAATCGCCGAAGTGCTCGTTCAGCATGATCAGGTTCGTGCCCGTGAAATGGAGGGTGGCGGTGTTCACACCCATGGCGCGTGTGAGCCGCGCCGGCAGGAGATAGGAGACCGTCACGCTCTTGAGCCGCAAGAACGATGCGTTGCGTAGCCAGAACGTGGAGACGTCGTAGCGGGTGCGGTAGCTCGAGCCGCCCGTGAACGTCGTCCGGTATCCAGGATAGGCGCCATCAGGATTGTCGGGCGTCCAGCTGTCGGCCCAGTACCCGTACGAGGACTCTTCCGCTCGAGCCTGAATGTCCCTGCCGTTGTCCTGCATCATGCGCTTGGAGCCGGCGGCCCCCTGCAAGAGCGCGGAGAAACGCAGCCCATGCCACGAGGCGCCGAGAGTCAATCCATAGCTCAAGGGTGGGCTGTCGTAGTCGCAGATCCAGGAGCGATCGTCGCTCGTGATCTTGCCATCGGGCGCATCGGACGTCGGCCCGCGCAGATCCTTGTAGTTCAGCATGCCGAGCTGCGGGGGCAACCCGAGAATCGTGTATCCAGGGGGGAGGGCGTCGATGTCTGCCTGCGTCCGGAGCATGCTGGTATAGACGTATCCGAAACAGGAGCTGGCCGGTGCGGTCGTCCGGCCGATGCGCGATTGGTAGGGGCGGATGTTCTGCGCTTCATTCAGCCGGACGATTCTGTTCGTGGCGTAGCCGAGCGTGCCGTGCAGGGAGTACTTGAGGGCGCCGGCCGCGTCGCCGGCGGAGCCATCGTATCCCAACTCCATCTCGAACCCGCCCGCGTCGATCTGCTGATAGTTCTCATCCGCGAGGCTCGCCCCGAACGTGCTGGGAACCGCCTCCTGCGGCGATCCGAGGATGTCGTACGTGTTGCGATAGAACACGTCCAGCGTCAGGCTCATCCGGTTGCCCCAGAATCGCGCGTCCACGCCGGCGTTGTACGATCGCGATTTCTCCCAGGTGATGGCGCGGTTGGCGAGGCTCCCCGGGGTGATGCCGGTGGTGGGTGCGTCGAAGACTGCTCCCGGCACGATGTCGTATCCCTGCAGCCATTGAAAGCTGCCCACGGCATCGTTGCCGACGACGCCGTACGAGGCCCGCAGCTTCAGCTCGTCGAAGAACCGGCTCTTGAAGAACGGCTCTTCCGTGAGGCGCCAGCCGACCGAAATCGAGGGGAAGAGTCCCCAGCGATGCTCCGGCGCGAAGATGACCGATCCGTCGTAGCGGGCCGACACTTGTACGAAGTACCGGCGCGCGTAGTCGTACCCGACCGAGCCGACGTATGAGATCCTCGCGTTTTGCCGTTGCCGGCCATCCACCCGAGAATCCGCGGGATCGCTGCTCCCGGCAATGAACTGGTCGATGTTGGGCGAGATGAAATTGTTGCGTTGGCCTTCCAGCCACGACGTATCGCTCGCCGCCTGCTCGTAGACGAACAGCGCGTCCACGTGATGATTGCCGCGGCTTCCCGCGTAGTTGAGCTGCGTATTGAGCTGATAGAAATTGTCCCGCGAGGTGTTGTTCAGCAGGAACTCGATATCGCTGCGCGGTTTGGTGCCGACGACTTGCGTGCCCACGAGGTGGTTGTGCGCCCCCCACGTGTTGAACATGGTCATGTCGTAGGGCAGGTTGAACCGTTTTTCGAACGACTGCAGCGTGCCCTTGGCGTACGCCAGGGTCGCCGTCACGCCGTGGACGAAGGGGACCCGGTAATTGAGGCGGGCGGTCGCGTTGTACTGCGACCAATCCCGCTGGTCGTACCCCGACTGGTTCGAGATCACGACGCCGGGATGCCATTCCACCCAATTCCCCACCGGCAATCCGTTGATGTAGGGCGGCACCATGCGGGTCCGGAGGGCCAGGGCCTTATAGAGATCTTCCTGACCCCAATCGGTGACGGCCCAATCGGGTCCATGGCGGTCGCGCCGCGTGGTGTTGAAATCTACCGATGCCTTGAGGCGCTCCGTCAGGTCGATGTCGAGATTCGCGCGCGTGGTGAGGCGGCGGAAGCTCAGGTTGTCGAAGGATCCCGTCGCGTTGAGGAGCGAGCCGCTCAGAAAGTATTTGACCCCGTCCGTGCCGCCGCTGATGTTCACGGACTGCTGGGCATCGAACGGGTCGCGCCACAACGCCTGGATCCAGTCCCACGAATGCGTCTTGAAGTAGTCGAGCTCGTCGGCGGTGTAGTAGCGCGCGTCGGTGGTGGGAATCAGGCTGTAGCTCAGCGCGTTGTTGATCGCTGTTGCATGTTGATAGGCGTTGAGCGAGGGCGGGATGGCGGTCGGTTCCTGCGTACCGACGCTGCTGGTATACGCCAGCTCCGCCGCGCCTACGCCCCCCCGCTTCGTCGTCACCAGGATCACGCCATTCGCAGCCCGCGAGCCGTATTGGGACGCGGCGGCGCCATCCTTCAGGATGGAGACGCTCTCCACTTCCTCCGAGGCGAGGCCGTCGAACGCGAACTTGTCGCTCACCACGCCGTCGATGACGTACAAGGGATTCGAGTTGTTGAACGTTCCGACGGCGCGGACCCGGATACTGGACTCGCGCCCCGGCGTGCCGGCGTTTTGGGTGATCGTCGCGCCGGCCAACCGCCCCGCCAGCGCGTTCGACAGATTATCCGCCGGGATGTCCGTGAATTCGGCGCTGTTGACGGACGACACGGACGCCGTCACCGTGCGGCGATCCTGGACCCGATAGCCCGTGACGACTAGGGCCTCGATCTCGACCGGTAGCACCGCCAGTTGGACGTCGATGTCGGTTCGCGCGGCGACCGGCACTTCCTGCAGGCGATACCCGATGAGCGAGAACAGGAGGGTATCCTGAAGCGACGCCACGGCAATCGTGTAACGTCCAGTGGCGTCGGCAGTTGTCCGCCGGTCTGATCCCTTGACTCGCACGGTCACGGCCGGCAGCAGCCGTCCGCTGACGGAGTCGGTGATCGTGCCGCTTACGGATTGGGCCTGCAGGGGAGATGCTCCGATCTGGAGCAGGAGCAGCGTGGACACCGAGACGAGCACGGACGAATGTCGCACGGATAAACCCTCTCGACGGGCGCGGGGGGAGAGAAGCGATGTCGTGGCAAGGGCGAGTCGCAAGCGCCGTGCCCTTCGGGGCCCATGGCAAGTCGTTGATCTGCCTTGAGGGCGAACGGAACAAATCGCGGGGTGCTGCGTGCATGCATCGGCGAATGGGTCGCCGATGCAACACCGCGACGGCTGCTACGCTTCTATGTCCTAGGGCACCCAGAGCAGCGGCTGGCGGACCGGGTAGTTGCGAATCACTTCATCCACGGTGGGATCCGCGTCCAGCGTGCTCCACAAGGCGATGTAGCTGGGCTGGTGGAGCGCGCGCCCGCCGAACAACAGCGCGGGATGCCGGATCGGCCAGGCGTCGTGGTACATGACGTCGGGCGGTTTCGGCCATGTCTTCTTGTCCTTGATGAACGGGTACATGAACTCGAGGGCGCGACGCATTCCCCGCCCGTCAGGCATCGCCCAGGTCCAGAGGTTGTCCTGCGGGGTCGACAGCACCTCGGTCACCATGGCCATCACGTCGAGCTGAAAGAGCGAGTAGCCGTAGGGCTTGGTGCGGCCCAGCTCGCGCGGGAAGCTCCCGTCCGGGGCCATCTATCCACTCGAGGTAGCGTCGGAACCAGTCCTTGATCCCGAGGAGCGTCTCGCCCTTCAAAATGCCCAACCGCTCGAGTACCCACGCCGCGCGCGCGACCTCGACCAAGTGAATCGTGTCGATGAGGCCGGTCCCCCGCCCCGTGGCGACTCCCGTGATCGCCTGCCCGTAGAGGAGGTTCGGGTTCATGCGCGTGGCCGAGTCCACGAACCAGGCTCGCAGGTGCGCGACGGCGCGGCGGGCGTAACGCTCGTCCCCTGTGATCTCGTAGGCTGCGACGAGGGCCGGCACGATCTGGCTGAGCCGCCGCATCGCATCCCGATGGGCCACGAAGTTGTCGGGGTTCGTCTCGCCGTCGCGACGGATGTAGGGGCCGCCCGGATGCTGCGGATCGGGCCACCAGTAGTCGCCTTCGGAGAAGAAGTCGTGCAGACCACCCGCGCTGCGCGGCGCGGGAAAGGCCGTGATGGTCACAGGGGGCACGGTGAGATCGCGATCAGCCGCCGTCAGCACGCGCCGTCGTTCAATGGTCGCGAGATCGTCCTTGAGCGCGGGCCACGGAGCGCGCCGCAGCGGCGCGGGAGGGAGCGTCACCGGGGCGAGATCGGGCAGCGGCGTGCTCGCATCGGGCGCCAAGACGACCGACGCTCCCTTCGCCAGCTCGATGACAAGGCGTCCCGGCTCGACTCTCGTCAGGGACGGCGCGGCGCCAGTGTACGATCGAACCACCGCCGCATCCCAGTCCGCGACGACCAGCCGGCAGGGTTGCCCCGCTAGGCTCTCGATCCGCACCCATGCCGTGCGACCGCCCTTTCGCACGGCACTCACCAGAAACGCGCCGTCGGCGCGCAGGCGATCGAAGGCCGCTTCGGACCACACGGTGGGCACCGCGGGGAAGACGCGGAGCGCCCCGCCCCAGTCCTGCAGGAACAGCTCCTGGATCGACGTGGCCGCCGAGAGCGGCGTCTCGATCACCGGGCCCGCCTCGGCGTAGAACGTGTTCGGCTCCATGTAGCGCGGCGCGTCGAGGTAGAGATTCAGCCGCGTCAACGCCGTGTCGCCCCGACCCAGCCATGCGTGCATCGCCGCGCCGCCCGTGAACGAGTAGCCGCGGAACAACGAC
>WNGJ01013123.1_pt1 | contig 12771 bp, 10 predicted proteins | sample 5400611 | NCBI WGS metagenome assembly WNGJ01 (sample SAMN13153375, study PRJNA577476) | soil metagenome | isolation source: 40 cm soil or saprolite under Garry oak tree replicate 1 | place: USA:California | collected 2016-06-15
ACGACACTCACCCTGCTTCCTTGCTCAAATCTTCTGTCTCAGTCCCTTTAGCTCAGAGAAAAAACCTCAAACGAGCTTGCCAGCAGAGCCACTTGACAGATTTGCGCCGTTGCGGCAAAACATATGGCACAAAACAGCAAGCTATTCTGGCAAATGGTAAATTATGCCTTCCCCCTCATAATAGATTAGCGAAGATAGTGGCGGAGTACCACGTCAACACGGTGATACCCCAATTGCTCAGATATCTGTTTGACCGCTTGCTCATCATAATCTGTTGGCTTTAGCCCACAGTCAGATCGGCATGACCATGGACATTTACTCCCATGTCCTGCCAACGATGCAAGTGGAGGCGGTGAGCAAGCTCAACGCTGTACTTCAGGGATAGGTATGTGAAGTTTTGCTGTCAGACAGTAGTATGCTGAAGCGCCTTCTGGACTGGGCTCAGCGGACACAGAGCATTGTTTTGCTGTCAAACCTCGGTAGGGGACCCGGATGGCGATAGACGATGGAGAAAGGGAAGTTGATTTTGCTGCTGAGGTCGTGCGTGAAGGGACGTTTTCGCGTTTTGCTGTCAGTTTTGCTGTCAACCAGGTCGTGGGTTTACGCAAATCGAGGATTGGAGCCAGTTGAGGGGATGGGCGGAGGAGGTGGGATTCGAACCCACGAGGGCTATTCACCCTACACGATTTCCAGTCGTGCTCACTAGGCCACTATGAGACTCCTCCATGCAGCGGAGAGAGTGGGATTCGAACCCACGAGGGCTATTCACCCTACCGCTTTTCGAGAGCGGCACATTCGACCACTCTGACATCTCTCCGTGGGCCAGTATAGCATATTTGATCAGGCGTGACAAGGCTTATATGTTGGGGACACTGACAGTATCAGGTTTGGCGAGAAGCTGCACACCTGCGACACCAGTGCGGCGGGTGGCCTCGGTCACATGCACCACAATCACGCTGACATTATCCTCTCCACCGCCGTTGAGAGCTGCCTTGATAAGCCCGCTCGTCGTCTGAGAGGGGTCGGATGCAGGCGCACGCATCACGCGCTGGATCTCCGGGTCGCGTACCATATCCCAGAGTCCATCTGAACAGAGTAGTAACTTATCGCCTGGCTGGAGTTGCACTTTGAATGTATCTACCTCAACAACCGGCTTCTCACCGAGGCTGCGATAGATCTGGTTGCGCTTAGGATGGGTATAGATATCATCAGGCTTGATGACACCAGCGTCAACCAGGCTGGCGACAACCGAATGATCATGAGTGATTTTGGAGAGGCCTTCCGGCTCACGATACAGATAGGTACGACTATCCCCTACGTTTGCGATATAAGCCATAGAGCCGACAACCAGGGCGGCGGTCATGGTTGTGCCCATATCGGCCCGGCGCTCCTGGTTGTGCTGGTGCACAGCCTGATTGGCCTGCTGCACGCCATCCGACAACAGTTTCAAGAATCCTTCGTCATGCATTTTATCGCCTGCCGACAGGATCGGCAACACATAATTGATGATCGTTTGAATGGCCAGGCGGCTGGCATCCTGGCCATTTGCATGGCCCCCCATGCCATCTGCTATGACGAACAGCCCGAACTGCTCCGGTTGGGCGCTGTGAGTACGAGCATCTAGCATGGCAAACATGTTATCTTCGTTTGGTTTATGCTTGCGTTTGATGCCAGGGTCTGTAAGCGCTCCTACCATCAGGCTCAGGTTGCGGCCTGTAACCCGCTCCACCTTATATGGCTTCTCTGTTATCTCCGTCTCCGACTGCCCATCAGGTGGGAACTGCACAGTTGGCATATCGCTCATCGAAGGTGCATCCTGTGCCGCTGGCTGAGGTATGGGTGACACAGGCGGGTTTTTGATCGTAGGGACATCCGCTGCCGACGCCAGGGGAGGTTTGGCCCGCAAGTGTAATCCCGAAGCACTGGGCGATAGCAGGTAACGACAATTGGGACAGTATTCCGCGTCGACCGGTACAGGCTGATGGCAGTTTGGACAAGGCAAGGTTGCCGGAGACTGCGAACGTGGCGTCGAGGCTTTATTCACAACCAGGGCCGGCTTTGGCTGTTGCAACTGCTGCTGGCGTTGCACTTCCATCTCAGCAATGCGCTGCGCTTGCGCTTCGTCGGCTTTGAAGCGCTTCAGTTCTTCCCGGCGTTTTGCGCGAGCGGCGCCAAAACGCAGGCTCACCAGCACTAAGATGATAATGAGCAAGACAAGCCCGGCAACGCTCAAGAGCAAGAGCGTGAGTACCGAGAATTGCATGCCGAAGATGTTCACCTCGCCGGATGAAGACGGGGTACTTGACTGACCGCCGGAACTACCAGATGTCTTCGCTGCTATAGACGAGAGATATAGCGATGGCGCCGTAAAAGCTGTACTTTTCGCAGCGGTCAACTCTTGCCGGGCGTTACCCAAGCGACCTGCGTAGTAATCCTGAATCCCCTGCCTCCATTTGGTATTCAGATCGTTTGTATGCGCCGATGAAGACCGGAGTTCTGGCTGGGCAGCCAAAAACGGGGTAATCTGCGCGGCAGAGAAGACACCCTTTGTATTGAGCTGTATGCCTGCCAGATTGCCACTACTATCCACCAGAGGCATGCCAAGTTCAACCGGGGTAGCATTCGGCAGGGTGCTGCCAGATGGCTCTTTGGTAGGAGTAAGGAACTGGGGCATCTGTTGCAGATACTGACGAGTTTGTTGCGGGGTGGTATTCGACTGAGGGGGGAAGGCAGAGAGGCTCCCATCCCTGGTCAATTCGATGCCAAATGGCGTCGATTGACTCGTTGTCAACGAAGCAACGTCCAGAAAAGGCTGGGGTTGATCAGTATGAAAAGCGAACAGAACTGCGCCGCTACCACATATCTTCGTATCAGAGCAGGGTACTTTCACAGGTACGAAGCCGGAAGTGTTGAGCAGCAGACCTTGAGGATTGGCTGTATAAACGTTATTCGCATATACTTGCAGGGCAGCAATCTGGGCGGCAGCGGGCCGCTGAGCGCACGTTGCGCTACTCGGGTTGACGAGATCGCCATCGGTCAATACCCAGGTATTCTCTTCCCTGGGGTTGGTTGTTGCCCAACTGGCAACCAGCACACCAAGACCTGTACATTCCACCGCAGGCACGGATGCGTGCCCGACAGGCTGTGTGTTGGAGGCATAGGATACAACGAGTCGTACCACGGATACCTCTGCTAAGGCAAAGGCATGGTCAGCCGGTGGATTGGGAGCAGCGGCACGAGCGGGAGACGCGAAGGCGACGGCAGGCAGCGCAAGCTGTAGGGCGATGAGTATCCCACCAAGTAAAACGAGCGGACCGATGCCCTTTCGCGTTTCAGGTATGAAGCTTTTTGTACTCATTGTCTCATTCTCCCTGACGTTGAGCTAGCATTTAATTAACGTCCTAGCCGGAGTTGTAAACGTTGTCGCATAGCCTGCGCTGCTTGATTACCTGGCATTGCCCTTACCACATAATTACATTGCTCCAGGGCAAGGTCTAGCTTGTTTTCGCTTTCATAGACCTGGCTGAGCAAGAAACGAGTTGGATGATCTGCCGGATTGATGGTGAGCACCTGTACAAAAGCGCGTTCGGCGAGCGCAAACTGGTTTATGCGCCTGGCCAACTGACCGAGTGCAAATTGCACTGCAGGGTTCTGGGGAGCAAGCCGCGCCGCTTCCAGGTATTCTCGTAGAGCATCGTCTAACTTATTTTCGTTCTCGTAGACTTGACCAAGCAAGAAATGGACCTGGTGATCCGCCGGGCTAGCGGTGGTCACCTGTATAAAAGCACGTTCGGCGAGCGCCAACTGGTTCATACGCTTAGCTAGCTGACCGAGTGCAAATTGCACTGCAGTTGCCTGCGGCGCTAACCGCGCCGCCTCCTGGTACTCACGCAAAGCCGGTTCAAGCTGGTTGGTCTCCTCATAGCATTGTGCCAGGCGCTGGTGGGCTTCGTAATCGTCCGGCTTGAGGCGCAATGACTGAATATAGGCGGGGACGGCCTGGAGCGGCTGCTTGCGCAAGAAGAGAGAGATGTCACCGACCAATTTATGTGTTTCGGAGTCATTGGGATTGAGCTGCAATGAACGATTGTATGCTCGCATCGCGGGATCGATCTCGGGAGGCTGGCGACGAGCAAACACCTGCCCAAAGGTTCTATGGACGAGTGAGTTGTTCGGCTCGAAGGCGTAGGCTTGTTGAATAGCCTGATAAGCGGCCTCGATGCGTCCTGCGTTGATATGTCCCAGAGCAGCGTTGATATAGGTACCAGCGGGGCCTGTTGTCCCGGCCGATACCTGCGAAGGCGGGGTCTTGGATATGGGATTGCTGGGCGTCGGGGGGTTTGGTCCCGATGTTGGCTGGCGTTGGGGAAACTGACCCTGACCTGCTGGTTGCACTACAGGTTGTACTATGATGGGAGGCAGATTGATGACTGCTCGTTCCATATCGGCAGCAGAGGCCCAACGTTGTTCAATCGCGGGCGACAGAGCCTTCATCAGCACTTGCTCGAAGGCTGGAGAGATATCTGGCCGCAGTGAGCGAATCGGCGGGAAGGAGAAAATGCTGGGTTTATTATTGACTGCATCGTGATGTGTGAGCACACGATGCAAGGTCGCCCCGAGCGCATAGAGATCACTACGGGGTTCCGGCATGCCGTGCAACTGCTCGGGGGGAGCATAGCCGACCGTCATAATGATGGTTGCCTGGCGCTGGGACTGGAAGGTGCGGGCGATACCAAAGTCAATGAGCTTGACTTCATCACGAGTTGTCACCATGACATTTGATGGCTTAAGATCGCGGAAGATAATGGGCGGTGCCTGGCGGTGTAAATAGCTCAACACGCTGCATACCTGCTGCGCCCAACTTCGTGCGCGGGCCTCAGACACTCCACGCGCGCCATTGAGGCCGGATATATTGCCTTCCTTCTCCAGCACTTCACCAAGCGTGCGCCCCTCGATAAAATCCATCACCAGATAATGCCTGCCATCCTGGACGAAGAAATCACGTACACGGGGAATACAGGGATGACTGAGGTCGAGTAGCAAGGTTGCCTCGCGCCCAAACCACTCTACTGCCTGGTTGCGTTCGGTATCATTTTGAAATTCATCGAGCATCTCTTTGACAGCGCATGGACGGTTGAAACGCCCATCTATTGCACGATACACAGCCCCCATACCACCGGCCGCTAACAACTTATCAATCTTATAGCGGTCTCCTGAAAGTAACGTACCCTGAGCCAGGCGACGATGGCTCCCACTACCGCTTCCACCGGAAGGTGTTTCACGCCCTGACTCTCCAGAGTCCGGTGTCGAGCTTACTGATAGCAGCGGCATATCCGGTACAGTGCCTCCAGGGCCACTGCCTGGCGTGGCAGGATTACTAACGGATCCAGCATTCTTAGGTTCAGATGGATAATTACTAGCCATTTTTTCTACACCGCTCATTATACTGACCTGGGCTCTGCAGCCGTCCCATAATGACATTGTTCCTGTTCCACATGGTGCTGAAGCCCAGGGAAAAACTCTTTATCTTGCTATTCGATTTTAAATCCTTACTTGGCGCATTATAACATATTCTTGCGAAAGTGAGCAGTAGAGTTTATCACAGTCCAGGTGGGATATGGCTCACAGTTCTGCACCTTTACAAATGATGAAAGGCCGGTTTTTATTCATTTGCTGGTGGAGGCGACGTCCCGCGCCGCGTTACCGCGTTAGCATGCGCGGGGAAGCCCTCGAACTCCGCCAGGCAGCGAGTTGTTTCACTGAGTGAGTCGTACCCCTGACGTGTGAGGTAGGCCAATCCCGTGCGCTTGAGAAAGTCGTAGACAGAGGTGCAGGAAAAGGTATGGGCAAAACCGCCGGTAGGAAGTACCGCGTTCGTCCCCAGGCTATAGTTTCCCGTACAGAACGGCGTATGCGGGCCAAGCAAAATCTCACCGGCATTTTTTAATTCCGGCAGCAAAGCAAACGGCTCGCGCACCTGCACCTCGAGGTGCTCTGGAGCATATTCGTTGACAAAATCGACTGCCTCACGCATGTTCGCCGCCAGTACAATACCACCAGTGCCTTCAGGCGCTTCAAATACGGTACGGCAAAACGCCCGTCGCCATTCCGGCAGCGCCGCCATTTTAGCTGGCAGCAGGGCCATCACAGCTTCAGCTAAGGCTCGACTGCCGGTCACCAGCAGGCTGGAGGAATCCGGGCCATGCTCAGCCTCGATCAAGAGGTCACACGCCACAAGTTCGGCATTCGCGCTTGCATCGGCCAGCGTAATCGCCTCGCTGGGCCCTGCCGGGAGACCTACGTCTACCGTTCCATAAAGCAAGCGTTTGGCAGCAGCAACGTAACCGCTGCCAGGCCCGGTGATTTTTCGCACGCGGGCTATGCTGGCCGTGCCGTAGGCCATGGCGGCAATAGCCTGCGCACCACCAACGCGATAGATTTCATGCACTCCACACAGGCTGGCGGCCACCAGCGATGCAGGATCGACTTCGCCACCTGGTCCCGGGGGCGTGCAGACGACGATGCGAGGGACGCCCGCTATGCTCGCAGGTGTGGCGAGCATATACATGACCGATGGAAAGGCGCCTTTTCCACGCGGCACATACAGCCCCACGCTGCTGATGGGAGTAATTTTCTCTCCGGCCATCACTCCTGGCGCTACCTGGGTAAACCATTGTTCGTGTGGCATCTGCCGCTCGTGGAAAGTGCGCACGTTGCGAATGGCATGTTCGATGGCAGCGCGCACCGCTGGATCAAGCAGCCGGTGGGCATGATCTATCTCCTCCTGGCTGACACGCAGCTGCTCGCGGGTCAACTGCACGTGGTCAAAACGCGAAGTGAAGTCAAGCAGCGCAGCGTCGCCACGTTCGCGCACTGCCTGCACGATAGGGCGCACGCGCTCGATCAGATCATCGATTTGCATCTCAGCGCGACGCAGCAGGCGCGCACGCTGATCGGCATTCATAGAAGATAGTTCGTAAAAATGAATCATGTATACTTCTCCGGCTGAGCCAGCAGGGCGACCCTTGTGGTCGCCCCTACATTATGAAGTTTCACGATCAAGATCGGCACTCCTCGCCGATCGCATGTCCCGCCTGCTGTCACCTTTCGCTGCGCTCAGGGTGACCAGCCAGGGCAGTGATGACTGGCGGGTATGACCGGTTGTGGTGGTGAAAATTCATTATTTATCCTTTAGCGATTTTTTCGGCGCGATCGGCAAGTTCCGCCGCCGCGATGTCTCCTTTCATCCAGCGCGCGCCAAAGATGCCGACAAGCCCGGCAATAGCAAGAGTGGGAACACATGTTAGCAGGAAGGCTAGACTTAGATCATTGCCCGCGACGTGATGCGCGAAGTGCTGCCCATGCGTGGGATCGAAGACATTGGCAAGCACCCCGACGATGGCAGGAGCGAAAGCATCGCCGAGCAGGTGTGCCAGGAGCAGCGAAATTGCTACTGACGAGGCACGCAGAGCTGACGGCACCACATCCTGCGTCGCGGCTGTACAGGGTCCGGTGTAGAGCAGGATTAACGCCGAGGTGAGGAAAAAGAAGACCAGGAAAATAGCCAGGTTATGGACCGTCACCGCGAGGGCAAAGGACGGGGCGCAGATGAGGAAGCCGATACCGCCGACCAGCACTCGCGCATTCGGGTTGCGGCGGTTGAGCAGATCAGCGAGGTAGCCACCGGCGATCGTGCCGATGCCGCCTCCAATTACGATCACGACACCGGCGAGCAGGCCTGCAAAACCGGAACTCAAGCCAAGCGTATCGCGCTGCTGCAGGTAGGTAGGCAGGAACGTTACGGCGGCCCCCTGGGAGAAGAAAGCGAAGATCTGCATCACAATCAGCACGACGAGCGTCTTGATGCGCAACAAAGATCCAAATTGCGCAAAGACACTCCTGGGAACAGTGGCCATGTGAGGAGCATCTGCCATCTCGTTAAGCAGCGAGGAAGGGTCCAGCGCCGCTGCTTCCTCGTCGGCCTGGTTGCGGCGTGGTTCGCGCAGTCGCCAGGCAAGGAAGGCAAGGATCAGGCCGGGGATGCCGGTGAAGATGAAGGCGAGCCGCCAGCTGCCGAAATACAGGCCGGCTACTACACCGCCTATGGCAAAGCCGGCGAGTATGCCGACGAGCTGGCCACAGCTCCACCAGCTCATGATACGCGACCGCCTTGTGCGGCTGAAATAGTCACTCATTAACGCCGTGCCGGCAGGAAAATAGCCCGCCTCGCCGATGCCCAGCACCATACGCGACACGAACAGTGTCAAAAAGCTGTTCGCCAGGGCGGTGAAAGCCGTGGCTAAACTCCAGATAGAGACACAGAGGGCAACGACATTCTTGCGTTTCGCCCGGTCTGCCCAGATACCCAACGGGACAGTGCCAAGGGTATAAACGATGGTGAAGCCGAACACGATGAAGCCGACCTGGTCAATATGCAGGTGCAGTTCGGTGCCAATGACGTTGGCGGCGGCCGAGAAGACGTTGCGGTCGAGGTAGTTGAGGAAGCTGATGGCAAACATGATGATGAAGACGTAGTTAGCATAACGGCTGGTGCTCTGCCTGGGAACCTCCAGGTTGGCATCAGCACGTGGAGCAACATCGCTCATGGACACCTCCGGTTGGAAGATGAATGATTGGCTGACGATAAGCGAGGCCAGGATTGAATATGCCGATATCACCATACCATACATTGTGGGAAGAGGGAAGTATGCTTCCTTATAGGAGCTAAAGATAGCTCAAAACCAGCACAATTTGCCATTACTGCTGTATGCTTCTCGCGCCTCCTTTGGCTGGGGACGCGGTCTAGCGGTTTGCTGCTGATGAGCCATGCCTAACCTGCGTTCCAGCCTCTTGGGGCTCCGGTTGACTAACAAGATAGGAACAAGTGCAAACATGAGACTCTCCATGAGGATGCAGCAACATGGATGCATCTCCCCTCTGGAATCTGCATTGCGAGACGCTGTTGCACCTGCCTGAAAGAACAATTGAGATAGATGGTAAAGACTCCGATGCCGACAACCGCGCTGATCACAAGGTCTATGAATAGGGACAGCAAAGAGGGCGACAGAGCGGGAAAGAACGCATGCTGAAGCATAGTAGGTACAGACCTCTTGTGGTCTTGCTCACTCCTCGTCTGCCTCCTTTGGCACAGGGAGAGATCGGACTCTTACGAAGGAGTAGAGCATGCAGGCCACTGAGGAGACTAACAATAGCCCAGCAAGGGACCAGCCGACGACTGGACTCAAGAGGTCATTGCCTAATCCTTCACCGATGATGAGCAAACTAAGAACCGCGCATATATACACTATCCCCATAAACATGAACTGCTCGGTGTACCAGGAACGTTGCTCCTTGTGCATCTTGCTGATACCTCTCGCCAGATAAATTACGGTAAACACCAACATGAGAGAGGCAGGTAGTGGATGGACAAGGCTATCCATATTTCCTCGCAGCCGAGGACCGCCAACGATGTAGTTGACAAACGCTAACGTGGTATAAAAGGCAAGCCCTATCATCAGTGAGATGAGGATTCCCATCACAGGCACCTGTGATATGGAGAAACGCGGAGCATCCTTGTGCATTGTTTCTTTCTGGTTTCGCATATCCAGGCTCTCTTTTATACTCTTACTTTCAGAGTATCTATATCATATTCCCTATCAGAATCAGAAACAAGACGATCCATATCATGAAACCTCGAGTATCGAGTGCTTAAACTATACTTTCAGCTTGAACATCTCACCCCTGTCCTACTGATGCGTTCAGTTGGGCCATCATATCAAATCCTGTTCATCACTGTGTCTTTGTGTAGCTGTGAGTTGCCCTCTCAAGACGATTGTGTGCGCTATACATATTGCAATCATCAGGATTTGATCCTCATGCACAGTTTTCCCTACACAACTCAGCCTGTCTTTCTTACTTCTTAATCATTGATGTGGATAACTGACTTCGTCGCTGATACACTAGCATCTAAATTCCGATGAGTAGCATGCCGATGCGTGGTGGCAGCGTGTGAAGCGGCGTGGGCGGTTGGGGTGATGGCGCTCCAGCAGCCCAGCACGAAGCCGGTGAGCAGGAGTGTGATCAAGACGTAACGCACGAGGAGCGGGAAGATGAAGGGCAAACGCACGCGGAAGGATGAGGTCAGGTACTTCATAGATGATCCTCCATGAAAATGAGCAAACAATAGAGAACTCAGGTGACGACCTACAAGGACGACGGTCACAGGCATGACGTGGCGATGCACCAGGTGTTCCGGCTGCGCTCATGAAGTTTAAAAATACTCTGAGTCCTTCCGATAGAATTGCCGGAGACCTCTTCTGGAGGCGGACGAGGCGCGATAATGAGTTTTCACGAACAAGATCGGTCAGGTGGTGTCACCCCTCGCTTCGCGAAGGGTCTGGCGCGATCGGCACAGAGATGCTTCGCTGCCCCTTCGCTGCGCTCAGGGCTTCGGCTCACTCAGCATGACATGCCCGGTTTTGGGTTTCATTATCGCGCAGATACGCACGGAACAGACCTTGAGTCGTGCGCTAAAATTCATAAGAGCAGCACGGTACTTCAAGTACCAGGGTAATGAGCAAGCGAGAACAGTAGGAAGCGCGACAACGTGATAACCAGGTCCACAGGTGAAAAGCGTCCAGTTACATGATAGAAGCGTGAAGGGCACCAATAGAAGTATAGAATATAAGGGGGGTACGCGCGGGCGAGGAGTTGTGATTCAGTAATCATGTGGTTGTAATTGGGGCCTTCAAGTCGAGGTTTCTTAACCGATACGGAAGAGGTTATCCAGTGCGGATTAACGCAGCATTTCCAGGAAACTCCAGGATTTCAGGTCGCGCTCCAGGTGGAAGCGCAGGAGGCCGCGCAGGACGGCCTCTAACTCATTCTCTAAGTGAATATTCAAGTGTGTGTCCAGGCGCTGGAATGGTATATCCAGCCATGGAGTGCTGCGCAGCAGGCGCAACGTTTTCAGGCCCTTGACCGATAACGAACGCTCCCAGAAGCGGGAGCACTGGGGACAGAGCACCCCGCCGAGCGAAGCTTTGAAACCATTCACTTCTGCCCGTAGTTCGCTTGCGCAATGCGCGCAGTTTTGCAAGGCAGGCTCGTAGCCGGCATAGAAGAGCAGGTGGAGTTCAAAGTAGCGCAGCAGGAGTTTCGAGCGCCTGCGTTCATCTTCTGTAGAGAGTATGCCCTGGGAGCGCTGGCCCTGTACTGCTTGAGCATCGGCATCCAGGTAGCGCAGGGTATCCAGTAGAAGACGGTAGAGGTTGGCGTGCTGCGTATGCTCCTCGATGAAACGATCTACCAGTTCGGCAAGGTAGAAGCCGCAGGTCATATGCCAGAGGTCTGTGCGCAGGTGGAGAAAGTTCTCACGCCCTTCGGCCTGGGTCACTATGTCGAGATTACGGCCAAGCGCCAGTTGGAGCTGGCTGCGGTTCAACAGGTCCAGGTGGCCCGCCAGTTTGCTGATGGGGCGGCGCGTGCCTTTGGCGATGACATGTATTTTACCTTTGTGGGGGGTAAAAAGGGTTAAAATACGGTCGGCTTCGCCCAAATCCATATGTTTGAGCACGATGGCTTCTGTGGAGTAGCTACGCTGGTGTCTCATGGGTTTGCATCTCAAAAGTGGGGGATGTGGCCTACCTGACCACATATTTGGGAGGCGACGAGCGGATTCGAACCGCTGATGCAGCTTTTGCAGAGCCGTGCCTTACCACTTGGCGACGTCGCCCGGAATGGGAGCGGGAGACGGGGATCGAACCCGCGACTTTCTCCTTGGCAAGGAGATGCTCTACCACTGAGCCACTCCCGCATCACAATTGCAATACCACAATCACAGTACCGTGATCATATTTGCATGATAAAAGTACCACATCAGGGACGTATTGTCAACAACTTTTCTGGCTGAGATTCACTCATAATTCTTTTAGCGGGCCTGCGGCCCGCTGAGGGGAGGGGAGTGTGGCGAGGACACCTCGCGCTCCGGCAAGGGACTGCGTCCCCTGCACCCCTAGTTATGAGTGGATGCGTCCTTCCAGTGTGAGTACCCCCGGCCAGGCACTGATGGGACTGCGTCCCCTGCACCCCTAAGTACAATCACACAATGTTTTCGGCATTGTGCGAGCCTGATAAGCAGACTTTATGCCAAAAAAGTTACTTGATTGTACTTAGTTATGAGTGGATGTCAGTTTTGGGCTTATCTTCCTACTGGATCTCGAAGCCGCGCTTGCGCAGCAGTTCTATCACGCGCTCCAACCTGTCCTGGGGCACATGTACCAGGCGCTGCTGCTGTGGAATTTCAGCACCCAGTAGATCGCGCATCTCCTCGTCGGCGCGCAAATCCTGTAGGATCTGATCCGAGAGGGCCAGTAAAGGGGCATGCTCCACCTGGATGGTGGATTCGGCATAGCCCCCACCCCACAGCTTGAGGCGCATGAGAAACGCAGTGGGCACTCTTCCTTCACAATAATGTTCCAGGAAGCGCATGATGCGCTCTAGCGTGATGCCCACGCCGGAGGCGCTTTGCAATGATGCAGGCGTGATGCGCCGCCAGCCGGTTGCTGCATCAAGTTCGCTCATGCGCTCGAGCTCGGCGATGAGGTAGAGATTCAGCACAGTATACAAAGGCTGTAGCAAGCCATCGTCATGAAGGCGCCATTGTGGCTCACAGACCGGCAGACTCACATCTTCTAACAGGTGATCATACAGCGATGCCGGAACAAGCGCCGGTAAGTATCCACGCTGCCACAGCGCTTCTTGTAGCGCCAG
>WNGJ01009698.1_pt1 | contig 12770 bp, 8 predicted proteins | sample 5400611 | NCBI WGS metagenome assembly WNGJ01 (sample SAMN13153375, study PRJNA577476) | soil metagenome | isolation source: 40 cm soil or saprolite under Garry oak tree replicate 1 | place: USA:California | collected 2016-06-15
TCCGGCGCGGGAGCGGGTGCCGGAGCCGTCCCGGGCGGCGGAGCGTACACGGTCGCGCAGCCGCCGAGGATGACCGCGAGGAGGGCAAGGACGATTCTCATCGGACACTCAGTGCCGTCATCCCCGCGACAGCGGGGATCCATCCAGTGACTGTTCCGCCGCTGGATTCCCGCTTGCGCGGGAATGACATTTTCTCATTTTCCGCTTATTTTCCAAACAAGCGCTGCAGCCAGCTCTTCGCTTGCTGCTTCACCTGCTCGACGGCGGCGCCTACGGCGGACGCGCACGGAGCGCGCTCCACCGGAGCCGACCCCAGCGCGAACGGCAGCTCTACGGCACCCGAGCAAGCGAAGTCGGCGCGCAATCCGCTCTGCGGATCGATCAGCACGCTCTCGATGCCGTCGGGCTTGGGCAGGGCGAGCGGCTCCGGATTGAGCGAAGCCATGAATTCGCCCCACACCGGCAGCGCCGCCCCCGCGCCGGAGAGGCGCGCCGCGCGGTTGTCGTCGTAGCCGATCCACACGACCGCGAGCCGGTCGCCGGTGAATCCCGCGAACCAGGCGTCGCGCTGCTCGTCGGTGGTGCCGGTCTTGCCCGCGACGGCGCTCTCCGGCGGCAGCCAGTTCGCGAGGCCCCGCGCCGTGCCTTCGCGCACCACGCCCTGCATCGCGGCGGTGAGAAGGTACATCGGCTCGGGCGGGAACGCCTGCTCCACCGCGAGCGGATAGCGCTTGAGCGGCCGGCCTTCCTGCGTGGTGACTTCGCGGATCGCGCGCAGCGGCGTGCGGAATCCGCCGCTCGCGATCGTCTGGTACATCTGCGCCACCTCGAGCGGGCTCATCTCCGCGGCGCCGAGCAGAGTGGACGCGAAAGGGTTGAGTGGCCTCTCGATGCCGAGCCGCTTCACGGTCGCGAGCACTTTCTCGACGCCGAGCTCGGTCCCCAGGCGCGCCGTCGCGGCGTTGTAGGACTGCGCGAGCGCCGTGCGCAGAGGCACCATGCCGTGGAACGTCTTGTCGTAGTTCGTCGGCTCCCAGTCCGGCGCGCCGCGGCTCTTCCACACGAAAGGCCCGTCGTCGATCGGTGTGACCAGGGTGGAGCGCGTAGGCTCGGCGAGAGCCGTGAGATAGATCGCGGGCTTGAGCAGCGATCCCACGGGCCGCGCGGCGTCCAGGGCCCGGTTGAAGCCGCGGTAGCGCACGTCGCGCCCGCCGATCAGCGCCTGCACCTCGCCCGTCTGCGTGTCGGTGACCACGACCGCGCCTTCGAGGCCCGGCGCGCCGAAGCGCTTCTCCTTGTCGAACTGCGCGATCCTGCGCTCGAGCGCCCGCTCCGCCGCTCCCTGCACGCGCGGGTCGAGCGTGGTGAACACCCTCAGGCCTTCGGAGCGCAGGTCGGCTTCGTCGTATCCCTGCCGCAGCTGCCGGTGCACGAGCTCGAGGAAGGCCGGGTGAGGCGAGGTGCCCATCGAGGCCTTCTGGTTCACCCCGAGGCCCGCCTCCCGCGCGGCCGCGTATTGCTCCATCGTGGCGTAACCCCGCTCCTTCGTCTCGCGCAGCACGAGGTTGCGCCGTTCGAGCGCGCGCTCCGGGTGGCGGTAGGGGTCGTAGACGGCCGGGCCCTTCACCATGGCGACGAGGAGCGCGCTCTCGGCGAGCGTGAGATGCTCGACGGTCTTGCCGAAGTAGTAAAGCGAGGCGAGCCCGACGCCGTGGATGGCGCGGTCGCGGTCCTGGCCGAGGTAGATCTCGTTGAGATACGTCTCGAGGATCTCGTCCTTCTCGTAGTGGATCTCCAGCAGCACCGCCATCATCAGCTCGGTGATCTTGCGCTGGAGCGTGCGCTCCGGGCTGAGGAAGAAGTTCTTCACCAGCTGCTGCGTGAGGGTGCTCCCGCCCTGGAGCCCCCTCAAGCGGACGAAGTTCACCGCGGCCCGGGCGATGCCGCGCAGGTCGAAGCCGTGGTGGGAGTAGAAGCTGCGGTCCTCGTTCGCGATGAGCGCCTCGACCAGCGGCTTCGGCACCTCGGCGAGCCGCACGAGCACGCGGTCCTGGTTGTTCGCGGGATAGATGCCGCCGATCGGCAAGGGCTCGAGGCGTGCGAGCGGCAGATCGCGCCCTTCCGCGTCCTGCACCGCCTTGACCGCGCCGCCTTCGAACGCCACCCGGACGCGCTTCGGGCCTTGAGGCCCGTCCCAGAACACGAACGGCCGCACCGCGACCTCGAGCCAGTCGTTGTCGCGCAAGAACCAGCCCGACTCGCCCTCGCGCGCTCCCTCGCGGTAGCCGGCCTCCTGCAGCTCGCGCGTCACGTCGATCTGAGCGATGCGCAGCCCCGCGTGCAGCTCGAGCGGCCGCGCGTAGATGCGCGCCGGCAGCGCGAAGCGCCGCCCCTCGAACTCGCTGCGCACGCGAAAGTCGAGGTACAGCGTGAACCCGGCCATGAGCAGGGCGACCGTGAGGAGGGCGAAGCGGAGGGTGCGCCAGAATTTTGCGCGATCGAACATCCGGCGGATTTTACTTTGTTACGGGGCGTTGGCGGGCTATCGCGGCGAGGTGAAGCGGGGAAAGCGCCGGCCGCGATGCTCGAGTGTCGCTCTGCGGCGACACCGGCGGTGCCGGTCAGACGAGCGGTTGCAGCAGGCGCGCGGCCTCGGCGTGGTTTTCGCCCAGCCATTCGAGGGCGCGGCGGGCGCCGGCGCGAAATCCTGTTCCGGCGCGATCGCCGCGGCAAGCGCGGCGGCGTGGAAGGCGTCCTTGTCGCGTTTGGGATTGTCCGAGCCCGAGCGCAGCGCGTACACCGCAAGCTTGTGGACGCAGTATCGCCCCGCGTGGGGGACCGCGATGGGAACCACGCGGTCGCGCCCGATCAACACCGACTGCGCGGGCTGCTCGAGCAGGAATCCCAGATACGGCAACCCGACCGCGTGCGCCTTCAGCTCCGGGATTCTGACGGAGCGATAGGGCTCGCCCTTCGCCGGCACGAGCAGATCCACCTTGAGGGTCCTGCCGCGGACCTTGTAGGAAGTGGGCGGCGCGCCGCGCTTCAGCTGGGGCACTTCGTGAAACGGCAGACCCGTCTCGCGCAGCAGGCCCAGAAAGCCGTCCTTCGGCAGCGCCGCGACCTCGATCCGCCCCGCGCGCGCGATGTCCACGTCCTCGGTCATCGGAAAGGGCACCGTCGCGCCCAGCTCGTTCATCAACGCGCCGAAAGCGTGCGAGCCGACCAGCAGCGCGCCGCCCCGGAATATGCCGGCGTTGAAGAGCCGCGCCACGGTCACGAGCGTCGAGTTGTCCGCGCCGTAGAAGCCGATCTTGCGCAGGTCGCGGCTCGCGCTCGAGAAAGCCGCCGCCGCGCGGATCTCGTCCGACACGGCCTCGAGGCGCGCGTTCGTCTCCCGCTCGCCTTCCGGGCCCAGGTAATCGGCGAGGCGCTTCCCGGCCGCGTCGTAGCGGTAGCGGTAAACGAAGCGGGAATTGCCGCGTCGCTCGACCTGGATCGCGCCCGGCGTCGCGAGCGGCACCTCGCGCTGCGCGAGCGCGAGCTCCTTCGCCTGCGCGTAGGCGGTGCGGAACGAAAGGCCGAAGCGCTTCAGACGGATCGTGGCCATGCGGGCCGGGGGTTGTGGAACAGAATCGTATTCTATTCCACAAAAGGATTGGGCGCGAGCCCAGGCACTGGCCGCGATGCTCAAGTGTCGCCCTGAGGCGACACCGAAGGATCACGCGCTTCCGGGGATGGGCTGGGTGCCGGATCCGGCCGCGGCGGGGCGCTTCAATCTGAAATAGCACACCCTCTTGACAATATATGTAGATACATGTAAAGTGCACAACATTGACTGAATTGAAACCTCCCAAATGGCCTTGAAGCTCCCCTGCTATTGCGCCTCGTTGAGGCAAGCAACGAGGGCGATTTCTCAGGAATACGATCGAGCGATGCGTCCGCTCAATCTGACGGGCACTCAATTCACCCTTCTGAGAATGCTCAACGAGCTTCCGAGTGCGCGCGTCAATGATCTCGCGGAGGCGCTCGCGATGGACCAGACCACCGTGTCCAGGACACTCGCCCTGATCAAGGACGCCAAGCTGATAGAGCGACAAGCCGGCGAAGACCGTCGCGAAGCGCGATGGGTGCTGACCGCAGCGGGACGAAAGAAGCTGCGAGAAGGCTCGCCGCTTTGGGAGTCGGCTCAGAGGCGCGTCGAGTCGCTCATAGGCGCGGATCAGGCCGAACGACTCAAGGACGCGGCGTTTCGGCTAACTCAAAAACTCGCCCGATAAAATTTTTTCCGCATAACTATGCATATACATATACCTTCTACTATGAATACTTTCTCCGAACCCAAACGAACCGCCGGTCTCGCCGCAGTCTTTGCGCTGTCCTTCTTCCTGGGCATCGGCTCGATGCTCGCCGGCTGCGCGAAAAAGCCCGAGGCATCGGCCAAACCCCGTCCGGTCAAGGCGGTTCGAATTGCAGCGGATGGTGACGCTACCCCGCTGACCTTCTCGGGCGAAGTTAGGGCGCGCTACGAGACGACGCTCGCTTTTCGCATCCCCGGAAAAGTCCTGTCGCGCCATGTGGACGTGGGCAACTCGGTAAAGAAGGGCCAAGTGCTTGCCCGGCTCGATCCGAGCGATTACCGGTTGGCGGCGCAGGCGCTCGCCGCTCAGCTTTCGGCCGCGCGAAAGGACAGGGACTTCGCCAAGGACGACCTCGATCGCTATCGCGATCTCCTCGAGCAGAAGCTCATCAGCCGGGCGGAGTATGACCGGCGGGAAACTTCATTCCATACCGCCAACGACCGGGTTGCCGCGCTCGAAGCGCAACTGAAGCAGGCGGAAGACCAAGTGGAGTACGCCGCTCTGCTTGCCGACCGGGACGCTGTCGTGACGGCCCTCTACATCGAGGCGGGACACGTCGTGACGGCCGGACAGCCGATCGTGGCGCTCGCGCAGCTCAACGAAAAGGAAATCGCGATCAGCGTCCCGGAGCACCAGCTTGCCGGAATCCGGGGTGAAAAAGATGCCACTGCGACTCTCTGGGCCGAGCCCGACAAGCCGCTGCCCGCGAGCGTGCGCGAGGTAGCGCCCAGTGCCGATCCTGCCTCGCGCACCTACGCCGTCCGAGTCCGTCTGAAAGATGCGCCTGCCTGGGTGCAGCTCGGCATGACGGCGTCCGTGTCTTTTAGAGGCACCGCCGCACCCCGCACGACGATACCGCTTCCAGCCTTATTCCAGCCGCAGGACCGCCCGGCCGACAAGCCGCGCGTGTGGGTCGTCAACGAGCAGACGCATACGGTGACCTCCGTACCGGTCCGCGTCGGCGAGATGGTCGGCGAGGAGCGGATCGTCGTCGAGGGCCTCGAGCGCGGGCAGCGTGTCGTCGTTGCAGGCGCAAGCAGGCTGCGCGAGGGGCAGTCGGTACGTATTCTGGACGAGGGCAGCTCGCTGACCTACGCAAGGCGAGGAAAAGGAACCCCGGCCCAGGCGGAAGCCGTCGAGGTGCCCACGCCGCCGCTCCAGCCCACAACCACTCGCGTGGCGCAAGAACGATGAATCGCTTCAACCTCTCCGAATGGGCGTTGCGGCATCAAGCCTTCGTCGGGTTCATGCTCGTGATGCTGATACTGGGCGGCGTCTTCGCGTACCTGCGCCTCGGTCAACGCGAGGATCCCGAATTTACGTTTCGCGTAATGGTAGTGAAGACGCTCTACCCCGGCGCCACCGCAAAAGAGGTCGAGGAGCAGGTGACCGACCGCCTCGAGAAAAAGATCCAGGAGTTGCCCTATCTCGACTATCTCCGGAGCTACTCTCGGCCGGGAGAATCGGAGATCTTCGTCACGCCGCGTCAGGACGTTCCGCCGCGGGAGATTGCGGACCTCTGGTACGAAGTGCGGAAGAAAATAGGAGACATCAAGCATACGCTGCCGCCGGGTGTGGTCGGCCCGTTTTTCAACGACGAGTTCGGCGATACCTACAGCGTCCTCTACGCCTTCTCCGGCGAAGGCTTCGGCTACGCCGAGCTGAAGGACTATGTGGATGAAGCTCGGCAACAGCTGCTTCGCGTTCCGAACGTCGAGAAGTGCGATCTCATCGGAACACAGGACGAGAAGATCTACGTCGAGTTCTCCGACAAGAGGCTTGCGCAACTCGGGCTCGACTCGGTGCAGGTCGGTGCGGCGCTCCAGGCGCAAAACAGCGTCGTGCCCGCGGGCACCGTTATCACGCCTTCGCGCAATGTCCCGCTGCGCGTGTCGGGCAAGTTCAACTCGATCGCCGAGATCGAAGCGCTCCCGCTTTATATAAACGGCAACACGTTTCGCGTCGGCGATGTCGCAAACGTGACTCGGACCTACCAGGACCCGCCCGAGTTCAAGATGCGGTTCAACGGAAAGGAGGTCATCGGGCTCGGCATCAAGATGAACAAGAAAGGCGACGTGCTCGAGCTCGGCAAGAACCTCGAATCGGCGATGGCGCGCGTTCAGGCGGAGCTGCCCGTAGGCATAGACGTTGCGCAGGTCGCAAACCAGCCGCGGGTGGTCAGGACCGCGATCGGCGAGTTCCTCCGCACATTCTCCGAAGCGGTAGCCATCGTCCTGGCGGTGAGCCTCATGAGCCTCGGATGGCGGACCGGGGCGGTCGTCGCGCTCACCGTGCCGGTCGTCCTCGCCGGGACGTTCCTCGTCATGTTGCTTGCGGGGGTCGACTTTCACCGCATTTCGCTCGGCGCGCTGATTCTCGCGCTGGGGCTCCTCGTCGACGACGCCATGATCGCCGTGGAGATGATGGCGAGAAAGCTCGAGGAGGGTCTCGATCGAATCAAGGCCGCGAGCTTCGCTTACGCTTCGACGGCCTTTCCGATGCTGACGGGCACGCTGATTACCGTCGCGGGCTTCCTGCCGGTCGGGCTCGCCCGGTCCTCGGCCGGCGAATATACCGGATCGATCTTCCAAGTGGTCGGGATTGCGCTGATTCTTTCATGGATAGGCGCGGTGATTTTTACGCCCTACCTGGGTTATCGCATCCTCAAGGCGCGATCGCCAGACGCCTCGAGCTCGAGGGACGTGTTCGACACGCCCTTCTACCATCGCCTGCGCCACGCCGTCGATTGGTGCGTCGAGCATCGACGGCTGGTGGTCATTGCGACGCTTGCGCTCTTCATTGCCGGTATCGCCGCATTCAGGTTTGTCCCGAGACAATTCTTCCCGCTCTCCAACCGGCCCGAGCTGATCGTCGACATGTGGCTTCCGGAAGGAGCGCGCTTTGCCGAAACCGAAGCCGCCGCGAAGCGCTTCGAGAAAGTCCTGGCAAAGGACGGGGAGGTGCTGCACTACGCCACCTACATCGGCGGCGGCACGCCCCGGTTCTTTCTTCTCATCTCGCAGCAGCTGGCGCTCACGAACCTCGCCGAGTTTGTCGTGATGACCCAGGACAACGAGGCGCGCGAACGCGTGTTGCATCGGATACGCGCGGCGTTCTCGGACGATTTTCCGGGCATCCGGGGCAGGGCCATGCGGCTCAATGTCGGTCCTCCGTTTGATTATCCGATTCTATTTCGCGTGATGGGCGAGGATCCTGCTGTCGTGCGCCGGATCGCAGGCCAAGTCGCCGATGTCATGCGCGCCAACCCGTCCGTCATGGAAGTCGACAACGATTGGAACGAGCGCATCCCGGTGGTGAATCTCGAGCTCGCGCAGGACAAGGCACGGGCCCTCGGAGTGAGCTCGGCAGCCCTCGGGCAGGCTCTACAAGCGCATTACACGGGCCTCGCCGTGGGGCAATACCGCGACGGCAACAAGCTCGTCGATATCGTCTGGCGCGCGCGCCCGGATGGACGCGGGGCTCTGGATCAGTTGCCGAACGTCGCCGTGCGAACAGCGAACGGACATGCGGTGCCGGTTTCGCAGCTCGTCAAGCTCCAGACCGGATTCGAAGACGGAATGATCTGGAGACGAGACCGTTTCCCGACGATCTCCATGCGCGCCGACATCGTCGACGGCGTTCAACCGCCGGACGTTTCCGCGCAGATCGAAAAACAATTGATCCCGATTCGCGAGGCGCTTCCCGCGGGCTACTTCATCGAGACGGGCGGGCCTTATGAAGACAGCGCCATCGCCCAAAAATCCGTTCTTACCTGGATTCCGCTGGTCGTCGTCGTCACCCTGATCCTTCTGATGGCGCAGCTGCACGATCTGCGGCGCACGCTCCTCGTTTTCATCACGGCGCCCATGGGGATCATCGGCGCGGCGTTCGCTCTATTAGTCACGCGTGCCCCGTTCGGCTTCGTGGCTCTGCTGGGGCTGATCGCGCTTGCCGGAATGATCATGCGCAACTCGGTCATTCTCGTCGACCAGATCGAGCAGGACGAAGCGGCCGGCCGGGACACATGGACCGCGATCGTGGAATCCGCGGTGCGGCGCTTTCGCCCGATCATGCTCACGGCCGCCGCGGCGATCCTGGCGATGATTCCGCTCGCGAGGAGCGACTTCTTCGGCCCGCAAGCGATCACGATCGGCGGCGGCCTGCTGGTGGCGACCATCCTGACGGTGTTCTTCGTGCCGGCCCTGTATGCAGCCTGGTTCGGCGTGAAGCGTCCACGAAATGCCGCATCCGGTGACCTGCCCGAGCCGGTGCCCGCGCTTTCCGCACGTCTCGCAGCGAGGGGATCATGACGCGCTCGCTCGACCTAAGGCAATTTACTCTCGCATCCGCCCTCGCCGCGGCGCTCGCCTCCGCCGGATGCACGGTGACCCGGGTGAACGACGAGGTCGTCCTCCCGGTTCCCGACCGCTGGGAAAACGCAGACGCCTCGGTCCGGCCGATCGGCCGCGAGGATCTCGCGCAATGGTGGACGGGTTTCGGCGATGCCGATCTCGACGAGCTCGTCCGCGCCGCCTTGTCCGCCAACCACGACCTGAAGATCGCGCGCGAACGGGTGCGCGAAGCCCGGGCGGGAGCCGTGGTCGCCCTGTCACAGCTGTTTCCGACCCTAAACCTCGCCGCGAGCGGCAACCGCAGCAAGGACCTTACTCGCCCGGCGCCGATCGTGGATACCGCAAACGTCGGGCTCGTCGCCTCCTGGGAAATCGACCTTTTCGGCGGCAATCGTCTCGAGGCCGAGGCGGCATCGGCTCAGGCGCAGGCCGCGGAGGAGGCGCAGCGGGCGGTGCTCGTCGGCTTGCTCGCGGACCTCGCCCGAAATTACCTCGAGCTTCGCGGCGTGCAGCAGCAGATCGAGATTCTCGATCGGAACATCGCCGTGCAGCAGGAAACCCTCCGCCTCGCTCAGGGACGCTTTCGTTCGGGGTTGGCGACCGATTTTGACGTGACGCGCGCCATCACGCTCCTCGAAACCACGCGATCGAGTCTGCCGGCGCTGCAATCCAGCGCCGCGGCGAAAATCCATCGGCTGGGTGTGCTGGCGGGGAAGCAACCTGCGGCGATCGGAAAGGAACTGGCCTCGCCGAAGCCGCTGCCGGCTTCGGTCCCGGCCATTCCGGCGCTGGTGCCCTCCGAGCTGCTCGCGCAGCGCCCCGATCTGAGGCGCGCAAGAGCGCTGGTCTCCGCCGCTGCGGCCGGAGCAGGCGCGGCGAAAGCCGATCTCTTTCCGACGTTTCTTCTTTCGACCAGCGCCGGAAGGCAATCGGCGCAGATCGGGACCCTGCCGAGGCGCACAGGCGGCGTCTTTGCTCTCGGCCTCGGGCTCGTCGAGCCCTTGTTCAACGCCGGGCGGATCCGCGCGGGCATCGACGCCGCCGATGCCCGATTCACCGCGGTCACCGTGGCCTACGAAAAGGCCTTTCTTGAAGCGCTCGAAGACGTGGAAAACGCCTTCGTCCTGAACAGGGCCAGCCTCGAGCGCCGCGAAAGACTCGGCGCGGCAACCGAGTCCGCCAAGCGCGCGGAACGGCAGGCAGGCGTCCTGTACGAAAAGGGCGCGGTCGATTATCTCGCGCTTCTCGATGCCCAGCGCGCCGCGCTCGCAAGCGAGGACGGACTCGCCAGAGCACAGACCGACGTGGCGCTGTCATTGGTCGGGCTTTACCGGGCCTTTGGCGGAGGCTGGGCGATGGAGAACGATCGCGTTTCCGAGGCAGGAACCTATGCCCCGCTCGGTCACGCTCAACCTTTGGAGGGAACTCCGCATGTCCAATAGAGCAACGCTCCTGGAAGGTCCGATCGCCAAACAACTTCTTGCGCTTTCGTGGCCCGTCTTGGTGGTGCTCGCGCTTCAGACGTTCGTAGGCGTGGCCGAAACGTACTTCGTGAGCTTCCTCGGCACCGACGCGCTGGCGGGCGTGGCGCTCGTTTTCCCGGTGTTCATGCTGATGACGATGATGTCGAACGGTGGAATCGGTGGCGGTGTTTCCTCCGCCGTCGCTCGGGCGATCGGCGCGGGGCGAAGGCACGACGCCCAAGCTCTGGCCATGCACGCCGTTGTCGTCGGATCTGTCTTCGGCGCGATTTTCACAATTGGCGTTTGGGCAGGGGGTCCCGCCCTATTCACGTTAATGGGGGATCAAGGCGACACACTTGCCAATGCGCTCCTTTACGCAAACGTGCTCTTCCTCGCCGCGATTCCCGGCTGGATATCCAATCTCCTTGCTTCAGCCCTTCGCGGCGCCGGAGATGTCCGCGTGCCGGCGATCGTCACGGCAGGCGGGGCGGTGATCACGCTCGCGCTTTCTCCGCTCTTTATTTTCGGCTGGGGCTGGGTGCCCAAGATGGGCGTGGCGGGTGCGGGGCTGGCGCTCATTTGTTTCAACGTGGGCTCCGTCTTGGTGCTCGCTCTCTATATGCGCTCCTCGCGCAGCCCGATCCGCCTCGCGCAGGCCCGGCTCGAGTGGCGGCTTTTCGAGGACATCCTGAAAGTCGGACTGCTTTCGGCCATCGGGACCGTCGTCGCGAATTTGACGGTGGTGCTCACCACCGGACTGGTGGGTGCCTATGGGCGGGACGCCATCGCCGGATACGGGCTGGCGTCCCGGCTCGACTACATCCTCATCCCGCTTCTTTTCGCGCTGGGGACGGCGTCGGTCACGATGGTCGGCACCAATGTAGGGGCCGGGCAGCAGGCGCGGGCCCGCAAGATCGCGTGGACGGGCGCGCTCGTTTCCACCCTGGCGACCGGGGCGATCGGCTTGGCGGCTGCGCTCTTCCCGCAGGCCTGGATCCATCTCTTCAGCCGCGAGGCGCAGGTGGTGGAGTTGGGATCCGCGTACCTCGCGCGCGTGGCGCCGCTCTATGCCTTCTTCGGCGTCGGCATGTCGCTTTATTTCGCGAGTCAAGGCGCAGGGAAAATGGCGTGGCCCTTTGCCGCGGGTGTCGTCCGCCTTCTCGTAGTGTTCGCGGCCGGGGGCTATTGGATGAACCCATTGCACGGCTCGTTGAACGGCCTCTACTGGATCGTCGCCGGGAGTTATCTGCTTTTCGGCGCGATCAATCTGTTTGCAATGGTAAGCGGTCTTGGATGGGAACATCGGACTGCGCACCGCGAAAGCTTGGAGCCGGCCCGATGAAATCAGCCCAAATTTCGACGGCAGCCCTGATGCTGATGGTGGTCAACGGCCTCTCTGGCTGCGCAACGCCAAGCCGCGGCGAGCATACGTCTCGATGGAGCTCCGAAGCCCGGACTGAAACCGTCGAGGTGCAAAAAGGGCTCACGCTTCGATATCTTCGGGCCGGTCAGGGGCAGCCCTTGGTGCTGCTGCATACGATCAGAACGCAGCTGGACTACTTCCAGAAGCTCGTGCCGCTTCTGCAGGACCATCACACGGTCTACGTGGTCGACCTTCCCGGGCACGGCCAGTCCACGATTGCGCGCGTCGATTACACGGAAAAGCTGTTTCGAGAAGCGGTCGCACAGTTCATTGAGAAGCTCGACCTGCGCGACGTGGTGCTCGTGGGCGAATCGATCGGCGGAGTGCTGGCGCTCACCGTGGCAACCGAGGTGCCGACTCGAATTGCGCGGGTCATATCGATCAATCCCTACGACTATGGCGAATCCTTTGGCGGCGGAATTCGGCGAAGCAGCGGCGGCTGGATCGTCGGCTTCTTCTCGATCTTCGGAAGCTACACCATCGAACCGCGCTTCCTCCTCGACACGGTGCTCGAAGGAGGTTTTCACGATCCGGAGAAGTTGCCGGCAGAGCTCGCTCGCGAGCTCTATCGAACCGGACTGCGCGAGGATTACCGCTGGGTCGAGTATTCCGTATTCAAGAACTGGCGCACATGGGTGGATGCGCGCGAGCTGTACCCCAAGATCAAGGCTCCGGTCACTCTCGTGTATTCGCACTACGACTGGTCTACTCCAGCCGAGTGGTTCCGCAACCAAAAAGTGATTCCCAAAGCGGACCTCGTCCAAATACCGGATGCAGGGCACTTCTCGAGTCTGGAAGTCCCGGTCGAAATTGCGAATCTGATCCGGGGTCGTACTGGAAGCGCTCGGTCGACGAGTGACTAACCGAAAAGGAGTGCACATGGCAGCCGTCAGGCGCTGCTGTAAAGCCCCATATCGGCCCGCACTCCCAGTCTCTGCATGAATAATGTCGGGCCAGGCGCTTGTCGCCGCTCCTCAACTCGGCGCAAGCCAGCGTTTCACCTGCGCTGCGACCCACGGCCCGTCGTCGAGCGCGAGATCGTGGCCGGCGCTTGGATGCACCGCGATCGGCACGTTCCACGCCCGAGCGAGATTCTCGGAGCAGCGCGGGTCGACGAGGCGGTCGCCGGCTCCGGCGAGCACCAGCATCGGCACCTTGGGAGGCTCGGCGG
>WNGJ01014569.1_pt1 | contig 12769 bp, 12 predicted proteins | sample 5400611 | NCBI WGS metagenome assembly WNGJ01 (sample SAMN13153375, study PRJNA577476) | soil metagenome | isolation source: 40 cm soil or saprolite under Garry oak tree replicate 1 | place: USA:California | collected 2016-06-15
CCTCGATCCTACCCGACTTCCATTAGCGGACAGTCCTTGAACGGCAGCGAAGTGCCAACAGCCGACATCGAGCGCTGTCGGTTTGGCTCAAGTTGAGCCCTCGCCTGCCCAGGTCGACAAAGGGTCTAATGCCGGGATGCGGGGTTGGATCCGAGTGGCCCGGCAATCTCGCGCGCGCAAGCGATGAAGCGCTGGGTCAGCGGGTTGAGCGTGCGATTCTTCAGTGTCGTCATCCCGACCGGCGGCGGGCGTCCCGGCAGCTCGACCGGCAGCACCTTCACGTTGAGATGATCGGCGCCAAATCGCAGCAACGATCTAGGAAAAATCGCGAGAAACGGTCCGTTCGCCAGCAGCGCCTGATGCATCTGCATCGAGCTGCAGATCGCGACGTTGCGCGGCATCGGCAATCCGGCGGCGCGAAAGGCTTCGGTCAGATAAGTCAAAGCGGCGTCGGGCTGCGGCATCGTCCACGGCTCGTCCAGCAACTGCGCCAAAGTGAGCTTGCGCCGCCGCGCCAGCGGGTTGTGCGGCCCGGCGACCACCGATGCCGGCTCCTCGAACAGAATTTCCGTTGTGAAATCATGCTCCGAGTCCGTCGTCATCACGCGGCCGACAACCAGATCGTAGCGGCGTTCGACCAGATCGCGGCGCTGCTGCGCCAAAGATTGCGGCTGCGATATATCGAAGACGATCTTCGGATAGCGCTGATTGAGACGCGCGACGATTGCGGCCAGGAAACCTCCGAGCATCGGTTCGGCGGCGCCGACGCGCAAAGTGCCCACCGTCGGATCGGCCAGGAACTCGATCTCTTCGACTCCTTGCTTCACGTCGTCGAACATCACGACAGCCCATTTGAGGAGGGCGCGCCCATACTGGGTCGGCTCGACGCCCTGGGCGGTGCGGTCGAACAGCCGCACGCCGAGCGCATGCTCGATGTCGGCGATGGATTTCGAGACGGTCGGCTGCGACACCGACAGGCGTGCCGCGGCCTTCGCCATGCTGCCGTGCTCGGCGACCGCAAGGAGCGTGTCGAAATCCCTCAGCTTGAGGCGTCGGCGGATCCGCGTGTCGTTCGCCATGGCGCGACCCCTATTCGGAAACTCTATAACCCCATTCGAAACTCGAGCTTCTCTTTATAGCGCGCAGATGGGAGGCTGCAATCGTGCCGACGTGGTCGGCGACACGAGGAGGCAGCAATGCGCATCGACCGACGGGCCTTCTGCGGCGTGATGGTCTCGCCCCTCGCGACGGGGCTCGTAGGAGCGCGGCCCGCGCAGCAGTGAGACCAGGCGCGGCGACGTTCGTCAGCGGCCGCCTTGGGTGCTCGCCGGAATGACCGGCAGCATATGGGAGGATCATCATGAAAACCAAATACACGGTAGCGCTGTCAATGCTCGCAGGTGTCGCGATCGGCGCGGTAGCGGTTCAGGGGCTGCATGCCCAAGCTACCAAACTGAAGGCCTACAGCATCAATGAGCAGGAACCGTTGGATCCTTCGGCTCTAAACGCATATTTGCCCGGTATACGCGAGGAGATACGTAAACATCACGGTAAATCTTTACGCACAGCCGGACGAGTTGTTCAGGTAGAAGGGGCGGCACCCCCTAAGGCTGTGGCCCTCATCGAGTGGGAGAGCGTGGACGACGCATTGGCGTTTTACAAGTCGGACGTATGGAAGGCGTCGCAGGGCCAGCGGGATAAGGCATACAAAGTGATACGGCGATACATTATCGAAACTGAGAAGTAGCCTGACAGGCCCCGGGGGAGGATCGGATGCGGTTTGGAAAACTGCTCCCTGCCGTGCTGGCGCTCACGGGCGCAACGGTCGCGGGAGCCGAGTCGGCGGTCGCGCAGACCGTCAAGATCGGCCTCATCAACAGCAATTCCGGCTTTAGCGCCCAGGCCGGCGACGAGATGGAAAAGGGCATCAATCTCTACGTCAAGACCCACGAGAAGGACCTGCCGCCGGGCGTCAAGATCGAGCTGATCCGGCGCGACGACACCGCGGCGCCCGAGGTCGGCAAGCGCGTGGCGCAAGAGCTGATCACGCGCGAGCGCGTGCAGGCGCTATTGGGCATCGTCGGCTCGCCGATCGCGGCCGCGGTCGCGCCGTTGACCGCCGAGGCCAAGATTCCGCTCGTCATCACCAACGCGGCCGGCGTCGCCATCCCGCGCATCTCGCCCTACGTCGCCCGGGTGTCGTTCACCCTGTGGCAGCAGAGCTATCCGCTCGGCAAATGGGCGGCCCAGAAGGGCTGGAAGAAGGCCTACACGGCCGTGAGCGATTACATCCCCGGCCACGACGCCGAAGGCGGCTTCACCAAGGCGTTCACCGATGCGGGCGGGCAGATAGTCGGTGCGGTGCGGTTCCCGACCACCAATCCGGACTTCGTGCCGTTCGTGCAACGGGTGAAGGACGCCGCTCCCGAAGTCCTGTTCATCTTCGTGCCCGGTCAAGGCCAGGCGACCGCCATGATGAAGGCGATCAAGGACCTCAAGCTGCGCGAGGCGGGAATCAGCATCCTGTCTACGCAGGACCTCGTCCCGGAAGAGGAACTGCCCAACATGGGCGACGCGCCGATCGGCCTGATCACCGCCGGCATCTACTCGGTGGCAGGGGAGCGGCCGGCCAACGCCGCGTTCCTGGGCGACATAATTCAGAACGTCTACATGCGCCGCACCGAGATGAAGGACGGCAAGCTCGCGAATGTCGAGATCGATACAATCCCGAACGTCAAGGACCCGTGGAAGGAGCTCAACCCGCCGAAATAGGATTAACGACAAGAATGCTGCCGTTGAATCTCCGCGCCCCTTTTTGCCGTGCATGCGTCCGGTGCTGGCACGAGTCGGACCTTCCAGAATGTCCGACATACGTCCGCTATCGAGAGCAACCCGGACATCCAGCCGACAGAAGGGCCGAGATTGACCCGATGCAGACACGTGTGGTCCAGCCAATCCTCGCCCGGCAAAACGCGCAGAGTGCAGGAAAAGATATGGCTGCAAGCCACCGCCACTCATCCCAACGTCGAGTGAGTAAACGCCCCACATGCGCAAACATTGAAGCGGTATTGTATCGCTCCGGACGATTTGAGCGGCTCGGCTGCCCCTTGTTGCGCCGGGTATGCGATTGTCGAATACTAGCCGCGTTGCGATCGCGGCAGCATAGGGAGCGCAACGCCGCCTATCGATGACGGCGCGTCGCTGCGATGCACCGACCGACGAAGAAGATCCGACGCCAAAACTGACACCATGGAGGAAGATACTGATGTCATTCTACCGAGGCATGACCTGCGAGAACGTGACCATCAACGGCGATAAGGGAACTCCGATCACCGCTTATGTGGCCAAGCCGTCCGGTCCGGGCCCCTTTCCCGGCGTGGTGCTTGTCCACCATCTTCCGGGCTGGAGCGAGCTCTACATCGAGACGACGCGCCGGTTCGCGCATCACGGCTATCTCGCGATCTGCGCCAACCTCTATGAGCGTGCCGGCCAGGGCAACCCGGACGACGTCGCCGCCAAGGTGCGCGCCGACGGCGGCATTGCCGACGCCCAGATGGTCGGCGATACCGAGGCCGCGGTGAAGTGGATGCGCGCGCAGCCCAATCACAACGGCAAGGTCGGGGTTTTCGGCTCCTGTTCCGGTGGCCGGCACGCCTTCATCTATGCCTGCCAGAGGAAGGACGTCGATGCCTGCGTCGAGCTCTGGGGCGGCCGCGTGGTGATGGGCAAGGAGGAGCTCAATGCCAAGACGCCCGTCGCGCCGATCGACATGACGAAGGACCTCTGCTGCCCGCTGCTCGGCCTATTCGGCAACGACGACCGCGCACCAAGCCCCGAGCAGGTGAACCAGCATGAGGCCGAGCTCAAGAAGCACGGCAAGATGCACGAGTTCCATCGCTACGACGGTGCCGGCCACGGCTTCTTCTATTGGCACCGGCCGCTCTACCGGCCCGAGCAGGCGATGGATGGCTGGGGCAAGGTGTTCGCCTTCTTCGGCAAGCATCTGGCGAAGTAGGAGGCGCGACATGTGCACGTCCATCATCGAGATCGCGCGTGCGGACGGCATGGCAAAGCGCGGGGACGAATGGTTCCCGCTCTCGCAGGCGGTGGTTGCCTATGACCACGCGCGCCATGCGCCGCTGGGCGACGTCATCACGCTCGACTTCATCAACACCGGCCTCGAACCAGGCGCCCGGGCCGGCATCGAGCTTACGTTGGAGACCGCCAAGGAGCTGCGCACCGCTCTCGACCGGGCGATTGCCGCCGCCGAGTTCGAGGAGGCGGAAGTGCGGGGCAAGGGCGCCGTAAGCCTCGTTCGGGCAGCGTGACATCGCCCATCATCGGCGCAGGTCTCCCTGGACTTATGTTGGCTGGCGGGGGCTTTCCAGCTTGGGGGCGGCGTCAAAAGAAGAGAGATAACTCGGCTGGTTTCGCAGCCGCCTAATGTAACAGGCTAAGGGGCCGACACGAGGGGGCCGAAGCGCAACTGCATTGCTTCATCACCGCGTTCGCGTAACGTCGCATTGCGGACTGCCGACGGGGCGGTGAGAATTTCCCCTACTGCCATGCTCTGGCGCTGGACCCACTCGACGCGGGCCCTGCGCCGCTTGGCGTAACTGGCGAGCGCGCTCTCTACGGTTGCCGCTGCGCGCAATTCCTCGGCCAGCACACATGCATCTTCCATCGCCATGCAGCCGCCCTGTCCCATCATAGGCGAACTGGCATGCGCGGCATCCCCGACCAGAACCACCCGCCCGGTATACCATTTCTCGAACTCCATCCATTCCATGGCCGAGCAAATGACCTGGTCGTCACGCTCGAGCGAGCCCAGATACTCCTGCACGCGCCTACCGAAAGTCGCAAAGCGGTTGCGCAGCCGCTCAAGGCGTCCCTCCAGCGGATCGTGAAAGCGCGGCTGGATGACATATGCGAAAGCGTAGGTGCGACCGGCGCCCATAGGCACAAGCCCGAACGTGCAGCCATCGCCCAAGTGCATCTGAAATCCGGTCAGGCCGGCCGGGCGGATCGGGCCAATGCTGCGCCAGTTCATCGCACCAAGATCGCTCGGCGCGGCAGCGGTCAGGGTCAAGGCGCGCACTGTCGACTTAATTCCGTCCGCCCCGACCACGAGATCATAGTCTGCGGTCGAGCCATCGGAGAACCCGACCGAGACGCGACGATCGTCCTGCACGACGGATACGACCGATGTGCCGAGTCGGCAGCGGACATTGGCGACACCCAGCAGCAGCGCGCGTTGCAGCTTGGGCCGTTCAATTCCAACGCACGGACCTGCATCGCCCCACAATGCCTCGAGATCGGTATCCGCCAGCAACTCCCCCTGCTCATCGCAAAATTGCCAACGGCGAACAACCGCGCCTTCATTCTCGACGCCCGCCGCGAGACCAAGCGAGAGCAGCATGCGCATGCCGTTGGCGTGGACCAGGATCCCGGCTCCCGAAGCCTGCCAAGTTTGCTGGCGCTCGACGAGTTCGGTCCTAAAGCCATGCCGATGAAGCGCGGTGGCCGCGGTGAGACCAGCTACGCCTCCGCCGACGACCAGGATCGTTTCGATCTTTGCCATATGCCCTCCGATCGCGTCGCACCGGATCGACACTGCGCGGTTCGGAAGGGACTAGCCGGATCGGCAACCGCCGATCTTGGACTCGGCGGAACAATGACTTGGACTAAAGTGAAATCGTGCGACCAATCACTTGGATCAAAATAAAATTATGCGATAATAACGCCGCCGCCGGCCATCCTCATGCGAACGGGTCGCAGGTGAAGCTCGTGCCAGAGGTCTGCGCCACTTTCAGGTTTTCGACCGCCGGCCTGCCGGAGCCGGCGCGCGCCCAAACCGTGCGATACCTCCACGAGCGCGAGCGCACCGTGCTGCCGGCCGGGCTCGAGCCGCTCGAGCCGCTCGAACCGCTGTCTGATCGCCCACCGCACGTCGATGTGGTCAAGCGGACGCTGCCGGGATTAGCCCTCGTGTCTGGAACGTTCTCCGGCCTGCGCCACGCGGCAAGACCCAGAGGCGCTGCTGGGCATGGAGAGAACGATCTTTTGTTCTGCGTCAATGTCCGAGGGTGCAGCTTGGCGCAGCAGCGCGACCGGGAGCTGACGCTGCGCGACGGCGACGCTTTCTTTGCGACGCGAAGTCTGGCCGGGTTCAACATCGTGCGGCCGACGCCCGCGCGCTTCATCGGCTGCCGAGTGCCGCGCCAGGCCGTGGCAGCGCTGCTTGGTCGGCTTGACGATACGCCAATGACCTTCGTGCCGCACGACACGGAAGCGTTGCGCCTGCTCGTCACCTACGCCAGTGCCATTGCCGATGCCCTGCCGCTGACGACGCCCGAGCTGCAACGGCTCACCGTCAGCCACATGCAAGATCTCATCGCGGCGATCATCGCGGCCACGCGCGGCGGCCGCGCGATTGCAGAGGGACGCGGGATCGCCGCCGCGCGGCTCAGGGCGATCATGACCGACATCTGTGCTCATCTTGGCGACGGCGAGTTGTCGGTCGCCGAGGTCGCACAGCGCCAGCGCGTGACAGCGCGCTACGTGCACAAGCTGTTCGAGAACGAAGGCCTCACCTTCTCATCCTTTGTACTGGGCCAGCGCCTCGCGCGCGCACACCGCATGCTGAGCGATCCCCGGCTTGCCGATCGCACCATCGGCTCGATCGCGTTCGATGTCGGGTTCGGTGATCTGTCCTACTTCAATCGCACCTTTCGCCGACGCTATGGAGCTACGCCTGGCGAGATCAGGCAGTCGGCGCTGAAGGCCGACCACCCGCGCCGCTAAGTAAGATGCCGAAGTTCACGGCTCCGGACAGAGCCGCGTTGACTTCCGTTTGTGGCACTTTTCGGACCTGTCAGCGCGTCCGCTCTACAGGGCCACCAGAGGGGAACGGGTTCTTACGGGTTGAGTTTGGCAATGCGAAAGGTCCCCGGATTACGTCGGCCGGTCGTTTTTCGCCCCGGGGGCCTCGGGCATGGAACAATCCATTCGGTTCGGCGTTGCGGTGCGAGGAAGGGAAAATAACAGGCAGGGCTATCCGATCATGGGCTCACCATCCGAGTATAGGGACCGCGCGGCGGACTGTGTGCGCGCGGCGCAAGCGACCGAAAGTCCGGGCAGCAACGCTCTTTACCTCACGATGGCCGAAATATGGGTTCGCCTCGCCGATCAGGCCGAGAGCCTGCGGCGACAGTCAGGCCCCGGCAAAGCTAATGCCAAGATTGGCCGGCATCTACCATCTCTGCAATCCAGCCACGCCGACACAACTCACTGATCTTTCCGGATAAATTTAAACTGCCTGCCGCCGCCCTCGATTATCCGAAACCGGCGCCGTTGCTGCGGCGCCTGTCGCGGTCGGCTCGACCGGGCCACGGGTTAGCGTGGCGTCCGCCAGAGCGCATCCAAAACCGAGCGCCGCGTGCACGGTTAGACGCTGCAATACTGGTGAGGAGCAAGAATGACGAGGCCGCCGTTTGCGGCGGCCCCCGGCCCTATGCCGCCCTATGCCGCTGCTGACGGGGATGGTGCATCCGCCATTCCTCGGCCTGATCGGCGAGCTTCGCCCAGGCTTGGGCCATCATCAGGTGCACGGCTTTTCCACGTTTGTTTTTATTTGGGGCCGCGATACATCGCTGCACGCTCTCGACGGCGAACTGCCTGTACTCGGCCGGTGAAGCTATCCGACCTTTCACCGTTGCCTTTTTGCTCGCCGTTGGCTTTTTGCGCATTTTCCATTGCCTTTTTACACTCCCCCTCAAATGCTTAATCCCGCGCCTGGTGAATGGTTCCGGATCAAAAGGCGTCGCTGCTAGATTCAAAGGGGCCGGTACCGGGGGGAGAGTACTGCCCGGTTTCCTGGCTTAGTGGCCGACTCTTTGAAAAGCACAGCGGCGGACTTTGAAAACTCCAATGGCCGAGTTTGCGGAACCTACCCCCGTACCATGGCGTTACATCGCATTACGTACTCAGGGAAAAAATGGGCAGGTCGTCACGACCTCGATTTCTCCACACGTAACCAAGGAACCCGCTTGAAGGGGTTCGCAAGGAGACATTTTCGCAAAGTCCAACGCAAGGAACTTAAGCTGAGACCCTCCCCCGCGTCGTTATTGTCAAGGCTTTGCAATGAAACCCGTGCTGCTTTGGCCAAAGCCCCCATCCGCCATTTCGGCCACGCTGGCCCGCAGCCCGGACGATTTCACGGTGGTCGATACCGACTCCCGTTATGAACTTCGACGGCTCTCCGCGTTGCGAAGCGACACTCCGATTCTCGACCCCTTCCCGGGCCACGGTAAGCACTACCTCGAATTCCACAGCCACATCGCGGCGAGCGGCTGCCGGTACGTCGTCTCGGGGCTTCAGCCATGCCGCGACGTGCTGCGCCTCGGTTTGTGCGACGAGCCGCAGCTGGTCCCGGATGAAGCTCCTCGGTCATCGGGCCCGTTGAGTCGCTTGCGCCGCGCCGTCGTCGAGTCCCCCGCTCCCGGCGCGCAGACCCTTTGGAGCACGGCTGCGCAAGGGGCAAGCATCGGCCTCTTCATATTGCTGTTCGGAGCCTTCTTGTATCTGGCACGGCCCCTTCTACTTCCAATCGTCTCGGCACTGGTGATCGCAACGATGCTCGGCCCGATCTCCAGCCGGGTCGCGCGTCACCATGTCCCGCATTGGCTTTTCGCCGCTCTCGCGGTCGCGCTCTTCGTCGTCTTGCTCAACCTTGCAATTGTCGTGCTGTCGGCCCCGGTCATCGAGTGGATCGGCAAAGCGCCCGAAATCGCCGCAACGATCCGCAACAAGCTGCAAATCCTGGAACGTCCGATCGCGGCACTTCGTGACCTGCAAAATGTCATTTCTCAAGGCAAAGGAGGAGATTCCGGCCTGGGGATCAACATCGCCAACTTCATCCAACCTGGTTTGTCGCTGCTGACGCCGGCCATAGGGCAACTCGTGCTGTTTTTCGGGACCTTGTTTTTCTTTCTCATGGGCGCCCCCGCACTGCGTGCGTACCTAGTGCTTCTTTCGCGAAAGCGAGATGCGCGGCTGCGGACATTGCACATTTTGGCCGACATTGAGCATAACCTCACGCGCTACATGGGCACGGTGAGCATCGTGAACGTGGGCCTGGGGGTGATAACGGCAATCGCCGTTTTCCTGATGGGATTTCCCAATCCGGTTCTATGGGGAGTTCTCGCTTTCATTTTCAATTATGTGCCGTATATCGGCCCCGCAGTCATGGTTTTCGTGCTGTTCTGCGTTGGGCTGGTGATTTTCCCGTCACTTGGGTACGCGTTGATTGCCCCGATTTTTTTCGCCGGGCTGACGACGATCGAAGGTCACTTCGTAACGCCGAATATCGTCGGCCGGAATCTCCGCCTGAGCCCCGTGATCGTGTTTTTGGCTCTGGCATTTTGGACGTGGTTGTGGGGCCCGATTGGCGCGTTTCTCGCTACACCGATTGTGATCGTTGGATTGGTGGTGTCGAAGCACTTTCTTCCCGAGGAAGAGATCGAAGTTGGCTGAGCAGGCTGCCGGATGCGAAAGTTCCCCGCGTTTATCGATGTTTTGAGACGATTCCCATGGCTTTGATCAAGTTGCTGATCGCTCCGATACGGCGCGTGGTGAATTTTCCGCTGTTTCAGCTCATGGCCGCGGTAGCGGTCATTCTGTTGCTGCAGGCTGCCGACAGCAAGTCGGTATTCGGCGAAATATTCAGCGCGCTGGATCTCCTCGTGGATTTTACCGTCCGGCTGTGCGCGTCGATTTTCGAGGTGAAGTCCTTCACTAAATCGTGGCTCACATCGGGATTCATGATCGCCTACGTCTACATTGCCGGTTTGCTGATTGTGTTCCTTGTGAAGGCCGTTATCAGGGCCGCGGTCGAGCTTGTGGCGCGCAGCAACGCGTTCGGCCTCAGGAATGCCATCGCGCGCGAGCGGGGAATTGCAGCGTACCGCGCCTGGCTGCCGCTGGAGAGAATCAGACCTGCGCATATTGCGCAGGAGAAATGGGAAGAGAGGTTCGCCTGGCCCGCCGACGACAAGCCGCCGTATCCGCCGCTTACCCATCGGGTGGTGCGCGCCATAGTCACCTACGTGGCCGTGGTGCTGACGATCGCCGCCCTGCTGCAGGCGTTCACGCCTTTCCCCGCGCTGACTTGGCTGGGCAAGACCGCAAGAATGTTGGTGGTGGGGGCGGAGCCCCCATAGCGACCGGGTTTTACCGGTTCGATCGTGTGGCCGGCCAGAAAAGAGGCGGCCGAGAGTCAGGTAATGGCAGTGCGCGGACCTGTCAGCACGTCCGCTCTACGTCCGCTATCGGGGGTATTTCGGACAATAAATGCTCGCTGCGAGCATTTCGCAGGTTGACCCTTATGAGACATCGCGCTTGTCGCCTTGGGAGCACTTCGCTGCCGTCCGATGTCCGCTCGGATGTCGGCAATCGGGGGATAACCGGACTCGTCAGCTCTCGCGGTGCGATTGCGATGCAGCATCCACCTAGGAGCGACACGCGATTGGGATCCGGAAGTGCTGCGCTCGCGCGCGGAGTGGTCGGTAGCGGGCCGAGTGCTTAATTGCGATCAAGTTTCGGATACGGCGTGCCGTCCTTATGCCTAAACGTCTTTACTCCATCGGGGCCTGCCTTCAATTCCAAATCGATGTCCGGATAGGTGACTTCGTCGCCCGGCGTGCGGTCTCCCACGACTAGAAAGGCGGCATCTTTGTCGGTCACATTCAGGAAGTGGTGACCGTCCCCAGTGCCGGCCGGGAATGCGATGCAGGTGCCCGGCCCGACCGTCTCGCGCCCCGCATCGGTGACGAGGACGAATTCACCTTCGATGATGTAAACGAACTCGTCCTGTTTCGTGTGGGCGTGCCGGGCTGAAGATTGGCCGCCTGGCTCGACACGTACGAAGTTGACGCCGTAGTTTTTGAGCCCACCGTAATCGCCTAGACGACGGTTCCATCGTTTGCGCTGGCCGTCACGAAATGGTGTTGGATACCCGGATGAATTGCTCTCCGGCAAATCCGTCGGCTTGAATACTTTGGTCCATGATCAATTGGAAATATCGGCTTCGTGGCACGCCTTCCTTAGCGGACACCATTTGCAATTTTTTCGCTTCTGCCAGCGCGAATACGCGTTTGGTATCGTAAGCTCCGGTCCGAAAATAGGTCAGCGCGAGTCGCACTTTGCGCGCCCGCTCTCAGCCCAGCGACTTTCTCTCCTGCGGTTTGGTGCTGTCGGTGCACAAAGCCCGCGCGAGCCCTGGTGGTCAAGCGGACACCCCGTCATATAGTTCGCCACTGACGTCGGCAGCGTCCTGGACCGACCTCGAATGCATCCAGCGCGGGAACGGCGCCGGCGCAGGTTGGCCCGCCGTGCCGACAGGGAGGACATGCCATGCCGACGCTCGCCGAAGCGCTGGCCGCCTTCGCCTTGCGCTCATACGCGGCCGGGCTGCCGGATGCGATCTTCCGGCAGGGCCGACGCGTGCACCATCCCGCCGTCGCCGCCGTTTCGCGCGCCGGAGGCCTCGGCGCGTTTGGCTGTCACTATCAGGCCTCCGAGCAAATCCGCCAACGGACGGCGGCTATTCGGCGCGGGACCAACAGGCCGTTCGGGCGACGTCAGCGCCGTGCGCGCGCGGGGGCCTCGATTCCGACGCCCACCAGATGACCAAACAAACTGACGATCTGCTGGCGGTCCGCCGCCGACAAGGGCGGCCTGGTCAGGGAGGTAATGTCCTCGCGCAGATGATGCGGATCGCTGGTGCCGAACAACACGACGTCCACGCCGGGTTCGTCACGTACGAAGCGATACGCCGCGTCGATGATCGAATTGGCGCCGCCCTCGCGGACCAGGAAGCCTAGAGGGTCGGGCGAATCGCACAACCATTTCGGCAGCAGCCCGTCCGCCGCCAGCGCCCGCAGCTTCTCGTTGAGCCGCTCGGGTAGGGCGAAAATACTGCGCACCGCGAACATGATCAGCGTGCCAATCTTCTTCTCCGCGGTCTTGGGGAAGACGTTGGCACGGCCATTCTGGTGCATCATGTTGAAGGCGACCATGGCGGTGTCCCAGATATCGTCCTCGCCGAGGGCGCGCTGATACATCTCGTGATCGAGGTCGAAGGCCGCGGCCTCGGTGATGCCGATAAAGCGTAGTTTGCCCTTCTCCTTCTCGCGCAGCACCGCCGGATAGATCACGTCCCGCGCATGCTCGTAGATATGCGGCGCGACGGCGTGGAGCTGGAGCACGTCGAGATAATCGGTCTGGAGTTGGCGCAACGAATTGTCGATGCTCGCCACGACGTTTTCGGCCGTAAAGAGTTTCCAGCTCGGGTATTCGGCGGGACTGGCCTTGGTGGTAATGACCAAGCTGTCGCGCGGCGCCGATTTGATCGCTCGACCGATCACCGGCTCGGTGCCATAGGAAGCGGCGGTGTCGATGATGTTGACCCCAAGATCGAGCGCGAGGTGGATGAGTGAGACGGCCTCGGCTTCCGATTTACCCTTGGCCAATCCAAGCCGGCTGAATCCGCCACCGCCCAGCCCGGCGGTGCTGACCTTGAGGCCAGTCCGGCCGAATGTGCGGTAAATCATCCTACCCCCCTCGCCGAGCCTTGGTGTCGCCGGCCTGTGCGTCGTAGCGCTTCCTACCCTGTCCACCAAGATTTGCACATCGACCCGACGTGGATCTTCGTCACAAGCGCCCGCATAACTCTCGTGCCTGCGCGGAACCGAAAGCTGCACGGGATGTT
>WNGJ01006048.1_pt1 | contig 12767 bp, 7 predicted proteins | sample 5400611 | NCBI WGS metagenome assembly WNGJ01 (sample SAMN13153375, study PRJNA577476) | soil metagenome | isolation source: 40 cm soil or saprolite under Garry oak tree replicate 1 | place: USA:California | collected 2016-06-15
GGGTAAGTACTCGGCTCTAATTGAAAGTCGGGATATCGTTCAACAGAAAGTCATTAGGCAAGAGGTCCAGTTCGCAATCACCCCGTGAGGAGGAACATTCCAGCTGGCGCTTACTAGTCACAGCCGTAGTGACGAATTGTGGGGCCACGCGTCCGCAGGCAATCTCAATGCTGCTGAGGAGTTTTCAGTTTGTCTGACTGCTTTTGGAGGTCCCCGCTGAGCTTGATGATCGCGAGTAGGTCTCGATCAGCTTTGGCTTTGTCTTCCCGGGCTTTGTCGATTTCCTTCGAGTTAACCGTATCCGCATTCTTCAAAGCGGGATTCTCTGTGAAACTATCAATCAGTTTGCACAGCTTCACCAGAGTGCCGATCATCTCTTCGTTCCTGAGTTCAGCCGGACTGTTTTGCTCCTTTTCCTCAGAAACGTGCGCACGCATATAAACGTTCAGGCGGCCGGCGCGTTTATTTATCTCCGCGGTCTGCTCGGAAAGCAAATTGTAATCGAGTGGTTTGTGCGCTACGAGATTTCTGGCTATATCATTGCGCAGTACTTGAATGCGGGCGAAATCCTGCTTCATATTCAGGATCGCCGACTGCAGGCGCTTTTGATTCGCTTCCTCAACGCCAACGTCCATTTCCGCGCTGCGCAATCTGCTTTCGGTGACCTGCCGCGAACGATCCTCAAGGTTCGGGTTATTGTTTGGCGGTGGACCGGCTCCCACCGGTGGTCCGGCTGGCGCCCGCTGGGCGAAACTCAAACTTGCCAGGCAAAGCGAGAAAATTGCAGCAACCAAAAACAGCGCAAGGTCGTTAACACCGACGACTCGGCATCTCATGAGAATCTCCTCCTGCCGTTAATATGTGATCGTGGCAACCCTAGTGCGAAATGGCAACAGCAACCTGATTACTTGATTGATTGTGTGCGGTCACACTGATCAGCGCCTGATTGGCATTCAATAATTCATCGGGCAGTTTGGCAATCACCACCGTTATCCAATCGAAGTTCGGCACTCTTCCTATCCATTCGACAGCCAGCGGAAATGTATTACCGTTCCCATCGTCGGCCTGGGCCGCAACTACCGATGGACCATCTCCCGGCTGCAGGTCGAGGTTGGCTGAAAATAGCATTAACCTTGTTGTTTGATCCGGGCTGAAGTTGTGAGTGTTGCGGACCGAAAAAGGATCGCGATTAAACATTACTGAGTCGAGGGCCAGCGCCCGATTGGCGCCTTCATCAGTAAACAACACGGGTACATTTGAAGGCGTGGTTCGTTGATAGACGCGAACGTAATCCACCAGCATTTGCTGTGGAAAAACTGTGGTGGCATCGGGATTCCCCGGAAAGCCGCCACCAACCGCTACGTTCAGAAGAATAAAGAATGGATGATCGAAAACCCATGATGTGCCGGCCGGCAGATCCGCCGGTGTACGTGTCTTGTACAAGAGCCCATCCACGTAAAAGCGCACGACGTTTGGTTCCCACTCCACGGCAAAGGTGTGGAAATCGTCAGAGAACTTCTGGCCACTGGGTAACGTGTAGGCTGCGCTGACGCCGTTTCCCCCCGAGTAACCTGGTCCATGAAAAGTGCCATGAACGATCGACGGCTCCTTGCCGATGTTTTCCATGATGTCGACCTCACCGCAAGTGGGCCAACCGGCAGTGCCGATGTTATCGCCCAGCATCCAAAATGCCGGCCAAAGTCCCTGGCCAAACGGGATCTTAATGCGCGCTTCAAAGCGTCCGAAGGCCTGGCTAAACTTATTCCTGGTCAGCAGTCTTGCCGAAGTGAAGTTGCGAGTTTGGCCGTCGGTCCCAGTGAAAGTTTCCTTGAGCGCTTTGATAACCAGGAATCCGCCTTCCTGATCCGAGTTTGCAGCCCGACTGGTATAGGTCTCAAGTTCGTTGTTACCCCAACCACAATTGTTGGGGCAGCCCGTTCCAGTATCAAATGACCATTTGCTTGAATCGACCGGCGAGCCGTTGGGGCCGTTGAATTCGTCACTAAACACCAGGCTCCATACCGTGGGATTACTCGCAGACACGGCCGGAGGCGAGCTTAAAAACGCGCTGATGACCACGGCCACCAGAACACTAAACAGCGCGCCGGTAATCGTTCCTGGTGCAAACTGTTTGCGTTTGAAATGTAAAGCTCTGTGGTTCCTCGTCATCATCTAATAAATCACGACATTAGCCGCCTTTAGTCGTCAATATCCCGCCTGAATCAGCTACAATGCAGACAATAAATACGCGCCGATTATGTCACGATTTCCGATCTAATAGTACCGCAAGAAACAGTCAAAATACACAAAAAACAAAGGTGGAAACCTGCTAACCATGAAGACTGTCAAATACAGCAAACTAGTGCTGATCTTAACTTACGCCTTGACCATAACTACACCCTTAAAAGCACAGAGCCCTTCGGGTGCAGCTACGGCGCCGGCCCAGCTCAACCTGATGCCGGTCCCTGCAGCGATGCAAGCTCAACCAGGCCGTTTGCCGATCACAGCTAGCTTCAACGTGGCGATCAAAAGCTATACGGATGATCGATTGCGCGCCGGCATTGGCCGCATGCTTAATCGCCTTGCCGGACGAACGGTATTGACTCTTCCAACCAGCCTGGCGACCGACGAAAACACCGCTACGCTCGTGGTCCAATGCGAGCGTGCCGGCGAAACCATACCTTCTCTCAATGAAAACGAAGGTTACAGTTTGGAAGTCACTGACAAGCAGGCAAGGCTGGTGGCGCCGACAGTTGTGGGTGCGTTACGCGGACTGGAAACGTTCTTACAACTGCTCCAGGGCGATCGCAATGGTTACTATCTACCGGGCATTAAGATTCAGGATCAACCGCGGTTTCCCTGGCGCGGCTTGCTGATCGATGTCGGCCGTCATTACGAGCCGATGGAAGTGCTCAAACGGAACCTCGATGCGATGGCGACAGTCAAGCTGAACGTCCTTCACTGGCATTTGAGTGAGGACCAGGGTTTCCGCGTCGAGAGCAAGAAGCTTCCCAAACTTCATACGCTCGGTTCGGATGGTCTCTTTTACACACAGGATCAGGTGCGCGAGATCATCGCTTATGCTCGTGACCGCGGCATTCGCGTCATGCCCGAGTTTGATATTCCCGGTCATAGCACGAGTTGGCTGGTTGGTTATCCGGAAATGGGCAGCGCTCCAGGGCCTTACACGATTGAACGCGGCGCCGGAATTTTTGAGCCGGCACTGGATCCGACGCGCGAGCAAACCTACAAGTTTCTTGACACGTTTCTGGGTGAGATGGCCGCGCTTTTCCCTGACGCTTATATGCACATTGGCGGTGACGAGAACGAAGGCAAACAGTGGGATCGCAATCCACAAATCCAGGCGTTCATGAAAGAGAAAGGCATCAAAGACAATCACGCTTTGCAGGCTTACTTCAATCAACGGATCTTAAAAATCCTACAGAAGCACGGCAAGAAAATGATCGGCTGGGAAGAAATACTTCATCCCGATCTGCCAAAGGACGCCGTGATTCATTCGTGGCGCGGGGCCGCTTCACTCGCAGAAGCCGCAAAGAAAGGCTACAACGGAATTCTTTCGGCGGGCTACTACATTGATCTCATGTTTCCCGCTTCCCAACATTATCTGGCCGATCCGATTCCCCTGGACACTACTCTTACAGCCGAAGAAGCGAAGCATGTGCTCGGCGGCGAGGCAACCATGTGGGGCGAATGGGTGAGTCCGGAGACGATCGACTCGCGCATTTGGCCGCGCACTGCCGCCATCGCCGAGCGGCTTTGGTCACCGCGAACCGTAACTGATGTTGAAGACATGTACCGGCGTCTGGCGGTCATCAGCCGGCAACTGGAAGAGTTGGGACTGACTCACGAAAAGAACTATGGCATGTTGCTCCGCCGTCTCGCTGCGAGTGAGAACACTGGTCCACTGCGCACGCTGGCCTCTATAGTTGAACCGGTCAAACAATACCGCCGCTATCAAATGCGGCCGCAGACCATGCTGAGCCCGCTAAGCGGGCTGATCGATGCCGCTCGGCCTGACAGTGAAACAGCTCGTCTGTTCGCCGCCAACGTCGATGCCTTTCTATCCGATGCTCCGCGCTTTGCGCTGGATCGATCGGACCTCGAACACACGCTGGTTGAGTGGCAAAGCGCAGGCCGGGCGCTGGGACCAGTGATCGATCGCTCACCGGCTCTGCAGGAGGCAAGACCGCTGGCAAATAATTTGGCTACGATAGCGGAAACAGGACTGGCAGCGCTGGCTCATCTATCCTCAAATGACGCAGCTACCACGGAGTGGCGCGACGCACAGTTGACTAAGTTGGATGAAGCGGCAAAACCAGCCGCGGCGCTCGAGTTTGTTGTTATCACAAGCCTGCGGAAGCTGGTGATCGCAGCCGCTGAGCTGCCTCAACTCAACTCAACTACACCGGCGGAATGGAACAAGCGAGTTACTACTATGGCTGGTCCGTCCGTCGCTCCCGCTAAGCCGTAGATTAATTAGTTGGGTGTAGGTTCGCCCGGCTTCACGATGCGAATCCAATGATCGGTGAACTTGCTATGGGCGCCGGGCAGATCGATTTTCGGCATGTGACAGGTTGTGCATCGCTCCTTGCTCACCGGGCACGCAGGCGCGGCGCGAGCCGGAGTCTTTGCCTGGCTACGACTGGTGAGGTGACAAGCCAAACATTTTGCGTCGTAGAAAGCCTGATCCTCTGCCAGTTTGTCGTGCGGATCATGGCATCCGACACAACTGATCCGAACATCGCCGCTGTGTCCCCGACTATTAAAAATTCGGTAAGGTTGATAACGCAGGTTATTCGCGCCACCCTGCTTTGGCATGAGCAGGGCTTTTTCAAAACTGACGTGGCAGGCGCCGCAGAATTCCTGGCTTAGCTCGTCGGCCTCCAGCTTTGCAGGATTAAATATCTGCAGGTTTCGGCTTCCCGCCTTGATGGCCGCAATATGTTTCTCACCCGGACCATGACAACCCTCGCACGTAACTCCGGGCATCAGATGATCAAATTGTAGTTGCGCGGCGCTAACCGCGGCGGTTGAATGACACGCAAAACAGCCCTGTGCTGCTTCCATCGTCATGAGGCGGCCCAAACCGAATTCCAACGACTCAGGGACCGCACGCGGATGAATGATAGTGAAGTCGAGACCCTGGATCTCCTGATAGTAGCTGACACGGCTCTCGTAGAAGACGCCCTTATGTTGAAACACATAAGTCTGACCGGCCTTCCCCTGGCCAAAGCAAAATAAAATAGGCTCAGAAATCGAGTTAACACCATCACTGAGTGTGTAAATGCTGCGATTTCCGTTCCGGACAATCTCGTAGTTGTAGGAACCATTGCGAAAACTCAAGCGTGTATGCGTCTTCAAAACTTCGCAACTGTCGACCGGCTCCAGCGCGCGGCTCATCGAATTGGCTAGCCGCTTTGCCGTTAGTGGAGCATGGCATTGAACACAGGCGCTGCTTCCTGCGTAGTGGACGCCGGCAAGCTCATGAGTCGGACGCCATTTCGCGAAAGCGTCGCGTTGGGTGTGAGCGCGCGAGGATAGCGATAGCCAAAGCGTGGTGATTAAGAATACCAGGCTCGTCAGCACTATAATTCTCTTGACTCGTTCCGCCATTTTACTTTGCCGTGGTCAGGCTGCTTCTGACAACGCCCTCGCCTTCACTCACCTTCAGATAAGCGTTAATCGGCAAGTTCGTTAGTTTGGACACTTTGCCGCTGGGCCAGCGAATCTCAACATAGTCAATCTTCTTAGCGCTGCCCAGGCCAAGCAATTCGCGTGGATCGTGAGAGGCAAGATAGCTGCCACCCGCGGTCCTCAACCGGCTCCGCTTTACGCCTCCGGCCAGCCAGGTGATTACGGCCCCTACCGCAGCGGGATTGCTTCTGGATGCGACAAGTTGCAGACCGAGCCAGTTGTTCTTGTTACCGCCTTCGTTACGAAGGAGCAGAGGAGCCTCGCCATTATTCGAGATCATCACATCGAGGTCGCCGTCGTTATCAAAATCGCCTGTGGCCATGCCACGCCCGGAAAACTCTCTGCTGAAAACAGCACCCGATTGACCGCTAACGTTTTTGAAAGTGCGCCCGGTATTTTCAAACATCAACAGGGGCTCCTTGTATTTGACGCGGGAGGTGCGCATCTCGATGAAGTCATCCGGATGGCCGTTGACCAGAAACAGGTCAGGGTCGCCATCGTTGTCATAATCAAAGAACTTCAGTCCCCAGCCGCTTAACATCTGCGTTGCTGTTCCAATTTCCCCAGGCTCATCCGTAAAAATCAGATCCTTCTGATTGTGATAGAGACTGAAAAACTCTCGATCAATGTTGGCTACAAAAAGATCCTGCCAGCCATCGCCATCATAGTCAGCCGCGTCCACTCCCATCCCCGAGCGCGGTTTGCCGGCATCGCTGAAAGCTACCCCGGCAGCCAATCCCACCTCTTCAAATTTTCCGCCACCCTTATTGATGAACAAAAAGTTTGACATTGTGTCGTTAGCCACAAACAGGTCCATCAAACCGTCGTTGTTAACATCGGTGGCGACTGCCCCGAACGATTTACCGGGCGAATCAGCGATGCCCGATTCCTTACTCACATCAGTGAATTTGCCGTTGCCATCGTTGTGGAAGAGGTGACTGGGTCGGGGCTTGAATAGGCGCGGGACGCAATAGTAACGCCGGCTCAAAGTTTCATCGGTGCAGAGAATGTTGAGAGATTTTTCGTAAACAACGAAGCTGGACACGAATAGATCCAGCTTGCCATCATTGTCATAGTCGAACCAGACAGCGCAAGTGGACCAACCCGGTGCGGCCACGCCGGCCTTGTCGGTTACATTGGTAAACGCGCCGTTACCCTCGTTGTGATAGAGGATGTTGCGGCCATAACTGGTGACGTAGAGATCGACCCAGCCGTCGCCATCGTAATCACCGGCTGCGACCCCCATGCCGAACGTGCCACCGGCGACGCCGGCTTTATCGGTCACGTCAGTGAACGTGCCGTCATGGTTGTTATGGTAGAGCGCGTTTTTTAACGGGATGCTGGGAGTGTAGAAATCTGAGGGCCCACTGTTGACGAGGTAGAGATCCATCCAACCATCGTTGTCGTAATCCAGGAAGGCGCAACCGGCGCCCACCGTCTCTGGCAAATAACGATCGGTCGAGTGAGCATTGTTGTGGACCCAGGTAATGCCGCTCTGTTTTGCCGGCACCTCCTCGAAGCTAACGTTTGGCTTCGGCGACTGGGCTCTTTGACCAAAGGAGATCAAGGGCAGGTGCAACACCACCAACGAGAGGATCAGTACGAGCTTTAAAGGGGTGCCAGCCCGCGAAGCGCGGCGACAGCATAAAGCCTGGGGTGTAGCGAAGCGGAACCCCAGGAACTCGACAGCAAAGAAACTAGCCCGTGAAACGGGCGGCAGCACCTTCAAAATAGGGACGACCTCATCGTATGACAAACGGCCTGTTGGAAATTCTAATGGGTTTCCTCTCTCGCCCGCTCGCGGGCTCTTCTACGAAACTCATCGATAATGCTTAACGGGGATTCGGTGTGGCCGGCGTAATGACAAAAGTATCGCCTTCCCTTTTTTCTGACTGCTCCAGCGCTTTCAGTCTTTCAACGATTTGCATTTCCGCCTGCACCCGTTTCGGATCTTTGAGTCGAGCGTACAGAACGGCCAACTGATAGTGCGCCTTTGAATCGTCCGGATTCAATTTAGCTCCCAGCTCAAGTTCCTTCTGCGCACGCACATAGTCTTTCAGCTTTAGATAACTGGCGCCGAGGGCAACATGCGCGTTCGCAAAAGAAGGCAACACTTGAATCGCTTTTTCCAACAGCGCTATCGCCCGCTCGTCCTCGTTCTCTTCCTGCACGATCAGTCCCAGGTAGTAGAAAGGCTCGGGCACGCTGGGGTCGGCCTTGATCGTCTTCTCAAGGTACGCCTTAGCCTCGTTAAACTTTTTTTGCTTGTATAAGACATAACCAAGATACATCTGCCCTTGAGCGTTGTCTGGCTGAAGTTCGAGCGCCTGACGAAAAACCTGTTCGGCCGCAAACAGGTCCGGCTTCTTGAGCCAGGTCGCACCGAGCGCGATCAAGTAAGCGGGCTCGGCAGGCTTGAGTTTGACCGCGTGTTCCAGCGCAGACTGCGCCTCATCAAGAACCCTGAGTCCGAAAGCAGCCACACCGACCTTGTAAAGAAGTTCGGGAGAGTTGCCGGCCAGTTCCCTGGCTTGAGACAGATATCCCTGGGCAGTTTTTGTGTCTCCTCGGTTCTGAGAAACCTTTGCCAGGCCCAGCATCGCGTCCACATTTTCTTTGTCCGCCGCCAGGGCGAGCAGATAATTCTCTTCAGCTTTGTCGGCATCACCTTTTTGAACATAGGCATCGCCAAGCAGAGTCAGAAACACTACGGATGTTGGCGGGGCCGACTTAACTCTTTCAATTACGCTGATGGACTCGGCTAACCGTCCCCGCGAAAACAGTAATCGCGCAAGTTTGTAATTGGCCTCGACGTTGTTGGGATCGAGCTTAACGACCTCTTGCAATTCCGAAATGGTTTTCTCAGGCGCATTCCTGAGCAGATAGAGAAAAGCAAGATTCATGTGCACCGCCACAAAGCCGGGCTCAATCTTTGCCGATCGGGTCAATAAGATTTCCGCTTCATTCAGCCTTCCCTGTTGGGCGCGGATCGTACCCAGCAGATTCAGCGCGACGGCTTCATTAGGCGCCGTCGTTAAAATGCTGCTCAGCAGCCGCTCCGCCTCGGCAATTCGATTATCCCGAATGAGCGCCGCCGCTTTCTCAAGGCGGTCCTGCATGTTGTTTGTCTGGGCTGTGACAGGAAGGCCCGATTGCCAGACCAACAGAAACACCAGCATGGCCCCGCAAAGGACCGGCATTCTTTGCTGGTGTGTCGCAATTCGCTTCTGTGGTGAAGGCGAAGTCTTCATTAGTGTTTCCGCAAGGCGTCAGCGATTGAGATCTCTATGAAGTATGTCTGCCGATCTCTAGTTCATGAGCAGGGTCCGGCAGGTTTACCACTAGTCGTGGAGCGATAATTTCTGATTGAGATCTTCGCCAGATGTTACCTGCAAATCGAGGTGGCTATCGTGATCCGTTCCTGAATGCCTTTTGCTCAACCAGACCCTGGCCCTCTTTGATAGTAAGGATTCTGTTCACGCTCGCATCAACCACCTTGTCGACGGCGCCGCTTGGCCACTGCACCTCAATTAGATCTATTTTCGTTCTCTTCTCGACTCCGAAATGTAGCCGTAGATCGTTTTGCGAGAGATAACTACCACCACTGTGAACTTCGTCAATCTGCGTTAGATCACCGGCAACCACCTTTACTCGGGCGCCGATGCCGTCACGATTACTCTTCACCCCAATTGTCCTAATCCAAACAGAATTGTTTGCGTTACCGCCGTCATTTCTCAACACTTGCGGCGGGCCGTCCAGATTATTGATCACCACATCCACATCGCCATCGTTATCCAGGTCGCCAAAGGCAGCTCCCCGGCCGGTACGCTTTTCAGCGAACGGCGCTCCCAACTGCGCTCCGACTTCGGTGAAGGTGCCGTCGTGGTTGTTGTGATGCACGAAATTACGTTGCCGGTAGGTAGGGAGTTGCGGGTAAACGTGGCCGTTAACAACCAACAGGTCAACCCAGCCGTCATTGTCATAATCAAAAAACTTTGTGCCCCAGCCAACGTAGGGCAGACTGACGGCCGCTACTTTAGCAGCGTAAGAAACGTCAGTAAAAGAACCCTTACTGTCATTGTGATAGAGAGTGTTGTAGTCGTCATCGAAATTAGTAATAAACAGATCCAGCCTTTGGTCGTGATCGTAGTCCCCGAGAGTTACTCCCATGCTTCCCTGCTCGCTGCCGTTTTCATTCACGGCCGTTCCTGAGGGAAAGCCGATATCCTTAAAGGTTCCGTCCCCGTTGTTGTGATACAGGAAGTTCGGCGTCGAATCGTTCGCGACAAAGATATCGACCAAACCATCGCCGTCAAAATCGCTGCAGATCACACCCAGCCCATAGTAACCACCAGGATCCGAGACGCCGGCCTTCTTTGAGACGTCGGTAAACGTACCGTCACCGTTGTTGTGATAAAGCGTATCGCCGGCACCCGGCAACCCCCTTGGCCCACACTGGACTGGTATTCCCTTAAACTGGCAAGTCCGTCCACTGCCGAACTCTGGTAGATGATCAACGTCGAAATCCACATAGTTGGAGACAAACAGATCGAGCTTGCCGTCGTTGTCATAATCGACGAAAGCTGCGCCGGTGGACCATCGCGGATCAGCCACGCCGGCGCTTTGCGTAACGTCCTTAAAGGTGCCGTTTCCGTTGTTCTTCAGCAGATGGTTTGCGCCCAGGCAAGTCACGTAGATATCGTCAAAGCCGTCGTTATTGTAATCGCCAATCGTCACTCCCATGCCCCAGCCAATGTCGGCTATACCGGCTCGATCCGTTACGTCGAGGAACGTTCCGTCGCCGTTATTATGATAGAGAGCACTTCTAGTCTTTTGTTTTGACTTAACCAGGTCAACTGTAAGGGAGTTGACTAGATAGATATCCGGGTAGCCGTCGTTGTCGTAATCAAATAGCGCCACCCCACCACTCATTGACTCCACAATGTATTTTTTTTCCGGCGAGGAGACGTGTCGAAAGGTAATGCCGGCCTTCTCTGTAATATCTGTGAAGTGCACATCACCGGCCGAATCTTTAATCGACCCGAGGGCTGCGGAAAAAAGAAGAATGCCTAACGACGCAATAAAACTCGTTCCTGCCTTTAGAAACAAAAGTTAGCAACCTCTCCAGGAGATCAGGGATTCGCTTGCCGGCGTTCTTTTTCCTTCAACTGGCGGGAGATTTCCAGATGACTCTCACCTTCCGCTTTTCGACCGGCGGCCAGGTAAGCTCTGCCGAGTTGGTAATGAACATGCGGTTTGTCGGGCGCCAGTTTTGCCGCCAACTCCAGATCTGTGATTGCGTCTCTAATCTCGCCTTTTTGCAAAAGAGCTTTGCCGAGCTCGTAATGTGCATCTGCGAAGTCAGGCTTGAGCTGAATGACTTCACGGAGCAGCTTGATTCCGGCGGCAGTATTTTGCTGGGCGAGCAGTACGAACCCCAGATGATATTTGGCCTGCACATCGCCGGGATTCAAAGCCAGCTCGCTCTCAAATTCTTTCGCGGCCTCATCAAACTTTCCGGACTTCACATATACCAGGCCGGAATAATAATGGACCATCGGTGTCTTGCTATCGAGCGATAAAGCCGACTGCAATTCTTCCAGAGCTTTCGCGGTCTCACCCTGTTCGTCATAGGCTTGCCCCAGGAGAATATGAAGTTGTGGAGTATTACCACCGATGACCACCATCTGTTTGATCACCTGATCGGCTTCCGCTTTCTTTCCATCCTTAATAAGAGAAAGTGCCAACGTGTAGTAGACGCCGACATTAAAAGGCCTGGCCACTATTACATCCGACAGCAATTGAGAAGTCTTGGCGTAATTCTCCAACATGAAATAGCTCAGTCCCAACAACTGTTTCGCTTGCACATTGTCGGGATGATCGCTCAACTCCTTTTCAAGCGGCTTGATTGCTTCGTTGTACAGTTCGGCCTTGAACGCAGCCAGGCCCCAGTTGAAGTCGAGACCTTGAAGTTCTGAATCCCATTTAGAAGCCAGGGCAAACTGCTGTGTCGCCCCCTTGAAATCTCCCCGATCGGCGCGTAGCAAACCGATCTCGTTATGCGCCGTGGAGATCACTTTTGCATAGTATTCTTCGCCGCGCTTTAATTCTTCCACGGTCCCGGTGTCGGGCAAGTTTGATTCGGCGATCACCCCCTCGGAAGAAACTATTTCCGGAAACTTGCTGTTTTGCTCATGCAGGTTTGCCGCGCTCAAGTAGACTTCATTTCTCTCCTTGTCGCGCTTCAGTGATTTTGACTTCAGCTCAGCCGCCAGCTGTAGCTCCTTATCGGCAGCTTCTCGCTGCCCGGCTTTCAAAAGAGATTGTCCCAGACGGTAATGTGCTGTGGCCACCTGATAATCATTGTGGCTCAGCTCTGGGTTGAGGGCGATCGATTTCCTGAGCACCTCGATCGCTTCCGGATATCTTTCCGTAGCCTGATATGCCTGACCTAAATGAAAATAAGGATCTGAGTTGGCGGGCTGAATAAGGACGGCTTTTTGTAAGAGGGGAATTGCCAAGTCCCATTTTCTGTCAATCAGATAAACAATGCCGAGGTAATAGTTGGCAAAGAATTCATCAGGATGTGAACCCAACTCAACCTTGAATTCCTGCTCAGCATCCGGCAATCGCGAGGCGCCATCCTTTAAGAGATAAGTGAGACCCAGATAATAATGAGCTCTGGGAAAATGTGGCTCGAGGGCCACGGCTTTTTTGAATTCCTCGATCGCTTCCGCCAAAAATCCCGTTTCGCGATAAGCGCGGCCAAAGATGATTCGTAGTTGTGGCCGGTCGCCAAACTGTTTGAGCATACGCTCGTAAATCTGCTGTGCTGGAGCGAACTGATGTTGTTTGAGATAGGAGAGTCCCAGGGTGTAGGCAATGTCGTAGTCGCTCGGTGTGATCTTGAGAGCCGTTTGCAACTCAGCGGTGGACTTCGCGAAGTCACCTAACATGAAATAGCTTTTGCCCAGCATGTGGTGCGCGCCGACGCTCCGAGGATTAACGCTCAACACCTTAACCAAGGGCTCGAGAGCCTTTTCATATTGCTC
>WNGJ01017233.1_pt1 | contig 12767 bp, 17 predicted proteins | sample 5400611 | NCBI WGS metagenome assembly WNGJ01 (sample SAMN13153375, study PRJNA577476) | soil metagenome | isolation source: 40 cm soil or saprolite under Garry oak tree replicate 1 | place: USA:California | collected 2016-06-15
CGCTGAGTCGGCTGACAGCCGGGGTATCCCGGGTAATCCCGACAACCAGAGCCGCATTTGCGGCGGACGCGGTGAGCAGCAAGCCAGCAACGATCGCGGCAACCGTTGCGACGCGCATGAGCGCCCGGAGGCGAAGCAACTGTCGCGCAACAACGGGGTAGCTCTGTGTGGAGGAGTACGAGCGCCGCACCGGCTCACATCTCCCTCCGCCTCCTGGTGAACTGACGGTTCGGGCCAGGAGCACCAAGCAACTTTCACCGGCCGTGAGAGCTGATTTCGGAACATAGCACCCCATTGCCGCACACGTAGCCTGTTCCGCTTGCTTGCCCCGTCGCAGACGCTGGGAGCGGCGGATGTGGGGAGACATCCACCGCTACCGCGGCGTCTGCGACGGGACGCCGGCAGCGAGCACCGGCTGGATGCATGCCGACCTGCACCCGGGCAACTTCCTGCTGCTCCCGGGCGGTCGGCTCGGCATGTTGGACTTCGGCGCGGTCGCAGCCACTCCCGGCGGCATCCCCGCGCCGTTCGGGCAGCTCGCCGCCGCTGTGCTCGCATGGGACGGGCCGACAGCGATGCGGCTGGCCCGCCAGGTCGGGCGCTCACCCCCGGCGCCGAGGTCGATCCACGGATGATCGTCGAGCTGCTGCACCCCATCGTCGCCACAGCGGTCGCCGATAGCTTCACCTACTCCCGGCCCTGGCTGCGCAGCCTCATGGCGCACCTCACCGAGCCGCGCTTCGCCCGAGCGTTGCGGAACCTGACGCCGCCCCCGAATACACCCTCGTCTGGCGGGCAACGCTCTCAGCCGCCGGACTCTTCGCGCAGCTAGGCGCGACGGTGCCCACCCGCGGATTCCACCTGGCCTACTCCCCGGGGTTCCGCGGCGGCATCCTCCACGGCACGGCCCCGGCCGACACGCCAGCCGCCCCACAGCATCGGCGTTGACCGCCACGGAGCGGGTTAGTCAGGCCGCCCCGGTTCCGCTGCGACCGCGTCGGCGAAGGCTGCCATGGATGGGAACTCCCAGTCCGGGGCGACGTCCGCCGGGGGTGCTGGTGTGGCGCCCCAGCCTGGCTTGTCGCGTCGCCGGTTGATCCAGACGGTAGGCAGGCCGGCCTTCTTAGCGGGAACGTGGTCATGGAACAGGCTCTGCGCCACGTGCAGCAGCCTTCCCCTGGGAATGCCCAGTCTGCTGGCCTCGGCGGCCAGCGCCTCGAAGCTGCGCGGCGAAGGCTTGTAGGAACCGATGTCCTGAGCGGTGAGAATACTGGTGAACCTCACCCCGAGGCGACGGTTGCTGCCCGCGAAAGAGTCGCGGTCCACGTTGGACAAGATGATGAGCTTGTACCGCTCGCCTAGGGCGCTCAGCGCGTCGCGGGAATCGGGGAAGGCCGGCCAGCTGGGTACCGAGCGTGCCAGGGCTTGCGCGTCCTGCTCGCTGACCTCCGCGCCCAGCTCGCCGCCAAGGCCACGCATGCAGCGGGCGAGGATGGCGGGATACACCTCATGCGGGTGCTCCGCCTCGGCGGCGGCCTCGTGCCTGGAGAAGGCGGCCAGCAACGCCTCCTCATCGAGGCTAAGCCGCCGGGATCTGGCCCACCGGCCGAGCACAGCCGCGATGCCGGCCTCCCAGTCGATAAGGGTTCCGTAGCAATCGAAGCTCAGCGCGTCGAAGTCTGTCAGGCCCATGGGTCATGCCTCCTGTGTGAAGATCACGGAAACCCGCGCCGCTCGCCGGGGGGTGCCAGTCTCAGCGCCGGGCGAACGTGTCGAGCGCGCGTCGTTGCCGTCGGCTCATCGTGTCGCTGCCCAGGTGCCCGGAGTCGTCCACGACAACCAGCCCGGCGTCTGGCCAGGCGCGGGCGAGTTCGACGAGTGGCCACGGCCTGGAGATCGCGGTCCGGCCACCCTCCCAACGGCGTATTAGAGTCTCTATAGGAGTCACCCCCGGCCGGCCGCCGCTCATCTCGCCGGTGGCGTCTTTCAACCGGGTCGCGAATTCCTTGAGACTCCAGCCGCGCGCCGCGCGCTCGGCGTGCGGCCAATCCCTGAACGGCACGCCGTGCGACCATTCGACACCGTCAGGCACATTTATCGTGAAATCAGAGCCCATACGACTTTCCCCTCGATCCTGTCCGCAACGGGATACCAGTCCCACTGTGTGCTCATCGCGTCAACGAGAATTAACCCCCGGCCGCCTTCCACGTCGCCAGCCGGCTGCATGCGGACCGGCGGGTCCGGGCTGGCGTCCCACACCAGAATGAGCACTTGCTTTCTGTCCGAAAGCAGCCAGAACCGGACCGGAAATGGCCCGTCATCCAGCGCGCGCGACGCCGCGACCGCGTTGGTGACCAGTTCCGATAGGATCAGTTCAACGGGGTCGCTCACGTCGGCCATGCCCCACTCCCACAGGACTTGAGTTGCGTGGGCACGCGCGCACGGCACGGCGGTCGGGATCGGGCCAAGAGGCAGACCGCTCCGCAGTGGCCAATCGCGGCCCGTTATGCTCACGCGCTGGTCTGCCTCTGCGCGCATTGGCGCGCATGTGCGATTAGCCACCTTAATCACCTCCCCTTATGTGCCACGTGGTCCGGCCGAATCGCTGCTCAGTCTTATCTCCCGGCTCATTCGGCGGGCCGGTCGTCCGCACATCTATTGCTAACCACGATCACGCGAGCGCCGGTTTCTCGCTCGATGTGGTTTTTCATCGCCGCGCGCAGTGTGCGAAAGTGTGCGAAGTGGCACCTGCCTGGTACGACAACAATGGCCGTTTCGGAGCGCTTGAGCGCGTCCATCAAGGCAGCGAACGCCGATGGGCCGAACTCCTCGTGCTCGGTGAAGATTTCAGTCAATACGTATCCCTCACGCTCGGCGTAGTCAATTATCTCCTTTCGCAGATCCTGTATCACGTGCTCAGATGCGCGGGAAGATATACGCACGTAGCCAAAGACTGGCGGACGCATAACGTAAGTTCCTTGTCTGCTTAGTCACAGGAATTTTGGCCTCCGGCTACGGCTACGTTCTTCGCGGAACGGGCAACCTGGTTCAATGTTCCCTGAGTGTCGCGGGCCCGGACACCCACGCGGCGAGTGATCTATGGGCGCGATCTTTCCTCGTTCAACTGGGAGGTTTCGCTGTGCCCGGCGGCGCGGTACCTTGCCGTCTGAGCACTCTGCGCAGGCACCGCGCCACGTTTCAGCGCAGGAGGGGATGCCAAGTGGGTACGAGGATGCGCAGTCTTCGCCAAGAACAGCTCCAGCTCTCTGGCCTGCTCCGTGAGCAGCACAAGACGTGGGTGGAGGTGGCTGAGGCTTTCCGCGCCCGGTACGGTGTCAATGCGCGCGTGGCGTTTCGTCTGGTGCGGGGCTGGAGCCAGGACCAGGCCGCGCAAGAGTGGAACCGGCGCTGGCCGGCCGGCTCGAAGACGTTCAAGAACTTCTCGTACTGGGAGCTGTGGCCAAGCCAGACCGGCCACGCGCCGTCACTGGATACTCTCACGAAGCTTGCCGAGATGTATGAATGCAGCGTGGCGGACTTGCTCGCAGACTGCCCCGATTACCGGCACCTTGACCCTGCGTACGAAGTGAAAAAGAAACTGGGGGCGCTGCCTGCCGTGATCGACAGCCATTCTGCGGACACCCTGACGCCGTTGGTGCAATCCAGCAGCGGTTACGATCGCCATACAATGGACGGTTTAACCGGCCTGGTAGGCTGGCTTGAAGAGATGGACGTGGACGAATTGGCACGTATCGCCGCCACGTGGGCACAACAACTTGGGCACAACAGCTTGATCCTGGCATGAGCCGCCGCTCGCTGCTGGTTAAACTAAGCGCGGGCCTGTCAATGGCCGCCGCGAATCCGGCTCTCGCGGTCGCGAACGCGGATAACTCAGTCAACTCGCCGGAGCCATCCCGTGTTCCATTTGAGATGTCCGGCATATGGCATAGCCGGTATCTCTATTACAGCAGTGGCCGTGAACAGGAGCTTAACGGCGAACACTATATTGTTCTTCGCCAAGAAGGTAACCGGATTGACGGGCAAAGCGTGCCTCATTCTATGGATTCGCTGCTCAGGATGCACCTGTCGGTAGACGGATCTGTGGCGAGCGGCACGTGGACGGAACGCACTTCTCCGACTGGCTACTACCGGGGAGCTATTTACCACGGGACGATCCAGCTTCTTGTCGACCCAGTGGGCAGGCGCATGAGTGGTAAATGGCTCGGGTTCGGGAGAAACTTCCGGATCAACAGTGGTGAATGGGAGCTAATCTGGGTGGACGGCTCCACAGCAAAGAATGCACAACGCCTCTACTACAATAAAGCATAATAGCATGATTTTAACGAAGGGCGGTAGCTCAGCAGGTTAGAGCAGCGGACTCATAATCCGTCGGTCGTGGGTTCAAGTCCCACCCGCCCTACCATATTGGGCGCCAGCGCGCTCAGCCGGTAACTAGCGCTATCGCAATAGTTCCGGCGGGGAAGACACCTTGCTCCGCGAGTTCGTAGATCCCATACATCATCTTAGCGACGTAAACCCAATCCAACATGAGCCCATGGTGCTTCTCGAATACGGTGATGAACCGGTCGAGCTCCGGCTTGCGCTTGGCGAATCCGCCAAAATGAAAGCGGTGCTCGATGGACCAGTTTCCGGATCTCGACCCGAACGCTTCGCACTGGAGTTCCTCTATCTGACGTGCGAGGAATTGGCCGCCCTTGAGCGCCGAGAAGCCGAGGGCACGCTGTCCGGCGCTCAGCCCCTGTGCCACACCAGCCAGGGTACCGCCTGTTCCACACGGGCAGCAGATCACGTCAAACGTCTGGTTAATCTCGCCCGGAATCTCCGCGCAACCTCGCAGAGCGTTCGCGTTACTGCCGCCTTCCGGCAACAGGTAGAACTCTCCGAACCTTTCGTGAAGAGCCGCGGTAACTTCAGGCCTGTCCTTGTTCCGGTACGTTACCCGGTCAAGGTATGTCAGGCGCATGCCATGGCGGACTGCATAACTGAGAGAGGGGTTCAAGGGAAGATGTTCCTCGCCACGAATTACACCGACGGTTGAGAAACCAAAGTAATACCCAGCAGCGGCAGTAGCGCGAATATGATTTGAATACCCACCGCCAAACGTGAGAAGTGTGTCATGGCCTTGGGTCTTTGCAGCCTGAAGGTTGTACATGAGCTTGCGCCACTTATTTCCTGGAATGTCGGGGTTGATCAGATCGTCCCGCTTGAGACGCAGGCGCACACCCGCCCTGGCGAGGCTGTCGTCGTGCAACTCCTCCAGCGGAGAAGGCAACCGCAGGTCAAACGGCCGGACGGGCGTCATAGCGTGGCTCACGCCGGATACGCTACCCGGACATGAGAGGCTGGGCGTTCCGGTATGACCGGCGGTGTTGACCGGCCGGCTTTCCAGTGTGATCCGCCGACCATGGCCGCGAAGGGTGACGCCGGTGTGCCCCGCATCTCGGAACTGGCCGTTTGTGCGGCCGGGTCGCGGTTGATTTACTTGGCCTCGGTCCGGACATCGCGGCCGGGTTAGCTGCTCTTGTTCTGCCGGGTGGCGAAACCAGCCTGGGGCCGGGGCGCCGGCCAGGATCGGCTTGCTAGCAGCACGGACAGCGATTACAGAGCGCGACGCGCAAAGCGAGCGACTCTCGGCGTGCCGCTGCGCCTGAACGCCGACGGAGCACGTTATTGATCATCCACGATCTCGATGGCCTAGATGTGCGGGCCACTACGTTTGCACCGGTTAGTTAGTGCCCCGGCGCGGCAGGGCCGCACGGGTCAAGCGGATGCGCCGAGGCCTTTTCGCATCACCGGGCGGTCTGGCTTGCGCCGGGCTACGACCTGGAAGCCGTGCTGGGCGAAGGTTGATGCGACCCCTGGGAACAGATTGTGGCTGTGAGCTCGCGTTGCCGTGTCGACGGGGTAGGCCTCGAGGGCCGGGGCGCCGGCTGAGGCCGCCACAGGGAGAGCGGCCTCAATCAGTGCTCCCATGATGCCTTGGCGGCGGTGCGTACGCCGCACGTAGAAGCACGGGATTGACCACACGGGCAGGTCATCGACTGGCTTCAGGTACCGAGTGTGCGCCAGCCAGCTCAGGTCCGTTCGTGGGGCAAGCTCGCACCATCCGACAGGGATGTCACCGTCGAAGGCGAGCAACCCCGGCGGCCGCCCGGATGCTGCAAGCTGTTGGAGGTCGTGCCTGTTGTCCTCACGCGGCCTGTCGCGGTAGCGCGGACCAATGCGCCAGTACATGCACCAGCATCCGTTCGAGGCCCCCGCTTTGCCGAAGAGGTCTTCGAGCGCGGGCCACTGCCCGGATGTGAGAGGGCTAATCGTGAGGTCCATCATGGCGTCCTGAGATGGTGGCTCCTACTTTTCGCCGCTGACAGCCGGCCGCGCCTGCGCATCTTGGCACGACTTCCACAGCTTTCCATGCTGCACCACTGCCGGGTCCGGTAGCGGCTCGTGTGCCGGGAAATAGCCATCCGCAGTCGCCGCAGCCGGGGCCGTGCCTCACGTGGGGGAGGAGCTGGCCGCCAAGGTCGCGCCGCTGTTGAGATCCCAACAGTGATCACGTATCCAGTTCGCCCCACTCGGGTGCCTGGCGGCCCGGGCGACCACCTACGCGGTTCTCGTCCCGTGAGGACCGCGCGCTCCGCGCTAGGGCCGCACGCGTGGCACGCCGGCTGGTCATGATCGCGCTGCAGTCCTGGGTGCCGACGGGGCCGCGGAGCTAGACGCGCGAGCTCATCACGGTGTTCCCTGGATCACCCAGATGCCGATGGCCTCGCCGCCGCTCGCGCCCAACTCCCTCACGTCGTCGAGCCCGGACTGGAACCCTCGACGGAACCGGCCTGGCGGACGCCGACAAGCTGCGGGTGATTGGGCCTGCTCAGCTCGTACACCCTCAGTGAAGCCCGGATGGCCCGCGGGCATTTCCCTCAGGCTCGTGATCTTGAAGTATGTGATTTTCGCTGGTCAGACGATGTTTTCTGATCCAGCCAAAGTGTGCGACAGGTGTCGGGCATCAATGCTTCGCCCAGCTTGTATGGGCCGGCTCGCCGGCAGGGATATCAGCGCTTGACGCAGGTGTAAGCGCCGTAGACCGAGTCATGGAACTCGCTGGTCACGATGGCGAATCCAGTCGCGGTAAGCATGGGTTCGAGCAGCCACCGGAAGGTGCTGAACTCGCTGCGGATGTGCTCGGCGAAGTCCTCGCGCGTGTAGCCGTGCGCCGGATCGTCGGCCGCGCCGTCCAGCCAGCGGCCCAAAACCCCATCGGCCTCGGCGGGCTGGAAGTCAAAGATCAAGTCGTGCAGGCGCAGGACGCCCCCAGGCCGCAGCATCCCGGCGATCCGGTCCAGCGCGATTGCTTTCCAGAAGTCGGGCACCTGGTGCAGGGCGTTGCGGGGTGAACACCGCGTCGGCGGCCGACCCGGCGTGCTGGTAGGACAAGAAGCCGGCCTGCACGCACTCGATGCTGGAAAGTCTGGCCTCGGCAGCGCGGGCGCGCACCACGCTGAGCATCGCCGGGGAGATGTGCACCGCCACCACGCGGCGGGCGCACGCGGCGGCGGCCAGCGCGAACCGCCCGGTCCCGGCCCCGAAGTCCACGGTGCTCTCCTGGCCCAGGCCATGCGCCCGGAGCACGGCGATGCCCGCGGCGAAGTCGGGGTATCCCTGCTTACGGTCGAATCCGGCGCCGAAGCCGGGGTCGAGATGCTCCGGCCCAGCGTGGGCCAACTCGTCCAGCATCCAGGACTTGGCCATTTCTGGTTCTCCCATCGTGGCGCGCGCCCTGCCAGCCCCACGCGCGACGGTGCGGGAGCGGATCGGCAGCCGGGTCGCCCAACCCTTGTCGTCGCGGCCAGGCGCCGCGTAGCGGAAGCGTGGTCATGCGCTGGAAGGCTGGCTTGCGGCTGCGGTCGCGGCTCTCAGGAACCCGGTGTTCCCAAGTGCGTCGGTGCTGTCGATGTACTGATCGACAGCACCGGTCACAGGCAGTTGCTGGATCTGCGGGTCGATGATGGCATCCCGCAGCGCCGCGGTGAACCTGCCAGCGCCGAGGACCTGGTAAGGACGGTCGAAGAAAGGGCGGGTGCGGGTGTCCAGCGGCTCGGTGATTCCGAGCTCGTTATGGGTTGCTGCGGCCGTTTCATAAGCCTGGCACAGGTGCTGCTGGCGGGTGGGCCAGCTGGTCGCGGCGACGGCGGCGGTGAGCGCCGGAACGAGCGTGGCCGCTTCGGGGAGGTGGGCCAAGGCGGTGCCGAGCCATTTGCTGTAGGGCGGGTAGCGGCGGCGCATCAGCAGGCACAGCCGCATCAGGTCGCGGGCGAGCCGGGCGGTGACGATGGCCAAGCCCAGGTCGTCGCCGGCCTCGGCGCAGCGGCCGGGGAAGGCTTCTTCCTGGGCGATGCGCTGCCACTGGCAGGCCAGCACATGCAGCCACACATCGCGCGGATACCAGGCCAGGCGGGCCCGAGCCTGGCTGAGGTCACCGGGCAGGTCGTGGAAGACCGCCCCGGCGGTGACCTCGGCGAGCCGCTGGGTGGGGGTGGCCAGCCAGTCCGCCACGGTGATGGGCGCCCGGGGGTCGAAGCCTAGCTGGCCGGTGAGCCAGGCTCCCAGGCCGGCGACCTCCACCCAGTGCTGGGCCGGGCCGCCAGGTTCTGCAGTGCTGGGAAACACTGTCGGGTAGCCGCGGAACATCGCTGGAAGCCGGCTGGCAAGCATCGCACTGATCGCCGCAGCGTGGCGGCAGCGTCGCCAGGGGCGAGGAAGATCTGCAGGCGTGGGCCCCAGTTGTGGTCGGTGGAGCGGGCGGAGTCGTAACCCAGAACCTCCGAACCGGATCCCAGCAGCGCCGCCGCATGGGGCAGCTGCGGGAACGCCTCAGCCAGCAGCGGGCGCACCACTTCGGCGAAGAACGCACCCGCCAGCTCAAGGCCCGGGATGAACGGCGCCGGCATGCCGACGATCCTGCCGGGCCGCATCCTCGCGGTCACCTGAATTTCCCGGCGGGACTGTCAGCGGCCGCCCGGCAACGTCAGCGGTGGTGGTGAGTTCGGCCATCATCCGCCGGTTGGCTTCCCGGGCGGCATCGCCTGGTCCGCCGACATCGGCGGCGACCCATCCGGCTCCGAGGAGCAGGGGGAGTTCCTGTTCAGCATCGACCGGATCCTCGACGGCGTCCAAACCCTGATCGACCGGAGCCGGCAGGACCGATGACAGGACCGGTGATGAGTGCGACCGTAAGCGGTATTCCAGAGAAAGCTATCCTGACACCTGCTGGGAAGACGATCGCCTCACTAGCCGCGCGATCGTCCGCATCGCGTCCAGGCGGCCTGCTGGCTGGCGCGACAGAATAACTGTTCGGTGCCACACAGGTAGCCACGCCGGCCGATCGGACTGGCGCACCTAATGGCCGTGCCCGCCGGCTCGAAGTGCTCGCGGTCCGCCCGGGTTCGCGTGCTACGCGGTTTGGGGTTCCTCGGTGTCGCGCTCGAAGGCGAGGATTCTGGCGCCGGTCTTGGCGGACCAGTACAGACCCCAGCTGCAGAGGGCTTGGAGCAGTTCGTCGAGCCGGGCGCGTTCTGGTCGCTGGATGCCGTAGACGACCTTCGGCGGAACTTGGTCGTACACGGTGCGGGTGACCAGGCCGTCGGCTTCGAGTTCGCGTAGTTGCTGGGTGAGCATCTTCTGGGTGATGGCGGGGATGAGGCGTCGCAGCTCGCCGGTCCGGCGTGGTTGCTGCAGAAGGTAGAAGACAATGACGAGCTTCCACTTGCCTCCGACGATGCTGACTGGCACGTCGACGGGGCACCCGTAGGTGGGTTGGGTGGGCATCGCGGCCTCCATAGGCACCAGAAAGTGCGTACTGGTTGCGGTGGATGGTTGCTGATTCTATGTGCCCATGACGCCACGAATCGAGCGAGTCGAGGGCACGGTGATGGCCGTGAACTCGTATCTGATCCACGGCCCGGACGGGATCATCGTCGTCGATGGCCAGCTGACAGTCAGCGACGCCCTCGCGGTGCGTAACGCCGTCGAGGGGACTGGCCAGGCTTTGGCTGGCATCCTGATCACCCACCCGCATCCGGACCATTACGCCGCAGCCGGGGTAATCGCCCCGCCCGCGGTCCCGGTCCTGGCGACGGCCGCGGTCGCGGACATCATCCGCCGGGACGACGCGCTGAAGGACACCATCGTCGGGCCGATGATGGGCGAACAGTGGCCCACCCGGCGCCGGTTCCCAGACCAGATCGTCGAGCCCGGCAGCATCGTCAGCCTCGCCGGTGTGCAACTCGCCGTGCGCGACACCGGGCCGGGTGAGTCCCACGCGGACTCGGTCTGGTCTACCGGGAACCGGTGGTTCGTCGGTGACCTGCTCTGCCCGCACCTGGACGCCTACCTGGCCGACGGCCATTACCGGGCGTGGCTGGCCAGCCTCGAACGGCTCCGCACTGACGCTCCCGCGGACGCCGTCTTCTACCCCGGTCACGGCGCCCCGGCCAACCGCTACGGCGTCGCCGCCCAGCGTGCCTACATCGACACGTTCGTCGATGCGGTCGGGCACAGTCTCAGCCTCGGCGCTGACCAGCGGCGCGGCCAGGTGCTCACCCGGATGAGGCCGCTGGTGTCCGACCACCGGCTGCAGTTCCTCATGGAGCTCAGCATCGAACCCGTCGCCGCGGCGATGCGTGCCGCCGGCCCGGCCGCCACCGCCGCATGACGGCTGCCGCTTCCAGCCGGCCGGCACCGTGCATGCCCCATCGGCTGACAGACTCCACACCATGACCACGACCGCGGCGTCCCATGACACGACGGCGCTAGAGTTCTCCGTGCGCGGCCAGCGCATCGCCGCCGTCCTCCGTACACCGCGAAGCCGGCCAGCGGCCCGGACACCCGGAATCGTGCTGACCGGCCCGTTCACTGGCGTGAAAGAACAAGCCATCTCGATTTATGCGCGCCGGCTGGCCGATGGCGGGCTGGCCACGCTGGTGTTCGACCACCGCAACTTCGGCGCAAGCGGCGGCGAACCGCGTCAGCACGAAGACCCGGCCGGCAAGCTGGCCGACCTCAGCGGCGCAACCAGCGCCCTCGCCGCGCAGCCCTCCATCGACGCCAGCCGGCTCGGCTGCGTCGGGCTCTGCCTGGGTGGCGGCTACGCCCTGCGGCACAGCGCCTTCGACCCGCGTATCCGCGCCGTCGCGTGCGTGGCCGCGGCCTTCAACGACCCGCGCGCCATGCGCAAAGATATGGGAGACAGCCGATACCGGGACCAGATGAGGCTCTTCTCGGCGGTCGAGCAACGGCAGTTCGAGACCGGCGAGATCGACTACATCCCGGCCGTCGACCGCGACGGCGGCCCAGCCGCCATGCCCGGACGCGAACCGTGGGACTACTACGGCACCAAGCGATCAGCGGGCCGCGATCGGGGCAGACTTCCTGGCCGGCACCCCCGCCCTGTTCATCCACGGCCGCCACGACAACTTCTGCTCACCCGACGCCGCCAGCGCCATCTACCAGCGAGCTCAGACAGCCGACAAACAGTTCCTCTGGCTCGACACCGCTAACCACATCGACCTCTACGACAACCCTGCCTACGTCAACCCCGCCGCCGAACGCCTCAACAACTGGCTCACCGAACGCCTGTGAGCAAGCCGGCACGGACCAGCCTGTCGCTGGGCCGGTGCCGGCATAACGTTGTGCCATGGATTGGTCGCTGGTCGGCAGCGAGTATGCGAGCCATCTCACCGATGCTGACCTGAGGCTGCTGGCTTCGGTCGCCGATGCGCCTGAGGGTACCGGCCAGATGAGCGGTGCCACCGGCCCTGCGGAGGCCTCGTCGCTGCGCGGCGACCCGGCGGCGCTGCTGCGGCTGTTGGAGCATCGAGACCGCCCACGGATTGGCGGTTCCGGCGTCACCCTTCCTGGTGTTCGCGGTGTTTGTGCAGCGGGCCGCCGCCGAGCTGGCATCGATGGACCACGTGCCGGAGCGCACCGGGCCGGGCCAGCGGGTGCCGGTCTTCGATGCGCCCGCGCTGCGGGACTTCCTCGGCGAGCCGGCCCGGCGGCTGTTCCTGGCCGAGCTTCTCGCCTCCTTCACCCGGGTTGCCAGTGGCCGGTACCGGGTCGGGGGAGGCGGGCGGATGCGGACCCGGCGGTTCAGCGAGCTTGACCCGGTGCGGCTGGCAGGGCTGCTGGAGGCGGTGCCGCAGGCCGAGCGGCCCGGCGTGTACCGCAGGCTCGGCGACGTGACCCTCTTCTTGACCGGGGTGTTTCCCGACTACGCGACCGCTCACGCCCTCGGCCCGGTCAACGCCGCCCGGCTGCTGCGCGCCGCCCAGATGCCAGCCTCGCAGCAGGACAGCCTCGCCGGCACGCCAGTCATCGAGCTGCTGGAGTACCTCGGTGCCCGCTGGTATCGGGCCGCCCGCGATCTGGCACCGGTTGCCACGGCGCGGGTCACGGTGGTCGGCGACGTGGCCGACCGGTTCCGGCAGGCCCGGCGCGTGCTCAACCACCTCGCCGACCGGTACCTGCTTTCCCCTGACAAGCCCTGGTTCGCAAAGCCCGGCTTCTAGGGCAGCTCACCCGGCAACGCCGACATCCCCTCATGGCGCGGACGGCGGCGGCTTGATGTCCTCCCTCATCATGGGTTTGAGTATCCCAATGACTGATCAACCTTCAGCCGTGCGTTCCTGGCTCGCCGTCGTCGAGTCGCGGAACCTGGCGCTCCTGGACGACCTGCTGGCCGATGA
>WNGJ01006052.1_pt1 | contig 12764 bp, 6 predicted proteins | sample 5400611 | NCBI WGS metagenome assembly WNGJ01 (sample SAMN13153375, study PRJNA577476) | soil metagenome | isolation source: 40 cm soil or saprolite under Garry oak tree replicate 1 | place: USA:California | collected 2016-06-15
CAATGTATCGCGCAGTGGCGCTGGCGGTGATGGAGTCGAGTATCAGCGCCAGTGACGATGTCGCGGTCGGATCGTTGGCAAACAGGATAGACATCGATCTGAAGGGCGATCCTGATTCCTTGAGCGTGACGCTTGACGGTCGCGATGTGACCGAGCAGATTCGCAGTGAAGAAGTCACTGATCTGTCATCGATCATTTCGACCATTCCAGCCGTGCGCCGTGCGATGGTGGCACGACAGAGGGAAATGGGAAAACGTGGAGCCGTACTCAACGGCCGTGACATTGGTACGGTAGTTTTTCCGGATGCCGACGTGAAGTTTTTCCTGACGGCGTTGCCGCAGGCGCGCGCCGAGAGACGCTTCAATGAAGAGCGCGCTTACGATCCCAACGTTCGCTTCGACGAAACCTTCGCTGACATGACCGAGAGAGACGCCCGAGATACCAGTCGTATTGATTCACCGCTTAAAACCGCCGCCGATGCCATCGTAGTTGACTCGACGGGGTTGACTATTGATGAAGTTTTTCAGCAGCTGATGGCGGCAGTTGAAGAGAAGGTTAGTAACACAGCCGTAGAGACATAGACATGAAAATACTTAACCCACTGGGATTTTCATTCAAGTCAGAGCCGCGTTGGATACTGGCATTTGTGCTGGCTCCGGCTGTGATTGGATTTCTGATTCTCTTGTTCGTCGCGATTCTAAAGCTCCTGCGCTGACAAATCCGAAATTCGAAATCCGCAATTCGAAATTTTGTTATGTTCACTGGAATCATCGAAGAGCTCGGGAAGGTCACAAGCATTGAGCAGCGAGGCGACAATGCGCGCGTCGTGATCGAAGCCCAGCTTATTACCGAAGACATTCATGAAGGCGACTCGATTGCCGTCAACGGAGTTTGCCTGACAGCGTTGGACGTGAACAGAAATTCCTTTGCCGCAGATGTCTCGCGTGAAACTCTTGATAGATCTACGCTCGGCAGACTTGAACCTGGCGCGCCGGTCAATCTCGAGCGATCTGTTACTCCGGCGACGCGCCTCGGCGGCCATCTGGTCCAGGGTCATGTTGATGCTCGCGGAAAGTTTCTTAGTGCGACGGACCACGGTGGCTCCTGGACCGTGCGCATCAGTTATCCGCCCGAGATCGCGCGCTACCTTGTTTTCAAAGGCTCAGTCGCGGTGGAGGGAATCAGTCTCACGATAGCCGGACTCACGGACAATTATTTCGAAGTTGCGATCATTCCCAAGACCTGGCAGGTGACAAACTTTTCTTACCTGCAACCCGGCGATGAAGTAAACCTCGAAGCCGACGTCATTGCGAAATATGTTGAGCGGATCATGAGCCTTTCCCAAACTCCTGGCGCTCCCTAAATACTTTTTTACCGGGGCCGCGGGCGCCCTCGCCGCCGTGCGCCGCAAATCGCTTCGGTATCGGAACTGTTCCGCTCTCCTTTTCTTTGAGTCCGAGTGCGGGCGAGGGCGCCCGCGATCCCAGCAAAGAGGTCGACTGCGACAACCTGGTTGACTAACGTCCTTAGAGGGACTCCACGCAGAATAGGGACTGATGCAGTTTAGAGTATAGACTTCAGTTTACGTGCCAAATCGGCACCCTAAAGGCCGGACTCTGAACATTCGGCCTCAAAGTGCACCACTACCCAGGATAGGAACTCCATGCAAAAAGAAGGGTTTTTGAGTTAACATAACCGCTGGAATTCCAGATCTCAGATTTAAGATTTCAGAAGCTAAAGATCTAAAAGATGACCTTTGCCTCCATTGAAGATGCTGTCGCCGAAATACGCGAGGGGCGCATGATCATCATCGTTGACGATGAGGATCGCGAAAACGAGGGCGATCTCGTTTGTGCTGCTGAAAAAGCAACCCCTGAGACTATCAACTTTATGGCGCGCTATGCGCGCGGGCTGATCTGCTTGCCCCTGACGGAAGATCGTTGCGATGAGTTGCACCTCACTACGCAAGTAGCCGACAACACCTCTTTTCTGGGAACAGCCTTTACCGTTTCCATCGACGCGCGCAAGGGAGTCACCACCGGCATCTCCGCAGCGGATCGCGCTACAACCATTCAAGTCGCCGTTGATCCAAAGACCCGGCCACAGGATCTGGCGCGACCCGGCCACGTGTTTCCGCTACGCGCGAAAAAAGGCGGAGTCCTCGTCCGGCCCGGACAAACCGAAGCAAGCGTTGACATCGCGCGCATCGCCGGTCTTTACCCAGCCGGAGTTATCTGCGAAGTCATGAACGAAGATGGCACGATGGCGCGGCTCACGGAACTCAAGAAGTTTGCCAGCGCGCATGGTCTAAAAATGATCACTGTCGCTGATCTGGTCAGATACAGGATTAACAAAGAGACGTTGGTAAAGCGCGCGGTGGAGACCGATCTGCCGACAGTTTATGGTCGCTTTCGAGCAATTGCTTACGAAAACATCATCAATGGAGACGTGCATCTGGCGATGGTAATGGGCGACGTTGAAACGGAGGATCCGGTGCTGGTGCGCGTGCACACAGAAAACGTTACCTGCGACATGTTTGGCTCCCTAATCGACGATACTGGATTTCAGCTTCATACCGCCCTGGAGAGGATTTCCGCTGCCGGTCAAGGCGTCGTTCTCTACCTGCGCCAGCGCGAGCACAGCCTCGATCTCGTAAATCAGTTGCGCACTTATGCGGTAATGCAGGAGAAAGCCGTTGGCAAGCGCGAAGCGAGCCTCGAGACCGGTTACGGCGTGGACCGCGATTACGGAGTGGGTGCGCAGATACTTCATGACCTTGGCCTCCGTCGTATACAATTACTAACGAATCATCCCCCCAAAGTCGCAGCTCTTGAAGGGTTCGCGCTTGAGGTGGTGGGCAATTTGCCTCTGGGCCAGCCCGCACATCTCAAAGATTCACCGGTCGAAGGAAAACAACCGCTGCCGGAGGATAGAGAGCAACGCGCCTGAGCGGCTTTGCCATCTGTCTTTAAAACGTGGACCGCGGGCCGGTTCGAGAATCTCTCGCTTGTTTCAACGGCCATTTTTAGTTTCGGGGATTCCCTCTCCCATTTTTTAGCTGACTATCACCCGGCGCGGCTGGTCGCGTAGGGACACGGGTTCAGAACGTGACAATAGCCAGAGGTGGCGCTTGTTATGAGTCCAGACGACAGGGATAACGGTCCAGGCAAAGATCCAGGGGAGCCAGGGAATTTTTCTGCGAGCGATACTCCTGCTTCGCCAACAGCGAGTAAGTCCGTTCGCGATGCCCTGCGATCCGAAACCGATGAACCGCTGCCGCCTCTCGCTGAAGCTATCGCTGAGCGTGACGCCAAACGCCGTCATCCGATCACACCCCAGGGCCGTCGTCGTCGCTTCCTTAACAAACGCAATCTATTGATCGCCACCATAGCCGCCGCAATTGGTATGGTGGCCCTGATTCTGCTGATCTTAATTGTCTACCGACTCGGCTATGTCGATCGCTACGTTGCCGGACAAATCAAAGACACCTTTGCGAAGTATGGAATTCGCGCGGAGATCAAAGACTTCCACGCCGGCTTTCCGCCGGAAACAGTGGAAATGTTGGGACTCGAACTCTATGACTCGCAGTCGGGAGAGAAACTCGGAAAGATTGATCGCTTGCTGGCTACGGTGCGGGTTGAAGATCTGTACGCTCTGAAGTTGAACCGGGAAATCAATCTGAAGGATCTCAAGATTGAAGGCCTCGAAGCCTGGGTAACGTTTGATCAGCAAGGCCGCTCAAATTTTCGCAATATCCACATCCCCCCGCCTGAGCCCAATAAACGAATCCTGTTTGCCTATTCCACCGCCCACGTTGAAATCAAGAATGGCGTGATCCACTATGGAGACAAGCGACACGAAATCTCCGGCGATGCTCGTAACCTAAACGCGACCATACAACCAGATGATCCAGCAGCTCCCACCGCAAGTTGGATGAATACGGTTACGCTGGCTCTTTCAAACTCAACCTTTACCTATGATGGGCGGCCGATTAACAACATCGATATCCAGGCTCGCGGACGCGTAAATCAAACACGCGCGGAGATTCAGGAGTTAATCCTGCGTTCCCCCGTTGCGGAGGCGCGGTTACAGGGAACAATGGACGACTGGCGCGCGCTTCGTTATCAGATGAACATAACGTCATCGGTTGATCTGACACAGCTTTCCGAACTGCTCCAGGCGAGCACAACTTTGCGCGGCACAGGCAATTTTGCCGGCGTAGTTTCCGGCGAAGGAGAAAAATACAAAGTCGAAGGCAGCATTAAATCCGATGCGCTGGCGGCGGATAACCTGCGACTGCAGGGCTTGAATGTTACCGGCAACGGTTCGGGCCAGGGCAATACTTACGACATCAACGGCAAAGCCGTCGCAGCCCTGTTGACCGCCGGCGACTTTAAACTCAACAACGTGCAGCTCGTTGGTGGCGTTATGGGCACCGGTTCAGATTTTCGTTGGGTAGGTGAGTTGCGCGCGGCAGCTGAGAGAAGCTACGGCACGACGATCACTGGTTTGATTCTTCAGGATGCGCGCGCGGAAATGAAAGATGGCCTCTTGACTGCGTCGTCGAGCCAGTTCAGCGCCGGAGGTTTGACTGCTTCGGGGGCGAGGGCAAATGGAATCACTGCTTCAGACCTGCGACTGCGGAGCGAGAACAACGTCACCACGGCCAGTGTTTCAAAATTCAAGGCAGGAACCATTATTGGACGCGGCGCTAAGGTCAACGGCGTGACCGGTAACAATCTCGATATTGTTAGCCGCAACGGTGTGACGAGCGTAGTTGTAAAAGATGTGCAGGTCGGCGCGACGAACGCAGCAGGCGCGGAAATCGGCAGCATTAACATTGCCGGCGTCCGGCTGTCGATTCGCGGCGGTCGCATGGAAGGCTCGACTGCCGACATCAATGCCGGCACAGTCAAGCTCGCGGACGGCCAACTCGACAATGTGAAACTTGCGAAACCCGTATTTGTTGTTGAGCCTTCGGGTCGTTATCGAGCCAGCGCAGACTTGAGCATTGGCGGCGGCGTATTGGGTCAGATGGATATGGGCCAGGCACGGGCCCAGCTGGTAGCCACGAGTAGCGAAATACAGCTAAACAATTTCACCGCGGATATATTTAATGGCCGCGCCAGCGGCAACGCCCGAATAGCGATCGTGAGGAACGGCACGTCTCACGTCGCGGCAACTTTTGATCAAGTGGATGTTGCCGGACCTTTGACTGCGCTCGCCGGCTCCGCTGTACCACTTTCGGGAAGGGCCACCGGCAAGATCGACCTGACGTTTCCGGGAACCGATTTCAAACAAGCTTCGGGGACACTCAACAGCACATTCACCGGCGAGGACGTAGCAACTGCAAATGGACGCGTTCCACTTTCAGGCGTCGTAGCTATTCGTGCTGATCGCGGGCTATTTAATATCGATCGCGTCGACCTGCAAACGACGGCCACCAAACTCAAAGCGACCGGACAGTTTTCATTCTCCGGCGATTCCAATCTCCAGGTTGATCTCAATTCATCCGACGCTGCCGAGCTGCAAACGGTTCTCATTTCCTCGGGACTGCTTCCTGAAATTGAAGAACAGATGCGCAGCTATGGAATCGATCTCGCGGGCCCGTTGGCTTTCAACGGCACGTTGAGAGGAAGACTGAGTGCGCCTGATATTGACGGAAAAATTTCTTTGGGCACGCTCCTGATTAACGGAAATGACCTCGGCTCTTTGACGGCCTCACTCATAATGACCACCGCCGAATTGCGTATTGCAGATGGACGATTGACGGAAAAAGACGGTGGCGGAATGCAGTTCACGCTTGATGCCCCGCGCACCGGCAAAGACAACATTACGTTTGAAGCGACCCTCGACCGGGTTAATGCCGGCAACTTAATTGCCGCGCTGCCGCTTAGCAAGTCAACGCGCGGCAGTCTTGCTGACACGCAGGCTGATGCTTCCGGCCAGATAAGAATTACGGGTATCCCCAACGCCATGTCGGGCAGCGCTGATTTGCGATTCGGCCCCGGCCGTCTCGGTGGAGAGCCGCTTGAGAGTCTGGTCGCTCGCGCAACCTTTGCCGGCTCGAAAGTGAATATTGAAAACGTCGATGCGCGACTAACCGCCGGTCATATTGTTGCGAGCGGGACGGTGGATACAACAAGCAAAGCATTCGACCTTCAGGGCCGGGCTGAGGGAGTGCAGCTGAGCCGGCTTTTCGCGTTGACAAACCAGCCCGGAATTTCAGCGATTTCGGGAACGGCTGACTTCAACGCGCACGTCATAGGAAACTTGTCGGAATCGGATTTCTCCGCTTACCAAATTACGTTTGACGGTCAGGGCAAAGACGTTGTTATCAATGGACGTCCTACCGGTACGCTCGCGCTGGTTGGAAGGACTGAAAACAAACAACTCAACATCACCTTGACTACCGGACTGTTTGGCCCGCCGCAGACAATCGCGGCGCAGGTCAATCTAGCCAGCGAGAAGTTGGCTGCCAACGTGGAAACCACACTCAACAATGCGGACCTTACCGCCTTATTGAAGATGATTCTGCCGCAAACGTCCGTGAAGATCTCCGGCTTGGCTACCGGCTCGCTTAAGTTGAACGGCAATCTGCTTGACGAGGATGGATATTTCTCCGCAAGCGGTTTACAGGGAACCGCAAACTTTACGAATCTCAGTTTCAGGGTTGAAGACGTTCAACTCAACGCCACTTCGCCGCTCGTGGTACGCTTCTCCCCCAACGAAATAACTTTCGATCAGACTCAGTTTACCGGGCCCGGTACGAATATTGTGCTTGGTGGCACGCTCGCTGTCGGTCCGGGAGGGCGTCAGAGCATGACTGCTGATGGTCAACTGAATCTTAGAGTTTTGAATGGACTAAGTCCCGACGCATTCTTGTCCGGCACGGCTGAAGTCGCAGTCCGGGTTACGGGAACGTATGAGCAGCCGCGCCTTAATGGCACTGCTTCAGTCGCCGCAGGTTCGATCTCTTTGCTGATTGGAAACGAGCGTTGGACTGTCGCCAACGTGAAATCGTTGGTCAGATTTACATCTAATCAGGCCCAAATCGACTCGTTAACCGGAACGATGGGCGGCGGCCATGTCTCCGTAACCGGTGGCGCACTGCTCGAGGGCTTCACGCTCTCCCGTTTCTTGTTCAACGTAAACGGCGATAATGTCACCGTTCCTTATCCCGAAAATTTCCGCACCACCGCCAACCTTGATCTTGAAATCAAAGGCACTGCGCGCGAGCAACTGATTGGTGGTCTCGTCAATGTTCGTCGCAGCGAATATACCCAGGATATCGAACTCGCGGATCTAATCAATTTCAGGGCCGGTGAATCGATCGAGGAGGGCGGTGAAATTGAATTGGCGCGCGCGGCCTTATTTAACGATTTGCGCGTTGAAGGCCGAAACGCACTGGTCGTCAGAAACAACCTTGCCGATCTGGTAGGTTCGGTTTCATTGGTGATCAATGGGCCGGTGAAGGATCCGGTGATCTCGGGACGGATTACCGCGACCAGCGGGACGCTCAACTTCCGCAACGATCGTTACGAAATAACCCGCGCCTTGATGGACCTGCCTCCGCAACGCCAGGCCGATCCGATCATAAACATTCAGGGCGAAACGCAGATTCGCGGTTACCGCGTGACCGTTGGTTTGACCGGCCCGCTTTCCCAGCCCCAGGCCGTCGTCAGTTCGGAACCGGCACTGCCGCAAGCAGATGTCGTTTCCCTGATTACCACTGGTCAACTCGCGACCGGAGATACCAGCACGTCCATACTTTCTCAATCCGGGTTGGGAACTGCGACGAGCCTTTTGACCGACGCGCTCATCAATGCACCCGCCCAACGGGCCACCAGCAAGTTATTTGGATTGAGCCGGTTCGAGATCAATCCGGTCATCGGTGGTTCGGGATCGACTCCGGCAGCGCGTTTGACAGTCGGGAAGAGAATTAATAAGGACCTGTCGGTTACTTACTCAACCAACGTTGCGTCTGACCCCAATCAAATCCTGGCCATCGAGTATCGCGTTTCCGATCGGCTGTTTTTCATCGCGCAGTATGAACAGGCATCGACACGGCGGTTAACTGCGCGCAACAACAATTTCAGTTTTGAGATCAGATTCAGAAGACGGTTTTGAGGGATGGGAATTCTACGCGCTTTGGCGACGATCTTTGCGTTCTTTGCGGTTTGCGTTGCGTGCGTGACCGGCCATCTCGATTTCACAAAGAACTCGCGGCATGCCGCAAAGATTATTTTGCGCCGGCTGCTTTCTGCAGGGTTTCTCTCGGCAACGCTGTTTTCCGCTATGTTGACCGTGCAGGCGGGTTCGACCTTTGCCGAATATGAAGGCCGGCTAATCACATCGGTTGAAATTACTTTTGAGGGTTCACCTGCCGATCCCGCCGCCGAGGCCGAGTTCTTATCGATTGTTAGAGTCCTGCCTAATACTCAATTCTCAGCCGTAGCGGTACGTGATTCGCTGCAGGCCTTATTCGATTCCGAAAGAGTCGCCAATGCGCGCGTGGAGGTGTTTGAGGTTGGCTCGAGTCCGACGGGTTCAGCGCGTGGACCGCTTCGGCTGCGCTTTGTGATTCAACGCCAGGTGCAGATCGGCGATGTCATGTTTCAACTAACTCCGGCTACCGGCACACCGATTTCTGAAGATGAGTTGCGCGCCCGAGTAAACCTGAGCCAGCCCGGCACGCGTCTGTCGAGGCAGACCGTACTGCGCAACGCCGACGAGCTTCAGGTCTATTTGCGCGATCGTGGTTATTTCAATGCTGTAGTTGATCCAGTTGAGCAACTGGATCCTACTGGAACGCGAGCAACCGTCACTTACCGCATCGTACCCGGCGAGCAGGCGCGGATTGAATCGTTCAATATCGATATCACTGGCTTTGACTCAGCAGCCGTCAGGCCCTCCCTTTCCCTTCAGCCGGGCGCGCCCTTCACGCGAGAGGCCCTGGGATCGGATACGAAGAAGATCCGGCAAGCAATAATCGATTTGGGATACCTGTCGCCCGTGCTTGAGGAGCCAAGGGTTGAACGCGATGCTGAACATAATCTGATAACAATTAAGCTGACGGGCGCCATCGGACCAAAGGTTAGCGTTGTCGTTCCGGATTATCCGATGAACGAAAAAACGGCCCGCGACCTTTTGCCGGTGAAGCGCGAAGGCAACATCGATCAATCGGCAATCATCGAGGGCGCGCGGCGTTTGCGTAATAAGTTGCAGGAGCAGGGCTATTTTTTTACGGAAGTTACGCCGGTATGTACGGTGACGCCACCAACACCGCAGGCAGGCGAAAACGGGACTGCCGCAACTTGTGAAACCTTAAATCCTGAGAGCCTGAGCGGTCACGCGGTTGAAATACGGTACGACATCGAGCGTGGACGCCGTTTCAAGCTCACCGATATTCGCATCACCGGCACGAATAAACTTACGTACGATGACGTTGCTGGCGATCTGAAAACTCAGAAGGCGAGTGCCCTGGGTTTGATCCCGTTTTTCGGGTATGGCCGTGGCTATACCAGCCTCACATTGCTCGAACAGGACCGGCGCACAATAAGAAACTACATGCGCGATCTTGGTTATCGTCGCGCGGACGTCGACGTGCTTCAGGGTGTATCGATCAACGGCCAGAGTCTGATTATAACGTTCCAGGTTCGTGAAGGACCGCTGACGCGGATCGCCGGAGTGGAAGTACGGGGCAACAAGATTTACACGGACCAACGACTGCGAGACGAGTTGAAAACCGTGATTGGCGCTCCTTACTCGCGTTCGCAGGCCCGGGCTGATGGCGAGCGCATGCTCGCACTTTACGCGCGCGAAGGTTATGTAAGCGCGCAGATGGAATTTTCGCTTGTAGAGTTGCCAAAGAAGGACGAAGAGGAGCAGGTCAGACTCATCTATTCGATCACCAATGAAGGCGACAAAGTTTACATCAACCGGATCATTGTTAATGGCGTAACCGGAAGCGCTAAAACGCAGCGCACCAAGCGCGACGCAATCCTGCGTGTAATTCCAATTGCCGAGGGCGACGTGCTGCGTTCGGATCGAATCGCCGACAGCGAGCGAGAACTCTACCTGACCGATGCTTACCGGCAGGTGATCATTCGCACGGAAGCTGCCGGAGAAACGGCCTCGGGCTTCAAACGTCGCGATGTTTTGATCGACGTCGAAGAAAAGAAGCCGCGTGTGATGGACTACGGGGGCGGGGCTTCAACTGACACCGGTCCGTTGGGATTGTTTGAACTCAGCAACGTTAACTTGATGAATAAGTTGCGGCAGGGGGCGATGCGTCTCAGAGTCAGCCGACAGCAACAGCTGCTGAGATTTGAATATCTTGATCCGCGTTTCAAACGCTATGGCAAAACACAATTTGCGCCACTGGCGTTGTCCGTTCAGTACCAGCGAGATTCGACAGTAACGCGGTTCTTCCGTTCGGCGATTGACCGCGGCACAATGGGCATTGTCCAGCGACTCGACAACAAGGGCAATCCGCTCGATGAATTTGGCCGGAAAGTAAAGGAACCTACAATCAATCGCTTTACGGCCGCGGTTGAAACGCAAAAGGTCCTTAGTCAGAAAACTCATTCGATAATCTTCGCGCGATATAGTTATGAAGATGTGCGGCTCTTCAATCTGCAGAGCTTGCTCATCAAGCCGGTGTTACAACCTGATCGCGCGGTTCGCCTTTCCCGGTTCGGCGCCTCCTACGTCCGTGATACCCGCGAAAGATGCGAGCGTGGTCTCTTGGGCACAGTTCGCGATCCGGATGAAGAGACTGGGGCGCCCGGCGAAATCTGCCGTTACAACCAGCTGGACGCTACTCGTGGCGACTTTTTAAATATTGATTATGCGGTTGCCTTGCGCCAACTGGGTGGTAATCTTTCCTTCAACCGCCTGCAGGCCTCTTATCGTCGCTACTACAAAATGAATGCGCTGCGCGGCACCGTGCTTGCCGGAAACGCTACACTGGGCCTGGCAAATCTTTTCAATCCTCGCGATCGCGACGGCAATGGCAAGATAGATGAAATTGATCTTACGCTACCCATTAGCGAGCGGTTTTTTGCCGGCGGTTCGACTACCCTGCGTGGTTTCAATTTTGAGGAAGCCGGACCGCGACAGGTAATTATCCCCCAGGGAATATTCATAGATCAGAATAAGAAGCCGGTGGTTTTGAATCCGTTTACGGTTCCGGTTGGCGGCAACGCGCTAGCGATCGTCAATCTCGAGGCGCGTATTCCGCTGACCAAGACTCTGCAGGCTGTTCCTTTTTATGATGGCGGCAACGTGTTTCGGCGCATCGGCGATTTGTTTGGTAAACACGACACCACGCCGGTGCCGGCGGGCGACGTTGTGGCGGCAATAAATGCAGCCAACCTGCGTGCGCATTGGGCCAACACGGTAGGCCTGGGCTTCAGAATTCAAACGCCATTCGGCGGCGCACTGGCAATCGATTACGGCTTCCTGCTCAACCCACCGGAGTTTTTGATTCCCCAGCGTGGTCCAAGTGGCAACCCGGACGACTTCACAGGCACTCCGGCAATCTATCGTCTGAAGCGCACGCAGATTCATTTCAGATTTACGCAAACGTTCTAAGAAAGAAGAGGGGAAGAGGGGAAAAGGGTAAAGGGGAAAGGGTAAGAAAAGTGGAAATCGAGGAACAGCGAAGAAAGGTTAGGGAGACGGAACCAATGAAAGCTGCACCAAAGACTACTGGGGAGTTTTTGCGAGTGACGAGGTTGTTTGTCCCGGCGATGATACTGATCTCCATTTTCCTTTCCCCTTTCCCCTTTTCCCCTGTTACCCCGTGCTTTGCGCAGCAGGTCGTCGACAAAATGGTAGCAACTGTAAATGCCGACGTCCTGCCGGAGTGCCGCCAGATTTGCCTGATAACTTATTCAGATCTCCTCTGGCAGTTGGCGCTCCAACCGAATACTCCGCTTGACAATCCTTCTTCAGCCGACCTCAATCGGGCTTTGCACCTGCTTATTGATCAGAGACTGATCCTTCAGGAGGCCGAGAAGCTGCCCTCCATCGCACCAACCTTGGAAGAGGTAAAAACCGCTCGCGATGAGTTGGTAAAGGCCTTTCCTTCGCCGACAGAATTTCAACAACGACTGCAGCAAGTAGGATTAACTGCCGAGAAACTGGATGAGATTCTGGACCAGCGACTGCGGATTGAAAAGTATCTTGATTTCCGTTTTCGAAACTTTGTCGTGATCACCCAAAAAGAGATCGCTGACTACTACAAAGACACTTATGTCCCCCGTCTCAGAGCGCGCACGCCCGGTCGAATCGTGCCCACCCTCGATGAAGCTCGCGCCGAAATAGAGAAGACACTCACCGAAGCCAAAATCGAGTCAGACACGGATGCCTTTCTCGACAATGCCCGCGAGCGCGCCGAGATTGTTACGCTAAACCCAGTCTGAGCGTCGCAGTTGGAAGCTTAGGAACGAAAGTCTTTTCGCGCAATTCGTACCGGTTGCATATGGCTCTCACCTGCGAGGTCCTCTGTGCACCGTACATGGGTTTACGTGCATCTTAGAAGCAGAGGATTTTAGACTGAAAGTTTTAACCGGAAGTAGCCCGTAAGTTATGCTAAGAAAATCAACGGCCGCGGAGAGGAAATTCAAATTGAGGCCTTTCTTCGCGTTGTTCACAGCCCTGATAAGTCTGGTGGTGCTAAGTGCTGAAAACAGGTCCACGTTTGCGGCGCAGCGGCAAAGAACTACAGCAGCTGCAGCAAAAACGAAAGTGGTTTC
>WNGJ01006053.1_pt1 | contig 12764 bp, 9 predicted proteins | sample 5400611 | NCBI WGS metagenome assembly WNGJ01 (sample SAMN13153375, study PRJNA577476) | soil metagenome | isolation source: 40 cm soil or saprolite under Garry oak tree replicate 1 | place: USA:California | collected 2016-06-15
CTGGCGTGATCGGGAACCGGATGCTGGGCGCCTACGTGGTCGCGGCGCTGACCCACATGCTGCGCCAGGCCGAGCCCGCCGCGCCGTGGGATCACGTGATCTGCCTGGCCGGCGCCGACCGGCTCGGCGGCGACGTGCTTGACCGGCTCACCGACGCCTGCGAGATCTCCAGGACGGGCCTGGTCCTGGCGTTCCGGTCGGTCCCCGGGAGCGTGCGCGAGCGGCTGGGCAGGGGCAACGCCGCGGTGGCGTTCATGCGCCTCGGCAACGGGGACGACGCGCGGGCGGCCAGCGAGCTGATCGGAACCGAGCACCGGTTCGTCGTCGGCCAGCTCACCGACACCGCCGGGACCTCGGTCACGGACACATGGGGCGCGTCCTACACGAGCACGGCAGGAACGTCCGACTCGGTCGCCGGCTCCTTCTCGGCCAGCACCAGCCGCGGCGCCAGCAGGGGACGAGGGCGCGGGAGGCACGGGTTCGGGCCGTTCGGCGACTTCAATTCCTCGTCGAGCCGGGACACGAACTACTCGGTCAGCGAGTCGGGGTCGGTGTCGCTGACCGAGGGGATCAACGAAGGCAGCTCGTGGGGCCTCAGCCTGTCCAGGGCGCTCGGCTCGAACGCCTCGCTCGCCAGGACGCTGCAGCGCTCGAGGGAGCTCCTGGTCGAGGCCGGCGAGCTGCAGCGGCTGCCGCCGACCGCCATGATCGTCAGCTACCCGTCCGCGGCAGGCCACGCCGTGCTGCTCGCGGACGTCAACCCGGCCCTGATCGCGCTGGGCGGCCTCGGCGCGGAACCCTGACGGAGGGCTGCGAGCCCGCCAGCCGCAGCGGCCGTCTGCCGTGGCAAACTCGGGCGAATGCAGCGGCCCTTCAGCCAGGTCGACGTGTTCAGCCCCGAGCCTTTCCTTGGCAACCCGGTCGCCGTCGTGCTCGACGGCTCTCGCCTGTCCACCGAGCAGATGCAGCTGGCGGCGAACTGGACCAACCTGTCGGAGACCACGTTCGTGCTCCCAGCCGACGATCCTGGCGCCGACTACAAGGTCAGGATCTTCACGCCGTCGACGGAACTGCCGTTCGCCGGCCACCCGACGCTCGGCACCTGTCACGCCTGGCTCGAATCGGGCCACGAGCCTCGGGTGCCCGATCTGATCGTGCAGCAGTGCGGCGCTGGGCTGGTGCCGATCCGGCGCAGCGGCGGCCTGCTCGGGTTCGCCGCGCCGCCGCTGCGGCGCTCGGGTCCCGTCGACGGGCCGACACTCGAGCAGGCCGCCGCCCAGCTCAAGATCTCCGCGGCCGACATCGTGGCCGCGCAGTGGGCCGACAACGGGCCAGGCTGGATCGCGATCCTGATGGCCAGCGCCCAGGCGGTGCTCGACGTCAGGCCCGGCGACGGCGATCTCGACGTCGGCCTGGCCGGGCCGTACCCGCCAGGCTCGGAGTGCGCGTTCGAGGTGCGCGCGTTCTTTCCGGCCGGGGGCCGTTCGGTCGAGGACCCGGTGACCGGCAGTTTCAACGCGTCGCTGGCCCAGTGGCTGCTGGCCTCTGACCTGGCGACCGCGCCGTACGTCGTCAGTCAGGGAACGGTGATGGGCAGGCGCGGCCGGGTGAACATCGACGTCGGCGCCGACGGCACGATCTGGGTCTCCGGTGCCACCGCGACCAAGGTCAGCGGCGCGATGGAGCTCTAGGGATCCGCCGCCGATCTGCCGTATCTGGTGGCACGGCCCGTGCCGGGCTGATATGTACGCGTTATGACCAGCGACCAGGGCATCGGAGCGGGAACCAGCACGCCCTGGTACCGCGTCGTTGCGATACCGGACGTCAGCTACGGCGGCAGCCCCGAGCGGGACTACGCCTCGATGCTGCCCGCCGTGCTCGACGCGGCGCAGAATCGCAGGACCTTCGTCACCGGCTGGCTGTCCCGCGGAGGCGGCGCGCCGCTTGAGTTCGTCACCAACGCCGGGCCGCTGCCGTCGACCTCCGCCCAGTCGCGCCCCTCGCCCGTGCACCAGGCCGGGCGGCCTGCCGGGCTCCGGCGGCCTGCCGGGCTCGGGCTTGAGCGGCCTGCGGGGCTTGAGCGGCCGGCTGGCCGCCAGAAGGATGACGAGCATCCGTACGGCCCGCCCGGAGAGTTCCTGACCACGCTGTCGAACAGGCTTGGCCGGCCGGAGCGCAGCGAGCTGCTGTTCCCGTGGGGGGCCCGCGGCCTGCCGTGCGCGGACAGCCTGATGGCCGACTTCGGCGCGCTGGTGTGGGCACCGTGCCCCGGACGGCAGGCGCCGCCGGCCGCAGACGCCGGGGGGCACGGCCGGGCGTCGTGGCAGGCCGGCGGGCCAGGGCAGGCCGGCGGCGTCGCCCGTGGCGCCGCGTGGCTCGGTGGCGGCAGCCCCCTCGCCGCGCCCACGCTGTTCGAGACCGCGCTGACGACGCTGATGGCCAGGCCCTTCGGCTGGCTGGTCGTCGCCGAGCCGACCGACCTCATCGACGCCGAGATCGCCGAGCTGCGCACTCAGCTGACCGTGCTGCGCCGGTTCGACGAGGAGCAGTCCAGGTTCGAGGCCGACCGTGCCGCGAGCCGGCTCGCGGAGCTCGACGCCTTCCACGAGGCCGGCCTCTGGCAGGTGCGGGTCCTGGTCGGAGCCGCCGACGCTGACCAGCTGAGCGCCATCGCGCCGATGCTGGTGGGGTCCGTCGACCTCAGCGCGCATCCGTACCGGCTCCGCGGTCCAGAGCGCGCGCGGGACCTCGCGGACGCCCTCTCGGCGACGAGCGTGCCAGCGGAGGACGGCTCGGGGATCCCGTTCGCCGCCACGGCGGGCGTCCTGGCCGCGCTGGCCGGGCTGCCCAGGCGCGAGGTTCCCGGCGTCCGGCTGCTCGACGTCGGTTACTTCGACGTCACCGCCGAGCCGTCCGGCGAGGCCGAGGTGAGCGTCGGCACGATCCTGGACGGCCAGGACCGGCCGGTCGGCGAGCTCGGCGTGCCGCTCGCCACGCTGAACAGGCACGCGCTCGTCACCGGCGCGACCGGCTCCGGCAAGTCCCAGACGGTCAGGCACCTGCTCGAGCAGCTCACCCGCTCGGGCATCCCGTGGCTCGTTGTTGAGCCCGTCAAGTCGGAGTACGCGGCGATGGCGGGCAGGATCGCCGCGGCTGGAGCTGACCTGACGCTGATCAGCCCAGCGGATCCGGACGCGGTTCCGCTCGCCGTCAACCCGCTCGCGCCTGAACCCGGCTATCCGGTGCAGGCGCACATTGACATGGTGCGGGCGCTGTTCCTGGCGGCATTCGACGCGCACGAGCCGTTCCCGCAGATCATGTCGCAGGCGCTCCAGCGGGTCTACGAGTACTGCGGCTGGGACCCGGTGTCCGGCGCCGGCAGGCCGGGCGCCGTGGTGCCGCCGGCGGTTCCCACGCTCGCCCAGCTCCAGGCCGCGGCGATCGACGTGATCACCGATGTCGGCTACGGACCAGAGCTCCAGGCCGACGTCAGGGGGTTCGTGGACGTCAGGCTCAGGTCGCTGCGGACCGGGTCGGCCGGCCGGTTCTTCGAGGGCGGCCACCCCGTCGACATCGCGGAGCTGCTCAGGCGCAACACGGTGCTCGCGATCGAGGACGTAGCGAACGACGAGGACAAAGCGTTCCTGATCGGCACCCTGATCATCAGGATCACCGAGCACCTGCGGCTCAGGCAGCGTGCAGGCGGCACGCGGGCAGGCGGCGGCACACCGGCCGGCGATGCCCTGCGGCACGTCATCGTGATCGAGGAGGCGCACCGGCTGCTCCGCGCTGGCCGCGAAGGCGCGAGCGCGCACGCGGTCGAGCTCTTCGCGAGCCTGCTCGCGGAGATCCGCGCCTACGGCGAGGGCCTGGTGATCGCCGAGCAGATCCCGGCTAAGCTCGTGCCCGATGTGGTGAAGAACACCGCCCTGAAGATCGTGCACCGGCTGCCCGCCAGCGACGACCGGGAGCTGGTCGGCGCGACCATGAACCTGGACGCCGAGCAGTCGCGGCAGGTGGTTTCGTTCCCGCCCGGCGTGGCCGCGGTGTTCGCCGACGGGATGGACCGGCCGCTGCGCGTGAAGGTGCCCTTCGGCGGTTACGCCGAGCGGCCGCCAGACCCTGAGCAGCTCGCCGCCCCGCCGATGGCGGCCCGCAGGTCAGCCGCGTGCGGCCCGGAATGCGCCGGCGGCCGTGCCTGCTCGCTGCTCGAACTGCGCTCGGCCGACCTGCTCGCCGCGTCCGGCGAGTTCGCCTGGCTGCGAGTCTGGACCGAGGCGATGGTGCTCGCGTTCCTGACCAACTCGCCGCTGCCTGTCGTGCCAGCGGCGCTGCGGTCGCGCTGGTCCAGCCTGGCTGCGCGGCTCCGCGAGTGCGTCCTGGCCACCGTCGTCGAGCGGGCAGTGGCTGGCCGGTCTCGCGCCATCCGGGATCATTTCCCGCCGGAGAAACTGACCGCGGCGGTCAGTGCCGTCGCCCTGCGGATCCTGAGCGGCGGCAAGGGAGCAGGAACCCAGGTCGGCCGCGAGTGGGTGATACCCCAGCTGCAGTGGCTGCACGAGATCGAGCGAGCGCTCCCGCTGACCGGCCCGACCACGGACCCGTTCGAGCTCGCGCTGCCGCTGGAGTTCGAGCTGCCCGGCCTGGTCGACCGGCCGGACATCAAGATCGGCCAGCGGGTGAGCGCGCTGCGCAGGCACCCGCTGTCGATGGAGCTCGACGCCAACCGGCTGCCAGCCTGGACCGCGCTGCTCGGTGCGGACGATCAGCGCGGCTTCGCCGCCGACCTGGCCATGCTGGCGGTCGGCGCCAGCCACCGCGGCCAGTTGCTGCAGGCGGCCGGCGAGATGGGCGTGGTCGGCTGGCTGGAGCCCGTGCTGTCCTGGCCGCGCCGGTTCATTGTCGGCCCTTATGAAATTGATACAGATCATACTGGGCCAAACTAGGGCCGAGCTGAAATGGCTGCCGAATTTGCATGTCCGGCGGCGCGACAGATCGCGAGCGCATAGCTTTTCAGCCCAAGAGCCGAAGTGGCTCACCTAAGGAGGACACGCACATGGTCTTGCCCCCGGTCAAGATGTTCGACGCCAGCACGCCGCCGGCGTCGGCACCGCACGGCTACCGGGCCGTGGCCGGTTACATCGGCGGCGACACTCCGCACGTGTGGACCGACGCGGAATGGCGGCGCTTCGGCCGTCTGCGCAAGCTTCCGATCTGGGTGCGGTCGAACCCCACGCAGGTGGTCGCTGAGTCCGATTCCTTCGGGGCCCTGGAACGGCTCTTCGAGCTGCGCATCCCCCGCGGCACCACCGTCGCGCTCGACCTGGAGACCGCAGTTGACGCGAGCTACGTGCGCACTTTCCACCGGGTGATGCGCTGGGCCGGGTTCTTCGTCTGGGTGTACGGATCGGCCTCGACGGTCTTCAAGAATCCAGAGGCTGACGGCTACTGGGTGGCTGACTACGCAGGCAAGGGGCCATTCATGTACGCGCACAAGATGGTCAAGGCCACGCAGTACGACAACGGGCCAAACTATGACTCGTCCCTGGTGAAATACTGGCAGTACTACTGGCGGCTCTGGAAGTAGCCAGGGCCCGGGCAAGGTTGCGCGTGGGGCAGGGTTGGAACAGGCACGTACGGGCACCACGTCCGGTCGAGGGTGCCCGGCAGTGCGTTCCGGCCCTCGGGCGGCGGCTCGCCTGGGCTGGCGGGCCGGCGGCGCCGGCACCCTGGCGTCGCGGCGGGAGGGCGGGACGCTTGCCCCGATAAGGCAACGTGCCGGAAATTACATGATGCTGCATCCGTTTAGGGGCTAGTTTGTTCTTTATCCGAAGTGACAGACCCTTGACCCAGACTGCCGCGGCGCTCGCCGCACCGGCGGCCGGATAGCATCTGCGCAAATGAGCAAGCTCCCGATCAGGGCTCGCGTCGCGACGACGCTCGGTGAGGCCGCAGGCAGGGTGTCGCGGCTGACTGGGCGCGGCGACGGCTCGGTCATCGGCGGGGTCGTCGGCCTGCGGGTCGCCCCCGATCTGCTCAGGCAACTGGCCTCGGGACGCCAGATCGTCCTGGTGACAGGCACGAACGGCAAGACCACGACGACCCGGCTGGTGACGGCGGCGATCGGGTCGCTCGGCCAGGAGGTCGCCTCCAACGCGTTCGGCGCCAACATGGAGAGCGGGCTGGTGTCCGCCCTGAGCGGCGCGCCTGACGCACCGTACGCCGTGCTGGAGGTCGATGAGCGGTACCTGCCGGCGATGATGAAGGCGACCAACCCGAGGGTCGTCGTCCTGCTGAACCTGAGCCGCGATCAGATGGACAGGGCCGCGGAGATCTGGCTGGTCGCCAGGCGCTGGCGGGAGACGTTCGCGGCCATGCCTGACTGTCGCGTCGTGGCGAACGCCGACGACCCGCTTGTCGCGTGGGCGGCAGGGTCGGCCAGGCAGGTGGTCTGGGTGGCGGCCGGCCAGCGCTGGCACGAAGACTCCTGGTGCTGCCCGCAGTGCGGCTCGCACCTGCGCAGGGACGAGCTCGGCTGGCGCTGCGGCGAGTGCGGCCTGTCCAGGCCGTCGGCCCGCTGGGTGCTGGAGGGCGACGCCGTCATCGACTCGATGGGCGTCGTCCGCGAACTGGACCTGTCCCTGCCGGGCCGGGCTAACAAATCCAACGCCGTGATGGCCCTGGCTGTGGCCGGCCTGTTCGGCGCCGACGTCGACCAGGCCCTGCCAGGCCTGCGCTCCGTGGTGTCGGTCGCCGGCCGGTACACGACCGTCCAGCGCCGCGGGCGGATGCTGCACCTGCTTCTCGCCAAGAACCCGGCGGGCTGGCTGGAAGCGTTCGACGTGCTCGATACCGACCACCGGCCGGTGCTGCTCGCCGTCAACGCCCAGGTGCCCGACGGCAAGGACACCTCCTGGCTGTGGGACGTCGACTACCGGGTGCTCCGCGGCCGGCCGGTGCTGGTGGCTGGCGAGCGCAGGATCGACCTGGCGGTGAGGCTCGAGGCCGACGAGATCCCGTTCGAGCTAGTCGACGGCATCGAGGCGGCCGTGGACAACGTGCCGCCAGGCGGCCTCGACGTGATCGCCAATTACACCGCCTTCCAGCAGATCAGGGCGACGCTGGGAAGGACCGCGTGACCCGCCGCGGTGGCGGCGGTCCCGGGAAGGATCTGGGTCGATGACAGCGCCGAACTCCGGCCGTTCGCCGCAGCGGGCCAACGGCTCGGGCGACCCGTCCAGCGACCTGCTGTGGACGGCACGCCAGCCAGGCCTGAACGGAGCGCGTCACCATGCCGAGCACCGGCAGGGTCGCCGCGGCGGCGGTCCGAGCACCCTGCGGCTGGTGTGGATCTACCCTGACCTGCTCAGCACGTACGGCGACCGAGGCAATCTGATCATGCTCGCGCGCCGCGCCATGCTGCGCGGCCTGAGGGTCGAGCCGGTCGAGGTCAACTCTGACCAGCCGGTGCCCACCCAGGGCGACATCTATCTGCTCGGCGGTGGCGAGGACCTGCCGCAGGTGCTGGCGGCGCAGCGGCTGCGGGCCGGCGGCGGGCTGAACGCGGCCGCGGCGAACGGCGTGGTGATCTTCGCGGTGTGCGCGGGCTACCAGCTCATCGGCAACGTCTTCGGCGGCGCCCAGGGCGAACCGGTCGACGGTCTCGGCATCCTGGACATCAGCAGCGGCCGCGGCGAGAAGCGCGGCGTCGGCGAGATCCTGGCCGACGTCGACCCGACGCTCGGGGTCGAACAGCTCACGGGCTTCGAGAACCACCAGGGCGTCACCAGGCTCGGGCCAGGAACCCGCCCGCTGGCGCGGCTGATCATCGGGGTCGGCAACGGCGACGGCACGGAAGGTGCCCACGCGGGCCGGGTGCTCGGAACCTACCTGCACGGGCCCGCGCTCGTCCGCAACCCGGGGCTGGCCGACCTGCTGCTCAGCTGGGCGGCAGGCCCGCTGCCGCCGCTCCCCGAAGCGGACGAGACCTGGACCCGCCGGCTGCGCGCCGAACGCCTCGCCGCCGTCGCCACCTGACCTGCCGGCGGCGCGGACACGACAACAGCGATGCGCCCCCGATGTCGCTCTGACAACAGCGTGGCGCCCCCGCTGTCGCGCGCCTCGCTCAGTAGACCAGGGCTTTGGCGCCGTCCGCCATGACCTCGGCCACGAAGGTGGGGGCTCCGGCGATCCGCACGCCGTCGATCAGGTCCTCCTCGGTGATCTCGCGGCGGGCCGCGCACTGCGTGCAGACCGTCACAGAGCCGCCCTTCAGGATCGTCTGCAGCAGGTCAGCCAGCGGCGTGGCGTAGGCCAGCCTGAAGCCCTCCGCCTGGCCGGGCAGCGCGAGCAGGGTCGCCTCGCCGGTCAGCCACAGCGAGACCGGAACGCCGCTGGCCACCGCCGTCGCGGCCACGGTGAACGCCTGGTTGCACCGTTCCGGATCGTTCTCGCCCGCTGTGGCCTTGACCACCAGTGCGCCTGAAGTCATGCGACAACCCTAATTCCCGCAGCTCCCGCAGCGCCCGCACACCCGCTCGCCGACGGCTATCGCTGCTCAGCCGGGTGTGCGCTTACCCGACCGATGAGCCTGTTGGTCGGGCCATAGCACCGCCAACGGGCTCATCGGGTCCATTGATCGGGAGTGGCGACGCACGGCGGGCAGGCGCGTGCGGGCGGCGTGGTTCACGGGAGCGGCCAGGGCCGCGGTTTAGAGTGGCGGGCGTGGCAGCTGACGTGACGGCGATCGTCCTGACCGTGGCGTGTGCGGCGGTCGCCGCGTGCTGCGCCTTGCTGGTGCTGCTCCTCTGGCGCGCGGGCCGAAACCTGGCAAAACGCCCTTAGCGGCTCGCCCCCGGTCGCGCCCGCGGGCCGGCCGACGTGTGTCGATGGTCCATCCATCACCGGATCTCGCAATGGATGGACCATCGATACACGGCCACGATGCCTCGGAGGGCAGCAGCTGGCCCGATGAAAGCGGGTACGGCGGACATAGCGGGCACGATACGCGGAGCTTCGGCCCGACCCGGCCGACGGCCAGCGTCGGCCGGCGGCGCACAGCCGCGCCAGGTTGGCCCAGGCCAAGTGGGTCCGGGCTACTGCCCGCCGAATTCGGCGGTTGCGACCGCTGCCCTGCCGCGAGCGCTGCCAGCGCGTACCGGACCTGGCGCATTCCGACAGCCGTAGGCTGTCGGAATGGACTCCGCGCAGACCAGCCCGTTTCCGACGGCGCCAGAACCGGACCTGGCCATCGCCCCGCTGAGCTTCCTGCTCGGCCGCTGGGAGGGCGCGGGCGTCGTGGGCTATCCCACGATCGAGAGCCGCAATTACGGCGAGGAGATCACCTTCAGCCACAACGGCAAGCCATTCCTGATCTACGAGAGCCGCACGTGGCTGCTCGAACCGGATGGCTCCATCGGCCGCCTGTCGCACATGGAGCTCGGCTTCTGGCGCCCGCAGCCCGGCAACGGCCTCGAGGCGCTGATCGTGCATCCGACGGGGATCAGCGAGGTCTACATCGGCACCATCAGCGGGACGAAGATCGAGATGGCGACCGACGCCGTGGTCAGGACCGCGACCGCCAGGGACGTCACGGCAGGCAAGCGGCTGTACGGGATGGTCGGCCAGGACCTGGCCTACGCCTACGACATGGCGGCCGTCGGCCAGCCGCTCCAGCCGCACCTGGCGGCGCAGCTCAAGCGCGTGGCGTAGCCGCCAGCCAAACAAGGGCAGCGAGACCCTGGGCGGCGAAACCAGGGGCAAAGAGAAAGCCCCCGGGCTGCTCCCGCATCGGCCTGCACTCGGGCAGGTCATCGCGGGGACCGACTGGACAGGGCCGATCACCCGGGGGTCCGGTGTCTGCCGTGTATTCGCCGACCGCCGCCTGGGCGGCACGCGGCTCAGCCTAGGAAAGGACTGGGTCGCAGGCCGGTGACGCGCGCATCCGGCTCCCGCCGGTTGCGCTCCACGGGACGGCGGCTAGCGGACAGCCACCTCGCGAGTCCGACATCTATGCATACTGTTGGACCACCTCCTTTCCCGCGTTAGCCAGAACGCTACGACACGGCCACGTTCGCGGGCAAGTGGGTTATCGCGCCGTCACTAGACTCAGGGCATGTCGCAGACGTGGGATGACACGCTGCGGGCCAGCGGGTACCGGGTGACACCGCAGCGCCAGCTCATCCTCGAGGCAGTCACGAGGCTCGAGCACGCCACCCCGGAGGAGATATACGCCCAGGTCAAGCAGACGGCTGTCGGACTCAACCTTTCCACCGTTTACCGGACCCTGGAGCTGCTCGAGCAGATCGGGCTGGTCACCCACACCCATCTCGGGCACGGCGCGCATCGCTATCATCTGGCCGCCGACGCTCAGCACGTGCACCTGGTCTGCCGCGCCTGCGGCACGATCATCCAGCTGGACCCCGCGGCGGTCGGCTCGCTGGTGCGCGCCCTGGATGCCGATTACGGCTTCGAGACAGACGTCGGCCACCTGACGGTGTTCGGGACGTGCGCCGGCTGCCGCGCCGCGGCGGCGGCGCCCGGCGCAGGGTAGCGGCCCCGCATCATCGAGCCCCGCATCATCGAGCCCCGCATCATTGCGCAGGGCGTAATTGAGAGGCACAGCGCGGAACGACCCGCCTAAGGTGGCGGGATGTCCCTGCTCACCGCGCGCGGCGTCAGCGTCTCGTACGGGGCCCTGGCCGTGCTGCGCGAGGCGAGCCTCGCGGTCGCGGCCGGGGACCGGATCGCGGTGGTCGGGCCGAACGGCGTCGGCAAGACGACCCTGCTCAAGGTGCTGGCCGGGCTTGCCGAACCGGACGCGGGGACGGTCAGTGCCGCGGGAACGGTTGGCTACCTCCCGCAAGAACGCGACCGGCGCGACGGCGAATCGGCGCTGGACTACCTCGCGCGGCGCACCGGGGTCGCGGCCGCCGAGGCTGACATGCTCGCCGCCTCGCAGCGGCTGGCAACGGCCGGCGAGGGCGCGGCAGGCGCGCAGCGCGAAGCGCCGGCCGGACGGGACTACGCGGCGGCGCTCGACGCCTACCTGGCCCTGGGCGGTCCCGACCTTGAGGTCCGCGCCACCGAGCTGGCGGCGGAGGTCGGCCTGCCCGCTGACCTGGACCGGCCGGCCGGCGGGTACTCGGGCGGCCAGGCGGCGCGGCTGGCGCTGGCGGCCGTGCTGCTGGCGCGGTTCGACGTTCTGCTGCTCGACGAGCCGACCAACGACCTGGACCTGACCGGGCTCGAGCTGCTGGAAACCTACCTCGACGGGTTCCGCGGCGGGCTCGTGGTGGTCTCGCACGACCGGGCGTTCCTGGAGCGGACCGCGCTCAGCGTGCTGCAGATCGACCCGCACAGCCGCGAGGTCACGCTGTACGGCGGCGGCTACCGGGCCTACCGCGAGGAGCTCGAGCGGGACAAGGCCAGGGCGGCCGAGGCCTACGAGACCTACGCGGCGGCCAGGGACGAGCTGGCCGAGCGGGCCAGGCGGCAGCGGGAGTGGGCCAGGTCGGGCGAGCGCGCCGCGAAGAGCGCCGCGACACGGCGCAAGGAGCCCGACAAGAACATCAGGCACGGCATGGCCGAGGGAGCGCAGCGCCAGGCCGCCAGGAGCGCCGCGACGCTGCGGGCGATCGACCGGCTCGAGCCCGTCGCCGAGCCGCGCAAGGAGTGGGAGCTGCGGCTGCGGTTCGGCGCCGCGACGCGCAGCGGCGAGATCGTGGCTGTGCTGTCTGACGCCGTGGTCAGACGCGGGACATTCCAGCTCGGACCGGTCAGCCTGCAGCTGAACTGGGGCGACCGGATGCTCGTGCGGGGCGACAACGGGTCCGGCAAGACGACGCTGCTGCAGGCGCTGCTCGGGCGGCTGCCGCTGACCCGGGGACGGCAGTCGCTCGGCGCGTCGGTCAAGATCGGGGAGATCGACCAGCGCCGGCTGACGTTCCGGCCGCGGGACAGGCTGCTCGATGCCTTCCGCGTCGAATCCGCGCTGGCGGAGGCCGACGCGCGGACGCTGCTGGCGAAGTTCGGGCTCGGCGCCGACGACATCGGGAGGCCGGTCGCCATGCTTTCACCGGGCGAACGAACCCGCGCGGACCTCGCGCTGCTCATGCACGCGGGGGCCAACCTGCTGGTGCTGGACGAGCCGACCAATCATCTGGACCTCCCGGCTATCGAGCAGCTCGAGCAGGCCCTTGATCGCTACGACGGAACGCTGCTCGTCGTCACGCACGACAGGGCGCTGGCCGAGCGCCTGCGCGTGACGCGCGGGCTGCTGGTGCGGGACGGGACCGTCGCGCAGGCGTGAGTCCTGGCCTCCGCAGGCCAGCGCATAGCCTTGCGGTATGGACAGTCCCTTGCTCGCCGTCCCCGGCGCCGTCGCGGCCGATTTTCCCGACGTGGGCGTGGCCGCGCACTACGGCGATCCGTTCGCGGAGCAGCGCGCGCTGACCGAGGCGGCCGGCCTGGTCGACCGGTCGAACAGGGACGTGCTGAGGATCAGCGGTCAGGACCGGCTCAGCTGGCTGAACAGCATCAGCACCCAGAAGCTCGATGACGCCGCGGCCGGAACGGCCGCGGCGACCCTCGTCCTCAGCCCGCACGGGCACGTCGAGCATCACCTGTCGCTCGTCGACGACGGCGAGCTGACATGGGTTCACGTCGAGCCGGGCGAAGCGGCCTCGCTGTCTGAGTTCCTCGAGTCGATGCGGTTCATGCTGCGCGTCGAGGCCGCCGATGTGAGCGAGGACTACGCAGTGCTC
>WNGJ01006812.1_pt1 | contig 12764 bp, 8 predicted proteins | sample 5400611 | NCBI WGS metagenome assembly WNGJ01 (sample SAMN13153375, study PRJNA577476) | soil metagenome | isolation source: 40 cm soil or saprolite under Garry oak tree replicate 1 | place: USA:California | collected 2016-06-15
GTACTCCCGCCTGCGGCTGTAGCCGCATCGCCAGGAAGAGCATATGCGCCTGGGTGTAACTCTGAATGGCTGGCTGCACCTGGTCAGGGATGTGGTAATGGTGCCCAAGCAGCCATTTGCTGAGTGCGGCGGGATCGCTTGAGCCGATCACGTCGTAGGCGTATGGCCCAACCGTGCCGCTGCTGTAGACATTGACGCCCCCAGGAGGTAGGCCGCTGCTGCCAGGCCGGAGTCCCAGCGGGGGTAGGCCGCATTGAGGCGGTTCAGGCCCAATGAAGCGCGGCACCGTCTGCTGATCGAGGTTGCGAAAAGTGCTGATAGGGGCGGTGTCCAGTTTAGGCACGGATGGCACCGGCAGCACCCAGGCGAAATCGCTGGCCGAACCGCTGTAGTTGATCTGCTCGTAGACAGTCATGCTGCCGGGAGCGACCGCAAAGATAATACGTTCGATGTTCTGGTCCAGCGGAGTCCCCGGCGTGAAGAATCCACCGCAGGCGAGCGCCGCCAGTGGCATGAGCAGTATACTGCATATAGCCATGATGATAGAGGCGGTGAAACGTAATTTCATGTTTATCCTACCCCTGACTGACTTCAGTGTTCTGGGTTTCTCTCCTCGGCCGTCGCCTGCTCGTGGCAGCGCGCCGCGCAGCCGCCGCTGCGCGAATGCGCGGTACGCCGAGGTAGACGTAGAAGGCAGAGATGGCAAACACTGCAAGTGTGATATAGAGTGGTGTGGGGCTGATGTTGCCCTGGGGGTCGACGTTGAGCGCTGCCAGTATGCCGAGTATGCCGAAAACCACTATGGTTGCAATGGGAATGGTCCAGCCGCCCCGGATACGGAAAGAGCGTTCTGCCGCCGGCTGGCGGCGGCGCAATTGAATGACGCAGAGCCCTGCAACCTGATGCGTGAGAAGATAGGTGGAAGAGTGTCTTCGCGTGCGGCCGCGTAGAGGAAGCGCGAAGCCGTGGCAAAGCCGCCATTGAAGGTCATTACCGCCGTCAAGAGCGTGGCTATCAGCATCAGCCAGATGCCCAGTTGGCCGAGCGCTGCCCGCGCCAGTAACATCTGTGGATAGGGTGAATTGACCAACGCCGCGCTGTGAACGTTTAACAAGCTGCTGGCAGCTACAGTAAAGAGCGCGTACGAGACAAAGAGCAGGCCAAGCGCCACGAACATGCCGCGTGGGATGAGCCTGATGTCGGTAATTTCTTCGGAGAGTGGTGTGACCCACTCGAATGCCGAGAAGACGAAGACCCCCAGGGCTACTGCGGTGAAGAGGTTGAGGGGATGGTTGAAAGCGTCAAATGGCGTGCGTAGTTGGAACCCGTGCTGGCCGAGTGCGATGAGAGAGATAATGATGGCGAATGCGAGCAGGCTGTAGGTCGTGATATCCTGCAGCATGCCGGCTATCTTGATGCCGCGCAGGTTGGCGCCCATTGCCAGTCCGAGCAGGGCGAGTATCCAGATGAGTGATGCCCAGTTCGGAAGTCTGAATGCAAATGTGATGGCTGTGCCAACCACGTAGCTGTCGGCTGCAACGACGGCGACAACGGTGAGCAGGTAGCCAAAGGAGATGACAAGCGAGAAATTGTCGCTAAACGCCTCTCGCATGTACTGGCGAATGGCGGCGGCGCTTGGGTAGAGCGCGTTCAGCTCAGAGAAACACAGCGCGGCCAGCACGGCCAGCAGGCCAGAGATCAGGATGGCGATCCAGGCCGAATCTCCTCCCAGGTAGGAGGCAAGCTGGATGCAGCCGAGAAAGCTGATGGCCGCGTATGCTAACCCGGTACTGGTCGAGACGATGGTGCGAAACTTCAGGACACGCCGTAACGAAACGGGTGCGCTCATGAGGTCCTCCTCATTGCATTTTTAACGTCAAGTGTGCTAGACTCTCGAGAGTACCTTGAAAACTGAATCGTGTACGGGTTCCCTGGTGAAGGACCAGGGGTAAAAACACGACCGTGTTGCCAGAGACCACGGCTACTTGCTACAGAGAGCAACTGCACCGTGTAGGCGAACTCAATCAACGTACACAAAGTATCTGGGGGAATGGAATGCGTACTCCCCAGTAGTTGGCTCTATGGCACGGCCCACGGGAAGAAGGGCGCGCCTCCTTCTCGCGTAGCTCGTTTGCAAGGACGAGAAAGTCTTCTGAATGGTAACGTTCAGAAGCCACTGGGCTTCAGCCCAGGTGGAGTGTCACTGAAGCGTACCGGAAAAATCATCGCTTGTCAATCTTTTAGCAAGTGCCGTATCTTCAAGGCGATTTGCAGGGACAGGCGCAGTTCCGAGTCTTCGAGCGAGCGCCCCAGTATTTCCTCGATGCGGCCCAGGCGATAGAGCAGCGAGTTGCGATGCAGGTGCATGGCGCGGGCCGTCTCGCTCAGGTTGCCGTTGCAGCGAAAGTATGCCTCCAGTGTCTCAATCAGCGCGCTATTGCTGTGAGAATCGTAATGGATCAGAGGACCAAGCGTCTCCTGGTAGAAGTCGGCGAGTTCACTCTGCTCGTGAAGATAGAAGAGCAGCCGGTAGATGCCCAGGCGCGCAAACGAGTGGATTTGCCCATCGCCGAACAACCGCCGCCCGATTTCCAGCGCCTGCTGGGCCTCGCGCAGCGATCGCGCAATCCCCTGCAGATTTCTGGCAATATGCCCCATCCCACCTGAATATAGGATGCTGGGGTTGTCGTTTTTCTTTTGTTGCAGGCGCGCGTGTACTCGCTCCAGGCGCGTGAAGATGCTGTTCTCACTCTCGCGTTCCTGTTCTGCTCCCTCTTCCATGCTTGAAAGAGGAAGCAGCGCCGTCACACGTCGAGGTTCACTCAGCACCCAGCATGTGGGCCATGCTCGCAGCAATTCATCGCGGAATCGCCTGTTCCACTGCGCCATAGGAGTACCCGTAGCAGGCTCGGGATCGGAGGTGGGAAGCTCAAAGATCACCACCACCTGAGGCGTCGTGAGATCGTAGCCGAGCAGGCGTGCACGTGTCAGCATCTCTTCGGGCTGCTGGTAGTTCCCTTGCAGCACGTCCATGAATGCTTCCAGGTGATAGCGACTCTCAACCTCGCTGCGTTCGCGCTCTCGTGCAAATTCAAGCGCCAGGATGGGCGCCACCTGCCCCAGTACGAGGCGTTCCAGGTAGTCAAAATCGTCGCTTCCGATCAGCGACAGGTAGCCGACCGCTTCGTGGCGTATCAGGATAGGAACTGTTACCCGTACCAGTCCCTGTCTTAGCAGTGCCTCGTCGGTAAGGGAAGGTGTGAATGATGGCGCATCCTCGCCGGTCGCTCCTGGTGGATCCGCCTTGAAGCGGATTTGCTGTTCGGCATCCTGCACAATGACCCACCTGCCGCAGCTGTGGGCGAGGTGTTCGCAGACGCCCTTCACGCCTGCCCCCTGCGCACTCAATTGCATCAACTGGTGGGAGATATCGCTGGCCTTGCGCTCGATCTCGCTGCGGAAGCCGACGACGAAGGTGATTACTTCGCGTTCGATTTCTTGGAGTGGCGCCTCTGGTGGAAGTAAGATCAGTGGTAAATGTAACTGGTCGGCAATGGTACACGCCTCGCTTCCCAGCGCTTCGAGCGATGCTGCTGCTACCGCCACTACTGCCACGCCTTCTTTGTGTAGGCTTTTCAGCAGGTGAGGCAGGGTCTCGTCGAGGCGGCGTAACTGCGGCAGGCTCAGCAGAGCGAGTTCCCCTCCATGCACGCTTTCAAAAGCAGGAAGGCGCGCTCGCATGCGACAGGCCCATGTCACCCTGTGCTCCAACCCTCCCACGCCGGCTACCAGTTGTGCGTCACGCGAGATGAGTAGCGTGAGGATGTTGCGTACAGAGGCCGATGATATTGGCGGTGGCGGCGTGCTGCTCATAACTCATAGGCTAAAAAAATGGAAGCGCGGCATTTAACGCCGCGCTGGGGACGTGGCTACACTGCCACCTGGCTTCTGCGCCTGCATTTTGTGCTTCTCTTTATACTTTTTTGCTTTAACGCGGTGCTTGTGCCAGGCCACTCTCTTCGTCTTGTTCATCGTTGTTCTCCTATCAAATTTTTAATTACTCTTCGCCCTCGATGCCGCTTTCAAGGTCGATCTCAGTCATGTCGTCGCTATCGTCGCCGCCATCGTAGTACTCGTCATCGCTGCCAAGCTCGTCATCGTCCTCACGGTCATAGCGCAGCATGCTATCCTTGATGTAGGCGCGTTCCGCAACCACGCCACCCTGCGATGGGAAGCTGACTTTGCCGAACATGCTGGGATGCTGGTAATCTTCGCGAATGATCAGGCGTACCTGCCCATTCTCCATTGCCAGAATGGCAGCGGCGTAACGGTTGCCGCCTTCCATAAAGTTGATCAGGCGGTTGGCAAGGCGCGGCTCTACCTTTCCCATATCTTCGCCGGCAGAGTTGCGCACGAGTATCGAGTGCCCCTTAACATATAATTGTACCTTGTCGCCGACGGCCACTTTTGCCAGCACCGAAGAGGGGCCAAGGTTGATCAAATCCGTCATGCCCGTCTTGCCCGTCTCTTCAATGAAGAGTCGTGGATCGATGCGCTCAACTCCAGCATGGACCTGTACTGGCTCCTCCTGGAGTAACGAGAGCCGCTCCAGGTTCTTCCTGGCGATAGTATTAGTGGGGTTGTACTTCAGCGTCTGCGCGTAAGCCTGCCGCGACTCTGCGTACTGCCCGAGTTCGCTATAAGCTTTGCCCAGGCGATTGTAGGCTTCAGGCTCGTTAGGGAACATACCCAGTATGTTCTTGTTGGTAATCACGGCCTCTTCCCACTGGCTGGACAGCGCTTGTTGAATCGCCAGGTCCGTCCATTGTTTTTTCACTCGCGCTTTCTCTTCCGCTGATTGTGCTTGTGTCATCGAACGCCTCCTCTATCTTCACTGGGATGCATCGTATAATTGGCCTATTATACCTCAACTGCGCAACCTTGCAAGGACCAGGCCGTAGTTCGTTCAATACATACCTGCACCATGTCGCCAATGGCAACATCGCGGGCAGCGTTGAACTCGATTTGCCCGTCCTCCGTGAGCGTCTCTCCTGGCTGTGGAAAGAATACCAGTTTGTTGGCGCGGTTACGTCCCTTCAATTGTTGCCTTTCGTGTGAAACATTGGTGTCCTCGACCAATACCTCTTCCACCTTGTTGAGGTACTGCTGGTTAATTTCGAGAGCGATGCGCCCCTGTAGCTCTTCCACGGCATGCAGCCGGCGCTTTTTCTCTGCTAGCGCTATGTCGTCTTCCCAACGCGCGGCTAAGGTGCCGGGGCGTGGTGAGTAGGCAGCCACGTGCACAACATCGAAGCGCATCTCCTCGAGCAGGTCGAGTGTGTGCTGGAACTCTTGCTCTGTTTCGCCACAAAAACCCACGATGACATCGGTGGAAAGCGAGATGCCGGGCCACAACGCGCGCACTCGTTGAATGCGTGTGCGATATTCGTCGAGCGTATAGCCGCGTTTCATGCGCTTGAGCACTTCATCATCGCCTGACTGGACAGGGATGTTCAGGTGTTCGCAAACTTTCGGCAGCGCTGCCATGCGCTCGATCATGCTGTCGGTCATGTGCCGGGGATAGGAGGTCATGAAGCGAATGCGCTCCAACTGCTCGATCTCGCTGAGCTGCCGCATCAATTCGGCCAGGTCGGGCTTATCTGGCAGGTCAAGCCCGTAGGCTTCGACGGTCTGACCCAGCAGCGTCAGTTCCTTCGCGCCCTTCGCCACCAGTGAGCGCGCCTCGGCGAGCAACTCCTCCACCGGGCGGCTGCGCTCGCGTCCGCGGCGATAAGGGACAATACAGTAGGTGCAGACCTTGTTGCAGCCAAGGATCACGGGCAGCCAGGCGGCCGGGCTGGCCTTCGCCGGTTCGATCTTCGTGGGGTAGTGCGCAATACGCTCTCCTGGCCTGGGTGTAATCGCCATCGGCAGCACAGAGCGCTTCCCCGCAGCTGGCATATTGAAGGCTGCTATTGTCGGTGAGATAGGTCCGGCCGGGACCGCCTCGTCAGCAGGAGGCATGTATTCGATATCCAGGCAGCCCGCGCCGGAAATGGGTGTCCAGCGCTCTTCGAGGAAGCGCGGCAGAATGTCTGCCTGCTCGACCTTCATAAAGAGATCGATGTGTGGGTAGCGCTTTTGCAGTTCGTCGATAGTCTTCTGATTGCCGATCATACAGCCCATCAGCGCGACCAGCAAATCACTGCGCCTGGCTTTGGCATGCTTGAGCAGAGCAAGCTGGTTATGCGCTTTCTCTTCCGGCGCTTTGCGCACGCTGCATGTATTGAGTACCACCAGGTTGGCCTGCTCCATGCTGCTCTCTTCCCAGCCCAGCTCTTCGAGAATGGTCTGGATGCGCTGGGAGTCAGCCTGGTTCATCTGGCAGCCAACGGTCCAGATGTGGTATTTCCCATGCGCAATACTGGTGGTCGTGGTCATGATCTTTGCCCCTCTCCGAGCACCGGTTACCTGTCGCGTATATCCTTGTTTTCGTGCGTCCCGCACGCTTTCTAAGGTCGGTATTATAGCACACGCGTCCAGGGTTTCATAGGGGCTTACTTTGAGCTTCAAAACTCCCTGTACAAAGCGCCGTGGGTATCGTAGAATAAGGTCCGTGTGAATGTCTACTCTCAAGCGTTACCGGTATATAAAGGAGTTTCTCATGCAAGCGATTCAACTCAATGGTGTAACGCGTCTTCACAGCTATGCCTACTGGGGCCTAAGCGTCAACCCCGACCCGCCACAGGTCGGCAAGGTCACTACCCTTGCTGTAGCCCTGAAGAATTCAGGACCAGAAACGATCACCGTCAATCGTGTTCAGTTCATGGTAGCGCAATTTGGTATGGGTCTGTCGTGGGAGAAGCTACCCCCGGTTGAGCAGATTGCTCTCCCTCCGAACCCGGATCATATAGAGGAGATAGCGGTGCAATGGACGCCCACCAGGGGAGGCCATCGCTGCGTCCATGTAATCATCGAAGCCGATATACTGCCCCAGCCTCTGCGTACCGGGCGCAACCTGCACGTGATCGAGTCGACGGCCGAGCGAAGCACCTGGCAGGTTCCCTTCCGGCTTGGCAACCCCGAGGACGAGCGCAAGCCCGTGGTGCTAGAACTCGGCGGCAACAACGCCGCAGAGGTCGAAGCAATGATCCTTGTCAACGGGCGCTTGCTGCGTGCAGGTCAGGCCGTCTGGCTGGACGCAAAGCAAGAGGTCGAGGCTCGTCTCCTCCTACATGCCCACACACATAATGCTATCGAGGCCGTAAAGACCATCGAGGCATATATTGATGGCCGTTTCATCGATGGCATCCAGGTAGAAGTATACCGGCCCGCCTACAGTGTCAGGCGTGTTTTGATGGGGCAGGAGTCCGGCAGCATGACTTATGAGCGCGAGTCAGCCGCTGTGGTGGCGCGCTAACCGGAAGCCTTTAGCAAGAAAACGAGGGATGGCATCGCCAATCCCTCGTTGCTGGTACACATATGAAATACCGTCAACCCGGAATATTGCTTCCTGTGATCATACTCTTGCTCTTAGCGGCATGCGGCAATGGAACGCGTGCAGTATCATCGCACACCACTCACATCCCCTCGCGAATCGCACCGGTCAAGCAGCAGCCCCTGCCAAAAAGATTGTTGAATCCGCACTATCCTGTCATGGATTGGGTTTATAATATTACCTGTGGTCAGGCAATCAATTCGTATAACAACAACTCGCTGGATACCGCGCTCGCGTATGACTCAGCGGCCTGGTTGTATCCAGGTGATGGGCACCTTGTTGAGGGATGGCAGGACTGCGATCAGAGCGCTCTTCTTCAGCGGGCGAGAAATCAGCAGTTTCCTACACTCCTAACAGTAGGAGTAGATAGTTACTGGTCCGACAAGGACCTTGCGCAGTACATCGACCGGGCAGCCTCCCAGCCACAGGTTCCCTGCACAGCGCAAGCGACCACCTTTATCTGCGCCATCGTGAACTGGGCAAGCGCTGGAGGGTACACAGGGGTTATCATCGACTTTGAGATAGTCAAAGGGGACTATCCAGGCATTCGTATGAAGTTTGCAAGGTTTATGCAGGAACTCCAGAAAGCGCTGCATCAAAAAGGCTTACTCTGCGGCATTGCACTGATCCATAAAGTTGGTGACACGCCCGCAGAAGACCCTTCTTTCAATGGAAACTATTTTGAAGATTGGCAATTACTCGGCGGCATGGACTTTCTTGTCGCTATGGTGCTGGACTTTGATCTCTCGGTGGGCAGACCAGGTCCACTTACCTCGATCCCCTGGGTAGACCAACAACTGGATTATATATGGCAAACTATCCCACAGGCTTTGAGCAAGACCATTTTCGAATTCCCCCTATACGGTAGAGAATGGCGACAAGATGCATCCGGGAAGTGGCACCCGCTTAACGACGAAACCTGCCAGCAGGTCACTACCCAGCAGGCAGCGCATCACTTGCTGTCTGAAGCGAACACGGACCCTTCAACCCCCGAGATGGCATGGAATGACGCGAGCGGCAACCGCCACGAAGTCTGGTACAATACGGCTTCATCGCTAGTGGCGCTTATGACCCACCTCCAGCAAGAAGCGAGAGCCTTGCTGAACAACTTCTCTTACAAACTCCCGGCATCGTTCTGGTATCGTGGAGCAGAGTGCCCCCATTTCTTCGGGCCGGGCAGCGCACTGGCAAAGTTTTATAACGACTGATAGTAAATCCGCTCAATCCCTTCCTCGCCCATTATCACCTATCAAAACCCTTCCTTTGCTACTTTTCGCCTCTGTATTACGTTCCTAAAAATGTCGATATGTTATGTACCGGGAAGATAAACCACGGCCATACTTCAGCAAAATTCAACAATATCTAGGTGAGTAAATACGTATGCTCGGATTAAAAAAAGAAGAACGGAACCCGCTTAATGAAGTACAGAAGCCAGGGACCGGGATATTGCTGCCAAAACCAATAGCGAAGCTCAGATGGCAGTACCTGGCGGATATTTTGCTCGTACTGGCGATGAGTTCGCTCCTGTATTATGGCTATCTATCTACAGGGCGATTCGCCAACCCGCATACCGATATCGCAAGATACCAGTGCTATGCCGAGGCATTCTGGCGTGGTACGCCTGAGCTTCATAAATTCCCTCCCACTCAGTGTTCGTTCATCAAGGTTGGCACATCTCCGACTATCGTGCAGAAAATGAAGCTCCATGGATGGCTCGCCAACGTTATCAACACTATAGAATCCCTCCAATCTCCCTTAAAGCCGCTGCATTTCTTGCCGCTTGAGTATCCTCTCTTGACCGTTATTCCCTTTTCCCTTGGCCTGGTTGGACACGTGCATTTGTACCGCGTAGTGTTTCCGCTCTGGATGGCGCTGGCAGCATCCATCATATACTTTATCCTTGTGCGATACAGGTCCCGCGAGGCCGCCATCGCATTTGCCTTCTACCTGGTGGTGGGCAGTTGGTCGACGGCGGATGGGAGGTTTGATCTCATCCCTGCCGGCTTCACCCTGATCGCTCTGATCCTGGCTAAGCGGGAAAGGTGGAGATGGGCCTTTGCTGCCCTGGCGCTGGCGACCTTGTTCAAGTTTTACGCGCTGGTATTGCTCGTGCCGTTCCTCATAACCCAACAAAGCCAGTACCATGGTAGTAAGTGGTATGCATGGCAGCGCTGGCAGCCTTTGGGAGAGTTCGTGCTGCTGTGTGCCGTGGTAACGGGGATATCCTTCATGTTAAGCATCGAAGGAACGCTCGCGCCGTTGAGCTATTTTGAGGTTCGACCCGTTCAAGTAGAGTCATTCTCCGCGTCGCTGCTGTGGCTGGCAAGCTTCCTGCATCATCCAGTGCAATACGTAGTCTCTTTTGGGGCCGTCAATATAACCAGTCCGTTATCCCACAGAGTCGATATATTAGGCATGTTGGGGATGGTCACAGGCTTATTGTGTACGTTCTGGCTGCAATGGCGCGGCAAGTTGGGCCTGTTCTCTGCCAGCCTGTTAACGCTGCTGATCATGATTATCACGGGCAAGGTTTTCAGCCCTCAATACCTGATCTGGGTCACGCCGCTTATCGCGTACATTGGAGGGTGCAACTGGAAATGGCTGTTCAGTTGGGGAACTATCGGCCTTTTGACGACGCTGATCTATCCCTACATGTACAAGGCTGTTCATGATATTATTATGGTTCCCCAGCAGCCAGCATTCCAGCCAGTTCTTCTCATTCGCAACGTACTGATACTGGTGGTCATCCTTGTGCTGCTCTATAAGGCAGCTAACAGGCGCCCGTTGAATAAGCGGAGTGCAATCTCAAGCCCAGGACGGAAATACCAGCATAGCAGCCTGGCGGCATAAGGGCTGGTTTACCGCGCCCAATACGCATCAACCGAAGAAAAAGCCTATCAACATCCGTAGGGGCGGGGGTGGCGCTGGGTAGGGTGGGGGCCTTTATGGCCGCCAGTGTCCCGTGACGTGAACGGGCGTCATGGAGCATGAGCGTCTCTGGCATCCCACATGCGGGCATACCGTCTCCCAGACAGGGTTCCATAAAGGCCCCCACACCGCACCACGCCACCCCCGTTTTCACGAGTAGGTTTTTTAGGTGAGGCCATATGGGCAGGGGCACGAGGTGCAAGGGCACGCCGGGCATACCTGCCCCCCAGGCAGGAGTCCCATAAAGGCCCCCACTCCGCTCCACACCACTCCCGCCCCTACGGGCAATCATCCTACTTGCGAAAAACCTACCTGTGCAAACGCCACCCCCGCCCCTACGGGATCCTGGATGCGCGTCTTCGGTTGATGCATATTGGGCGACCCTTGCGGTCACCTTCTAACGCTTAACTCACATTCACTGTCACGTCATCCACATACATGTACGTGTAGTACAGCCCGCTGCTGCCGGACTGCTCGTGGTCCATGAAGCGGATGCCGATGGTCTGCCCTGTATACTTCGAGAGGTCGAAGGACAGCTTTACCCAGTTCTGGTCATCTGTCGTGTTCACGAAAAGCTGCTGCAGGACATTGCCGCTGCTGTCAATCACGTCGGCCTCCTGCCAGCCGTAGGTGCTGGAGTCGTTACTGGCAGGCCAGTAGTAGAAGCTTAGGCTGACCTTCTTAGCGCTGCCGGGAATAGTCACCACCTGGTAGGCGGCCGCGTCGCCCTGCTGCCCGCTGCTGCTCCCCAGCCGTAACGAGTACGCGCCGCTGTGCGCCCGCGTCTTGCTGCGCCTTGGATGGTAGTTACCTGAATAGCTCCAACTACCGCTCGTCTCGAACCCACTGTTCTGGACCAGGTTGGAACCGGGAGCAGGCGTCGGGGTTGAAGGTGGATTGGTCGGACCCGGCGCAGCGGTCGTAGTGGGCGAAGGCCCGCTCGTGGGTATGGAGGTAGGCGTAGCGGTCGGCGTGGGTTGAGGCGGATTGGTCGCCGTAGGCTGCGGCACGGGTGTGCCACCTGCCGTGAAGAAACTGGAGATAACCTGTCCCCGGCTATCGACGGGCGCAGGCAGGCCAAGCGCGTACATGTAGTTCGTGCTCATGTCGTCGATGCCCAGCGTAGAGTTATACGTCTGCCCGCTGGCGATGCCAGGTCCCGCAAATACAAACGGTAGATGTCGTGTACTACCCTGGCCCGTGCTGCCCAGTCCGTAGAAGTTATCGAACTGGGTATGATCGTTCTCCGCCTCGTCCGAGGTAATGGAGATCGCCGTATTGCCAGTGTAGTTATTCTGCTGCAGCCATGCCAGCAGTTGCCCAAAAGCCTGGTCGTCCCACGTGCTTGCCTGCTGGTACAGGCCCTGCGCACTGGCATCCTGGGGGCTCGTGCTTTCGACCGAGCGCCCTTCAGCCTCGGTGACGGGCATGTAGACCAGGAAACCATTGGCATTAGAAGCGTGCGCCGTAATGAAATTCTGCACCTCGGTCACCCACCGGGTGGGCACGCCATTGATGTTCTGGCCCAGGGATATCTGGTCAACATTAGCGTCGGTAATGTGCCCGGTAGGGTAATCGTTGCCGCCGATGACGGCCGTGCTCATGCCATAGCTTTTAGCCACATCGAAGATCGACTCCTGCCCGAACTTTTCCGTCCCGTTATACCAGATATTTGTGTCCAGGCCATCCGGCTGGCCCCACACCTTGCCGGGCGCGTCGGGGCTGCGCCAGGCGGGATAAGCACCGGTAGCGATCTGGTAATGGTCGATCGGCGACCAGCCGTACTGCGTCCAGGCTTGGGAGGCGACGACACCGCTCTGGGCGAGCTGGTGCGCAGCGGGAGATTTGTTGGCCATGGACTGCGTATCGGCAAACCACGAGTCATAATATGTCTCGTCGAAGTCCACAATGATCAGATTTTTTGCCCGCCCTGCCGGAACGGTACGCGCTCCGGGAACAGGGATGGGCGCCAGCTTGAAATTAACGGTGACGCTGCCACTCACATTTACCTGCATCTGCTGCGCGTCCCTGTATAAGGGCTGCGTCCCGCTGATGCTGTAGCGGCTCGCCGCGAGGTTGTAAGTCCCATTGGCGATGCCGCTGAAGCTGTAGCTGCCATCGCTTGCCGTAGTGGCATACTGGGCGGCAGCCCCCACTGCACCAGCGCTGATGCCCACCAGGGCATTGGCGACGGGCTGGCCGCTGCTGGCATCAGTAACCGTGCCACTGACGCTTGAGCTGCCTGCTGCCAGCCCGCGTGCCGCCGGCTTGAGCGCGCTGGACGGTAAATCGTCGCTGTCGCCAAAGGCGCTGGAAGGGACGTAGTGTGGATTGGGAC
>WNGJ01006055.1_pt1 | contig 12761 bp, 14 predicted proteins | sample 5400611 | NCBI WGS metagenome assembly WNGJ01 (sample SAMN13153375, study PRJNA577476) | soil metagenome | isolation source: 40 cm soil or saprolite under Garry oak tree replicate 1 | place: USA:California | collected 2016-06-15
TGTATTCCGCGGAAGGCTTCACGCCGAGGAAGATCTCGCTCGCGATCATGAAGGGCCGCAGGTAGAGACTGCCCTCGCCGCCTGGCATCCAGGCGCGGTCGATGCGAACGAGCTGCTCGACCGCTTCGATGAACACAGGCTCGGGCAGCGGCGCCATGGCCATGCGCTCAGCCGAATTCCAGAAGCGCCGGGCATTGGCGTCGGGGCGGAACAGGTTCACGCCGCCGTCGTCGCGCTTGTAGGCCTTGAGGCCTTCGAAAATCTCCTGCGCGTAGTGCAGGACGGCTGCGGCCGGATCGAGCGGGAAATTCGCGCGGGATTCGACGCGCGCGCCATGCCAGCCCTTCACCTTATTGTAGCGGACCACAGCCATGTGATCGGTGAAAATCCGGCCGAAGCCCGGGTCCACGAGCCTTGCCGCGCGCTCCTTCTCCGACGTCGGATTCGTCGCAGGCTGGATTTCGAATTGCAAACTCATTCCCTTGCTTTCCGCTGTCGGAACCGGCGCGATTTCCGGCGCCGGCCTGCTCCGGGCCTGCTGGCCCGATTTCGACCGGATGATGCCATCGATCTTATCGGACGAAACTCCCATGGGCCTTCTCCCGGATTTGGCTCGCCGGATGCGCGCTTTCTACGCAAGCCGGCGGGGTTTGGTCGGCTGGACCGGCCTTACCACGCCAGCATGTCGCGGGCCGACATGCTTTTGCGGAATGCGGAAGTCCAGTATGTTTGGCGATCTGCCGCGCGACCATCGCACGGTAGATCAATTCACGGCTCTCGCCGCCTGGTTCGGCTTTCTCAAGCCGTTTTGAAACGTCACCACGGACGAAACGATCTAATATTTCGCCGAAGCTGCTCATTTTGTAACATTGAACCCAAGATATGTCAATATGCCTGACATAAATTTCTCGAACCCCATGTCTGGCCCTGATTCGCGGCCGGCCGAGGCGCGCAACCCGGACCCGCGCCAGGCCCATTTTCGCTGGGATATCATCGAACTATTGTTTTTCGCCTACCGCGACTTCGTCGGCGACGCCGACCATGAGCTTGAGGCCTTCGGGTTTGGCCGAGCGCATCACCGGGTGATGCACTTTGTCTATAGATACCCCGGGTTGAAGGTCGCCGACCTCCTGGACGTGCTGCGCATTACCAAGCAGTCGCTCGGGCGGGTTCTGAAGCAGTTGCTGGACGAAGGCTATATCGTGCAAAAGACCGGCAACAACGACAGGCGGCAGCGGTTGCTTTATGCTACCGCCAAGGGCGAGGCGCTGGTGGCGAAACTCGCCGGCCTGCAGACGAAACGGATCGACCGCGCCCTCGAGGAGATCGGGCCGGCCGGCGCGGAGACGGTCCGCCGTTTCCTGCGCGCGATGATCGATCGCGACGATCCGGACAAGGTGCTGGAGACCATCTTCGGCACGGCAAGTGCAAACTTGGCAAGTACAAAGGAGTAACCGTGCCGCTCGCTGCCACCGTTTCGCGCACGCCGCCGCAACCGGCCGACGACGCGCCGCATCTGCTTCTGGTCGACGACGACCGCCGCATTCGCGATCTGTTGTCGCGCTTCCTCTGCGGCGAAGGCTATCGCGTCACCACCGCGATGAGCGCGAGCGACGCCCGCGCCAAGCTCACTGGGCTCCATTTCGATCTTCTGATCCTCGACGTCATGATGCCGGGCGAAACCGGCTTCGATCTCGCCCGCTCGATCCGCAAATCCTCCTCGGTCCCGATCGTCATGCTGACCGCGCGCCACGAACCGGAGAGCCGCATCGAGGGCCTGCAGATCGGCGCCGACGACTATGTCGCAAAACCCTTCGAGCCGCGCGAATTGGCGCTGAGGATCGGCAATATCCTCAAACGCACCGCGCCGCCGCCGACCGAGACGCTCGAGCAGGTCGCGTTCGGCCCCTATGTCTATCATTTCGGCCGCGGCGAATTGCGTCAGGGCGATGAGATCGTTCACCTGACCGACCGCGAGCGCGAGATGCTGCGCATCCTGGCGGTCGCTCCCGGCGAAACCGTGCCGCGCGGGGCGCTGACCGGCAACGGCACGGTGAACGAGCGTGCCGTCGACGTGCAGATCAACCGCCTGCGGCGCAAGATCGAGCGCGATCCCGCCAATCCGCTGTTCCTGCAGGCGGTGCGCGGCATCGGCTATCGCCTGGTCGCCTCGCCTTGAATTCTTTGCAGGCGGCCCGCACCCGATGACCACGCTCGATACCGGCCTGACCCTGATCCGCAACGCGTCGCAAGCCGTCTCGGCGGCTAACGACCGGGTGGGCAACGCGTTCAAGGGCTGGATGCCGACCGGCCTCTATGCCCGCGCGCTGCTGATCATGATCGTGCCGATGGTGGTGCTGCAGTCGGTGGTCGCCTTCGTGTTCATGGAGCGGCACTGGAACACGGTGACGCGGCACCTGTCGGCCGCCGTGGTGCAGGACATCGCCAGCCTGATCGACATCTACAAGGGATATCCGCAGGACAAGGACCGCACGCAACTCAAGCGCATCGCGCAGCAGCGGCTCGGACTCGTGGTCGACTTCCTGCCCGTGGGCGACATGCCGTCGCCAGGGCCAAAGCCGTTCTTCTCGCTGCTCGACCAGTCGCTCTCGGGGCAGATCAGCCGCCAGATCGGCCGTCCGTTCTGGATCGACACCGTCGGCAAGTCCAACTTGGTCGAAATCCGCATTCTGCTGGATGACGCGGTGATGCGGGTGTTCGCCCAGCGCAGCGCGGCCTATGCCTCCAATTCGGAGATCTTCCTGTTCTGGATGGTCGGCACCTCGTCGATCCTCTTGATCGTCGCGGTGCTGTTCCTGCGCAACCAGATCAAGCCGATCCTGCGCCTGGCAGATGCCGCCGAGAGTTTCGGCAAGGGCCGCGAGGCGCCGAACTTCCGTCCGCGCGGCGCGCGGGAGGTGCGGCGCGCGGCGCACGCCTTTCTCGAAATGAAAGCGCGCGTCGAGCGCGCGATCGAGCAGCGCACCGCGATGCTGGCCGGCGTGTCCCACGACCTGCGCACCATCCTGACCCGCTTCAAGCTCGAGCTGGCGCTGATCGGCGACAGTCCGGAGGTCGACGCCATGCGCAAGGATGTCGACGAGATGTCGGGCATGCTGGAGGATTATCTTGCGTTCGCGCGCGGCGACAGCGGCGAGAACGCGCAGCCGACCGACATGACGGTGGCGCTGGAGGAATTGCGCATCGACGCCGAACGCCACGGCCATTCCGCCAGCGTCTCGTTTCGCGGATTGCCGGTGGTCATCGTCAAGCCGGCGTCGTTCAAGCGCTGCGTTGGCAATCTCGTCTCCAACGCCGCCCGGCACGGCGAGACGATCTCGATCGCCGGCCATCGCGATCACCGCTATTTGACCGTTACCGTCGACGACGACGGGCCCGGCATTCCGCTTGCCATGCGCGAGGAAGTGTTCAAGCCGTTCCTGAGATTGGACGGCGCCCGCAACCAGGACGAAGGCGGCACGGGCTTGGGACTAGCGATCGCCCGCGACATCGCGCGCTCCCACGGCGGCGACATCATGCTTGGCGACAGCCCGATGGGCGGCCTGCGCGCGACGGTGCGGATCCCGGTGTAACGCTTGCTTTGGATTTGCGTGGGCGCTTTCCGCGTTTAAGCCCCGGTGTTCTAAGGTGAATTTGCCAGTGTCCTGATTTGCTCGTGGGAGCAATAAGTTCGCCATCCGTCAATCGATGCACAGGAAACTATGGAACCAAATCCCCGTGTATATTTTTGAACATTTCTTAGGAACGATTCCCGCACTGCAACGTCTTTAGGCAGGGTAACTAACTAACCGGGGAAATACAGTGGCACGGCGTGAGTATACTGCGCGTCAAATAGCAACGCTTTTGCGGTTTGCGAAAACAACCACCGATCCGAACGTTTCAGCTGCGCTGGTGGAGAAAGCTGCCGATCTCAAGGCCAGGATTGATCCGCTGCCAGATCGGAGTCCTCACGCTCCGGACGTTGAGCCTTTCCACGAATTGAACAAGTAAGGCCGCCCTCAGTCGCCCTGGGGCCAGTAAGCAGGCCATTCCAATCAGATTGTCCTAATTTTGTGTTCCGAATGTCCTCATTGGAACAGCACCTGATTGAGAAATGCCGCTATTTCGGCGGCATCAACCCCTTCAGCTTTTCGGCGTCCTTGACGTTGAGCTTGAAGCCGCCGGGCATCACGATGTCGCCGGCCTTCTGGTCCGGCTTGCAGGCGCCGAGCCATTTCGCCTCGATCTTGGTTGTGGCGTCGCGCGGCGGGCCGGATGCGCCGCGATCGGTATGCGAGGTGCTCGTGACGGTATAGGCGGAATTGAAATCGCCGACGATCTCGGCGTGCGAAGTGATCGACATGCCGCCGACGGCGCAGACAGAATCCGAGACGTAACCGGTCGCGGTCTTCTGAATATCCTGCTTGGAGCACATTTGCTTGGCCATCGGCGAGAACACGTTGCTCATGTCCTTGTCGGTGTTCTCGTCCGTGCAATGCTGCATCGTCATCTCCGGGATCGGCGAACCGGTCTTGACGACCTTCATTTCCCAGAGCCCCGCCTTGCGAACCGGCAAGTCCTGGGCGAGCGCGCCGCGCACCGGGAGTGCGGCCAGCGCACAACACCCCAAACCCAATACAAGCAGCAGTCGCGTCATGATGCGCGTTCCAGATTTAAGACGGATGGCTGTGGCGGTTCAGTACAGCGTCCGTAGCGGACGCTCGGCAGCGCCGTACGGAACCCAGCGGCAGGCGAACGACACATAGCCGCCATAGCGGGCGTCCACCGCCAGGAATTTCACGACCTTGCCATAGGACGCGCAATGCGCAACGGCGAGCTGACGCGCATCCTCCTGTGTCGCAAGCGTATAGGCGATGATGCCACCGGTATCGTTACCCTTGAAAGCCGGCACCCAATCGGCCCGGGCCGGCGCGCACGCCAGCATTGCGCACGTGACGAGCACGCTCGCGGCCACCATCTTTCGCATCGCAGACTCCATTTCGCTTGTTCGGCATCTTAAAGGGCATTGCCGGCACTGAAAAGAACGGCGGCCGGCCTGACGCCGACTTAACGCCGAGTGTTGCCGTGCTGCACTTGACCCCGTGCCGGCTTCGCGGCACGGTTCAATCAACAGATCAGCCGAACCATCTTCGCGGACTGCACATGCGCGACTCCACTAAGCCCTTCTCCACTAAGCCCTTCTACACTAACCTCTTGGTCACTAAGCCCTTGAAACACTTTGGCCTTATGCTTGCCGCGCTCGGCGCCGTGCTGGCGTTCGGTGATCCGGCCGAGGCTGCCAATCCGGCGGAACTGAATTTTGGGCTGTTCGGCCCAAAGTATGATGGACGGGTGGCGCCGTGCGAGGCCGCGCTTGGAACCATCAGCTCGCAGTTCCAGGAGAAGGAAAGCAGCTTCTGGAACTCCTCGCTGATCATTACCGGCTACGGCAACATCCATGAGGTCGCGTTCCGGCCCTGGCAATCCGACAATATTCCACGTCGTTACTGCGCCGGTAGCGTGCAGCTGAGCGATGGCGGCGTTCACGCCGTACACTACTCGATCATCGAGGATGGCGGATTCGCGAGCTTCGGACAGGGCGTCGAATGGTGCGTCACCGGCCTTGACCGCAACTGGGCCTTTAACCCGGCCTGCAAGGCCGCCAAGCCCTAATCGGACGCCTGATCGCGTGGCTGGCTTCGTGACTGGCACGCGGGCGCCTCCGACGGCCCGAATTCGCCGCTCAAGATTTTGTTCTTGAAATGTTCCCTTCACCTGCTAGGCTCCTGGGCAGTCTGCAGGAGGGAAAACCATGTTTTGTTCTAGGCGAGCCCGGCTCCCCATCGTGTTGTACGGGCTGGCGGCGCTTATGCTCGCAGCCATCGCCGCGGCCGGGACGGCCGCAGCGCAGGACCAGCGCCAGAACGCGCCGGGCGAGTTCGATTATTACGTGCTGTCGCTGTCATGGTCGCCCTCGTTTTGCGAGGAGGCGGAGGAACGCGGCAATAGCGGGCGTTCGCAACAGGCCCAATGCGGCGGACGGCCGTTTTCCTTCGTCGTCCACGGGCTGTGGCCGCAATATGAGCACGGCTTTCCGGAATATTGCCAGCGGCCCTCGCCCCGGCTCGACCGCAATATCATGACCTCGATGCTCGACCTGATGCCGGCGCCCGGCCTGATCTATAACGAGTGGGACAAGCACGGCACCTGTTCGGGCCTTGGCGAGCGGGCTTATTTCGAGATCATCCGAAAAGCGCGCGCCAGCATCAAGATCCCGCCAGAGTACCTGCAACTCAACGAGGCCAAGACGGTCGCGCCCACCGACGTCGAAGACGCCTTCGTCAAGGCCAATCCGGGCCTCTCGCCGTCGGCGATCGCCGTGACCTGCAATCGCACCCGGCTCAGCGAGGTGCGCATCTGCCTCAACAAGGACCTGCAATTCCGAAGCTGCGAGGAAATCGATCGCCGCGCCTGCCGCCGCGATCAGGTGACGATGCCGCCGATGCGGGGCGGTTAAGCGCGTCGTCCATCGCTGCGAGGAGGCGTAAGCTCAGAACTCCGTCATTCCGGGATGGTCCGAGGGACCAGACCCGGAATCTCGAGATTCCGGGTTCGATGCGGAGCCTGTCATCGGGCCGGCCGATAGACCGGACCCGTTGGCATCGCCCCGGAATGACGACGGAATGACGGTTGCCTTCATCGCCGGATGTCGTAACCCCTGTCCCATGAACTACCGTCACGCCTTCCATGCCGGCGGCTTCGCCGACGTCATCAAGCACATCGTGCTGGTGCGCATTCTCAGCTATCTGCACGAGAAGCCCGCCGCCTTCCGCGTCATCGACACCCATGCAGGCGCCGGCCTCTACGATCTTGGCGCCGAGGAAGCGCGCCGCGGCGGCGAATGGCTCACGGGGATCGCGCGGATCATGCAGGCGCGATTTTCCGACCAGACCGCGCCGCTGATCAAGCCCTATCTGGACATCGTCAGGGCCTTCAATCCGAAGGCCGCGCTGGACGCCTATCCGGGATCGCCGCTGATCGCGCGCGCGCTGCTGCGGCCGCAGGACCGCCTGACCGCCTCCGAGGTCGAACCAGCCGCGCGAAAACGCCTGATCGACGCGCTGCGCCGCGATCCGCAGGCGCGCGTGGTCGATCTCGACGGCTGGGTGGCGCTTCCGGCTTTCGTGCCGCCGAACGAGCGGCGCGGTCTGGTCCTGATCGACCCGCCCTATGAGGCAAAGGACGAGTTCGAACGGCTGGCCGAGGGCTTTGCGGCCGCCTTCGCGAAATGGCCGACCGGCATTTACTTGCTCTGGTATCCCGCCAAGAGCCGCCGTGCCACCGATCAGATTGCGCGGCACGTCGCGGAGGCGACGGCCTCGGTCAAGCCGCCCGGAAAATGCCTGCGGCTGGAGTTCAGCGTCGCACCGCAAACGCCGGACGCGGGCCTTTCCTCCACCGGGCTCCTGATCGTCAATCCGCCATGGACGCTGCAGGGCGAGCTCAAGGCGATCCTGCCGGAACTGGAGAAACCGCTCGGCCAGGGCGGCGCCGGCCGGTTTCGGCTCGAAACGCCGAAGCCCTGACAGCCCACAACGTTGGAGCTCCGCTGGTCGAAAATCCGTAGTCAATTTCCGGGTAACCGTATTATGCTTAGGCCGTTGGACTGGCTTTACGTTCCGCTTCCGCGAATGGTTGCGGCGGAGTGATCAAGGCCTCAAGAAAATCCAGGCGGGCGGCAAAGTCAGCCCGTTAAGGTGGCCAAGCTTTCCGGCTGTGAATGTCCGGTCGAGCCGATGTGCAAAATTGCGCGCAGCGGATTGAGCAAAGCGGGGGAGGATTTCCCGATGGCCATGACTGGTACGGTCAAGTTCTTCAATGGAGAACGGGGCTATGGCTTCATCAAGCCCGATGATGGCGGCCGCGATGTGTTCGTTCACATCACCGCCGTGGAGCGGGCGGGATTGAAGGATTTGACCGAAGGACAGCGTATTACATTTGAGGTCGAACCGGACAAGAAGGGCAAAGGCCCCAAGGCAGTGAATCTGGTGGTTCAATCGTAAGCGTTTGTTTTGATGTTTGACGCGTTGTCGTGACGCAAACCGTGACCCTCCCGGATCGGCTTCGGGGCAAGATTTTTTTCAGGGGAAGGCTTCGTTCGAGAACGCGATCAAAAAAATCCCGGCCGCGCCGCGGCCGGGAGTTGGCAGTTCGGTTTTTTGTTTGGTGTCAGAAATGATAGTTCACACCGGCCCGGATGACGCCGAACCGGGAGCTGTTTGACACCCCTGTGACACTGAAATGATTGTCGTTGAGATCGACATAGAGATATTCGATCTTGGCGGACCAGTTCGGCGCGACGCCGAACGGCGTGAGGTAGAACTCGGTGCCCACGCCCACGGTCCAGCCCGCGCTGCTATGTGACTCCGACAGGCTGAACGTCTCGCCGCGCAGTTCGCCGAAGGCGAGACCCGCGGTGCCGTAGAACATGATGTTGCTGAAGGCGTAGCCGGCCCGGCCGCGCACGGTCCCGAACCACGGGTTGGAGAATTTCCAGGGCGCGAAGGTGTCATCCGCGCCGGTCACCTGGAGGTCGCCTTCGACGCCGAACACCCAGGGGCCACCGTTCTGCCAGTTGTAGCCGGCCTGGATGCCGCCGACGAAGCCCGACGGCTTGGCCGGATTGTTGCCGACGCTGCCCCAGCTGTAACCGAGATTGCCGCCGAGATAGGGCCCGGCCCAGCTACAGTCGATGAGCGGCTGGGGGACGGTGTAGGCGCGCGGCGGCGGCGCGTAGGGTGGTGGGTAGGCCGGTGGGTAGGGGTAATCGGCAGCGCGGACCTCTGCCGTCGCGCCCGTGGCCAACAGCGCAACCGCGCCCAAAACAAAACGCTTCATCTTAACACTCTCCGACGCAACCGCCCCCGCGCCCGCGCCCCACGCCCCGCGGTCCACGGGCGCCGTGACAGGCGCGCCGGTGAAGCCGCATGGTTAGGAAACTCCAGCCTTTTCGCTTAAGATTTATCGAGAGTTTTCAGTTAAAGGCCTGTTAAGCCGGATTACCGGGCACTTAACGTTCTTAATGAAGCGTTACCGAGGGGCCGACGACTGAAGGATTATCAAATACTTAACGTCGTCAATGAAGGTTAGCCGGCAAGCCGCTTCGAGCGGGTTACCAACCGCTTAACGTTCTTCATGTTCTTAATGAAGTGTTACCCGCGAGGTGCCTCCTTTCGGGACCTCGCGGCCTGTGCGTTACGTCTTCGCCGGCCGCCGCGGTGCTGGCGACGGCTCCGTTGAGCGCTTAAATTCGCCTCCATGGATACCGAGAAAACCGATCGACCGAAGGCGCCAGGCCCGCGGAAGCCGAAGGCTGGCCCGGGCGCCGATCTGCCGCCGCAGGACAGGGCGTCCCAGGATTCGGCCACCCCTGATATCGATCCGGCGACCTCACCCACCGAGGAGGATGAGGAGGCGCGGCTGCCGGATATGCCGGAGGAAGCGATCGAGGCGGTCGCCGAGGGCCAGCTCGGGGTCGGCCATGCCGCGATCGAAAATGCGGTGCGGCTGGCGCCGACATCGCCCGGCGTCTACCGCATGCTGAACGCGGCCAACGACGTGCTCTATGTCGGCAAGGCGAAGAACGTCCGCAAGCGGCTCTCCTCCTACGCGCGGGTCAACGCGCCCCAGCCGGCGCGCATCCTGCGCATGATCGCGGCGACCGTTACCGTCGAGATCGTCTCGACCTCGACCGAGACCGAGGCGCTGCTGCTCGAAGCCAATCTGATCAAGCAGCTCAAGCCGCGCTTCAACGTGCAGCTCCGCGACGACAAGTCGTTTCCCTATATTCTGATCACGGGGGATCATTGGGCGCCGCAGATCCTCAAGCATCGCGGCGCGCAGAGCCGGCCCGGCCGGTATTTCGGGCCGTTTGCTTCTGCAGGCGCGGTCAACCGCACCATCACGGCGCTGCAGCGCGCGTTTTTGATCCGCTCCTGCACCGACGGCTTTTTCGAAAGCCGCACCCGCCCCTGCCTGCTCTACCAGATCCGCCGCTGCGCCGGCCCCTGCACCCGCGAGATCGATTTCCCCGGTTATACCGAGCTGGTGCGCGAGGCCACCGACTTCCTGTCCGGCCGCAGCCATCTGGTGAAGCAGGAGCTCGCGGCCGAGATGGAAAAGGCCTCAGGCGAGCTCGAATTCGAGACCGCAGCACTCTATCGCGACCGCCTCGCCGCGCTGTCGGCGATCCAGTCGCAGCAGGGCATCAATCCGCGCACGGTGGAGGAGGCCGACGTGTTCGCCATCCATCAGGACGGCGGCTATTCTTGCGTCGAGGTGTTCTTCTTCCGCACCGGACAGAACTGGGGCAACCGCGCCTATTTTCCGCGCGCGGAGAAATCCTTCACGCCGGAAGAGGTGCTGTCCTCGTTCCTGGCGCAGTTCTACGACGACAAGCCGCCGCCAAAACTCGTCCTGCTGTCGCACGACATCGAGGAGTGCGAACTCTTGGCGGACGCGCTGTCGGTGAAGGCCGGCCACAAGGTCGAAGTTTCCGTTCCCAAGCGCGGCGAGAAGAAGGAAATGATCGCGCATGCGCTGACCAATGCGCGCGAGGCGCTCGGCCGCAAGCTCGCCGATACCGCGACCCAAAGCCGGCTCCTGGAGGGGCTTGCGACCACGCTTCAACTGCCGCATTCGCCCAAGCGGATCGAGGTCTACGACAACAGCCACATCCAGGGCACCAACGCGGTCGGCGCCATGATCGTGGCCGGGCCGGATGGTTTCGTCAAAAACCAGTACCGCAAGTTCAACATCCGCTCCGAAGGCCTCACCCCCGGCGACGACTATGCGATGATGCGCGAGGTGCTGCAGCGGCGCTTCAAGCGGCTGCTGGCGCCGCCGGAGGGCGAGCCTGCGAAGGCGAAGGCGGACGAGGATTCCGTCCCGCAATGGCCCGACCTCGTCATCATCGACGGCGGGCGCGGCCAGCTCAATGCGGTGCGCGAGATATTTACGAGCCTCGGGCTGACGCAGGTGTCGCTGCTCGCGGTCGCCAAAGGCCCCGAACGCGATGCCGGGCGCGAAACCCTGTTCATGCCAGACCGCGAGGCGATCAAGCTGGAGCCACGCGACCCCGTGCTCTATTTCATCCAGCGGCTGCGCGACGAGGCGCATCGCTTCGTGATCGGCTCGCACCGCAAGCTGCGCAAGAAGGACATCCGCGAGGCGGGCCTGCAGGAAATTCCCGGCATCGGCCCGTCGCGCAAACGTGCATTGCTGATGCATTTCGGAACCTTGAAAGAGATCGAGCGGGCGTCGATCGCCGATCTCGGCAAGGTCCCCGGCGTCAGCGCCGAAAGCGCGCGCAAGATCTTCGAGTTCTTCCACGCGCAGGCGAATTAGCTGGTCCCGATCGGATCATCCCCACCACACGTTACCGTCAAACGGCTTGACGACGACGAGGACGACGATCGCGGCCACGCTGATGATGATCAGAAGTGGCGCATGGCGCAGGCCGAACGACGCGGGTGGCTCGTCGGAGCGTCCGAGCTTGCGAAGCGTTCCGGAGAGGAGGCCATGCAGGGTGGTTAGCAGGAGCACGAACACAAGCTTGATGATCAGCCAGGGCGAACGGAACCATTCGCCGAGAATGGCGAGCGTGAGCCCCGCCCCCCATGCGAGCAGCATGGCCGGTGAGGTCACATAACGATCCCAGCGGCGCACGGCGAAGACGGCCGTCCGGCCGGACGCCTCTGCTACTTCTTTCGAAAGAGACAGGGCCGTGATCGCGACTGCCACGAGCAAGAGCCCGCCGATCCAGACCAGGACCGCGGCGACGTGCAGCGCCTTAAGCCAGAGATAATCCATGGGGGTCTCAGCCTGATCCGCCAAGCATCGCCTGACGCCGCGCCAGCGCGCGTTCGTTGACGAAAGCGCCAAAGGGAATGAGCGCTGCGACCACCAGCCGGGTCGTTTCCGATCTTGACCAGCCACCACCTGAAACCGTTTGAATCAGCATCCAAAGGTAGGCCAGGAAAGCCAGGCCGTGGATAGGTCCCATGATATGCGTGGCGGCGGACACGCCCGCGAGGTGCTTCAGCGGCACCGCCACCAGGAGAAGCAACAGCAAGGTGCTGCCCTCAAGCAGGGAGACTGCCCGCATCCGCCGGAGCTGAGTCAGCTCCTCAGCGCGTTCCTGCGGGGTCATCACTCGACTTCCTTCAGGACCTTCTCGACACTGGCGAGCCGCGTTTCGATCTGCGACATGCCACTCTTGAGCGCGGCAAGGATCTCCACACTTTTCTCCTGCGCCTCCACGGTTCTTTCCGCCAACTCGCGGTAGGTGGCCTCGCTCGTGATCCGCAACCGCGCCTGACGGGCCGCAGCGAAATACTTCATCGCAAAAATAAGGATGACCGTGACCAGAACGAGAATCGTCACAAGTAGAAATATGGCGGCTTTGTCGGCCATGGTTGTCTCCTTCAGGGATCGGACTTGCTTGGAGGGGCGCTCAGCGATTGCGCCGCCTCGGCGATGGACGACGGTGTCAATGCAATGTCGAAAGGTGCGACCTCGAAATAGTTCAGAGCCTTGCCGTCCTGAGAAAGCTCAAGCTGACTCTTCACCAGCCCCGCATCCTCGAGCTTGCGCAGATGGAGATGCAGGAGTGGCCGGCTAATCCCAATGTCGCGCGCCAATTGGCTGACATAGGCGCGTCCTTTGACGCTCAGCGTCGCCACGATCCGCAGGCGATGCGG
>WNGJ01021127.1_pt1 | contig 12760 bp, 13 predicted proteins | sample 5400611 | NCBI WGS metagenome assembly WNGJ01 (sample SAMN13153375, study PRJNA577476) | soil metagenome | isolation source: 40 cm soil or saprolite under Garry oak tree replicate 1 | place: USA:California | collected 2016-06-15
AACCGCCTCTGCGCTTCGGGTCTCTCCGCCGTGGTCTCGGCCTGCCATGCGGTGGCCGCCGGAGACGGCGAGCTCTTCGTCGCCGGCGGGGTCGAGTCGATGAGCCGCGCCCCGCTCGTGATGGCCAAGCCGGACTCGGCCTGGCCGCGCGGAAACCAGACGGTGTGGGACTCGACGCTAGGCTGGCGCTTCCCGAACCCACGCATGGAGGCGAAGTTCCCGCTCGAGTCGATGGGCGAGACCGGCGAGAACGTGGCCGAGCGCTACGGCGTCTCGCGGGAGGAGCAGGACGCCTTCGCGCTCCAGTCGCAACGGCGCTGGGCGGACGCCGAGGAGGCGGGGCGGTTCGCGGACGAGCTGATCGGTGTCGACGGGGTCGAGCACGATGAGCACCCGCGGCCGGACACGAGCGAGGAGAAGCTCGCTGCGCTCAAACCCGCATTTCGCAAGGACGGCACGGTCACAGCGGGGAATTCGAGCGGGCTGAACGACGGTGCCGCCGCGCTCGTAATCGCCTCCGAGGAGAAGGCACGTGAGCTCGGCGCGGAGCAGCTCGGCGCCTTCGTGGGAGGCGCTGTTGCCGGCGTCGACCCGCGGGTGATGGGCATCGGCCCGATCCCGGCTGTAAAGAAGCTGCTGGCGCGCGCCGGCATCGCGCCCAGCGATCGCGATCTCGTCGAGCTGAACGAGGCCTTCGCGTCGCAGAGCCTCGTCGTCATCCGCGAGCTCGGACTCGATCCCGAGCGCGTGAACGTGAACGGCGGCGCGATCGCGCTCGGCCATCCGCTTGGGATGAGCGGCGCGCGCCTGGTCGTGACGCTCCTGCACGAGCTGCGGCGGCGCGGCGGCCGCTATGGGCTGGCGACGCTCTGCGTCGAGGTCGGCCAGGGCCCAGGCAGCGTTGTTCGAACGCGCACGAACGGCATAGGCTTTTGCCGTGATCCGCCGCTCGCTGCTGACCCTCCCTTAGCTATCGTCCCCGCCGTGGCAGTTGCGACGGAGCGCGAGTACGGGCTCTTCATCAACGGCGAGTCGACGGAGCCGGCCGGCGGCGAGATCAGCGAGCTGACCGAACCGGCCACGGGTGCTCCGCTGGCTCGCGCTGCGAGGGCGAGCGAAGCTGACGTCGACCGCGCCGTCGAGGCGGCTCAGGCCGCGCTGGCCGGGCCTTGGGGCAAGACGCCGCCGACTGAGCGCTCTCGCCTCCTTCACGCCCTGGCGGACGCGATCGTCGCCAACCGCAAGGAGCTCGCCGAGCTCGAGGTCCGGAACGTCGGCAAGGCGCTCTCCTCGGTCAAGGCCGAGGTGAACCAGGCAGTCGAGAACTTCCGTTTCTACGCCTCCGCGGTCGCCTCGATCGCCGGCCGCTCCAACCCGATCGGAGGCTCGCTCCTCTTCTACTCGCTGAAGGAGCCCGTTGGCGTCGCGGGGCAGATCGTGCCGTGGAACTACCCGCTGATGATGGCGACTTGGAAGCTCGCGCCGGCGCTCGCCGCGGGGTGCACCGTCGTCCTGAAGCCCGATTCGGCCACGCCGTTGACGGCGCTGCGCCTGGCCGAGCTGGCGGGAGAGGTCGGCTTCCCTCCAGGCGCGATCAACGTCGTCCCCGGCCCGGGTCCGACCGTGGGCGCCTATCTCGTCCGCCACCCGGGGATCGACAAGATCGCCTTCACGGGCTCGACCAAGACCGGCGCCGAGATCATGCGAGCGGCATCCGACCAGATCAAGCGGCTGACGCTCGAGCTGGGCGGCAAGAGCCCGAACCTCGTCTTCGCCGATGCAGACCTCGCCGACGCGATTCCGAGCTCGGTCTGGTCGATCTACTACTCGGCCGGCCAGAGCTGCGAGGCTCGCTCGCGCGTGCTTGTAGAGCAGTCGATCTACGACGACTTCGTCTCGAAGTTCGCCGAGGCCGCAGGGCGCTTGAAGGTCGGGGACCCGCTCGATGCCGAGACGCAGGTCGGCTCGCTGATCTCGACCACGCACCGCGACAAGGTGCACGGCTTCGTCGAGGCCGGCCGCAAGGAGGGCGCAGAGGTCGTCGCCGGCGGCGAGGCTCCGGACGGCGATGGCGCGTTCTACCCGCCGACCGTGCTGGCGAAGGTCTCGAACGACATGACAGTCGCCCAGGAGGAGATCTTCGGCCCGGTCGTGACGGTGATCCCGTTCGAGGACGACAAGGACGCGGTGCGGATCGCGAACGACGTCAAGTACGGCTTGATGGCGACCGTCTGGACCGGCGATCCGGCTCGCGGGCATCGGCTCGCAAGGCAGATCAAGGCGGGCACGGTCGGGATCAACATGCCCTACACCGCCTTCCCGGGGATCCCGTTCGGCGGCTACAAGCAGTCCGGCTTCGGCCGCGAGCTGGGCCTCGAGACGCTCGACCTGTACCTGGAGACGAAGAGCGTCCTCGTCTCGACGAGCCCGAAGCCGTCGAACCCGTTCGGCCTCTAGGAGCGCCAAGCCCTCCTAGCTACTTCTTGAGCGAAAGAGCTGCGCCGAGCGCGAGCAGGGCGATCCCGAGCAGGCGCGGCCAGTGGAGCGGAATCCGGTTAAGCCCGAACAGGCCGAACCTGTCGATCACCGCACCCATCGCGAGATTCCCCGCGATCACGATCCCGATCGTCGCGGCCGAGCCGATCTTCGGCGCCGCGAAGGTGATCCCGAGCACGATGATCGCGCCCATGATCGAGCCGATCCACATCCATTTCGGCGCGCCGGCAGCCGACGAGAAGCCGCGCAGGCTCAGCCGCGCGACGACGAGCAGTGCCGTCGCGATGAGCGCGGTCAGAACAGTGGAGAAGGCGTAGGCCTCCAGCACGCCGACGCGCTCACCGAACCGACCCATCACTGCCACCTGGACGGCGCCCGCGAGACCGCCCACTGCGCAGAGCGCAACTGCGAGCGCGTTTCCGCCGGACACGCCGCAACCCTAAGCGATTACGCTCAGGCCTCCGCGAAAGGAGGAGTGATGCAGAAAGCCGTTGTGCTCTGGGAGCAAGCCCCCGACCAGGAGTGGTACGCGCGCCACGCTGAGCTATGCGAGAAGGTGCCGGGAGTGACATTCAGGGCGGGGCGCATCTTCGGCACTCCGGGCGGTGAGTCCGAATACGCACAGTACGCCGAGTTCGAGTTCTCCGACAAGGACGCGTTCAATCGCGGTATGGGGAGCGACGAGATGAAAGCGGCAGTCGAAGACGCCCAGACCCAGGGAATCCCCTTCCACGTCCACTTCGTCGACATTGCCTGAACCGGACTATCCGCGTCCGCGCGACCCCGCGGAGCTCGGCTTCGAGCAAATCGTGTACGAGAAGGCGCCGCCGCGCGCGACGATCACGCTCAACCGGCCGGAGATCCTGAACGCGTTCGACTTTCAGATGCTGCGGGAGCTCGCGCGTGCGTGCGAGGACGCCTCCTGGGACAGCGAGATCCGCGCCGTTGTTCTGACCGGGGCGGGACGCGCCTTCTGCGTCGGGGCCAACCTGCGCTCGTGGGCCGAGCAGTACGTCGGCAAGCCGGACGAGTACTGGAAGTGGTTCGGAGCCTTCAAGGACGCACACGACCGGCTGAGGGAGATCGGCAAGCCGACCCTGGCGCGAATCAACGGCATCTGCGTCGGGGGCGGCAACGAGCTGCAGCTGGCCTGCGACTTCGCGGTGATGGTCGACAACACCTATATCCGCCATGTCGGGCCCGAGCACGGGTCCGTCCCGGCCGGCGGCGCGACCCAGTGGCTGGCGCTGTTCGTCGGCGACCGACGGGCCCGCGAGATCGTGCTCATGTGCGAGGAGATCCCCGCGCGCAAGGCCGAGGAGTGGGGGCTCGTCAACTGGGTCGTCCCCGCGGCGGAGCTCGACGCCAAGGTCGACGCGATCGTCGAGAACCTGGAGCGCAAGCTGCCCCAGACGACCCGCTACGCGAAGCAGCACCTGAACTTCTGGAAGGACCTCGCGTGGCACGAGACGATCAACCACGCCCGTGACTGGCTTGCCCTTTCGATGGCAACCGACGAGCCGCAGGAGGCGATCCGCCGCTTCACGGAAGGCAAATGAGGTTCTAGTCGCCGATGTAGATCGGCGCGTGCAGCGGGACCTGCGGGTAGAGCTCCTCCACGTCGGGAATCGACATGCGGATGCAGCCGTGCGAGGCGGCCGTGCCGAGCGACCAGACGCTGTCGGTGCCGTGGATCCCGGAGCCGTTCCAGAAGCCGAGCCAGCGCGCCTTGAGCGGGTCGTCCGGCCCGGGCGGGATCACGCGTCCCGCGAGCGACCCGGCCCAGGTGCTCTTCGGGACGTGCCAGGACGGGTTGATCTGCTTGTCATTGATCGAGTAGAGGCCCGCGGGGGTCTCGAGCCCCGCCCGACCGACCGCGATCAGGTACGTCTTCACGAGCCGCATGCGCTTCCAGAGGCGGAGGTGAAACTGGCCGCGGTCGATCGTGATGAACGTGGAGTTCTCGCGTGCGAGCTGGGCCGTGGACGGTCGCGCCGGCACGATCTCGACGGGCACCGTGATCGCGTGTGCGGCGTGAGAATCGGTCAGCTGCTGGAGAAGTGCGGTTCGTAGCTGGCGCCCGTGCACGGCGATGCCGTCACGTGAGGGTTTGATCGAGACCGAGCTCGGCGAGGCTTGCAGCTCCGCCGGCTTCGCCGGCCGGTTGAGCGTCCGCTTGACCTGACGGATGAGCGCATTCACGGGCGCGCCCGAATAGGTGACCTTGGTGGGCAGGTTCACCCGCACGCGCTCGCCGCGGAAGTCACGCCAGACGCGCCCTACGAACGTCCCCTGCCGGCTCTTCTGCAGCGCCTCCTCGACCATCGCATGCAGGTCGAGGCGCACGTGCGCTGCGGTCGGATTCAGCACGAAGCGGTGCTGCTCGTACAGGACGAGCACCGGCCGGTCGAACTCCGGCTTGAGCCGCGTCTCCAGCCGGAAGCGAGCGTCGCGGGCGCTCAGGCCACCGAGGTCGATGCCCGCGACCGAGACCCCATCGGTGACGATGTCCGAGCGCGAGCGGTCATACGCGTACAGCGCGGTTCCGCCCCCGGCCACGAGCAGCACGGGCACCGTGACCGCAACGATCACCCAGCGTCGTCTCATGTTCAGTCTCATTACTCGGTAGATGGTGCCAGGGGTCCCCGGTTGCCGCGTGGATTCTTACGCGTTCGGGATGCTCGCCGCTAGAGGCTCAGCTCAGCGGGAACGAGCTCGAGCTCGCGCAGCTCTCCCTCGCGGACGACCGTGGCGGTGACCGGGCTTCCGATCAGCTCGCTCACCATCAGCCGCTGCAGGTCGTCGACGCCTTCGATTGCGCTGTCGCCGACGGCGACGATCAGATCTTCGGGCCGCAGGCCCGCCCGGGCTGCCGGGCTCTCCTCGACGACCTCGACCACCTCGACCGCGGATCTGCGGCCGACCCGAGGCACGAGTCGAGGCGGAAGCGGGCGGGAGCCGCCCGCGATCCCAATGTAGGCGCGGCGAAAGCGCCCCTCCGTCATCAGGGCGCCGATGATCCTGCGGGTCGTCTCGTTGATCGGAACAGCGAGGCCGAGACCGACTCCGGCAACCGCAGTGTTGATGCCGACCACGTGGCCGCGGCCGTCGACGAGCGCGCCGCCCGAGTTGCCGGGGTTGAGCGCGGCGTCGGTCTGGATGACATTCTCGACGACCCTCGTCGCTCCGCGCGGCCCGACGGGCAGCGAGCGGCCGAGTGCCGAGACGACGCCGGCGGTGATCGAGCCCGCAAAGCCGTGCGGGTTGCCGATTGCGACGACGAGCTGGCCGACTCGCAAGCGTTCTGCGTCACCGAGCTCGGCCGGGGCAAGGTCGTTCGTGTCCGCACGGAGGACAGCGAGGTCGGAGAGGGGATCGGTGCCGACCACGGAGATGTCGAGCTCGCGGCCGTCTACGAACGAGGCACGGGTGGCGCCGTCGCTCCCGGCAACGACGTGTGCCGAGGTCAAGAGGAATCCGTCGGGCGTGATCACGACCGCGCTGCCACCGCCGTCGAGCCGCCGCCCACCGCGGCCGCGTCGCGAGACACGCAGGTTGCCCACCGAGGGCGCAAGACGCTCTGCGACCGTGGTCACCACCCGCGAGTAGGCGTCCAGCGCCTCGGATTCGTCGGGGAGGACGGTGTCGATGAAAGTCAGCTCGGCCATGTTCGGTCAAGCTAGCACTGGCGTTAGGGTCTGCGGCGATGGCCGAGGTCGAGACAACGCGCGAGGGTGCCGTCCTCACGGTCACGCTCAACCGGCCGGACGTCCTGAACGCCCTCAACCACGCCATGCACGACCGGCTCGGGGCCGCACTGGAGGAGGCCGGCGCTGACGAAGTCCGGGCCGTTGTCATAACAGGCGCGGGCCGTGGCTTCTGCGTCGGCCAGGACCTGACCGAGTTCCGGGAAGCAGCCGGCGACATCGCCGAGCGGCTCCGTAGCCTCTACCACCCCAACATTCGCGCGATCAGGGCGCTCGAAAAGCCCGTGATCGCGTCGGTGAACGGAGCTGCGGCTGGAGCGGGACTCTCGCTCGCCTGTGCCTGCGACATCCGGATCGCTTCCGACGCGGCGAGCTTCGTGCCCGCCTTCATCAACATCGGCCTGGTTCCGGACTCGGGCGGTTCCTACTTCATCCGGCGCCTGCTCGGAACCGCGCGTGCGTTCGAGTGGATGAGCTCCGGGCGCAAGCTCGGTGCGGCCGAAGCGCATGCTTGGGGTCTTGTCTCCGAGGTCGTCGAGGACGATGGACTTGCCGGGCGAGCCGGCGAGCTTGCGGCTGCGCTGGCGGCACTGCCGACGCGCGGGATCGGGATGACCAAGCGCCTCTTCGACCACGCCGAGACGGCGACACTTGAGGAACAGCTCGAGCTCGAGGCGCAACTCCAGTCGGAGGCGACGAAGACCGCCGACTTCGCCGAAGGCGTCGCTGCATTCCTCGAAAAGCGAGCGCCGCGCTTTGAGGGACGCTGATCCTGGGATAGGGTCGGCCGATGGAACAGACATCCGACGGTCTACACACCTTCCTGGCCGGATTCCTGCGCTACTTCACGCACGTTCGGGCGTACATGTTCCTGCTCGCGGACCCCTTCCCGGGCTTCGGCGGGAAAGAGGGGTATCCGATCGACCTCGAGGTCGCGCCGCCCGAGCCTCAGAACCGGCTGACCGTGTTCTTCCGCGGCATCCTCGCGATCCCGGCGCTCTTCGTCTCGAACATCCTCAACAACCTGTCGCAGCTCCTCGCGATCTTCGCCTGGTTCGTCGCGCTCATCACCGGCCGGGTGCCGGAGGGGCTCAGGAACTTCGGCGTGCTCGCGCTGCGGTACGAGACCCAGACCTACGCCTACGTGATGCTGCTGACCGGGAAGTACCCGAGTTTCAACGTCGGGGTGACTTCGTAACGCGAAAGGGCGCCTGAAGCAAGAAGCGCCGGCGCTAACGGCCGTTCCCTGAGCTTCCGTCCAGGCTGCCACTTGCCGGACGGTCGTAGTTGACGTTGCTCGCGCAGCAATCTGCCCTCTTCGTCAAATCGTCTTGAATTGCTCGAACGGTTGCCGGCAGCTCTTGCAGTAGCGGAGCGACCGGCACGGTGTCGGGCCGAAGATGTTCTCGAGCGCGGTCTCGGTCGATCCGCAATAGGGACAGCGGAAGGCGTTCGACTGGAGCTGGACAAGCCTCGGGCTGCGGGCTGTTCGTGGGGTCGGTGGCGCAAAGCCGCTTGCGCGCAGCTTCTCGCGACCCTCGGGCGTGATCCGGTCGGTCGACCAGGAATCGTCCAGGATCACCTCGATCTCAGGTTCCGCGCCGAGCTCGGCGATCCGCGCGGCCATCGCGTCGCGCATCACCTCGAGCGCGGGGCAGCCGAGGAACGTGGGCGTGAACTCCACATGGACCCGGCCGTTCTCGACCTCGACGTCGCGGACGACACCAAGGTCGACGAGCGAGATCACGGGGATCTCGGGATCGGGGATCTCGGCGAGCGCTGCCCAGACGCGCTCTGCGGTTACCACGTCGCTCCCGGCACTGAGCGCCGAACCTGGGTCATCTCGTCCCAGAGGGGCGCGAGCTCCTCTGTGTGCGTACCGCGAGCGACAGGTTCTGTATCGGCCGGCAAGCCAACGCGTTCTGCGAACGCGGGCCGCAGCTCCTCCTCGAGCAGCCCGAGCGCGTATGGCCAGAGCCGCTCCAGCGCCTCGCGCAGCCGCGGTTCCTCGCCGAGCCGGTCGATCCACATCTCGGCATGCATGCGGTGGTAGACCTCCTCGCGGTCGATCTTCGCGGCAAGACCCGCGACCTCCGCGTCGGCATCTTCCTTCAGCGCCTCGATCCGGATCGCATCCGCCGTCTCGTACAGATGGTGGCGCGCGATCGTGCCGGCCCAGTCTGGGACGAGCCGCAGCTCGACAAGCGGTGCCGAGCGGTATTCGCTCGGCTTGCGGTCGAAGGCGAGCTCGTCGGCGGTCGTGCCGAGCTCGCGCGCGGCGAGCTCGTACAGCGCACGTGCGTGACCGATCTCGTTCTGCGCGATCGACGAAAAGGCGACGTCCTCTTCGAGGAATGGCGCGATCCCGGTCCACTCGGAGTCTCGCCAGCCTAGGACGAGCTCGTCGTCGGCGATCTCCAGGATTCTTTGTGCCTGGGCTTCTGTCATCTTCTACGAGCGGAGCGAAGTCCTAGCCATCGCCCGCGGAAAGTGCGCCAGCACTTTTCGCGGAGACCGCGCGTTCACGTGCCTCCTTGAGTTTCTCCTTCAACGGATAGCCGTCGACGCGGTGGTAGTTCCGATCCAGCTCGTCGACGAACTCATCGATCTCGTGCACCGCCTCGCGCGGGACGACCCAGAGTGCCGTCGATTCTCCGCGCCGCCCGAACTGCTCCCGCGCGTACCAGTCCGCGAACGTCGCGTCAGGCGCGTCGATCGACCCGGCGTGCTGAAGCGCCTGACCCCTTCGCTCCTGCCGAAAGACCTCCCAGATCATCGTTGCGCACTAGTGCACAAGCGGCGCTGAGGGCCCGGAGTCATGCTTTGTGCACTAGTGCACATCTCTTTTATGCGGCTTGCGTGAGCATGGCCCGCCGGACCCACTCGGTCTCCTCGCGCGTTCGCCGGCGAAGCTCGAGCCGCTCTTGTGTCTTCGGGCCGTGGCCGGTGACGACATGTTTGAGCTCCGCCCAGTCGGGCTCGCTGTACTCCCAGACGCCGTCGTCGCGCTTGCGCAGCTTCGGATCCGGCACGGTCAGTCCGAGCTCCCAGATTTGCGGCACGTAGCCGTCGAGGAACTGCTGGCGCGCCTCCTCGTTCCCCTGGCTCTTGATCCGCCAGACGAACATCGGATCGTCCTCGCGCGGGATCGGGTTGCCGTGGAACTGCATCAGCGGGCCCCACCAGCGGTTCAGCGCCTCCTGGACGAGGTCACGCTGCTCGTCGGCGCCGAGCATCATCGTCAGAATCACGTCGCGCCCGTGGAGGATGTGAAACGACTCCTCCCAGCAGATCTTCTTCATGATCCGGGCGTAGGGCGCGTAGGAGCACTTGAGGAGCGCCTTCTGGCTGATGATCGCGGCCGCGTCGACGAGCCAGGCGATCACGCCGACGTCGCCCCAGGTCTGTGTCGGGTAGTGGAAGACGTTGTGGAACTTCGACTTGCGGGAGATGAGATCGGCGAGACACTGCTCGCGCGGCTTCCCCAGGTCCTCGACCACGCGGTAGATCAGCTGTGAGTGGCCGACCTCGTCCTGCACCTTTGCCGTGAGGGCAAGCTTCCGCTGAAGCGTCGGCGCCCGGAGGATCCACTCGCGCTCGGGCAGGACGCCCATCAGCTCCGAGTTGCCGTGCATCTCGATGAACTTGACGAGCTTCGCGCGGTACTCGTCCGGCATCCAGTCGTCGGTCTCGACCTGGCCGCCTGATTGGACGTACTCCAAGAACTCTTGCGTTCGCTCTTCCATGCCGCTCCTTTTCGACCCTAACGATCGTTAGGGTACCCCAGGTGCCGACCAGGCGAAACGAGCTCACGCGGCAAGCGGCTCGATTGTTCGCCGAGCGGGGCTACCACGGGACGTCGATCGGTGACCTTGCCCAGGCGATGGGTGTTCAGAAGGGGTCGCTGTACGCGCACATCTCGTCCAAGCAGGAGCTGCTGTACGAGACGATGGTGGAAGGCGCCCGCGCCTTCCACGCGGGCCTCGACGCGATTCCAGACGACGCCTCGCCGACGGAGAAGATCCGGGCGGCGCTCCGCTCGCACCTGCGAGTCGTGGCCGACCAACTCGACGTCGCAACCGTCTTCGTGCGCGAGTGGCGCTATCTCGAGGGCGACCGGCGCCAGGAGATCCTGGACGAACGGCGCCGCTACGAAGACCGGATCCGCGCGCTCTTCCGGGAAGGCCGCGAGCTCGGAGAGCTGCGGACCGATCTGGACGATGCGACGGCGGCTCTGCTCGCGCTCTCGGCGGCGAACTGGGCGTACACGTGGCTGAAGCCGGATCGCGACACGGACGAGCTCGCCGATCGCTTCTACGCGCTGCTCGTGGACGGGATGCGCGGCTACGCAACACCTTAGGCTATGGGCATTCGGCGCTCACTCTTGATCGTATTTGCGCTAGCGCTTGTCACCGCTGGGTGTGATGACAAGAAGAAGACTGCAGCCACCGTGGGCTCCGCGACGATCTCGGCCGAGCAGGTCGATCAGATTCTCGAGCACGCCCGGGAAGAGGCGAAACGCGAAGGCAAGCGCTTCCCGGCCGAGGGCAGCCCGCGTTTTCGCGTGCTCGAGCGCCAGGCCGTCGAGCTGCTCGTCTACCACGCCGAGCTCGCCCAGAAGGGAGCCGGCCTCGGGATCAAAGTGACCGACAACGACGTCGAGGACCGAATGAGCGGTGGCGGCGCGGAAGAGGGCGACGCCGAGGCGGGTGCGGCCGACAAGGCGTTCCGAGAAGAGAGCATCCGCGGCCAACTCCTCTACCGCCGGATCTATCAGCAGGTGACGCGCAACGCCTCGGTGACCGAAAGCGAGATCCGCGCGTACTACCGGGCCCATCGCGGCCTCTATCGGCAACAGGGGCTAACGCTTGCCGCAGCCCGTGCGACGATCGAGCGCTCGGTCCTCGACACGAAGAGGAACGCAACCATGGCGCGCTGGGTCGCCGGGTTGAAGCGGGAGTTCGCCTTGCAAGTGAGATATGAAGGGAAGTTTCGCTAAGAAGCGGCAAGTTTTCATGGTTTAGGCTGTCCGCAATTTCCTTTATCTATTTCAACTTTATACCGTTTCAAATTGCGTAACTGTTTTTTGCATTCGGTCGTTAAAGTAGTTAGTAATCCGCGGCCTGAATTGCTGGTGCACTCTCTAGAAGGAGCCCGTCTGATGCGATCGCGTCTCGCTCATGTCCTTGCTCTGGTCCTCGTCGGCGCTTTCCTCGTCGTTGCCGCGTCCGCTCCGGCATCGTCTCCGTCGACAGGCACCGTCACCGTTCCCACGACCGCAGGAGGCATGGCGAGCGACTCGTGGACGGGCACCATCCCTCCCGGCTCGAACCCCGCCAGCGACTGCTCGCCACCCTCGGCTTCGCCGGTCGACGAGCACGTGGTGACGGTGACCGTTCCGCAAGGTGTCTACGACACGATCGACGCGACCTTCGCATTCTCGATCACCTGGACGCCTGGGACCCCGACCGAGGACACGGCGGACGAGATCCTCACCGTCATCGGGCCGGACGGAGAGGAGGTCGGCTCGAGTGACGGATCGAGTACGACCGAGAAGGTCGTCGGGATCAACCTCCCGCCGGGCGCTTACCACGTCCTCGCCTGCGGCTTCGCGAACCTTCTTCCGCAAACGTACTCCGGCAAGCTCGAGGTCACGACGTCGGCGCGGGCGGTCGAGCAGTCGCTCCCGTCGGCGCCCGCCCAGGGCCTCGAGTTCTCGGCGGCCGTTCCGGCTGACCCGCAGCGGGACGAGTCGGAGCCGCTGATCAACATCGATGCCGCCGGCAACATCTACACCTGCGGCCCGACCGGCTTCTCGAACGCGGCGGACTACGCGCAGGTCTCGACCGACGGCGGCGACCAGTTCCACCTGCTCGGCACGCCTCCGCGCGGCCAGCAGGGCGCCGGCGGTGGCGGTGACTGTGGGACCGCCAACGGTGTCACGAAGAACACACAGGGCAACTACCAGTACGCCTACACCGGTCTAGGCCCGCTGACGGGCTTCGTAACGTCCACGTCTCCGAACAACGGGCACAACCTCACGACCGGTGGCCCGTTCGGCAACGGCGTCACCGACGAGGGCGGAGGAGCGGACCGGCAGTGGATGACCTTCATCGACGACCACACAGTCCTGTTGAGCTACAACCAGCAGGAACCGAGGAACGTCGTCGTGCAGAGGTCGACAGACGGCGGGCTCACGTACGGTCCCGACGCCGCCCGCGCCGCACGCAACCCGCGCTTTCCCGGCCCGATGCGCTTCGACGCGGCCCACAACATCGTCTACTTCCCGTGGGACCGCGGCGGGCCCGACGGCGATCACATCAACCTGTCGATCTCGCAGGACGGTGGCCTGAGCTGGACGGATTGCCTCGCCGCTGTCGCGCCCGCCAACGCGGCCGGCTTCGTCGTCGCGGACAACGACAGCGCCGGCAACATCTACATGGCGTACGGCGAGGCGGCGAGGTTCCACACGTATCTGGTCACACTCACCGCCGACAAGGTGCGCGCGTGCGACCAGTCCGTGACGGGTACAACCGCCCTGCCGGACAAGAACCCGG
>WNGJ01008551.1_pt1 | contig 12759 bp, 10 predicted proteins | sample 5400611 | NCBI WGS metagenome assembly WNGJ01 (sample SAMN13153375, study PRJNA577476) | soil metagenome | isolation source: 40 cm soil or saprolite under Garry oak tree replicate 1 | place: USA:California | collected 2016-06-15
CGGTTGCTCGGGATGGGCCACCGCGTCGTGGGGATGGACAACCACATCACCGGCAACCCCGTCAATCTCGCGCACCTGAAGGACCACCCCGGGTTCCAGTTCGTGCTGCACGACGTGACGAACTTCATCGAGCTCCAGGGCCCGCTCGAGGGCGTGCTCCACTTCGCCAGTCCCGCGAGCCCCATCGACTACCTCGAATTCCCCATCCAGACGCTCAAGGTCGGCTCCCTGGGGACCCACAAGGCGCTGGGCCTCGCCAAGAGCAAGCGCGCGCGTTTTCTCCTCGCCTCGACGTCCGAGGTGTACGGCGACCCGCTCGTGCACCCGCAGCCGGAGACGTACTGGGGGAACGTGAACCCGGTGGGGCCCCGAGGGGTGTACGACGAGGCCAAGCGCTTCGCCGAAGCGATGACGATGGCCTACCATCGCTCCCACCAGCTCGATACGCGCATCGTACGGATCTTCAATACCTACGGGCCGCGCATGCGCCCGCAGGACGGGCGCGTCGTCTCGAACTTCATCGTGCAGGCGCTCAAGGGCGAGCCGCTCACCGTGTACGGGGACGGCTCGCAGACGCGGTCGTTCTGCTACGTGGACGACCTGATCGAGGGGATCGTGCGGCTGTTCGAGCGCGGCGGCTCCGACCCCACCAACATCGGTAACCCGCGCGAGTTCACCGTGCGCCAGCTGGCGGAGCACGTGCTGCGGCTCACGGGCAGCAGCAGCCCCGTGATCGAGCGTCCCCTCCCGGTGGACGACCCCAAGGTCCGGCAGCCCGACATCAGACGCGCATGTGAGACGCTCGGCTGGGAGCCGAAGGTCTCTCTCGAAGAAGGCCTCACCCGCACGATCGAGTATTTTCGCAGCATCGTGAAGTGAGTCTCTCCCTATATTACTGCTCATGGACGTGAGTCCCGAGCATCTCGTCGGTCAGGCGCGCGAGCGGTTTCAGCTCCAGGACTACTACGGCGCCATCCACCTCCTGGAGGAGGTGATCGCGAGCGGCCGCGCGTTCGCCGATGCCCACCATCTCCTCGGGGTGTCGTACTCGCTCGTGGGACAGCCGGAGCAGGGGCTCGCCCAGCTGGACCGGGCGCTGCAGCTCAACCCGCGCTACGTCGAAGCGTTGGTCCACCGCGCGCTGGTCCTCAACGAGCTGGGGCGTGAGGACGAGGCCGATGCCGCGTTTCGCAGTGCGGCGCAGGCCGGCGGCGAAACCCGGGAGGGCATCCCGGCCCATATGGCGGCGAAGCTCGCGAACCAGCACGCCGCCTTGGGCGACGCCTACCTGGAGTCTGGGGGCGTCCCGCAGGCGATCGGGCAGTACCGGGAGGCGCTGGCGCTCGGACCTGGATTCCACGACCTGCGGTATAAGTTGGGGCGTCTGCTGCTGCAGGCGGGTTGCGCGCTCGACGCGCGCGAGCAATTCGAGACCATCGTGCGGGACCGTCCCAACTACCTCGATGCCGCGGCCATGCTCGGGCTCGCGTGCTACCTGGCGGGTGACGGTCTCGCCGCGCGCGCCGTGTGGGAGGCGTGCCGGGAGCGCCGGCCGGAGGACCCGAGAGTGGAGGCGTATCTCGCCATGCTGTCCCGCAGTGACGCGCCGGCCGGGCCGGCGACACCGGCTCCGGGAGTGAACGAGCCGCGCGAGGTGCGACGGGCGCGCCGGGACCAAGGCGACGGAGGAGCCAGCCGCCGGAAGCGGCCGTGAGGCGATTCGCTGCGGCGTTCCTCGCGCTGGCCGTCGCCTGCTCCCACAGCGCCGCCGACCACGAGGAGCTGGGCGACCGCTGGTACGCCGCCGGTACGTTCCGGGACGCGCTGGCGGAGTACCAGCTGGGGCTGAAAGCGCGTTCCAGCCCCGATCTGCACGCGAAAGCCGCGGCCGCGGCGCTCCACACCCAGGACTACGCCCTCGCGGCGGCCGAGTACCGAGCGCTGGCGGAGCAAGACCGCTCGCGCGCCGGCGAGGCCGCGGTGGGGCTGGAGCGCGTCGTCCGCGCGGCGCTCGCCGCGAGCGACCGGGTGGCGCTGGCCGGGGCGCTGGCGGCGCTCCAGGCGGTGGCGCCCACCCGGTGGCGGGAGCCGGCGACGCGCGCGGCGCCGACTCGCTACTGTTCGTGTACGGCATGGCGGCGGCGCGCGCCAAGGACTGCAGCACCGCGGTCCCGGCCTTCGAGGGTGTGATCCGGCGCCAACGCGAGCCCGCGGTGAGCGATGCCGCCCGGGAGGGGTTGAGCCTGTGCGCCCTGGTGGAGGGCCAGGCTCGATTGGAGCACGGCAAACCCGCCGAGGCGGAGGGGTGGTTCAAGCGCGCCACCGCGCCGGGCGCGCCCCCCGACGTGGCGCGCGCCGCATACCTGGGCTTGGGCGACGTGCGCCTGGCGCAGGGTGACGTGCCTGGCGCGCTCGAGAACTACCAGCTGGCGGTCGCGGGCGGCAGTCCAGGCGACAGCATCGCGGTGCGCGCGCAGCAGAAAATCAACAGCCTCGGCAAGGCGGACGCCCCAGGCGGGCCGCCCCAGCAACTGTGAGGGTTATGCGATCCTGGTGGCTGATCGGTTTCTGGGTGTTGTGCGCCGGGTGCTATCACGGGCCGCGCCCGGTCGTGGGAGAGGCGCGCAGCGGGGAAGCGGATCTCGCCGAGGCCATGCAGCAGTTCCGGCGCGGGGCCTTCGCCAAAGCGCTCCTCGCCTTCCGCCGCGCGCAATTCGAGCTGGGGCCCGCGCAGGCCGAAATGGCGCAGGCCCGGTACTTCGTGGCGGAGTGCGACTTCCAAACCGGCGAGCTCGCCACGGCCGCGCTCGAGTTCCAGAAGGTGGCGGAGGAGTTCCCCACCAGCGCCTACGCGCCGCTGGCGCTGCTGCGCTCGGGTGACGCCAACCTGCGCTCGTGGCGCACGCCGGAGCTCGACCCGGAGCCCGGGCAGACGGCCCTCGCCACCTACCAGGAGCTGCTGGGGCGCTATCCGGGAACGGACGCGGCGGCCAGGGCGCAGCTGCACATCACCCAGCTCAGTAGCTTGTTCTCCGAGAAGGCGTACAAGACCGGCATGTTCTACTTCCGGCGCCGGGCTTACGACTCCGCGATCATCTACTTCAAGGACATCATCGCCACCTACCCCAGCACTCCCCGTGTCCCCGACGCCCTGCTGCGCCTCGTGGATAGCTACCGGGCGATCCGCTACGCCGAAGAGGTGAAGGAAGCCTGCGCCAACCTGCGCCAGTATTATCCCAAGACCAACGGGCTCGACCGGCACTGCCCGGCCAGCACGGCCGAGCCCGGCGCCCAGTAGCGTGGAGGCGCTGTTCGGCGGCTCGTTCGACCCGGTGCATCTAGGCCATCTGGTCGCGGCGGAGACGCTGGCGGATGTCCTGGGGGTGACGACCGTGCGGTTCGTCCCCGCCCGCGAGCAGCCGTTCAAGCACGCGGCGCACGTCGCGTCGCCCGAGCAGCGGGCCGACATGCTGGCGCTCGCGGTCGCCGGCAACCCGCGGTTCCGGGTGGAGCGGATCGAGCTTGAGCTGCCCGCCCCCTCCTATACCGTGCGCACGCTGCGCGCCCTGGCCAGCCGGGAGCCGGGAAACCGCCTGGTGTTACTGGTGGGGGCCGATGCGGCGGCGGAGCTGGCCGACTGGTATGAGGCGGAAGCGCTTCCCCAGCTCGCGGACGTGGTCGCGTTCGCGCGGCCCGGCGCCGAGCCGCCCGCCGCCCGCCTGATCAGCCGGGTGGTGGCGGTGCCGGCGCTCGATATTTCGGCGACGGGCGTGCGCCAGCGGGTGGCGCAGGGCCGGTCGATACGCTATCTCGTGCCCGACGCGGTGCGCGACTATGTCGCGGCGCACGGGCTGTATCGGTAGGGGCCAGGGGCCGGGGGCCGATGCTCAAACGCACATTCACCAGGATCTTCGGCACGCGGTTCGACCGCGAGCTGAAGCGCATTCAGCCGGTCGTGGACGCGATCCACGGGCACGAGGCGCGTCTCAAGGACCTGCCCGACGCCGCCGTGCAGGCGCAGACCGCCAGGTTCCGCGGCGTGCTCGAGGAGCGGACCGGGAGCCTCGCCGCCGAGGTCGCGCGCCTCAAGCAGGCGAAGCACGACGCCCCCGACATGGCGGAGCGCGCGGTCCTGAGCGAGCAGCTCGGGAAGGCCGAGGAAGCCTACCGCAAGGCGCTGCAGGCCGCGCTCGACGAGCTCCTGCCGGAAGCCTTTGCCACGGTGCGCGAAGCGTGTCGCCGCCTGGTCGGGACCGAAGCGATCGTGACGGGCCACGCCCTGAAATGGGACATGGTGCCCTACGACGTGCAGCTGATCGGCGGGATCGCGCTGCACCGCGGCAGGATCGCCGAGATGGCGACCGGTGAAGGGAAGACGCTCGTCGCGACCCTGCCGCTGTATCTCAACGCGCTCACAGGCAAGGGCGCCCACCTCGTCACCGTCAACAACTACCTGGCCCGCCGCGACTCGCAGTGGATGGGTCACCTGTTCAAGTGGCTGGGCCTCACGGTGGGCTGCATCGACGACACCGACGCCACGTCGCCGGAGCGTCGTGCCGCGTATCAATGTGAGATCACCTACGGCACCAACAACGAGTTCGGGTTCGACTACCTGCGCGACAACATGGTGGTGATGCTCGAGCAGCGCACGCAGCGCGGACACCACTACGCGATCATCGACGAGGTCGATTCGATCCTGATCGACGAGGCGCGTACGCCGCTGATCATCTCGGGGCCGGTCGGCACGGAGTCCGACGAGAAGTACGCCCTGTACAACGTGCAGGTCATCCAGCTGGTCCGCAAGCAGAGCGCCGTGGTGAACGACCTGATCGCCCGCGCCGAGCCGCTGCTCGCGGACGAGAAGACCGCCTACGACGGCGCGCTGCTCCTCTTCCAGGCGCAGCTCGGCATTCCGAAGAACAAGAAGCTCCTGAAGCTGCTCAACGAGCAGGGGGTGAAGGCGCTGGTGCAGCGGGTGGAGCTCGACAGCCTCGCCGACCGCAAGCTCCCGGCGCGCGAGCAGAAGATGCGGCACCTGGAGGAGGCGCTGTACTTCGTGATGGACGAGCGGGGGCACTCGGTGCATCTCACCGACAAAGGCGTCGAGACGATGTCCCCGGAGGACCCCTCCCTCTTCGTCGTCCCGGACATCTCGCAGGCGATCCACGAGATCGACCGGGACAGCGCGCTGACTCCGGCCGAACGCATCGAGCACCGGCGCGCCGTCGAGGCCGAGTACGCTCGCAAGAGCGAGATCCTGCACATCATTCACAAGTTGCTCCAGGCCCACGCCCTGTACGAGAAGGATGTCGACTACGTGGTCCAGGAGGGCCAGGTCTTCATCGTCGATGAGTTCACCGGCCGGTTGATGCCGGGGCGCCGCTGGTCGGACGGCCTGCATCAGGCGGTGGAGGCGAAGGAAGGCGTGGCCGTGCGCGAGGAGTCGCAAACGCTCGCGACGATCACGATCCAGAACTACTTCCGGATGTACGACAAGCTGGCGGGCATGACGGGCACGGCCGAGACCGAAGAGACCGAGTTCTTCCAGATCTACGGCCTCGAAGTCGTCGTCATCCCCACGAACCGCCCCGTGCGGCGCATCGACAAGCACGACCTCATCTACAAGACGCGCCGCGAGAAGTACAACGCGATCCTCGACGAGATCGAGCGCCAGCACAAACGCGGCCTGCCCGTGCTGGTCGGGACCGTGAGCGTGGACGTTTCGGAGACGCTGTCGCGCATGCTCAAGCGCCGCGGCTTCCCTCACGAGGTGCTGAACGCGAAGTACCACCAGCGCGAGGCGGAGATCGTGGCCCAGGCGGGGCAGCCCGCGGCGATCACGATCGCCACCAACATGGCCGGCCGCGGCACCGACATCAAGCTCGGCCCCGGCGTCAAAAAGTGTCAGGTGTGCGGCATCACCTCCCGCGACCCGGCGTTCGGCCAGGCCGTCGAGCAGCCCGACCTTTCCCAGCCCGAGATCAAGAAGCTTGGCTGCTACGAGGACCCGCCGTGCGGTCTCGTGATTATCGGCACCGAGCGGCACGAAGCGCGCCGCATCGACCGCCAGCTGCGGGGCCGGTCGGGCCGCCAGGGTGATCCCGGCCAGAGCGTCTTCTACCTGTCGCTCGAAGACGACCTCATGCGGCTGTTCGGCTCCGACCGCATCGCGCGCTGGATGGACCGGACCGGGGCGGAAGAAGGCGAAGTGATCACGCACCCGTGGGTCACGAGCGCCATCGGCCAAGCCCAGAAGCGCGTCGAGCTGCAGAACTTCCAGCAGCGGAAGAAGCTGCTCGAGTACGACGACGTGATGAACCAGCAGCGTGAGGTGATCTACTCGCTGCGGCTGTTCGCGCTCGAGGGCGGGGAGGAGCTCAAGGCCGAGGCCCTGCGGATGATCGACGCGGCGGCGGAGCGTCTCGCGGACGAGCAGATCGGCGACGCGTCGGACTCCGGGGCATGGGACCGGGGCCAGATGGAAACCGAGTTCCTGCTCCGGTTCCTGCTCACGGTTCCCGGGCTCACCGAGCCGGCGCAGGTCCGGGACCGCTCCGGGCTGGTGCGGGCTGCGCAGCAGGCAGGGCGCGACGCCTTCCGCGGCAAGCTCGAGTACTTCCGCGAGATCGAAACGCAGATCCCGGGCGCCGTCAATCTGGGCGAGCAGGCGTTGTCGCGGGTCATGCTGGCCGTGATCGACGAGAAATGGAAGGACCACCTCTACGACCTGGATCAGCTGCGCGCGGCGATTCAGTACCGGGCGTGGGGTCAGAAGGACCCGCTGGTCGAATACAAGCAGGAGGCGTACGACATGTTCGTCGGCCTGATGAACGACATCCGCGCCACCTTCACCGAGCGCTGGCTCAAGCTGCAGATCGAGCTGACGCCGCCGCGCGGTGGCACCGCCACTGGGCCGGCGGGCGGACGCCCGCCGCGCGGGCCAACGGTGGGGGGGGGGCCGGCGTCGGACCTCGTGAGCGGGCCCACCACCCGCCGTCTGCCGCCGATGGTCGCGACCAAGGCCGTGGCGGAGGGGCTGGTGGGTGGCGGAGGGGGGGGAGGCTCCACGGCCGGCGCCGGCGGGGCCGCCTCGGCAACGGCCGTGAACCCGTATGCGGGGGTCGGGCGCAACGACCCCTGCCCGTGCGGGAGCGGCAAGAAGTTCAAGAAGTGCCATGGAGCGGCGTTGTGAACGCGGAACTGCGAACGCGGAACGTGGAGCCGAACTAGCCAGGACTGTTCCGCGCTCCGCGTTCCACGTTCCGCGCTCTTCGGGTACCGATTCTCGCTAACCCCGCCGTACGTTTCCCCCCATGCCCCTCCGGCTCTCGGAGCACCCGGAACGCGACCGCCCGCGCGAGCGTTTGTGGGCCGTCGGGCCTGCCGCGTTGACGGGGCAGGAGCTCCTGGCCATAGTCTTGGGAACGGGCTGCACCGGGCGGGATGCCCTCGCCGTGGCGGGCGACCTGCTGGGGCGCGTGGATGGGTCGTTGCGGCGGCTGGCCGTGCGCCCGCCGGGCGAGCTGGCGGCGATCCCGGGGGTCGGGCGGGGCAAGGCCGCACGCGTCACGGCGGCGCTCGAGCTGGGCCGGCGGGTCGGGGTGGAGGTGGAGCCGCCGCCCCAGCGGATTCGCACCCCGGCCGACGTGCATCGCTACTACGCCCCGCGGCTGCGGGACCTCGGCGTCGAGGAGTTCCACGTGCTCGCCCTGGGCAGCCAGAGCCAGGTGAAGGGGGACCTGCTGATCACGCGGGGGATCCTGAACAGCTCGCTCGTGCATCCGCGCGAGGTGTTTCGCGCGGCCATCGCGGAAGCGGCGGCGGGGATCATCGTGGTCCACAACCACCCGAGCGGCGATCCCACGCCGTCCGCGGACGACCGGGCGGTGACGCGGCAGCTGGTGGAGGCGGGGCGGCTGCTCGATCTCCCGGTGCACGACCATGTGATCGTGGGAGGCGATCGCTACATGAGCTTTGCGGAGGCGGGTCTCCTGTGACGAGCGCGGTGCCGATCCTGGCGCCCGAGCTCGCGCGGGCCGTGGCCGCGCAGCGCGAGCGGCTCGACCTGGACCTGCTGGCGCGCGCCTATCAGATGAGCGCCCAGGCACACCGGGGGCAGAAACGCCGCTCGGGCGACGCCTTTCTCTCCCACAGCGTCGCGGTGGCCACGATTCTGGCTGAGCAGCAGATGGATTCCACCACGATCGCGGCCGCCCTGCTGCACGACGTGGTGGAGGACTCGGACGTCTCGCTCGACCAGATCCGCCAGGACTTCGGAGTCGAGCTCGCGAACCTGGTGGACGGCCTGACGAAGCTCTCCTCGCTCACGTTCCGTTCGACCGCCGAAGAGCAAGCCGAGAATTACCGCAAGCTGCTCCTGTCGGTGGCCAAGGACGCGCGCGTGATCATCATCAAGCTCGCGGACCGGCTGCACAACATGCGGACCCTCGAGCACCTGGAGGCGGAGAAGCAGCGACGCATCGCGCTCGAGACGCGGGAGATCTACGCTCCGCTGGCGCATCGCTTCGGCATGGCGGGCGTGAAGGCGGAGCTCGAGGATCTCGCCTTCAAGTTCCTGGAGCCCGAGGACTACCGCGCCCTCTCCCGCCACGTGCGGGCCAAGAAGGCGGAGCGCGAGCGCACCATCGAGCGCGTGCACGCTCCGCTCGCCGAGGAGCTGGCGCGGGCGGGGCTCACCGGCTTCGAGATCACCGGCCGGCCCAAGAACCTGTGGTCGATCTACAAGAAGATGAAGAAGCGCGGCAAGCCGTTCGAGGAGATCTACGACCTCCTCGCGGTGCGCGTGCTGGTGAGCTCGATCCCCGAATGCTACCACGTGCTCGGCATGATCCATCACGAGTGGACGCCGCTGCAGGAGCGCATCAAGGACTACATCGCCAGCCCCAAGTCGAACGGGTACCAGTCGCTGCACACGACGGTGTTCGGTCCCGGCGGGCAGCTGTACGAGATCCAGATCCGCACGCGCGAGATGCACCGCACCGCGGAGTACGGGATCGCGGCGCACTGGCTCTACCACGAGCGCAAGGGCCCCGACGAGCTGGACCGCCACCTCGCGTGGTTCCGCCAGCTCATCGAGCTGCAGCAGGACGCCCACACGCCCGAGGAGTTTCTCGAGTTCCTGAAGATCGATCTCTATCAGGACGAGATCTTCGTCTTCACGCCCCGCGGCGACGTGAAGCGCCTCCCCAAGGGAGCGACGCCGCTCGATTTCGCCTTCGCGGTGCACACCGAGGTCGGAGAGCATTGCCAGGGCGCGCGCATCAACGGGCGCATCGCCCCGCTGCACCGGCCGCTCGATAACGGCGACACGGTCGAGATCCTCACGAGCGCGCAGTCCCGGCCGTCGCGCGATTGGCTGGCCCACGTGCAGACGGCCCGCGCACGCCACAAGATCCGCCAGTGGGTGAAGCAGGAGGAGCACGAGCGCAGCGTGGCGCTCGGCAGCGAGATCCTGGAGCGCGAGGTGCAGCGGCGCCGGCTCGCGCCCCCCGACGACGCGAGTCTGGCGCAGGCCGCCGCGACCCTCTCGGTGGGCTCGGGCGAGCAGCTCCAGGCGGCGCTCGGGCGCGGCGACCTGCCGGTCGGCCAGGTCATGCGGGCGCTGTACCCGGGGCTGTCCGCCGACGAGCTGCAGGCGCCCAAGCCGACCGCGTTCGGTCGCATGGTGGACCGGCTGCGCCTCGGCCGCGGCATCAAGATCCAGGGCGTGGACGGGCTCATGGTCCGGTACGCCCAGTGCTGCCAGCCCGTGCCGGGGGATGCGGTCGTCGGATACGTCACCCAGGGGCGCGGCATCTCGATCCATCGCAGCGACTGCCCCAACCTCCTCGTGCTCTCCACCGAAGCCGAGCGCCGGGTGGAAATCGACTGGCAGGAGTCGGAGGGCGAGACGTTCGTCGTGCGGCTCGCCGTGAACGGGGAGGACCGGCGCGGGCTGTATGCCGACATCTGCCAGGCGATCAGCGAATCGGGCACGAACATCCGGTCCGCCGAGCTCGTGAGCCGCGACGGGGCAGTGTTCGGCACGGTGCTCGTGGAGGTGGAGAACCAGAACCACTTGAACAAGGTCATCAAGGCGATCCGAAAGCTGAAGGGCGTGACGGACGTGGCGCGGCACGACGCGGGCGCCCCGGCGTAGATGCCGTTCGATCTCGCCTCCCCGTTCGAGCCGGCCGGAGACCAGCCCCGCGCGATCGGCGAGCTCGCGGCAGGGCTCGCCCGCCGCGACCGCTACCAGACGCTGCTCGGCGTCACCGGCTCCGGCAAGACGCTCACGATGGCGCACGTGATCACCGGGTTCGGGCGGCCGGCGCTCGTCCTCTCGCACAACAAGACCCTCGCAGCCCAGCTGTACGGCGAGCTCAAGGCCTTCTTTCCCCACAACGCCGTCGAGTTCTTCATCTCGTACTACGACTACTACCAGCCCGAAGCCTACGTCCCCCAGACGGACACCTACATCGCCAAGGACTCCTCCATCAACGACGACATCGACCGCCTGCGGCTCCGGGCGACGTCGAGCCTGATGGAGCGGGACGACGTCGTCATCGTGGCGAGCGTCTCGGCGATCTACGGACTGGGCGACCCGGACCTGTACCGCAAGCTGCTGGTCACCGCCGCCGTGGGGGAGGAGCGCGGCCGCGACGCGTTGCTCGAGGACCTGGTGCGCGTGCAGTACCAGCGCAATGACGTGGGTTTCGAGCGTGGCACGTTCCGCGTGCGCGGCGACACAGTCGAGATCTTCCCCGCGTACGACGAGCAGGCCGTCCGCATCGAGTTCTGGGGCGACACCGTCGAGCGCATCGCGAAGATCGACCCCCTCACGGGCAACGCCATCGCCGAGCTGCGCCGCTCGGCGGTGTATCCGGCGACGCACTTCGTCACCGAGCGGCCGCGGATCGAGCGCGCCGTCGCGGCGATCCGCGCCGAGCTGAAGGAGCGGCTGGCGGAGCTGCGCGCCCAGAACAAGCTGCTCGAAGCCCAGCGGCTCGAATCGCGCACCCATTTCGACATCGACATGCTGCTCGAAGTCGGCCGCTGCTCCGGGATCGAGAATTATTCGCGGCACCTGACCGGCCGCGCCCCGGGGGAGCGTCCCGCGTGCCTGCTCGACTACTTCCCGGATGACTATCTGTGCATCATCGACGAGTCGCACCAGACGATGCCGCAGCTCGGCGGGATGTACGAGGGCGACCGCTCCCGCAAACAGACGCTCGTCGACTACGGGTTCCGGCTGCCCTCGGCGCTCGACAACCGGCCGCTCCGGCTGGATGAGTTCATGGGGCTCGTTCCCCGCATGCTGTTCGTGTCGGCGACCCCGGGCCAGGACGAGCTGCAGCTGTCGGGGGGAGTGGTCGTCGAGCAGATCATCCGCCCCACGGGGCTCGTGGACCCGGAGGTCGAGGTCCGCCCCGTGAAGGGCCAGGTGGACGACCTGCTGCACGAGATCCGGCTGCGCGAGAAGCGGCAGGAACGGGTCCTCGTCACCACGCTCACCAAGCGCATGGCGGAGGATCTCACCGACTACCTGCAGCAGCACGGGGTGCGCGTCCGCTACCTGCACTCGGAGATCGACGCGATCGAGCGTGTCGAGATCATCCGCGGGCTGCGGCTCGGCGACTTCGACGTGCTCGTCGGCATCAACCTGCTGCGCGAAGGGCTGGACATGCCGGAGGTGTCTCTGGTGGCGGTGCTGGATGCGGACCAGGAGGGCTTCCTCCGGTCCGATCGCTCGCTCATCCAGACCGTAGGGCGCGCCGCCCGCCACCTCCAGGGCCGGGGCATCCTCTACGCCGACCGCATGACCGGATCGATGCAGCGCGCGCTCGAAGAGATGAATCGCCGCCGCACGATCCAGCAGCAGTACAACGTCGCGCACGGGATCACGCCGCGGTCGATCGTCAAGTCCGCGGATCAGGTCCGCTTCGCCACCCGGTTCGCCGACGCCAAGACGGCGCGGCCGGCCCCGGCTGCCGTGCACCGGCCGGCGGACGCGCGCGAGCGGGAGGCGCTGGTCCGCCTGCTCGAGCAGCAAATGCAGGCGGCCGCCGAGGAGCTCGATTTCGAGCTTGCCGCCCTGTTGCGCGATCAGATCCTCGAGCTGCGGGCGGAGGGAGACGGGGTGCGCCATGCGCCTGAGCGTGGACCAGCTCAGCCGGTTCGGTGAGGAGCTGGGGCGCGCGCTCTCCGCCCCCGCGGTGATCGGGCTATCCGGGGAGCTGGGCACGGGCAAGACGACGCTGGTGCAGGCGATCTGCCGCGGGCTCGGCGCCCGCGCGCTCGCCACGAGCCCGACCTATGCGCTGGTGCATCACTACGACGCGGCCGGTGGGCCCGTCTACCACGTGGACTGCTATCGCCTGGCCTCCCCCGACGACGCGCGCGACCTGGGCTTCGAGGACATGGTCCGGGAAAGAGCGATCGTCCTGATCGAGTGGCCCGAGCGAGCGGGCGCTTGGACGCCGCCGCTCGACCGGCACTTCGAGCTGAGCTACGGCGACTCGCCGGACATCCGGACGCTAGAGGAGACTTGATGACACGAATGCGGAATGGGGAATGCGGAATTCACGGGGAGGGTTCGATCTCAGATGGTGAGTCCCAGACACGACCGTAGTTCGCTCCATTCCGCATTCCACATTCCGCATTGGGCGGGGCGGGGATGAGCGGCGGGGTCTGGCTTGCGCTCGACACCGCCACGGACATCGCCAGCGTGGCGGTAGGGCGGGAGGGGGGGGACGGCTC
>WNGJ01022189.1_pt1 | contig 12755 bp, 6 predicted proteins | sample 5400611 | NCBI WGS metagenome assembly WNGJ01 (sample SAMN13153375, study PRJNA577476) | soil metagenome | isolation source: 40 cm soil or saprolite under Garry oak tree replicate 1 | place: USA:California | collected 2016-06-15
TCGTACGAGCCGATGTAGATCTTTCCGTCCGCGTACGACGGGGAGCCTTTCACTGCGCCCCCGGCCGTGAAGACCCAGCGCGGCTTTCCGTTCCGAGCGTTCAAGGCGTAGACGTGGCCGTGCCAGTCGCCGGCGTAGACGAGCCCGCCGACGACGAGCGGTGAGGACTCGCACGGACCGAGGTGGAAGCGCCATCGAACCGCCCCGGTCCGCTGGGAGTAGGCGACGATCACCCCGTCCGTTCCCGGAATCGGCGACCCGCATTCGTGGCCGATGTAGGTGTTGATCACGAGCCGGCGCCACACGACCGGCGTTCCCCAACCGCAGCGGCCCGAGTCGTGGCGCCAGAGAACACGGCCGGTCGTTGCATCGAGTGCGAGAAAACGGCCGTCCCAGGTCGGCAGGAAGAGCTTCCCGTACGCCACGGCCGGCGGAAACTCGAGCAACGTCGCGTTGTTGTTGAACGCCCAGACGCGGCGGAATGGCGGCCGCAGCCGGTAGCCGGCATTTCGCGTGCCGGCGAGGTCGAAGCCGTAGCGCGGCCACGCGATGCCTTCCGCCGGCCGCGTCGGCTTCGCTTGGGTCGTCACGAACTCGACTGACGACGAGCCGTGGATGTTGCGGAACTCGTGCTGGCGATGGAGTACGAAGGCGGTAACGCCGGCGACCGCGAGCAGCGCACAGGCAGAGAAGACCGCCGGCCATCCCCTGAGAGACGGCCGCCCGTCGCTCACTGCCCCGTCCGATCGCTGCCGAGGTGCGTCCAGAGGTTGTCCACGAGTTGCTGGACACGGACGTTGTCGCGAATCCCGCCGGCGAGAGTGAACGCCCCGGCCGCGAAGACCTTCGCTCCGGCCTTCGTCTCGTAGTAGGTCATCTGAGCCGTCATGCCCTGGCCGTAAAGGTTCGGGATGTTGGCGACGACCCGGGTCGACTTCGGCGACGCGGACGTCGTCCAGTCGGCCTCGATGCCGCCGGTCGACAACACCGAGCCGTTGTGGAGGCTCATGCCGGCGAAGAGCCACGGAAACGCGCCGGTGTTGCGGACGATCCAGTTGCCGCGATGCTCGCCGCTGTCGTTGTGGAAGTACTCGACGCCGAGCAGCGCCGCTTCCGGGCGGCCGAGATCGCGCCACTTCTCGATCCGGTACATCACGCGGCCATGGATCACGATCTTCCAGTAGAAGTTGTTCGCGGACAGGAAGATCAGGTTGCCGCCGCGGTTCCGGTAGTCCGTGATCGCGTCGAACTCGTGCGTGGTCACGTACTCGTGGTGGCCGGAGAAAATGATCAGCGAGTAGGCGTTCGCCAACTGATGCCCGCTCGCTTGCTTCAGCTCTGCGTCGGAGATGATGTCGACGTCCTTGTGGGTCTGGACGAGCCAGCGCAGCCACCAGGCTTCGTAGTGCTTGAAGTGCGGCGGCGTGCCGCGGTCGAGGAAGGGCCGGCCGAGCCGAGCGCTGTGCTGACATGCGCAGGCGTACCAGGTATCTGCGCGCCCGTCGCCGTTGTCGTCGCGGTGGTTATAGGCCTGCCACGTCTGCGTCGGCATGACGACGGCGACGCGGTTGACGCCGAGGTGCTTGGGCCGGAGGACGAAAGGCGCATAGCCGACCCGGCCGCCCGGTGCGGTTAGCTGGACGAAATAGACGCCGCTCGGCCAGTCGCCGAGATGAACTTTCACGATCCGGCGGCCGGAGACGCGACCGATCGCCCGCTTGGACGTCATCGGGACGCCGGTCATCGTGTCGTTGCCCAGGATCGGTCCCGTCTCGGGGCCGACGTGCCGGACCTGGACCGAAACGGTCGGCGCCTTGTCGGTGATGACGAGGCGGGCGACGCTGTTCGGCCCGTAGCTCTCGAGCGGGAAAGCAGCTTCGACGGTGGGCTTGTCCGAGCTCTGCGCCGCGGTGTCGCGGCCGTCGTCCTCGTCGAAGCCGTAGACGGGCAGTGCCTTCGAGTGGCCTGCGCCGACGACTGCTGCTGCGAAAACGAGTGCGAGGATCTGAAGCGTGCGGCGCCGTGCGCCGCTGAACTGGATGTGCGAGTTGGTAGCCATGGCCCGACGCTCGGGCCGAGCCCCAACCGCTCAGTCATGGCGCACCAACGGCCGGCTAACGGGCCATATGCACCGGCCTCAGGAGGTGCTACAAAAGTCACGTGCTCGAATTTCGGATTCTCGGACCGCTCGAGGTCGCCGACGAGGGCGAGCCTCTGCAGCTCAGCGGACAAAAGCAGCGCGCTCTGCTCGCCCTGCTCCTGCTCGACGTGAACCGGGTCGTCTCCACCGACCGGATCGTGGACGCGCTGTGGGGCGAGGAGCCGCCCCGGACCGCGGCGACCTCACTCCAGAACTTCGTCTCACAGCTCCGGAAGCTGCTCGGCTCTGACGTGCTCGTCACGAAGCCGCCGGGCTACCAGCTGAGGATCGCGCCGGAGCAGCTCGACCTCGAGCGCTTCGTGCGCCTCGTCGAGGAGTCGCGAGAAGAGCCGCCGGTCGACCGTGCCGCGAAGCTTCGACGCGCACTCGCGCTCTGGCGCGGACCGCCGCTTGCGGATCTCGGCTTCGAGGCGTTCGCGCAACAGGAGATCGGACGCCTCGAGGAGTTACGGCTCGCGGCGCTCGAGGACCGGGTCGAGGCAGAGCTCGAAGCAGGACGTCACAACGACCTGGTCGGCGAGCTCGAGGCGTTCGCCGACGAGCACCCGCTTCGCGAGCGGCTCCGCAGTCAGCTGATGCTCGCGCTCTACCGGTCGGGCCGGCAGGCGGAGGCGCTCCAGATCTACCACGACACCCGGCGCGTCCTCGTCGACGAGCTCGGGATCGAGCCGAGTCCGACCCTCCAGCAGCTACACGGCGCGATCCTGCGCCAGGATCCGGGTCTCGAAGAGGGACCGTCGGTCGTGCCGGCGGCCGAGGACCGGATCAAGGACGTCGTCGAGACGATGCTCGGCGGTCGGCTCGTGCCGGTTCTCGGTACGGACGTCGCCGAGCTGACGCTTCGGTTGGCCGAACGGTTCGAATACCCGGCGAACGGCGGCGCGCTCCCGCAGGTCGCGCAGTACATCGCCGTGATGAAGGGCTCGGGGCCGCTCTATGACGAGCTGCACGCGCTGCTCGACACCGACCTGCCGCCGACCCCCGTCCACCGCTTCTTTGCCGCCCTGCCGCCGCTGCTGCGCGAGCGCGGCGCGCCGCACCAGCTGATCGTGACCACGAGCTACGACCTGGCGCTCGAGCGCGCCTTTCTCGACGCCGGTGAGGAGTTCGACGTCGTCTCGTACCTCGCCGCCGGCCGGAACCGGGGCAAGTTCTGTCACGTCGCACCGGATGGAACCGGAACCCTGATCGAGGTGCCGAACACTTACGCCACCGAGCTCTCGCTCGAGCGCCGCACGATCATCCTCAAGCTCCACGGCCAGGTCGGACGCAGCGCCGAGGACCGGGAGTGGGAGAGCTTCGTCGTCACCGAGGACGACTACATCGAGTACCTCGCGCAGTCCGAGGTCGCGAGCGTCGTTCCGGTCGCACTCGGCGCGAAGCTGCGGCGCAGCCACTTCCTCTTCCTCGGCTACACGATGGCCGACTGGAACCTGAGGCTGCTGCTGCACCGGCTCTGGGGCGACCAGCCGCTCAGCTACCGCTCGTGGGCGGTTCAGCCCGAGCCGATGCCGCTCGAGCGCGAGTTCTGGCGTCGCCGCGACGTCGATGTGCTGGAGGTCCCGCTCGAGCGCTACGTCACGGCGTTGGCCGGGCAGGCCGGTCTCGAAGTCGCCGAGGCTCCGGCATGAGCGCGGTCGCAGCGCCGCCGAGTCCGTACAAGGGGCTGGCGCCCTTCGACGACTCCGAGCTCGACGCGCTGCTCTTCTTCGGCCGCGAACGCGAGATCGAGGTGATCGTCGCCAATTTGATGGCCTCGCGCCTGACCGTCCTCTACGGCGCGAGCGGCGTCGGCAAGACGTCGCTTCTGCAGGCCGGCGTCGCCCATCGGCTGCGGCGCGAGCAGCACGCTGTCGTGGTCGTCTTCTCGGCCTGGACGGGCGACGCCGTGGCGAATTTGCTCGACGCCGTCGCAGCCGCGGCGGGCAACGACGCCGGCGCGGCTCGTCGAGGCGGGCCGCTCGCCGATGTGCTCGCCGCATGGACCCGGCGACTCGACGCCGAGCTCTACATCGTCCTCGACCAGTTCGAGGAGTACTTCCTCTACCACGAGAACGAACGCGGGCCGGGCACGCTCGCGGAGGAGCTGCCGGAAGCGCTGCGCCGGGCCGGGTTGCGCGTCAACTTCCTGATCGGGATCCGCGAGGATTCGCTGGCGAGCCTGGACGCGTTCAAGGCCAGGATCCCGAACCTGTTCGGGAACTCGCTGCGGCTCGACCGGCTCGAGCGAAGTGCCGCCCGGGCCGCGATCCTCGGTCCGCTCGAGCGGTACAACGAGCTCGTTCCCGCAGGAGACGCTGTCGAGGCGGAGCCGGAGCTCGTGGAGGCGGTGTTGGACGAGGTGGCAGCCGGACGTGTCGATCTGGGCCTTTCCGGTCGCGGCGCCGTTGGCGAGGAGGACTCCGACCGGATCGAGGCTCCGTACCTCCAGCTCGTCCTCGAGCGGCTCTGGGAGGTCGAGACGAGCCGCGGCTCGAGCCGGCTCCGGATGGAGACCCTGGGCGAGCTCGGCGGCGCCGCGCACATCGTCGAGGATCACCTGGAACGGGCGATGGCAGAGCTCTCGCCGCAGGAGAAGGACGCCGCCGCCGCGATGTACAACCATCTCGTCACTCCCTCGGGCATGAAGATCGCCCACCGGGCCGGCGATCTCGCCGGCTACGCATCGCTCGGCGAAGCCGAGACCCAGCACGTGCTCCAGCGCCTCGTCGAAGAGCGGATCGTCCGCGCCGCCGAGGACGGGGCGGAGGGGCAGCGATACGAGATTTTCCACGACGTCCTCGCCGAGGCCGTGCTCGCCTGGCGGACCGAGCACGAGGCGGAACGGAAGCTCGAGGCCGAGCGTGAAGCGGCGGGCCGACGCCACCGGCGCCTGCTCGTCTTCGCAATCGGCGCGCTGGGCCTGATCGCGGTCCTGTCGGCGATCGCGGTCTACGCGATCGTTCAGCGCGGCGACGCCCGAAGTCAGACGCGCGTCGCGCGGGGGCGGGAGCTCGCCGCCCGGGCGCTGACCACAGCGCCGGTCGACCCGGAGCAGGCTGTACGCGACGCGCTGCAGGCCGTTGGCTACGAGCGCTCTCCCGCGGCTGCGAACGTGCTCAGGACAACTCTTCGCGGACTGCGGGTGAAAGCGGTCCTTCCCGCCGGCGGGAAGCCTGTCGGCGACGTTGACTTCAGCCCGGATGGAAAGCTGTTGGTCGTTGCCGGCGGAGACGGCGTCGCCAGGATCTATCGCGCCTCGGACGGAACGCGTCTGCGCGAGCTGCGTCACGGTTCTCCTCTTTCGGCAGCCGTCTTCAGCTCCGATGGAACGAAGATCGCCACCGCCGGAGAGGGCACGGCTGCGCGGCTGTGGGACGCGAAGACCGGCCGCCTGCTGCACGTGCTGCCGCACGGAGGCCCTGTCACGAGCGCGACCTTCTCGCGAGACGGGGACCTGCTCGCGACGACGAGCGAAGACAAGACGGCGCGCGTGTGGGACGTGGCCACGGGCCACCTGCTCCAGCAGCTTGACCACCCGGGTGGCGTGCGTTCGGCCTCGTTCAGCGGCGACGGCCGGCTGCTCGTCACGGTCCTCGTGCCCGCGGCGTTCGACCGGACGGCTCGAGTCTGGGATGTCGCCACTGGAGCGCTGCTCCACCGCCTCCAGCAACCCGACCGGATGAGGGTGGCGCGCTTTGCGCCGACGGGCCCGTTGATCGTGACGGCGGGACTTGGCCACATCGCGCGCGTCTGGGACGCTCGCTCGGGCTTGCAGGTGCGTCCGCTCGTCGGCCACTCGGGCGGGATCACCGACGCCGAGTTCAGTCCGTCCGACCGCCAGATCGTCACCGCCAGCACGGACGAGACCGCGCGCGTCTGGGACACCGGCACGGCCGGGCTCGTCGGCGTGCTGACCAATCATCAAAACTTCGTCCTGCGCGCGGTCTTCAGTCCCGACGGCGAGTCGGTCGCGACCGCGAGCAGTGACCGTCTGGCGCGAATCTTCGACCCGAACGGGACGCTCCGCGTAACGCTCGTCGGCCACCGAGAGTCGGTCACCGACGTCGCCTTCAGCTCGGACGGGGTCTCGGTTGCGACTGCCAGCGCGGACGGTACGGCGCGGCTATGGGACCGCCGACCTCAGCCCGACCTGGTTCCGCTCGGACATCACACAGCTGAGATCGCCGCGCTCGCTTTCAGTCAGGACGGTCGTCGCATCGTCAGCGCCGGAGTCGACGGGACCGTCCGGATCTGGCGCGTCGGCCGCCCTCACCACGCCGTTGCAACGTTGCGCCCCACCGGCCGGGTGACCGCCGTGGCGATCAGCGGTGACGGTCTACGTGTCGCGACCGCCGCTCCCGACGGCTCCGTGCAGGTTCGGGATGTCTCCTCCGGCCGGTCCGTCTCCGTCATACGCGGCGCCGGTGCCGCGCGGGCGCTCGCGCTGAGTCGCGATGGAGGTCGGCTCGCAATCGTCGGCAAGGACAGCCGGGCGCACATGTGGGAAGTCGACCCGCAGAGGTCGCTCCCAACGGTCGGCGAGCACGTCGTCGCGGCCTCGTTCAGCGCCGACGGCGGTCGTCTGGTGACCGCCGGTTCGAATGCGATCGCGCAGATCTGGGAGGTCCGGAGCGGCAAGCCGCTTGCGCCGCCGCTTGCGGGCCACACCGCGGACCTTACGTCCGCGTCGTTCAGCCGTCGTCACCGCCGGGCCGGCTGCAGCCGGCATTTGGGACATGCAGACCGGACGCCAACTTCTTGCCGCCAACGGGCACGACCCGCCGCTGACGGCCGTGGCGCTCTCGCCGCACGGCTGGCGGATCGCCGCGGGTGGCTTCTCCGGGACCGTCAAGACCTACGACTGCCGGCTCTGCGGGAACATCGACGATCTCGTTTCGGTTGCCCGGCAGCGGCTTGCGCACCTTCGTCACTAGGAGGGTTAGTTGAGTCGGCGCGCGTCGTCGTAGAGAATCGCGCACTCGGTGACAAACGTTCTGGCGATCGACCAGGGCACCTCGTCGACGAAGGCGCTCGTGGTGTCCGATGGAGGCGAGGTGCTCGGCGAGGGCAACGCTCCGGTGCACCCGCAAGCGGGAGCCCTAGGCGCAGTCGAGCAAGAGCCTGAGGAGCTTTTTCAGTCGATCGTCGACGCGGGCCGGGCGGCCCTAGAGGCCGCGGGCGCGTCCGTCGCCGCCATCGGGCTGGCAAATCAGGGCGAGACGGTGCTGCGCTGGGACCGCGAGAGCGGCCGGCCGCTCGGTTCGGCGCTGAGCTGGCAGGACCGGCGCGCGGTCAGCGTGACGCGCGAGCTCGGGGACAAGGCGGACCGGCTGACGGAGCTGACCGGCCTGCCGCTCGACCCATACTTCGCAGCGCCGAAGATGACCTGGCTGCGGCGCGAGGAGGGCGACGAGGGCGTCGTCACGACTGTGGACGCCTGGCTGAACCAGCGTCTCGCGGGGGCCTTCGTCACCGACGCCGCGACCGCCTCACGCACGATGCTGCTCGATCTCCAGAGCACTGAATGGTCCGAGGAAGCCTGCTCGCTCTTCGAGCTCGATCCCGCCGAGCAGCCGGAGGTCGTCGATTGCGACGCTGCCGTCGGCGAGACCGACGTCTTCGGAGATCCGCTCCCGCTCACAGGGCTCGTCGTCGACCAGCAGGCGGCGCTGTTCGCGGAGTCGTGCTTCGAGGCCGGCGAGGCCAAGTGCACGTACGGAACCGGTGCGTTCATCCTCGCGACCGCCGGTGAGCAGGTCGTCCATTCGCAGGCCCGGTTGGCTGCATGTGTGGCGTGGCGGCTCGACGGCGCGACGACGTACTGCCTCGACGGCCAGGTCTACAGCGCGGGATCGGCGGTCTCGTGGCTCGAGCAGCTCGAGCTCGTCTCCGGGGCGGCGCAACTCGACGAGATCGGCGCCGCCGAGACCGAAACCTTGTTCGTCCCGTCGCTGGCAGGCCTCGGCGCCCCTTTCTGGGCTCCGGAAGCGCGCGGCGGTTGGCTCGGGCTTTCTCTCGCGTCGCGCCGTGACGACCTCGTCCGCGCGGTCATCTGGGGCATCGCCGCGCAGGTCGCGTCCCTGGCCAAGGCGATGGAGGGCGACATCGGCCGCCCGCTCGAGCGGCTCCGTGTCGACGGTGGACTGACGCGCTCCGCAGCGCTGATGCAGGTGCAGGCGGACTTGCTGCAGGCACCGGTGGAGCTCTACCCCTCCGCCGACGCGACCGCGCTCGGCGTCGGCGCGCTGGCGCGGCTCGGCAGCGGCGCGGCCGAAACGCCCGACGAGGCCGTCGGTGACTGGAAGTCGGCGGCCGTCTTCGAGCCTGAGCTCCCGGCCTCGGCCGCGGAGGAGTACCTGTCACGCTGGCAGGCCGCCGCGCTCGCCTTGGCCGAGCTTTCAGGGTGAGCGAGGAAGCGCCTGACCGCGACGTCGTCATCATCGGCGCCGGGGTCGTCGGCACAGCGATCGCGCGCGAGCTTTCGCGCTACGAGCTGCGCTGCACCCTGGTTGAGGCCGGTGCCGACGTGGGGGCGGCAACGAGCAAGGCCAATACCGCACTCCTCCACACCGGTTTCGATTCAAAGCCGGGCACGCTCGAGGCGCGGCTCGTCCGCCGCGGCCACGAGCTTCTCAGCGACTACGCGCCCCGCACCGGCATTCCGGTCGAGCGAACCGGCGCTCTACTCGTCGCCTGGAGCGAGGAGCAGCTCGGCGCTTTCCCCCGCATCGTCGCGCGGGCGCACGAGAACGGCTATACGGCGATCGGCCGGCTCGCGACGGACGAGCTGTACCGACGGGAGCCTCAGTTGGGCCCGGGGGCCCTCGGAGCACTCGAGGTGCCCGACGAAGGGATCGTGTGCGCGTTCACGCCGCCGCTGGCCTACGCGACGGAGGCTGTGGCCGGCGGCTGCCAGCTCCGGCTCGGCACCTCGGTCATCGGGATGCAGCGCCTCGAGCGAGGCGGATTCCGCATCGAAACCTCGACCGGGTGGATCACGACCCGCTTCCTCGTCAACGCAGCAGGCCTACGCAGTGACGAGATCGACCGAATGCTCGGCCATGACGGGTTCACGGTTACCCCTCGCCGCGGGGAGCTGATCGTGTTCGACAAGCTGTCTCGTCCGCTCGTCAAGCACATCCTGCTGGCGGTGCCGACCGGGACGACGAAGGGCGTGCTCGTGGCGCCGACCGTCTACGGCAACGTGCTCCTCGGTCCGACTGCGGAGAACGTCCAGGACAAGACCGATACGTCGTCCACGAGCGCGGGGCTCGAGTATCTCCGGTCGGAGGGGGAGCGGCTCCTGCCGGCGCTACTCGCTCATGAAGTGACAGCCGTCTACGCCGGCCTGCGCGCCGCGACCGAGCACGACGACTACCAAATCGCGATTCATGCGGCGGAGGGCTATGCGTGCGTGGGTGGGATCCGCTCGACGGGGCTGTCCGCCTCGCTCGCGATCGCCGAGCACGTGTGCGCGGAGCTCGGCGAGGCGGGTCTGCCGCTCCAGCCCAAACGCGACCTGCCGCATGTGCGGATGCCGAATATCGGCGAGGACTTTCCGCGCCCTTACACGGAGCAGGAGCGAATCGCCGCCGACGCCGACTTCGGCCGGATTGTCTGTTTCTGCGAGCGGGTGACCCGCGGCGAGATCCTCGAGGCTCTCGCGGATCCGATCCCCGCGGCCGACCTCGACGGGCTGCGCCGCCGCACACGCGTGCTGATGGGCCGCTGCCAGGGCTTCTACTGCGGCGCTCAGGTCCGCGAGCTGCTCGCGGGCACCAGATGACAGACGTGATCGTCGTCGGCGGAGGCCCGGCTGGCCTCGCGTGCGCGCTCGAGCTGCGGCGGCGCGGAGTCGGTGACGTGCTGGTCGTCGAGCGCGAGGCACAGGCCGGGGGGATCCCGCGACACTCCGCGCATCAAGGATTCGGCCTCCGCGACTTCCACCGAGTGCTCACGGGCCCTCGGTACGCCCGGCGCTACGCGGAGCGAGCGCTCGGCGCAGGCGTTGAGGTGCTGGAGCAGGCGATGGTCACCGGCTGGTCAACGGACGAAGCGCTCGAGGTGACCAGCCCAGACGGCCGCGAGAGTTTGCACGCCTCCGCCGTCGTGCTCGCGACCGGCTGTCGCGAGCGCCCCCGGTCGGCGCGGCTAGTGCCCGGCTCCCGGCCGGAAGGCGTGATGACGACAGGCATGCTCCAGCAGCTTGCGCTGAAGGGAATGCCGGTCGGCAGTCGCGCGCTCGTCGTCGGCGCCGAGCACGTCAGCTTCTCGGCCGTGCTCACGCTCGCCCACGCAGGCGCGAAGGTCGTCGGGATGACAACGGAGTTGCCGCGACATCAAACGTTGCCCCCGTTTCGCGCCGGCGCGGCGCTGCGCTATCGGTTTCCGCTCTGGACTCGCACTGCGATCGCGCGCATCTCGGGGAGCGAGCGGGTCGAGGAGGTCGAGCTTCTCGACCTCGAGAACAGGCAGTCACGCGTCATCGCCTGTGACACGGTCGTCCTCACGGCCGATTGGATTCCAGACCATGAGCTCTCCGTCATGGGGGGCCTCGAGCTTGATCCGGGGACGCGCGGACCGCGCGCCGACACCGGACTCCGGACAACACGGCGGGGGATCTTCGCCGCCGGCAACGTCCTCCACGGCGCCGAGCCTGCCGACATCGCGGCGCTCAGCGGGCGGCACGCCGCAGGCTCAGTCGCCGGGTGGCTCGCCGGCAACGGTTCTTGGCCCGCCGTCGTTCCGATCGAGTGCGCGCCGCCGCTGCACTGGATCTCGCCCAACGCGATCGGTCCGAACGCCGACCCGCCGCCTCGGCGGCGCTTCCTCCTTCGCCCCCGAACCTTCGTGCGCAGAGCGTCGCTCGAGATCCGCCAGGACGGCCGGCTGCTCTGGAGCGGAGCCACGCGTTTGACGCCGGGCCGCTCGACCCTACTCCCCTGCGACTGGGTGAAGGCGGTCGACGCGGTGGGAGGACCGGTCCAGGTGGCAGCGCAGACAGGTTGACTCGCCGCTGGCAACTGACTTAGGCTCGCCGCGGCGACCCCCCCCGCAGCAGGAGGAACGATCAATGGCAGAACCAGAGAGGCACGGCGGCGACGACGAAAGACGGCTGGCGGAGCTCGGCTACAGGCAGGAGCTCACGCGTGCTTGGAGCAGCTTCACCAACTTCGCGATCTCGTTCACGATCATCTCGGTCCTCGCAGGCGTGTTCACGAACTTCTCCTTCGCTTGGACGGCCGGCGGACCCGCAGGGATCGCGTTCGGCTGGCCGATCCTCTGTGCGTTGGTCCTGCTCGTGGCGGTCTCGATGTCCGAGCTAACGTCAGCGATGCCGACCGCGGGCGGCCCTTACTGGTGGGCGGCGAAGCTCGGGGGCGCCGGCTGGAGCTGGTTCACCGGCTGGTTCAACATGATCGGCCTGGTCGGCATCGTCGCCGGCGTCGGTTACGGCGCAGCGATCTTCCTCAACGCGGTACTCAGCATTTACGGAGTGACGATCGGCGGCATCAACTTCGCGACGACCAATCCCTCAGCCATTCTCCATCACCAGTTCGTGCTCTTTCTGATCATTCTCTTCCTCTACACGGTCATCAACATCTTCGCCGACCCGCTGCTCGCGCTTTTCAACAACGTCTCCGTGTTCTGGCACGTCGTGGGCGTTCTCGTGATCCTCGGAGTCCTGATCTTCGTTCCGGACCATCATCAGAGCGCCGGCTTCGTGTTCGGCAACAAGATCAACAACACGGGATTCCACGGCGGAGCAACCGGGGGCCTCTTTTTCTGGCTCTACGTGCTTCCCATTGGGTTCATCCTCACCATGTACACGCAGACGGGGTATGACGCGTCCGCGCACACGGCCGAGGAGACAAGAGGTGCGGCGCTCGGGGCCGCAAAGGGCGTGTGGAAATCAGTCTTCTACTCGGCGCTGCTCGGGTGGCTCTTGCTGCTCGCCTTTCTCTTTGCAGCCACCGACACGAAGGGAGTGAGTGGCACAGGCGGGTTCGTGGGCACGATTTTCACCACCGCGATGGCGAACCACCTTTGGGGCGCAAAGCTCGTCCTGATCATTGCGACCGTGGGACAGCTGTTCTGCGGCGCCGCGGGTTTGACCAGCGCGTCGCGGACGTGGTACGCGTTCTCGCGCGACCGCGGAATGCCCGGCTGGTGGCTCTTCCGGCGCCTCAACAAGGCTCGCGTCCCGCTCTATGCGGTGGTGGCCGTGTCGGTGGCCTCGCTCCTGATCACGATCCCGGCCTACTGGGGCAGCAACGGTGTCCCATTCGCCTACTTCGCTATCACCGCGATCTGCACGGTGGGCCTGTACCTCGCCTACATCATTCCCGTTTACCTGCGGCTGAGGCAGGGCGACAAGTTCGAGCCCGGTCCCTGGACACTCGGACGCCACTACAAGTGGGTGAACACGGGCGCGATCGTCTTCGTCCTGCTCGTGGTGTACTCGCTCGACATCCCGTTCGCGTCAACGGGCGTGCCGTGGAACTCCGGCTGGAAGTGGAGCTCGCTCAACTACTCTCCACTCGTGCTGATCGTTGGGGTAGTCGTCGGAATCTGGTGGGTCCTCGGCGCCCGGAAGCGCTACACCGGACCG
>WNGJ01007254.1_pt1 | contig 12754 bp, 9 predicted proteins | sample 5400611 | NCBI WGS metagenome assembly WNGJ01 (sample SAMN13153375, study PRJNA577476) | soil metagenome | isolation source: 40 cm soil or saprolite under Garry oak tree replicate 1 | place: USA:California | collected 2016-06-15
CAAGTCCTACAACCGCCCAGCGTATATATCGTGTGCCGCGTGCCAGGGGCTATGTGCAGGTCATCGAAAATGGTCGAGCCGTGATGCGATTGTGCGTTCAACCGGTAGAATGTTTGCCTGATGCTGACGTTGTTGTGCTTCATAAACTTATGATTGAAGCTAACGAGGAGCACTACTTGCAAAAGGCCAACAAATATCTTTGTACTGATTAGTAACATGCATAGGCGCAGGGTCGGTTTATTTCTTCATAGATAATATCGACCCTGCTCTTACTCGTCTTCGCTATCTTCCACTTCATCCTCCATCGCCTGCACCAACTCACGATGGCCATTTTGTTTGACACATGCGTGTGGCTCCCCATCAAGAGGCGCCCTGCAAAGGGGACATACGGGCCTACCACCGCTGACCAGTATCGTGATCGAACTGGTTAATTCCTTAGCTTGCTGCAATGTGAAACGGAAAGAAAGTGTATCCTCATCACGCAGAATTACCTGGGGTTCTTGCCCTGGTTCCATCACGATTCCTAATGGAATGCTTGTCAATACCAACAAATTGCGCCTCTCATCATAACTGATACGCAGTTGACCGACCTGGAACTCAAATTCGGGTTTAGCTGAAAAGTTAGCAGGCGCTCCCCGAGGGTGTGCTGGGGGAGAAGCCTGGGCTTCGGTGCGCAATATACGTCCCTCGGTGAGCTGGGCCAGTATTCGATCAAGAGCTATAGACAGGTTATTGAGCTGTTCTTTCTCCATCCACAAGGCGACTGAGATATTGTGGATCATGGCAAACAAACGAAAACGGCGCTGACCGGGCTGGCCAATTGCTTCGGCGCCAACTATTTCAATGGGACCCAGGTCTTTACTCATAGTTAAACCTCCATCACTGCCTGGCAGAGGATACAATGAAAGCTATGTGTTACTCAATCCCAATGGAAGTAAACAGTAATCCTTGTACTAATATCCTCGCGAAGGTTCGTACCGATTTTGCAACTGCTGGCCTGAACGATATCGCTTGAGATTGTCAGCAAATAAAGCAGCGAGGCGAGCATCATAATGAACGCTGTTCCCCGAGATATGGGGCGTCAAAATAACATTCGGCATCGAGTACAGAGGGCTTTCAGAAGGCAATGGTTCCTCTTCTGTAACATCCAGTCCTGCGCCTGCAATCCAACCCTCGCGCAATGCCCGTACAAGCGCTGGTTCATCAATCACTCGTCCGCGCGCAATATTCACCAGATAGGTGTTGCTCCTCATAATGCGTAGTTCGGCTTCACCGATTAACTTCTCTGTTTCTCGTGTTAAGGGTACTGAAATAACCACGTAATCACACAGACGTAACAATTCGTGTAACTGTTCTGGTAGGAAAGATTGATCCACATTCGGTTCCTGCTCTCCAGAGTTATGGATGGAGCGCCGGGAACCAAGCACACGCATGCCAAAGGACCGACCAAGTTGAGCAATTCTACGGCCAATATTGCCAAGTCCAATGATGCCCAGGGTTTGACCTGCTAATTCATGCCCTCCAAGGTGATACCAGGTGGCGCTGCGTGCCCACACATGATCATCCTGTAGACGTACCATCTGTGGCCAGTTCCAGTTAAACATTAACATACTTCCGAAAACGTATTCACTGATAGTCTCTGCATGTATGCCTGCTGCTGTTGTCACAATCAAACCGCTATTTGCATCCAACAATCCAGTTGTTGCAAGTGAGTCGACGCCTGCTCCCGGAAATTGTAACCAGCGCAATTTGGGCGCTAGTGTACGCCAGTCAGGCGGAATGAAATAACTACATAATATCTCAGCATCGGACAAGTGGGCAGAAAGCTCATCAGCTGTGGTTACAACCACTGTTTCTGTTGCAGCGGCCTCTTTAAGAAGTTGCTGCGATTCAGTGGTGAATGGGAATGTTGTAACGACTTTCAGACTGCTAGACACTATCACGAACTACCTTTCAAAATGTAGCTACCTATTCTTCGATTAGCGAACGAATATCTTTTTCATTGGTTGTAGTTGTAGTCTATACGATGAAAGGTGTTGTGACAAGGGTTGTCGACACCTGACAATTGTCCTAATGCGAACAAATTTAGTGCAGATGCTAGCCTTCATACGTTTGAACAGGTAGAAGTATATTTACATGAGTATTGGTGAACTGGAAGATGGCTTGTTCCCGCCAGGCCATCTTCATATATATTAGGGCCATCATCCAGAATTGCCCCTATGCAGGAAGTGAGTAGTATGATTGTCAATAACGACGTAAAACGGGGAGGAGCTGTAAATCCAGTTCAATCTAACGAAGCCCCAAATGGTTCTGTACAAAACTGGAAAGCGCCTGTATCGCAGGGAACCCTCCCTTCTCGAAGATCGAAAAGGAAAGATCATCGTCGTCTATTAGCTATACTCAGCTTACTTTTACTCGTAATGCTGATTCTGGCCGCTGTGCGCGTGATGAGTGTCGAGAGCGGCAACAATGACCAGTTAGTGTTACAGGTCGGGAATCAACAGCAAGCGCTCATTGATTTAAGGCAGCCGGGTATTCCTATTAGCCCCTATCTCTTTGGTGTGAATGTATTTCCTAAAGCCGGTACAACTTCGATAGACTCGGTAAATGGCAACTTCACAGGCTTTATGTCTTATGATTCACCGATTGTTGATGGTTTGCAGAATGCGGGTATCAAGCTCCTTCGCTTTCCAGGCGGGAGCTGGGGAGAGGATCAGCCGGACCAAAATCATATCCTATCTTATGAGCAGCTTTACGACTTTAGTACGTTGCTCTATCAAGTCGGAGCCGATGGGATGGTGCAGGCGCGTCTCTCCAATCCAATCAATGCTTCAGGCAATCCCGCCAGTCTTCCAGAGAGAGCTAATCTGGCTGGTAATTGGGTAGACTTTATGAGTAATCCACATAGCGTCTTTCGTAAGAAAAACGGATTTGCAAATGTACAGATCCATCCCATAAAATTCTGGTCTGTAGGCAACGAGCCAGACAAGCTTATGGATCCAGATCAACCTGGTAAACCACTCACCGTAGCAGCCTATGTGAATGACTTTATTCAATACTCAATTGCCATGCATCAAAATAATCCGACTATCAAAGTCTTTGGCCCAGAAATTAGCCAGTTCTTTGGCATTGGTGTAGGCCCAAAGGACTCAATGGGTACGCTCTGGATGGAAGGATTCTTAGAAGGCGTAGCAAAGTATGAGAAGGCTCATCCAGATCTCAAATTTCATCTTCTAGATGGAGTATCATTCCATCGCTACGAGTTTACTGATGCTAGCACCTCTCCTTCTCTATTAATGAGTAGTCCTGATGAGTGGAACTACTTGCTTCCATCACTGCGGCAGTTCGTTCGGCAGACCATGGCACGTGACGTACCGATTGCAATTACTGAAATCAATACAAATCCAAATGCCCAGGTACCGACTCGTGGACAGGCCGCTTTGTGGTGGGCCGATACGCTCGGTGCACTGATGAACCAGCAAGCTGAATTCGTGGCTTATTTCTCAGCCGAGGGTGTTACGACACCCTACCCACTATTTAACGGTAACGGCTCACAAACAGCTATGTACCGGGTAATGGAGTTGTTCTCGCATTTAGAACCCGATCTTATCCCATTGCAAATCCAGCACGATCCCGTCAGTGTCTATGCCACTCAGGATGACGCGCATCAAGCCGTTAGTCTCCTGTTCGTTAACAAATCCAGTACAAACCAACTTGCGGAGGTCAGTTCCCAGAACCAGCTTTTCGGTTTCGGTCCCTGGCATACTCAGGATGTTAGTATCGGGGCCAATAGCATAGTGCTTATTACATTACATCGTAATGGTGGTGCAGAAGCTTTTAGCTTTATTGTTCCAAGCATAGATGACGCTACCATTAATCCATTGAAGCAAACCGTATGTGGTAAGAAAGCTGACCCGCTTGGATACGATATCCCATGCTAGAGAGGTTCTTAGGGGCATTGCTTCTACGAAGAACACCTGATACCTACTATTCAATCTAACCGAGGTAACGAGTGATTTTAACTGTTATTAGTCAAGTCTTTTTAATACTTTACTTTCTGATCATCATACTGATGGTATTTCAAGCTATCTTTAATATACGTTTACGCCTATTCATCTGGGAGAAGCCTGAACATGCATGGCTTAACCACGCTCCGACAGTCTTTCGTGATCCTTGCCTTACCTTTACAATTCTTTTGCCTGCCAAGAATGAAGAAGATGTCTTCCGTGAGACAATCCAAAAAGTCTACGATCTCAATTATCCGAAAGAACTCATGCAAATAATCGCTATTTGTCGCGAAGATGATCCTGGCACTATTTCCGAGGCACAGGCTAAAATCGACGAGCTTGGCGATCCAAATGTGCAATTGCTCATTTATAATGATTATCCTGTCAGTAAGCCACATGGCTTGAATCTGGGATTACAGGTAGCACGTGGCGATGTGGTGACAATCTTCGATGCGGAGGATGAACCACATCCCGATATCCTTAATATTATCAATACCTCAATGCTCAATGAGGATATTGATGCTGTGCAAAGCGGTGTACAGCTCATGAACCACAATACCAAGTGGTTCTGCTTCTTGAATGTGCTTGAATATTTCTTCTGGTTTAAGTCATCCATGCACTTCTTCGCGCGTATCGGAATGACTCCACTTGGTGGCAATACCGTATTCGTGCGACGCGAACTATTGGAACAATTAGGTGGTTGGGATGAAAACTGTCTGACTGAAGATGCAGAACTTGGCATTCGCCTCAGTCTCGCGCATGCGCGCCTGCGTATCATCTACGAAGATGAATACGTCACCCGTGAGGAGACACCGCATACAATTAAACAGTTCATCAGGCAGCGTACCCGCTGGAATCAAGGTTTCATACAAATTCTCTTCAAATGGGAATGGTTGAAGATGGAAAAGCTATCTCAACGCTTGCTAGCTTTTTATGTGCTCATCTTACCTGAAGTGCAAGCATTATTTGCAATTCTGATCCCTGTCGCAATCATTATGTTCTTTTTTGTCAAATTTCCACTCTGGCTTGCTATGCTCACTTTCATACCTCTCTATTGTTTTGTCCTGGGAGTCTTCTTGGATCTGGCAGGGCTGCATGAATTTTTGAAGGCGCATAACCGCAAGTGGAAATGGGGCGAATCGATTATCCTGGTTCTGGCTTTCTTCCCATATCAATGGATTCTAAGTATTGCCGCTCTTCGAGCTGTGTATCGTGCAATCAAGGGTACATCAAATTGGGAGAAAACTGCGCACATCGGACAGCATCGCAGTAAAATCGCTGCTTGAATAACAGTTCCAATTGATAGAAATAAGAAAGGCATATGACAGTTTCCTCTCGACCGACACCAAACTCTCAAGAGCCAGAACCACAACGTTCAGGCGTTCAGCAAACACAGAGTTCTGTTGCCCAGCCACAATCGGAAGTTGCGGTAAATCCACAGCCCTTGCCTTCATCGATACGGCGAAAAGTTGTTGGAAAACCGGGCTGGTCAAGTTCTCTTTTAAAAGATGCTTCAATACAAGCTACACTCAAACACGAAGCGACACTGCCGGAAACGGTACAGCCTGCCGGAGAAAGCGGCTTGAGCGATTCACCTGAACAAAAAGATCAAATGAGAGGTGCACTGGGCTGGTCAAGCTCTCTCTTAAAGGACGTTTCAATACAAGCTACATATAAGCAAGAAACGGCTCCGCAAGAGATTGAGAATGGCAATATCATTTTGTATCGTAGTCCCAATTTCTTCCTACGTACAGCTCATCGGCCTGGACAAAAACAGAATCCTTTGCGCAAACCGACCGGTAATACGATGGTCATGCCAAAGGCGATGCCTCATCAAGAGACACGTATTGCAGACAGTGACACTCATCTAATGCCGAATGTCACATTGAATACTGCCAAACAAACAAGGGCGATACCATTGCCAACATGGTTGGAAGCTGTACTTGTTGTTCTGAGCCTCGCAACTGCATTTGTGATTCATGCATATAACATGTTTAACTTTCCACGCTATGAGCTAGATGAAGGGACCTACATGTCCAATGCATGGGCAATTACGCAAGGGCTTATTTCGCCATATCCTTATGGCTATGGACACCCTCCCCTGGCCTGGATGCAAATTGCAGCCTGGATACAACTAACTGGTGGACCTTTTACTTTTGGCAATGCGCTCAATAGCGGTCGTGTCTTTATGCTCTTTTACGCTGTCGGTAGTGCTTTACTGGTGTACTTGATTGTGCGTCGTTGGAGTGGTAGCCTCAGCGCTGCCTTATTAGCGTTGATCATTTTCTCACTGTCACCACTCAGTGTAACATATCAACGCCAGATCTATTTGGATAACGTTGCTACATTCTGGCTATTGCTCTCACTCTATTTCCTGGCGGTCAGCGATAGTCGTCTTCTTTTTATCGTTTTAGCAGCAATTTCATTTGGCGTCTCCGTGCTCTCCAAAGAGATAATGCTGCTCTTTTTGCCAGTAATGTTATACGCTGCCTGGCTCCATACAACCAGGTTCCAACGCAAGTTTGGCCTTGTTTCATTCACCTATATCGTGATAGCTGTCTGTTCAGGTTTTGTGCTGATGGCGGTTTTGAAGGATGAGTTATTTCCCTATGCCTGGCATCTTCCGTGGGATACACATGTTCACTTGAGCATGCTAGATACCTTTGTAGGACAGTCTCAACGGAGCCAGTCCAATGGTAGTTTCATTACGAGTTGGGACGCCTGGCTCAGTCTTGATCGATTGTTTATCATTTGCAGTATAGCTGCCCCTTTATTCAATCTGCTATATGGCTTCTTGAGTCGTTGGCGTTTACTGCTTTATGTGCTGCTCTCGCTGCCCCCCTTTAGATTCTTTAATCGAGCATTTCGTAAAAAATTAAAAGTGCGTGATGCAGAACGAGTACCCGACATATGTTTGCTTATCTCTTTGCTGGCAATCAGTTTCTGGATATTGCTTGTACGTGGTGGACAGGTGCTCTCATTCTATATCATACCGCTCATCCCTTTGATTGCCGTGAACGTCGCAATTGCCGTAAACACTATTTTGGGCTGGTTGGGCAAAGTGGTGCGTTTCGATGTTGTGCGGGCTATCTTGCTATTAGCAGTTCTGGTAGCTCTTATTCCCTACGATGTAAGGGAGATGGGAGGGATTGTCTCTCAGCATCCCACTTCAGCCCAACAACAGGCGCTAGTATGGATACGCACGCATGTTCCGCATAACTCTTTTATAGTCATTAATAGCTATATGTACGTGGATTTGCGTGTACCTCGTGGCCAGGGTGTTGGCGATGGGGCGACCTATCCTCATGCTGAGGTCTATTGGAATGTAGCTGGAGATCCAGAGCTTCACCAACAGGCACTTGATAACAACCCGGATCGCATCGACTACATCGTCGCTGATTCTGAGATGTTGCACGATATTCAAACTGTCGGCGGAGATATGGGCATAATCAATGATGCATTACAAAAATCCGTATTACGTGCAGAGTACCGTGCAGATGACCAAAATTTGCAGATTGTCATACAGGTCTGGCAAGTTATCCATAAAAATCCACCATCAAACGTCTATGCCAGCCCAGCGTCTGGAACTGGCATGGCATCTGCGAGTATCACCTCATCCCACCGCATTGGGGCCAGTATGGTGTAGGGTTGTTAGGTGATGCTTCTCCTCTCGTCTTGCCTGACATGTTGGCAGGCAAGACGGATAAGTGCCTGCGTCAACTTTGGTGGCGGTATTTCTAAGCATCAATAGAATAAATCACATTCATATAAATAAGAATGAGAAAAGGAACCTATAAACATGCTAGCAACACGACCAGATACAGATACAATAGCCGTTATTCGTACCTTTGATGGCATCGAAGTAGCGGCACATCGCATCATCGAACAAATTGGCGGTATGGACTCGGTCATGCGCGGAGCCAAAATAGCAATATTGAAACCGAACTTTGTAGCGGGTCGCAATGCCGAGACCGGTTCAACCACAAGTTTTGCTCTCCTCAAAGCCGTTGCAGAAGAAGTTCGTACCTGTGGCGCAGAGCCTGTGCTCTGCGAAACACCAGGCACAGAGTTCGACCGAGATGCCACCTATACTATTTTAGGTGTTGAAAAATTCTGTGCTGAAAATGGCATTCGCATTGTTCGTGTAGATCCGGAAGGTGGTGAGCAAGATTGGGTTGAATTACGGCCCAAGGGTGCCAAACGCTTGCGTCATTTCCGTATCCCGCGTATTCTGAGCGAGGCATGCCTCATTAACCTGCCTGTCCTCAAAACCCATGTTGTCTCCACCATGACACTCGGCATGAAAAATCCAATGGGCATTTTACCACGACCCGATCGCCGCTCGATGCATACCTTCGGTATCGACCAGAGCATAGTTGATATGAGTCTTGGCATCAAACCTGACCTCACCATCATAGATGGCAGCATCGGACAGGATGGCGAGGGGCCGCTGTATGGTGATAAGGCCGATCTACACGTACTGGTGGCAGGGCGTGACAGCCTGGCAGTTGACCTGGTCTGCTGTCAAATCGTCGATGTCAAGCCACGCGATATTCCACATCTGAAGCTGGCTCTGACACAGATGGGTAAGCCATCATGGAAACTGGTTGGCGAAGACGTTGGCGTCATCAAGAAGTTCCGACTGCCGCAGCAAAAAACTCTCTACCGCTTCATCTTCTGGCTGATGTATCCACTCGATTATCCTTACACATGGATTGCGGAACGAGGCAAACATCTGTGCACCACCCTCTATGGCACGGGTTTGGTTGGCACGCGGCCGCAAATCAAAGAAGAAAATTGTACCCATTGTGGCATCTGTGTAGAAGCATGTCCGCTACCAAATGTGATTGACCTCAAGACGTTGAAGGTTGACTATCAGTCCTGCCAGCGTTGCCTACTTTGTTACGAGGCTTGTCCCGAGAATGCTATCATCGTGAAGGGGTATTCAGGAGCGAGGCAATAATTATATGACTATCTTAGTAACAGGCGCGACAGGTTTTCTAGGTTCGGCGCTGACAACTGAACTGGTAAAACAAAAGCAGAGAGTACGTATACTGGTACGAGACGAACAGAAAGCCCGTGCGCAATTTGGTGAAGTGGTCACGATCATTCGTGGCGAAATCACTGATGTAAAGCAAGTTGAACGAGCAGTTGATGGCGCGACCATCATTTATCATCTCGTAGGTCGGCTTTATCATCCCAGTGTACCTGCAGAACTTTATCACTATACCCATGTCGAGGGCACGCGTTTTCTTCTCAATGCTTGTAAAGGGCAGAAGCAGTTGAAGCGTATTGTTCATTGCAGCACTACGGGGGTGCATGGAGTAACAGGTGAGACGCCTGCAGCAGAGAATGCTCCCTTTGCACCCACAAATCCCTACGAAGCTACCAAACTCCAGGGCGAATTACTTGCACTGAGGGCACATAAAGAAGATGGACTGCCTGTAAGCATAGCTCGCCCGGGTCTGGTGTATGGGCCTGGCGATCTCCATTTACTTGGCTTCTTCTCATCAATTCAAAAAGGTATGTTTCGTGTCATCGACGGGGGCAAGGCACTGCTGCATCCAATTTATATTGATGATATGACCTCGGCTTTTCTTCTATGCGCCGAGCGTCCCGAGGCCATTGGACAGAGCTATAATATCGCTGGTGAGCATCCAGTAACCATACGCGAACTGTCAACATCCATCGCGCACTCCTTGGATCGAGAACTACCAAAGGGCAGTATCCCTCTTTGGCTAGCCAAACTTGCCTCGGACATTTTCTCAGTAATACCAGGTATCAAGGGAGAGAATGCCCCACTTACACGTAGTCGTGTCCAGTTCCTTACTCGTAGCCGTGTTTATGATATCAGCAAAGCGAAGGCCGAATTAAGCTTTGTTCCCAACGTGGGATTAGAAATCGGGATGAAAAATACAGCCGAATGGTACAACAAGCATGGGTATTTATAGCAAATAGTTAACTTCACCTGTATGATGCGTTGATATGTATGAAGCGTAGCTCGTGCAGTTCGTTTCAATTGGTTACCCAATAGTTTTTGGTTGAGGCTATGCATGCAATTCGATAATGTCGATTCACTGCCACCACCTGTTCGTCCTCGTCCGGTTCGAACTCGCCTGGTAGGTATAAAGAATGGAAAAGTAGACACACCAGTACCGCACAAAACAACAACAGAAAGCGATACAAATGGCGATGTTGCCATGCAGCCTACAATCTCCCTCGAAAAAACAGTGTCTGTTAATAAAAAATCTGTTCTGGCACCCCCATCCCATGGGGTGCATAGGAAAATATCCGCTCACCTGTTTGATGATGATATCAGTAGCCAGAGTACTATGCATCTCATGCAACTTAGTGGCATGATGCCAGCGATCCATATTCCAAAGCAAGGCGCTCAGGAGAACTCTCAAAATGCGAATGATGGGCTTAGGCTGAGGAATGAAGAAGGATACTGGCCGTATGGTATTCAACAGACTGGCCCACTGCCAGTAATAAATCTTTATGGACGCGAGCCTTTCGGCCGCACCATACCGCTTGCGTCGGTAGGAGCGCCAGAAGTAAAGCAAAAACAGCCAGCCTGGAAAGCTTTGCTCAACAGTCCAACCACTAAAGTGACTATAGGTCTGCTGATTGGCGTTGGCCTGCTGTTTCTTGTTGCTCGATTTGTAAATCTACCTGTAACTATTGCTATACTGCGTATGAACCTGGCAACTCCACAAGGCATTATTCTGGCTCTACTTGCTGGTGCATGCTTTCTCATGGCGTGGTCCGTCCGTGGCATACGCTGGAAACTCTTCTTAAATCCTGTTGGCAAAGTCAGCACCTTTCAAGCAATTGCACTCTATCAGGTTGGTGTTTTCCTCAATTTCCTGCTACCAATACGTGGCGGGGAAGTTGCAAAATGCTTTATGCTCAAACGTAATGCTGATATACCCGTCAGTAAGTCACTCCCAACGGTAGCTATGGATAAAGCCCTGGATTTAATGCCTGCGCTTTTCATCATGGCTATCGTGCCCTTTCTCGGTGTGCAGATGGATATCAAGCTCTGGTTGGTACTCTGGTTCGTGAGCGGAATCCTTATCAGCCTGCTGGTTTTTGTCCTCCTCTCAGCCTGGAAACGCAATTCTGCTATTGCTTTACTTCAAAAGATGACGGGGCTGCTTCCAAAATCAATTGGGAATAAGGTTGAGGGCTTCGCTACGGGCTTTGTGGACTCTTTGTTGGCTGGTGCGAGCCAACCCAGAATATTTATTCCGGCTATTATGCTTACTGTTATAGCTGTGCTCCTTGATGGCCTCTTTGCTATGCTCGCCTTCTGGACAATCGGCTTTCATATCACCTTCGGCATGGCTCTCTTCGGTTACTCTGTCTATAACATGTTCTATATCCTGCCGACACCTCCTGGTCAAGTCGGCAGCAACGAAGCCGTGGGTCTACTCGTGTTTTCAGGATTACTACATATTCCAGCGACCCAGGTCACAGCCATGTTTGTCTTCTCCCACCCATGGGCTGCTGTGCTCATGTGCACTACTGGCCTCATCTGCCTCAGCGCTCTTGGTCTGACCATAACCGGCGCAATGAAAGTACAGACCAATGGCGAAGATGCATTGGCGACAAAAGGAAAGGGAGCTACGGCAAAAGCGTAACAACATGTAATCTCCGCAGTCAGCTTGCGAGGCACTCTTTCTATCAAGAGTGCCTGTTTCATTCACCGTATACGGGAGGCAACTTCAGTTCGTTTCTGCTCAGGTATACGCGCTTCTGTGGCCCTCACACTACAATACCTATAGCGATGCCCAGGTATAATCCGACGATGCCAAGCGCCATCCAAAATGGACGATAAGAGCTTGCGAGTGGAATGAGGATCTCTTTCAAACCAAAGTGGGTGAATGGATCTATCCAGACGGCCAGGACATGCACCACGAGAAAGATCGTGCTGAGCAATGTCAGAAAGTTGTGCAGTTCGCTGTTGAGTAATCGCGGCCAGCGGCTGGGCGATTGGATTTGCGTCGATAGTGCCAGGCCCACAATCACTGCCAGAGTGAGTAGTATATAGGCGGTAAATCCGCCTGCCCGTGCGATGTCCCAGGTGATGCTTTGCCAGATAGTATTCATTTGCTTACTTCCTCCATAAGATGTGTCGGCCATGGCTCCACAGTTTCCCACGTGCCATCCTCGTGCACTAGCAGTCCGGCGATGCGGTGCCTGCTTAGAAAATCGGCACCAGATTTCGAACCAAGAATAAATGTGACTTTTGCCGCCACCTCTGCCTGTTCGGAGCGGTCTGCCACGACGGTAACCGACCACAAATCGCTCTGGGCTGGCAGACCCGTGCGCGGGTCGAGTATATGGTGGCGCAGTATGTTGCCCTGCCGCCAGTGGCGATGAGCGATGCCAGAAGTGGCAATGGCACCGTGATGTAGTGGGATCGTCCAGTACTGCTTCTGCCCAGGAACTGCAACCAACCACTGCTCATCAGAAGGGGGGAGTCCGAGGACTGAGAGGTCTCCTCCTGCATTTACCAGTGCAGAACTTATGCCGCACTGGTAGAGCTTCTCCAGAACTGCATCAACCGCCATGCCTTTCGCGATTCCTCCGAAATCAAGCTTGATACCGGCAGGAAGCGTCACCTGGCGACGTATCGGGTTTACCTTTATGCCACGCCATCGTCCACCTGGCTCTCCAGGGATAATAGGATCGAAACGGTTTACCGGAAGGTCATCGAAAGTACGGTCATAACCTAGCTGTTC
>WNGJ01006062.1_pt1 | contig 12753 bp, 16 predicted proteins | sample 5400611 | NCBI WGS metagenome assembly WNGJ01 (sample SAMN13153375, study PRJNA577476) | soil metagenome | isolation source: 40 cm soil or saprolite under Garry oak tree replicate 1 | place: USA:California | collected 2016-06-15
CGCGTGAAGGCGCGGATGGGCTGGAAGATGCCCTGGTACACCATGACCGACGGCTTCGACACCGACTTCGGCGTGGACGAATGGCACGGCACGAACGCGTTCATCCGCGACGGCGACAGCGTGTTCCGCACCTACTTCACCAACAACCGCGGCGACGAAGCAATGGGGGGCACCTGGAGCTACCTCGACCTGACCGCGCTCGGACGGCAGGAGGACTGGGAGGACTCGCCCGAGGGCTACCCCCAAACCCCGCCGTACGCGTGGTGGAACTGGCACGACGAATACGGCGACGCCACATGAACGCCCGCGTCGGCGGTGTGCCAGTCGAGAAGACCCCGCCGCCCATGACGAGCGCTGGGACAGCCGCGACGGCAGCCGCGCTGACCGCGACGCTCGGGCTCGCCGCCGCATCCTGGGTCCTCGCCGTCCGGCAGATGAACGGGATGGACATGGGGGTTGCGACCCGGCTCGGCTCGTTCGCGTTCTTTGCCGCCCTGTGGGTGCCGATGATGGCGGCGATGATGCTGCCGGGCGCGGCTCCGGCAGTCCTGCGACGCGCTTATGCCAGCGACCGGGTGCGCGCCGTGCCGCTATTCGTCGGGTCCTACCTTGCCATCTGGGCCCTCGTGGGCGTCGCCGTGTACGCGTTGTACCGGCCGCACGGGACTAGCACGGCCGGGGCGGTCGTGATCGCGGCCGGCATCTACGAGCTCACCCCCGTCAAGCAGCACTTCCGCCGGCGCTGCCACGCCAGCGTCCGCTCTGGATTCGAGTTCGGGCTCTGCTGCGCCGGCTCGGGCATCGGACTGATGCTGATGCTGGTGGCGCTGGGCGTCATGAGCGTCACCTGGATGGCCGTGATCACCGTCCTCGTCCTGGCCCAGAAGCTCCTGCCCGCCAAAGCCGCCCTCGATGTGCCGCTGGCGCTCGCGATCACCGGGCTCGGGGTCCTGATCGTCATCGCGCCCTCGTCGGTGCCCGGACTCACGCCGCCGATGTGAGCGTCATCGGTGGCGCGGGCCACGCCAGGCTGTTGTGACCACAAGAAGGAGAGAAACAATGACCGATCACAAGACCGGAACACATGACGAGTGGCTTGCGGCCCGGCTGGAGCTGCTCGAGGCCGAGAAGGCGCTGACGCGGCGTAGCGACGAACTGGCGCGGTGGCGGCAGGAGTTGCCCTGGGTCCGGATCGGCAAGGAGTACCGCTTCGAGGCCGACGAGGGCGCAGCGTCCCTCGCCGATCTGTTCAGAGGACGCTCGCAGCTGCTCATCTATCACTTCATGTTCGGGCCCGAGTACACGGCAGGGTGTCCGTCCTGCTCGGCGATCGCGGACGGCTTCGACGGCTCCGTCGTCCACCTCGCGAATCACGACGTCACGCTCTGCGCGGTGTCGCGGGCTCCGCTCCCGAAACTGCAGGCGTACAAGCAGCGGATGGGCTGGAGCTTCCCCTGGGCGTCTTCGTTCGGCAGCGACTTCAGCTACGACTTCCACACGGCGCACACCAAGGAGGAGTGGGAGTCGGGCGCCGTCGAGGAAAACTTCCGCGCGGTGGACTTGCGGCCCCCGGCCGGACAGGACAGTACCTGGTTCGACGAATGGGCGTCGCGCAGTGGAACGGACTGGGCGACGTACAGGCGAGAAGGGCCCGGCATGAGCGCGTTTGCGCTCGATGATGGTGTCGTGTACCACACCTACTCGGCGTACGAGCGCGGGCTGGACAGCCTGTGGGGCATGTACCCGTGGCTCGACCGCGCGCCACTCGGCCGCAACGAGACCGGCCTCTGGTTCCGCCGCCACGACGAGTACGACAGCCGGTGAAACCATGGAACACGCCAAGGAGAGGACAATTATCACTGACAGCCAGGTGCGGGCGGACTGTCCACGAGGACAGGGCCGGGGCACCCGGGGACTGAGAGTCTGCTGCTCTGCGTCCGGCTACTACCGGATAATGCCTGGCAGTGCCGTTTTGTCCGTGACTCCGCCTATTCCGCTGCCGCCTGGTACCGGGCACTGTCAAATGGTACCGCGACATCCGAGCAAACATGGAGCAAACATGGTGGCGGGCCGATCCGCGGGAGACGGATACAACCCGTAACTGCCGCGCTGCAGGCCGCGGATGCACATTGGCTGCCGGTGCTCTGGCCGATCCGTCACGTCAGGTGTGCGGTCGCTCAGCGACGTTTGGTGCGGGCCTTTTCGGTGGTCCGTATAGCCGGAGAAAGCCGCCGAAGTCCATCCTCGAAGCGCCCGGCAAGGTCGGGCTCAATGGGCGGTCGTCCTTCGGAGTCGCAGCAGGCGGGCTTGCTTGCTGCGCGGCTCTTCAGGTACGCCGATGCCGAGCGCCTCGTACAGCAGCTGGTAGGGGTTGGCTGTGCGGGTGTGCTCGGCGACCATCAGCAGGATGCACCGATCAGGTGCCTCGAAGGCGGTCAAGAGCCGCCACATGCCGTACAGGTCGAGTCTGCAGATAGCGGAGAGTTCTTGTCCCGCCAGGCGGACGCCTGCGGCGGCGCAGCCCTTGCGGCGTATGCCGTCGATGGCGAGGAGGAGGGAGGCTTTGGCTTTCCCGCGCATGGCCGCGATCTGCTGGCGTGCCAGCCGCGTGGGAATGGTCGCGACCGTCAGGGCCCCTCCCTTGGGGAAGAGCCATCCAGTGCCCGGCGCGCCCAGGCCAGGTCTTTCTCTGAGGGAGCGTATTCCTCGCTGAGCTCACCGGAATGCAGCTGGCGCAGCGCTTCTGCCAGCATGCCGTCGGCGTAGTCCGCAGTGTCTTGTGCGGACCACCATACGTAGTCGCGGAGCTCGCGGTCCTTGCCCATTCGCCGGAGTTCGCCCAGGAGAGCGTGCAGCCGCACGAGGCTGTCGGTGGTGACCTCATGGCGCCGCCGCCTTGCGCTCGCTGGCGTGAGGATCCCTGCTTGCCGCCATGCTTCGACCGTGGTGCGCGAAACTCCCAGCAGGCGGGCGGCGACTGCTACTGAGACGCTGGGCAGTTCGTGCCTCTTGTGCTCAAGCAGGACCTCGGCAGCCTGCCTGACCCTCTGCTCATCCAGCCTGCCTGCGGCCATGGCGTAAAGCAGGGCAACATCAGCGACGACCTGCTCGGCGTGTTCGTACTCACTTGCGACGGACACCTGACACCTCCCGACACTGAACAATACTAGCCTAATTTTGTTCAGTGGAGGCTACTGGTCGTCTCGCGGGCGGCAGTGCCAGGTTGTCTCCGCGGTGTGCTGGCTGACCCTGCGCGCCCGCTCCGATTGCGCCAAAGACGCCGAGATCCTCCTCCTGCGCCACCAGGTCGCCGTGCTGCAGCGCCAGGTTAAGGCGCCGAGGCTGTCCTGGGCCGACCGGGCGATCCTGTCCGCGCTGGCCAGGCTGCTGCCCCGCAGCCACCTCCGCCGCCTGCAGCTGATCGTCTCCCCGCGCACCGTGCTGCGCTGGCACGCTGGCCTGGTCCGGCGGCGCTGGGCCTGCCCGCACCGCCAGGACGACCCCGCACCCGGCAGGCCCTCCGCGCCCTGGTGCTGGAGGTGGCCCGGGATACCCAGGCTGGGGATACCGGCGCGTCCACGGCGAGCTGACCGGCCTGGGATACACGGTCGCGCCGTCGACGGTGTGGCAGATCCTCAAAGACGCGGGCATCGATCCCGCGCCCCGGCGAGCCGGGCACAGCTGGAAGCGTTCCTGGCCGGGCAGGCCCAGACGATTCTCGCCGCGGACTTCTTCCACGTCGATACCGTGTTCTTGAGGCGTCTGTATGTGCTGTTCGTAATCGAGCACGGCACCCGGCGCGTACACCTGGCCGGGATCACCGCCCATCCCACCGGTGCGTGGGTGACCCAGCAGGCCCGTAACCTGCTGATGACTCCCGAAGCGCAGGGTGACGGCGCGAAATTCTTGATCCGGGATCGGGACGCCAAGTTCACCACGGCCTTCGACGCGGTGTTCACCGCGATCGGCGTGCGGATCATCCAGACGCCTATCCAGGCACCGAGAGCGAACGCTTATGCCGAGCGCTGGGTGCGCACCGTCCGGGCCGAGGTCACCGACCGGATGCTTATTACCGGGCCGCGGCATCTCCGGGTAATCCTGGACGAGTACGCCGCGCACTACAACCGGCATCGCCCGCACCTGGCCCTGAACCTGCGGCCACCAGACTGCGACGGCATCACCATAGCCGGGATCACCGACCTGACGACGGCGAGAATACGACGTAACAAGATCCTGGGCGGCCTGATCAACGAGTACGAACGGGCAGCATGAACCCCACCGGCCCAGCCGCAACGCTGCAGGTCAGAGACCGTGACGAGGTTATGGAACCCTACAAGTTCCACTGGCCGGCCAGGACCAGCGTGGGGTGGTACTCGACGGCCCGCTGATTGGCGAACCAGAGCAACGTGCGGCGGTCGTTGCACAGCGCATAGGACACCTCCCGATTGGACGTCTCGGCCCACAGCGGCACGCTCGGCACCCACTCGGGGGCATACTTGGGCAGGTTCTTCTGCATGAACGGCTGCTGGCCGCGCAGCACCCGGATCACCGACAACGGGCGGTTCCGCAGCTCTGCGATGATCCGGTCACGCACCGCATCGAGGTAGTCCACCAGATCCCGCTTGGTGGCATCCGCGCCGTCGAACAGCGGCTGGCCGAGGTTGGTCAGCGGCACACCATCCCGCACGTCATCAGCGCTCAGCCGGATATCTAAACATTACCGTACTGGGAATACTGAACGTGATTGCGCCAATATAAAGTAAGGCACTTGCAATCGGCCTGTTGGCAACCGGCTGCTCGCTGTGGGGCAGGCCGCCCGGAGCCGTCACCGCGTCACCAGTGAGCACCGCCGTACGGCGTGCTCTCGCTCCGGTGCCTTCACTGGGCTCACCCTGGGAGGAATCATGATCTGGACGCTAAGCCGGCACGTGCGGCGCATGTTGGTGTTCGTCCCGGCCGCCGCACTGCTCGCACTGCCCGCCACGGCCACGGCAGCGGTCGCCCGTCCGCTTCCGGCCGCCGGTTCCACCAGCCTGACCTGCACCCTGACCATCACGGTAGCCGTCCACCCCGGCCTGACCACACAGCTACGCCACGTCAACGTCAGCAGCCACGGCCTGACCGGTATCGCCGACTGCACCGGCACGGCCAGCGGCCAGGCGGTCACCGGCCCGGGCGTCTGGGGTGAGGCCGGCCACGGCGTGGTCAACTGTGCGGGCGGCAGCGGAAGGGCGAACTTCGTCCTGAGACTCCCCACCGCCAGCGGGACCCGGACCGTGAGCGGAAAGTACATGTTCAGCTTCTCTGGCCTGGGTGCCCCGATCGTCATCACCGGCGACCTCACCGGGACAGCCACGGTGGTGGGGGCCAGCGGCGATTGCTTCACCACCCCCCTCACCCGGGCAACGCTCATGTTCGCCGTGCACAGCACCACCTGACCAACCCACCCTCGGTCCCGCTAAAAGATCCTTAATGGTCGGGGTTTACAGACAATGTCGCGGACTTACGGCTCGGTCGCTGGCCGGCCGCGTGGTGCCCAGGCCTGCCGGAGGGTTGTCGATGTGACATGGCAAAGCCCGCAGGGGGGCGGCGATGACGCATCGACAACCCTGGCCGCCCGTCAGCAGAACTCCGTAACCTCTGCCATAGGAGATTTAGCCACCGCCGGAGTCGAGCTTCTCCTCGACGACCTCGATTAGCCCTGCCAGCGTCCGCCCGCGAACCGTCGGCCGGGCCGCGAGGCGGCTGCGCCCGGTCGAACCAGGGTTCTCAGCTGAACTCCGCAGGTCAAACCCTCAATGGCTGCTGCCGTACTAGCTGGGTGACGGGGATGACTTCCCCCGCTTGGGCTGCTTCCCCCGGCGCCGGCTGGCGCCGGAAGCAGAGTTGCTCTTACCCGGGGCCCCGGCCGCCTTCGCCGGGGCTGCTGCGTCCTCCGCCTTCGCCGGGGCTGCTGCGTCCTCCGCCTTCGCCGAGTCACCGTTGGCCGAACTGACAGCAGGCCCGGCCGGTGTGGGCTTGTGCTCAGTTGGAGCACCATTGGGCTGCGGGGGAACGGTAAGGCTGGCCGCGCTAAGGTCAGGCAGCGTCTTCACTGCTTCGAGAGCAGAAGTGATCACCCCGGCAAGCGACGGCCCCTCTGTGTCGAAGTCCAGCCGCGTCACGACCACGTCGGCATCGGTCGGGAGCCGATCAGTCGTAACGGTCGCGCCAGCGCAGCCCGCCTTGTGCAACGAATCGGACTCCTCGGCCGTTATCTCTCGGCTGAGGACCAGCGTGAACTCATAACTCATCGGTCGTCACCTCTCAGGCTCGGCAGGTAGATCAATGTTGGCGTGTTATCACTATGAAAAAGCCGGGAGAATCCATGTCAGGAACCGGATGAAGCGTGCAGGCGCCGCGGAGTTTCGCCGGCATGCCAGAATAAGCCGCCAATCTTGACATCATCTGGTCCTTCGGGCCGACGCACTCACCCGGGGAGGTTCTTGTGACGCAAACCCAGAACCACACCGGCACTCGCTCCCGCATCCGCGCCCTTCGACCACTCGCCGGTGCCCTGGCAACCCTCTTCTGTGCCAGCGCATGCGCAAGCGGAGCAACCTCCACCGCCTCCAGCGGGTCCTCGCGTCCGACCCCAAGCACCGCCGCCGCCGTCAACCGCAGCACTCCGGGCGCGGTACTCACGCACTGGCTGCAACAGGTGGTGCGCGGCGACTATGGCAGAGCCTGCCAGGACATGGGCGGTGCGTCCAGCAGCACAGCAGCGCCGGCCCCGTACTCCGCCGCGGCCTGCGCGTCCACATCCTCCGGCTCAGCTTCAACGCTCACTCATCTGCACGGTAACTTCACCGTCGACGGGATCACACCGCGGAGCCCCATCACGGTCGCCACTGCGCATGTCAGGGGAACGAGCGCGACGGTCAGCGGCACCGACATCCACGTGTCCGGTACAACGCTGACCTCACTCATAGTCGCGCACAGCACCGGCGTGAAACCGGGACAGTTCAGCATCTCGTTCAAGCTCTCGCGCATCAGCGGAGCCTGGTACGTCACCGGCATGAACATGGGCATCTGACGGCCAGGCGCGCCAAAGTTCGTGCGCTGGCACAGCCTCATCTGCGCACTGCCCTGGGACTGAGCGCGGCCGTGAGGGCGTCGCGAAATAACTCGCTGCTTTCAGTTCCGGACCTCGTTGCTGTGGTATGGGCGCGACCGGCGCCCGCTCCTCCCGCAACTCTGCCCGCTTCGCACCACATCGGCCCCACCAGCCCCCGCCCCCCGGGCACAGTCCCGTTCCCGGAGACCGTGAATGTGCCATCGCGGGTCATATATGACCCGCGATGGCACATTCACGGTCTCCGCTGGGCAGTCAGTGCAAGATCAAATCCGCGTGTTGATGATCTGCGGGTCCTGGCAGCCCTGTGGGGTGCCAGAACTCGTCCGCGTCTTTGATCAGGCTTCTGCGCAGCCCGCTCGTATTCGTTGAGGAGGCCGCCGAACACGGGTCGGCGCTTGATCCACTCCTGGAAAGGGCCGGCGATTGGGGTGGCCGGGCCGCGGCGGCCGGAGCTGGCGGCTGTTCGTGCGGGGGCTCCAGGCCAATCGGAGCATGTTGATCAAATCCTTTCTGAGGCATATGGCTCGTGCGCGAATGACCTGGCCTACGGGTGATCGCCGAACGGGCCAGCACGCCATAGTCGACCCGCAGCGAATCGAACATGACGAAGGCGTTGTCGTTCGTGAAGACGTCGGCGGCGGCCAGCTTGCCGAGGTACTTGGCGATCACCGGGGCGGCCGTCTGGCTTGAGGCTGCGTCGAGGTAGGCATTGAAGACCGCCCAGGCGTTGTTCCCGTACTGGGCGAAGAACGGCGCAGGGTCCAGGCTCGCCATGGTGGCGCGGGCGCTGGCTAGCAGGTCGGCGACATACGCGATCGGCCGCGCACCCAGGACCCGGCCAGTTTACGAATGGCATGTTCGTGTCATGCCGGCAGGCATCAGAGGGAGAACCCTTTGATGCCCGCGCCTCCAACAGGAACGTCACGGGTACGCGAAGCGTCAATTCTGCGCTGTGCCATACCCGCCTCCACCTCGGCAGGTGGACGGCACCGGTTCAGAAGAAGGCACACAGTCATGGAGACCCATCGCAGGTCGCGCTGATGCCGCGCCGAGATCGAGACAGGAGCGTGACGACGTGCGCTATTATCCTGTAGCGGTATGTCCGGGGAGGTTGGTCGGGGCGGCTCGGGGTGTACTGGTCAGTCTCGTGCTCGTGCTCGTGCTCGTGCTCGGGCTCGGGCGTGACGCCAGCGCGGCGGCTGCCGACCGGCAGGTCTCGTGCGGCACCTTTGGCGGGATCCCGGTCACGCTCGCTGCTGGCGATCCTGAGAGCTACTCCGTCTCGGGCGAGCTGTGCGCCACCACCGGAGAGCTGGCCGCCGGCGGGACGGTCCAGCTGCTGATTCACGGCGCGACGTACAACCACAGCTACTGGAACTTTGGGACGGTCGACGGGATCGACTACTCCTACGCGCAGGATGTCGCCGTCGCCGGATTCCCCACGTTCGCGATCGACGAGATCGGCGCGGGCGCGAGTTCGCACCCGCCCAGCACGGACATCACGATCCAGGCGGCCGCGTACGTCGCCCACGAGATCGTGCAGGACCTGCGCGACGGCGTGATCGGCGGGACGCGGTTTGGCAAGGTGATCGAGGTCGGACACTCGTTCGGGTCGATCGCCAGTTGGGAGGAGGCCGCGACGTACCATGACGTCAACGGCGTCATCATCACCGGGCGCATCCACGACGACACCGTGGTCAGCAGCACCGCCCCTGCGGATCTGTACCCGGCGATCGACGATCCGCTGTTCGCGAGCAGCGGACTCGACCCTGGCTACCTGACAACCGTGCCCGGAGCGCGCACGCCGCTGTTCTACAACACGGCCGACGCGGACCCCAACGTGATCGCGCGCGACGAGGCGACCAAGGACGTCTTCTCAACGACCGAGTTCGTGACCGGGCTTCCGCTGGTAACGGACGCGACCCTGAGCCAAGCGATCGACGTGCCCGTGTTGGTGATCGTCGGAAGCGACGACGCGCTGAACTGTGGCCCGCTTGTTGGCGGCGGCGGCTTCGACTGCTCCTCCGGTACCGCGGTCGCCAACCATGAGGCGCCGTACTACTCCCCGCAAGCGCAGCTGCGGGCGTGCGTCGTCCCCGGCTCGGGGCACGACATCAACCTGGCGCTCGACCACCAGCTCGAGGAGATCGACGCGATCACCTGGTCCTACGAGTACATCGGGCAGGGCCTGCCGCATCTCCCTGGCACGCTACCGCCCGACTGCAGCAAGTGGGCTAAATGACCGCGATGGATTGCCGGGACGCCCGCGCGGGCCCGTTATCGCGACGATGCGGCTCGTCATCGAAGTCGCCGGCTTCCTTTCCTCAGTGGTGCCGGGATGGTGATGTGAGGGCGGCGCCGGCGCGGGGAGCCAGACGATGCCGACTCACCAGCGCGGCGCCCCGGCCGCCGCAATCTGCGCCAGAGACATCTCGGTTTTGCCCCCGAGATCCGGTCAAATAAAAATGGCATATTCGTGTCATGTCAGTAGGTGTCAAATGGAGAACTATTTGAGTCTCTGCGCCTCCGACATGATCCACGATGGCCAGTTCGATGTAGCCGTCGTCAGTCCCGGCGAGTGGTCTGGTGACGGTGACCATGAGAGGCGACAGTGAAGTGACCCACCTGGCGCTCGACGAGGCGACGCCGGGATCCAACGCAGGTATGAGGAGGTGTCATGAAGGCAGACTGGTAACTGAAAGAGGCACCGGCGCCGCTGATCCAACGCAGGTATGAGGAGGTGTCATGAAGGCAGACTGGTAACTGAGAGAGGCACCGGCGCCGCTGACTTCGTTGCCACTGCGTCGTTGTCTCAAGTGATCATTGACCTCCGCGGCGACTGGGCGTCAGTGCGTATTTAGTTGTGTGCGGTGATTGCTTGGTCGTCGTGGAGCTGGCCTGGTCTCGTGGATACGCCGGAGGGGTCAGCTCGCATGGAAGCACCAGCCGATGCCGCCCGTCCCACGTTCCGAGACGTGTTCACCGTGCGCGAGTTCCGCGCCATGTTGTTGGCTGAGCTCCTGTCGTTCATGGGTGACCAGCTCGCCCGTGTTGCGTTGGCCGTACTGGTGTTCGACCGCACGAACTCGGCCGCACTCACCGGCCTGACCTACGCCCTGACCTACATACCCACCGTGGTCGGCGCGCTCGCGTTGTCCGGTGTTGCCGACCGTAAATCACGCCGCACGGTCATCGTCACCGTCGACAGCATTCGCATAGTCGTCGTAGCCATGATGGTCATTCCCGCGATTCCGCTGATCTGGCTGTGCGTCCTCGTCGCGGTCATGTCCTTTCTCGGTGGCCCGTATAAGGCCGCCCAGCTTGCACTCCTCCGCGACGTGCTCAATGCCCAGCGGTACCCGGTCGGCATGGCCATTCGTCAAATCAGCACCCAAACAGCACAGCTTATAGGCTTCGCAACGGGCGGCATTCTTTCCGCAGCGGCCAGCCCACAAGCATGTCTCGGCATCGATTCCGCCACTTTCGCCGCGTCCGTCCTGCTGGTCGGAAGGTTCGTGCGGTCGCGGCCCGCCCCGGACTCGCCCGATGGTCATCCTTCTGTCATCGCCGGAGCGAGGATGTTGTGGAGCGAGCCGCGGAGACGAGCACTTTTCCTGACAACCATTCTGGGCGTCTTCTACATCGCGCCGCAGGGCATCGCCGCGCCGTACGTGGCAAAGCTCGGCTACGGGCCGACCATGGTCGGGTTCGTGCTGGCGAGCACCGGAGCAGGCGCGATCGTTGGTTTATCGCTGTTCTCCCGTTTCGTACCGGCATGCCGTCGGCCGGTCCTTCTTCCGGTCGTCTGCATGTTCGCGGGTCTTCCGCTGATCCTGGTCCTGGCTCATGGCGGGGCCTATGTCGCGATGGTCCTGTTCGCCGTGAGCAATGGGCTGTGGTGCACCCAGGTGGTAATGGCCGTTTCGTTCCTGGCTGACCTACTACGTGACAATCAGCGCGCGCAGGGAATGGGATTGGCTTCGTCGATGAACCTCACGGCGCAGGGCGTGGGAACCGGCCTTGCCGGAGTCCTCGCACAGGCGACGAGTCCGACGGTGGCGATCGCCCTGGCTGGCGCTTTGTCCGTGGGGGTTGCTCTGTGGCCTAGCGTGCTTTGGGTGAAGTCGAGGCACAGGAAGGCTCCCGCACTGCCGATCCGGTCACCAGGCTGAAGAGCCATCCCGCCTAGATCAACAGCTTGCTGGACCTGCCGACCGCCGCGTTTGGCCTGGTGGTCATGCGTCTGCGGCCTGTGGTGGCAGATGGTCCGGTGGAGTTGCCGGCCCCGCGGGGCGTGTCCTGTCCGGGGTATCGCTATCCATACCTGCTTGGCTGGTGTCCGGCCGGTGCAGGTGGATGTGGGTTCGGCGCCGCAGCGGCCGGGGAACAGGCCGGCCACGATCTGCAGGCCCCGGCCGGACTCGCGCCTGATCTCGCCGCGCCAATGGGAGATGGTGGGCCATCGGCGCGGCGAGGATTCTCACCGGTTACCCGGTCAAAATCCGGAGCACCCGGTCAACCGCCGCCGCCGCGCCGGCCACATCGGCGACGGGACCGATTCTTTCCGCCCAGCCCCACCAAAACCACCACTGGTCATCATCGGCGGGCGCGGAATAGATGAACTCGGTGAGCTGGGTGGCGCGCCGGTTGCTGATGTGCAGGCACGGGCGGCGCCCCGCGGCGGTGACGAGGGTGACCGCGTACGCCTGGCCGTCGAGCCGCTCGGCAAGTTCTTCGAGGTGTGCTACGCCGCCAGTTCGTGTGTCTTCGCGTGTGGCCATCGCGGATGCTCCGTAAAGAATTGCCTGATGTCTGCTCCACAGTGTGTCGCCGGCGCGTTACGGTCGGAAGACAACAACGGTGCTGGTCGCGGCAGAGTCGGCGCTGCCACGGGACATGTCGGCATGGGGTCGGGAGGAAGGCGGCAACTGGTGGCCGTGAATGGTTTCGATCCGGCGGCAAGCCCGCTGCGCGTCTTCGGCGCGATGCTGCGCTACTACCGCACCCGAACGGGCATGTCGCAGGACGGATTAGGCGCCCGTATCCACTTTTCCGGTGATCTGGTAGGCAAGATCGAGATGGGCCGGGGGGCGCCGACCAAAGAGTTCACGGCGGCTTGTGATGCTGTGCCTGAGCTGAACACCGAGGGGGCGCTTACTGAGCTGCGGGAACAGCTCAAGGACATGCTGAAGCTGCGGGCATACCCGGGCTGGTTTCAGGAGTGGCCGGGCAAGGAGGCTGCGGCAACGGCGCTGCGCTGGTACGAGCCGCTAATCGTTCCTGGGTTGCTCCAGACCGAGGACTATGCCCGCGCGCTGCTGAGGACCCGTGTCGGGGACACCGACGAGCAGATAGACGAGATGGTCGCGGCCAGAATGGAACGTCAGGCGATCCAGGCCCGCGAGGAGCCGCCAACAATATGGGCCGTGCTCGATGAAGGCGTGCTGCGCCGTCCGGTCGGCTCTGGCAAGGTCATGCGTGATCAGCTTTTGCACCTTGCCGACATGGCTCGTCGCCCTAACATCGTGCTCCAGGTAGTATCCGCAGCGGTCGGCGCTTACGAAGGGCTGCGCGGGCCGTTCGTTCTCGCGAGTTTCGAGGATGCTCCGGATGTGGCCTGGCAGGATGCGGCCGTG
>WNGJ01027613.1_pt1 | contig 12752 bp, 14 predicted proteins | sample 5400611 | NCBI WGS metagenome assembly WNGJ01 (sample SAMN13153375, study PRJNA577476) | soil metagenome | isolation source: 40 cm soil or saprolite under Garry oak tree replicate 1 | place: USA:California | collected 2016-06-15
GCGAAGAACGGACGTAGAAACACGGGACCGACCAGACGGGCAGGTCATCGACCGGGCCGAGGTACCGCGTGCGCGCCAGCCAGGCCAGTTCGGCTCGCGGGGCTAGCTCGCACCATCCGACGGCCCGGTCCTTGTCGAACGCGAGCAGGCCCGGCGGGTGCCCCGACGCCGCAAGCTGGCGGAGATCTTCCTTGTTGTCCGCGCGCGGCCGGTCGCGGTACCGCGGGCCGATCCGCCAGTACATGCACCAGCATCCGTTGGAGGCCCCGGGCCGGCCGAACAGGTCCTCGAGCGCGGGCCACCGCGCGGAGGTAACGGGCCTGACCGTGAAGTCCATCGTGGACATCAACCATAGTGAGCCGGCTCGGCTATCCGATTCGCAGGGCCTCGATGTCCGGCGAGGGCACGCCGAACCGGCGGCGGACGGCGAACGCCAGGATTCTGGTCGCGCTGGTGCGCCACAGGCTGAACAGCTCGCCGAAACACAGGTCGCGCAGGCTGCTGTCGTGCCACTGGCGCAAGGCGACGAGCGTCCCCTCCTGTTCGACATGGTCCGGAAGGCCCTCGAAGATCTCCTGGCAGGTGATGCCGGTCTCCCCGTGGGCCAGCAGCTCGGCGATGGCCCGCCGGGAAGCCGCGGTCGCCCTGGCCGCGTGCAGCGCACCGTCCCCGCCGGCCAGCAGGGTGCGGTCGCCGTGGATGCGGAAGGGCGCCCCGTCCGGCCCGGCCGCCACGACCAGCGATCGCTTGTTGAAGTAGCCGTGCAGCAGGCTGGCGGCCAGCTGGGCCACGGTGCTGCCGAGCATGGCCAAGTAGGCCGCGTAGGCGTCGCGACGCTCCTGGTCACTGCCCCCGATGACCCCGCTGGCTTCGATGCGGGCCTCCAGGGTCGGCGCCTCGACCACGCCCTGCGGATCCCAGGGCGGACGCGACGAGGCGCAGGCCCCGGCGGCGATCCGGTCGTAGTGATCGGGGCCGTGCAGGAACGGCTGCCTGCTTGTAGTCATGCCCGCGAGCACGTGCCGGTCGAGGCACGGAATGCGCGCATCGGCCAGCCATTCGATGTACCACTGCATCACCAGGGTCTTGTTGACCAGGTGCCCGGCCGCGTACGAGTCCTGGAGGAAATGGTCGGCGTATCCCGCGTAGATCCGGGCCCTGGTTCTCAGCTTCTCCCGGTCAGGCCCGGCCGCCGCCAGCGAGCGTGCGATCAGGTCCCGCGCCATCAGGTGATACGACCGCCAGCGATACCACGAGAACGGGGCGAAATGCCCGGCGTTACGCCCGACGGCAGAGGAGTACAGCTTCCACGGCGCGAATCCGCAACGCCGGCCGAGGGCATCGACCTCAAGGACCTCGCCGATCTCGGCCAGCTGGCGCAGCCGCGGGTACTTCAGCGAGCCCGGCAGCCGGGGGCGCGGGCCGGGCCGGAACCCTGATCCGGCCAGCCGGCGCAGCTCCGCGATGTTCAGGCTCCGGACCGACTGGATCAGCGGAAGCAGGAACGCCTCCGGCGCGGTCTCGATCTCCGCCGGGTGGGCCAGGTAGTCGGGCAGGACGTTGAGTTCCCCGAGCGTCACCACCAGCCCGCTGCCGGGCAGGCGCTGCGTGTCCACGCCCAGGTGCCGGGCCCGCAGTCGTTCCTCGTCGACGTGGCGCGGATCCCGGCCGAGCTGCTCGAGCAGGGCGCACTGCGCGTCCAGGTGCTCCGCGCCGAGCAACGCGGGATCCAGCTCGCCGAGCATGCAGTGCTCCCAGGCCATGTACCGCTGGACCACGCGCCGGGCGGGGCCGGCCGCCGTGGTCGCCCCGAAATCGAAGGGGCGGCCGGAGAGCAGGGCGTCCGCGGCCGCGTCCGCCTCGCGTTCCTCGGCCGAACCGGCGGTGACAGGTCTGCGGTGCTGCTGCACCACGTGCGCGACCTCGTGCGCCAGCAGCCGCAGGCCCCCGGGCGTGTGCGGCGCGAACGCCTCCTGGCGGAAGTAGATGTCCGAGCCGACGGTCAGCGCGGTGGCTCCGAACGCGCGGCAGATCTCATCGACGCCCCGGTAGTGCAGCCGGATCGCGGAGAACTCGACTCCGCTTCCGCCGGTCAGGTAGCACGTCTTGAACAGATCCGCGAGCGTGGCCATTGTGCCTCCACAGCCTGTCCCGGCGACTGCTCCTGCGGCAGCGGGTGCAAGCCCATTGTCAGCCCCACACGATGGGACGGTCGAAGTAGGGGGTCACCTCGTTGGCCGCGGCCGGCCCGTTGTCCCACTGGACCCTCTGGATCGAGCCGCCGCCCGGGATCAGGTAGGCCAGGCAGCTCTGGTATGTCTTCCCGGCCGCGAACTGCTTCGGCGGCCTCGGATCGTCGCAGCGCGAGAAGGTCCCCAGGAAGGTGATGCTCTGCTGTTGCTGGCCGCGGTCGTCGATCGCGGTGAAGGTGATGGCGGGGTCGCTGTCCTTGGGCACCGCGGTGCTGCTCAGCGCGGTGACACGCAGCTGTACATAGTACGGGGTGGATTTGCGCTCGTTCGCGTTGAGCTCGACGTTCCGGAAGTCGGCCATCGTGCCCTTCTGGATCGACACCACCGTGACCTTGAGCTTGATTCCGTGATGGGCGCCCGTCCCGGTGTCCTGCGACGGCGGGACCCAGCCGACGGTGGCCGCTCCGCCGAAGGCGAGGTGCGTTCCCGGCGGGGTCAGGCTGCCGGACCCGGCCGTCTGGCCCCGCGCCGCCGGCTGGCTGCCCGTCGGTGACTGGGCCGGCGAGCTCGTGCCCGCGGAGCTGCTTGCGCCAGGGGAACTGGCCGAGCTCGCCGGACTGCTCCCGGAGCAGGCGGCGAGGCCAGGTACGGCTACGGCGGCAATGGCCCAGGCGGCGATCCGGCCCGGTTTCATGGCATCTCCTTATGTTGCGCGGCTGCGCAGAGGATGCGCGACCGGGCTGGAGCCGCCCTGCAATGGCACTGAAACGCGCAGCGCACAGGGCTCGAAGCGATCTGGTAGTCATAACCTGAGACACGGGTCCGTAGGGTCTGTCTAGCACCCGTAGGTACGGCCTATGGTCTAGACATGACCACGAATGACATGCTGCGGGTCACCGACTCACGGACCGGCCGCAGCTACGAACTCCCTATCGTCGACGGCGCTATCCGCGCGATTGACCTGCGGCAGATCAAGACCTCCGATGACGATTTCGGACTGCTCTCCTACGATCCGGCGTTCCAGAACACCGCCAGCTGCCGCAGCGCCATCACCTTCATCGACGGTGATAAGGGCATCCTGCGTTACCGCGGTTACCCGATCGAGGAGCTAGCGAGCCGCGCATCCTTCCTGGACGTGGCCTGGCTGCTGCTGCGCGGCGAGATGCCGGATAAGGACGAGTCGGCGGGGTGGGCCCACCAGATCTCCCACCACACCTATGTGCACGAGAACGTCAAGAAGTTCATCGACGGCTTCCACCACGACGCCCACCCCATGGGCATCCTGGTCAGCTCCATCGCGGCGCTGTCCACGTTCTACCCGGGCGCCAAGGACATCTCCAACCCCGACGACCGCCACCTGCAGGCGGTGCGGCTGATCGCCAAGATCCAACCCCGACGACCGCCACCTGCAGGCGGTGCGGCTGATCGCCAAGATCCCGACGCTGGCGGCGTTCGCCTACCGGCATGCCCTGGGCCTGCCGTACAACTACCCCGACGGCGAGCTGTCCTACACCGGGAACCTGCTCAGCATGTTCTGGAAGATGACCGAGCCCAGGTACCAGCCGGACCCGGTGCTGTCCCGCGCGCTGGACGTGCTGTTCATCCTGCACGCCGATCACGAGCAGAACTGCTCCACCAGCGCCATGCGGGGGGTCGGCAGCTCACGGGTCGACCCGTTCTCCGCCGCCGCCGCGGCCGCCGCCGCCCTGTACGGCCCCCTGCACGGCGGCGCGAACGAGCAGGTGCTGCGGATGCTGCGCGACATCGGCTCGGTGGACAACATCCCGGCCTACATCGACCGCGTGAAGGGCGGTGAGCTGCGGCTGATGGGGTTCGGCCACCGGGTCTACAAGAACTTCGACCCGCGGGCGACCATCATCAAGCAGGTCGCCGAGGAGGTGTTCAAGGTCACCGGGCGCAACCCGCTGATCGACATCGCGCTGGAGCTGGAGCGGATCGCGCTCGCCGACGAGTACTTCATCAACCACAAGCTGTACCCGAACGTGGACTTCTACTCCGGCATCATCTACCAGGCGATGGGCTTCCCGGTGGAGATGTTCCCGGTGCTGTTCGCGATCGGCCGGATGCCGGGCTGGCTGGCCCAGTGGGAGGAGGGCATCACCGACCCCGAGCAGAAGATCTCACGGCCGCGGCAGATCTATGTGGGTGAGGGGCTCCGGCACCTCGGCAATTCAGCACCTGGCTAAACGATCCTGACGGGCGGCTCCCCGATGGTGCGCGGGGGGAGGGCTGCCGGAATACTGCCTGCCGGCTGGCGGCCGGGCACGGCCCCGCCTGGAAATCATTGTGGCAACCCCCGCCGTCAGCTACGGTGTTCGCCAGCATGACCGTCTTCGACGTGTCTGACACCTGGGGAGCACAATGAACTGGTATCTCGCCGTACTCAAAAACTATGTGGGCTTCAGCGGACGGGCCCGCCGCACCGAGTACTGGATGTTCGCTTTGTTCAACGCAATCATCCTTATAGTGCTGGCCATCCTCGCCGCCATCACGAGGTCGTACTTCTTCTGGATTCTCTACGGCATCTACGGCCTGGGCGTGCTCATACCGAGCCTGGCCGTCACGTGGCGCCGCATGCAGGACACGGGGCGTCACGGGCTGTGGATCCTGCTCGGCCTGATTCCCTTCGTCGGCGGCATCATCCTGCTTATCTTCATGATTCTGCCCGGCACGTCAGGCCCCAACGAGTTCGGCCCCGAGCCCGCGGCCGTCCCGGCAGCAGTCTGAGTCATCAGTTAAGGCCAGGACCGGTGGCGGCCGGTCCTGGCCTTACTGGTGTGCCCAGGGCGGCACCGTGGCGGTAATCCCGCGAAGATGAACAGGAGGCTGGCAACGGGAACTCCGGCGAGAGCGCCGGGGATGGCTTACCCGGCCCGGCCGACGGGAATCAGAAGATCCCGGGCCAGAGCGCCGCGGTCCTGATCCGGTAGGCGCCGTACGCGGGCAGGGCCGCCAGCAGCAACTGCTCCTCCCGCACCGCCCGGTAAACCTGCAGCGCACAGAGCCCGAGCCAGACACCAGTGGCGGCCAGGCTGTGCGCGGCGATGGTGAGCGCCAGCGAGGACACGATCTCCCCGGCGTACAGGGGGTGCCGGATCCACCGGTACGGCCCCGCATCGGCCACGTCGCGGACTTGCGGGATCACCGACAGGTTGCGCCCGAGGGAGCGCAGCGACCACACCGCCCAGGCCAGGCCGGCCAGCAGCAGCACGTCGGACACGCCCTGCCGCACCGCACCCGGCGGCGCGCCGTGCAGCAGGGGGATGGCGAACGGGATCCAGGTGGCGACGACGGCGGCCGCACGGGCGGCGACCGACCTGGTGGTCGCGCGGGCGGGGCCGCGCCGCAGGTAGCACCAGATGACCAGCACGTAGAAGGCGACGGTCAGGAGCGTGCCCGCCCACCGCAGCATGCTCCCACCGCCCCGGCCGGCCAGTGCCATCAGATCGAGCAGCAGCACGACCACCGCGGCCGGGACCATGGCTATCCGCCCGATGTCGACACGGATCCTGCCGGAGTCGCTGGCCATGGCGGCTACAGGCGGTGGAACAAGCTGTGTGCGATCTCGATGATCCCAGGCCCGACGACGATGACGAGGAGAGCGGGGAACAGGCACAGGATCAGCGGAAAGGTGATCTTCACCGGGACCTGCTGCGCCCGTCCCTCGGCCCGCTGGCGGCGGCGCACCCGCATCTCCTTGGCCTGCTCCCGCAGCACCTGCGCCACCGGGATGCCCAGTTCCGCTCCCTGAACCACCGCGGAGACGAAGGTCCGCAATTCGGGGACGCTGGTCCGGTCGACCATCGCCCGCAGGGCCTGGCTGCGTGACTTGCCGATCTGCATCTCCTGCAGTGAGCGGGCGAACTCGGCCGCCAGCGGCCCGTCGGTGTTGCGCGCGACCTGGGCCACCGCGGCGTCGAAGCCCATGCCGGCCTCGACACAGATGGTGAGCATGTCGATCGCGTCCGGCAGGAGCATCTGGATCTTCGCCTGCCGCTTCTGGCCCGAGTTGTACAGAAGCACATCGGGCAGGAAGAACCCGGCGGCACCGCCGAGGATGACACACAGGATCAGCAGGCCGGGACTGTGCAACCCGTACAGGGCGCCGAGCGCGGCCAGCACGAGCAGCCCGAGTCCCTTGACCGCGAGAACCCGGTCGGGGGTCCACCGGCCCGGGTTTCCCGCCAGGTCCAGCCGGCGCTGCAGGCTGCCTCCGATGCCGGAGGGGGAGAGCCGGACCGCCAGGCCCCGCATCCACCCGGGCAGCGCGGCGAACGGATCGCCGTCACCGCCGGAGTCCCGCGGCTGGTGGGCATACCGCTGCTCGATGGCAGCCAGTGCCTGCGTGACTCCGCCCTGCCCGGCGCGGCCGGGCAGGGCGGCCACCCCCAGCAGAGCGATCGCCAGCGCGAGCGCACACAGCCCGCCCAGGAGGAGCACGGTAGAAGACACCTCACACCTCTATCTTGATGAGCTTGCGCATCCAGAGCGCGCCGACCACGATGAGCGCCGCGCTGCCGACCAGCATGACCAGCCCGACCAGGGTGGTGTACAGCGGCCGCATGTAGCTGGGGTCGCTGTAGAAGAACCACCCGCCGATCAGAACCGGCATCACGATGAGGATGTAGGCGGACAGCCGTCCCTCGGCGCTGAGCGAGCTCACCTGACGCCGCAGGAAGGCGCGCTCCCGCATGGTCCCCACCGTTGTCCGCAGCACCTCGGCGAGGTTGCCGCCGACCTCGCGCTGGATGCGGATCGCCATGACCGTCCAGCGCAGGTCGGTGGAGTTCATCCGGTCGGCGACCCGGTTCAGCGCGTCCTCCAGATCGGCGCCCAGGCGGGCCTCGGCCAGGGCGCGGGAGAACTCGCCGGTGGCCGGCTGGGTCCCCTCGCGCACCACTGCGTCCACCGCCTGCGGCAGCGAGAACCCGGACTGCAGCGAACCCGCGATGAGCTGCAGCACGTCCGGCAACTGCTCGCCGAACGCCGCCCGCCGCCGCCCGATCCGGATGCTCAGGGCCGCGTGCATGCCCAGCCAGCCGCCCAGCGCCCCACCCAGGATGCCGATCAGGAGGTTGCCGGTGGCGAGCGTCAGCGCGGCGGCGAGCAGGGCACCGCCACAGACGCCGAGGAGCACCCACTCGGCCGGCTCTCGCTCGCTTCCCGCCAGGTCCAGCCGCTCGGCGAGTCCCTTTTCGGTGTTGGTGGACTGCAGGAGGGCTGTCACCCAGCCGGTCGCGGTGCGAGCCATGCTGCCCCCACCGCTGGCCTGGGCTGGGGCGTGCCGTGGACCGTAGCGCTCGATCCGGTCCGTCAGATCCCGGGCCCGATCGCTGTTGCCCATCGAGCCGATCACGAGCAAAGCCAGCATGAACAGCGCCACGAAGACCAGCGCCAATATCACGATCAGTGATCCGCTCATCGCAGGGAGCCCTCCGAGACGAAAAGCCCCGCGGGCAGCGAGATGCCCCGGTCGGCAAGCGTGTCGATGAAGCGGGGCCGCAGCCCGGTGGTGCGCAGCGTCCCGCGGTGACGGCCCTGCTCGTCCACCCCGGCATGGAAGTCAAACAGAAATGCATCCTGCAAGGTGATGACGTCGCCTTCCATGCCCTCGACCTCGGTGATATGCGTGATCCGCCGGGTGCCGTCCTTCAGCCGGGCCTGGTGAACGATCAGGTCGATGGCCGACGCCATCTGCTCCCGGATCGCGCGCTGCGGGAGCTCGATGCCCGCCATCAGCACCATCGTCTCCAGGCGGGCCAGCGAGTCGCGCGGCGAGTTGGAGTGGACGGTGGTGATGGAGCCGTCGTGGCCGGTGTTCATGGCCTGCAGCATGTCGAGTGCGGCGCCGTCGCGGACCTCGCCGATGATGATCCGGTCCGGGCGCATCCGCAGCGAGTTCCGCACCAGGTCGCGGACCGCGATCTCGCCGCGCCCCTCCAGGTTGGGTGGCCGCGACTCCATCCGGATCACGTGCTCCTGACGGAGCTGCAACTCGGCGGCGTCCTCGATGGTGATGATCCGCTCGTCGGCGGGCACGAAGGAGGAGAGCACGTTCAGCGTGGTGGTCTTCCCGGAACCGGTGCCGCCGCCGATCACTATGTTCAGCCGGCCGCGGACGCAGGCCTGCAGCAGCTGCGCCACGTGGGCAGTCATGGTGCCGAACCCGATGAGATCGTCCACCGTGAACGGGTCGGCGGCGAACTTCCGGATGGTGAGCAGGGAGCCGTCCAGCGCCACCGGCGGCACTACCGCGTTGACCCGGCTGCCGTCCGGCAGGCGGGCGTCCACCAACGGGCTGGCCTCGTCCACGCGCCGGCCCACCCGGGCCACGATCTTGTCGATGGTGCGGCGCAGGTGTCCCTCATCGGCGAACACGGCGCGGATCGGGTGGAGACGGCCCTGCCGCTCGACGTAAATCTGGTCGTAGCCGTTGACCATGATCTCGGAGACCTCCGGGTCGCGCAGGAAGGGCTCCAGCGGGCCGTGGCCGAGGATGTCGTCCGCCACCTCCTGCGCCACCCGTGCCCGGTCCGCGGAGGTCAGGGGGGTCTCGTCGCGCTGCAGCACCCCCTGGAGCGTCTGCATCACCTGCTGTTCCAGCTCCCGCTGGTCCAGGTGCGCGTCGTACAGCGTCGGCCCCATCGCCTCCAGCAGCGCCTCGTGGACGCTCCGCTTGACGGTGCCGAACGGGTCGGCGTGGCGGGCGCCGTGGCGTTTCGGGCCGGGCTGCTCGTGCTGGACCGCGGCCGGCGCCTGCCGCTGGGCCAGCCGGTCGGCCAGGCTCACGCCGACCGCCTGCCGCGCCTGGGCACGGCCTGCTCGACCTGCCCGGCCGGCGCCGCCGCGGGGAGTAGCCGCTGCTGGGCGAACCGGGCGATGGCATGGCTCACCGGATGCGCTGGACTGTCGAGGGTGATCGGTGTGCCTTTGTTGATCGAGATGGGCACGGCACGGCTCGAGGGAACACGGGCGGCGATGGGGCAGCGCACCACCTGCTCCACGTGTTCCAGGGTGAGTCCTACCTTGGAATCCGACCGGTTCACGACCACGGAGCGGATCTGCCGCGGGTAGGAGAGCAGGTCCAGCATGTCCAGCGTGACGCGGAGGTTCTTCAGGGCCGGCACGTCCGGGGTGGTGAGCAGCACGTGGTGGTCGGAGGAGTCCATCGCGATCAGCACGTGCTCGCTGAACTGGGCCGGCGTGTCCACCACCACGTAGTCGAAGATGCTGCGCAGCACGGTCAGCAGCTCGCCGACCAGCGCCGGGGTGATCTTCTCGGCGTCGCCCGGCGTGACCGGCGCGAGCAGCACCTCCAGGCCCGGCCGGTAGCGGGTCAGCAGCGAGGCGGCCCCCGTGGTGTCCAGGTGGCCTCGCGACGTCCCCGAACGCGAGGTCCAGGTCGACGATGCACACCCGGTGGCTGGTCCCCGTGGCCAGCACCACGCCCAGGTTGGTCGCGAGCGTGGTCTTGCCGCAGCCGCCCTTGGCCGCGAACACGGTGACGATCTGGCCGTGGCGCCCGGTCTCCGGGGCGGTGGGAGCGTCGGTGACCATGCGCCGCGACACATCGTAGGACCGCCGGCAGGCGGCGGCCAGCGCGGCGTCGTCGCCGGCCCGGACGACCTCCCGCACCCCCGATTGCAGCGCGCTGGTGAGCAGCGCCACGTCGACCTCGTGCCGGGTCAGGACCACGCCCACGGCGGGCCGGGACATGCGCAGCGACGCGGCGAACGCCAGCGCCTCGTTCGTGGGCGCTTTCGGGCCGATCACGACCAGGAACTCGGTGAGGTCACGGTCGAGCAGCCTGGCCGTCTCGGTCAGGCTGTCGACGGCGCGCACGTCACCGCCGATGGTGTAGAGGAGTCTCCCGGAACTCGTGGCTGGTTCGCAGAGGATGGGCATGGTCTTCTCCTCACGTCACGGGTGGATGACCGGCGAGGTCGCGGCGTCGAAGCTGGTATGGGAGGACGGCGTCAGCAGGGCCAGGTAGGACACGCCGGTCTCGGTGAGCAGGATCAGCCGCTCGGCGTTGGCCTGGTTGACGGCCATGGTGACCAGCACCGGGCCCGAAGTGCCAGCGGTCGTGGAGCTTGCCTCGGCCGAGGTGCTGCTCCCCGGGTTGCCGTTCGTTCCGCTGGCCGGGGCGGATCCCACGGACAGGACCAGGACCCGGGGCAGCACCACCCTGGTCAGGACGGCGCCCTGGGCCGACGACTGATGTGATTGGCTCGACGCACTGCAGTTTTCCTGCACGCTCAGCTTCGTGGTGGAGTAGGTGTCGAACACCGCGACCTGCGAGCCGGGCTGAACGTAGCCGGCCACCGCCTGGGGCAGGCAGAGCGGGATCGTCACCGCGACCATGCCCTTCGGGATCGCGAGCGTCCCCGCGCCCCGACGGCGTTGGACGGTACCGAACTGGCGGGCAGTTGCTGGCTGGCGAGCAGCCCCTCGTGCAGGGCGGTGCTGGCCGAGGTGCCGGCCGGGATCGGCTGCTGCGCGACGAGCGCGGGGACCGCCTTCACGCCCGCGACGGCCCGGGCGTTGGCCCCGTGGACGTAGGCCAGCACACCGACCGTGCCGAGCACGGCCAGCAGCAACGCCAGCGTGACGGTCAGTACACGACGCTTCACTGTTCCTCTTCTCCGGGTGGGTCAAGCCGCGGTGACTCAGCCGCTGAGCACGATGATGCTGGCCCCCAGGTTCGGCCCGCCGACGCTGCCGGTGGACGGTATGAGTCCCTGGGTGAAGTAGCCGTTGATGCACTTGTCCGAGCCCTTGCAGTTGTTCGCTGGGTTCAGCCAGTCGGACGCGGTGAAACCGGGCAGGTGATAGCCGGTGACCACAAAAGCGGCGAAACCCTTGAGCGTGTAGGTGGCGTTGGTCCCGGTGCCGGTGAGCGAGGTGTAGATCGGGATATACACGAGCGCGCGGCTGGCCTGCGCGGTGGACAGCGCCTGCTGGCAGGCACCCCCAGCGGACACGCCGGTGTCCGCGCTGAAGGTGTTGTTGGTGATGTCCACCGAACAGGTGCCGGTCTGGTCATCGGTCCACCCGAACGCACCCGGGCCGTCCGCGCCCGACGGTTCGCTCGGGCAGCTGCCACTGGTCGTTGTGTGCAGCTTGAGCACCCGGTCGAACGATGGGGCCGGGTTCGGCGGGTAGGGCGGGGGCGGGGCGAAGCTGGCTCCCTGGTTCGTCGCCTGGTCCCATTCGCAGGCCGAGATCGTGAACGCCACCGTGGTCGCGGTCTTCGGCGGCCCCCACTCCGCCTGCGCACAGGCCTTCACGTTGGTCCCCGAGTAGCCCGAGTTGCCCAGCAGGGTGCGGGCGAAGACCGGGGGAAGCAATCCGCCCGGCGTTCCGGTGGAGGTGCGCACGTCCACGTAGTTCGTGCCGGCCGCCGGGTTGGCCGGGCACGCGAGGAGGGGGCTTACGCAGCCTGCTCCCAGGCTCCCGGTGCCGCACACCAGGTCCACCGCCGCCTGGCCCGCGGTGAGGTTCGACGCGTTGGCGTTGGCGTACCCCCCGGCGAGGCCCGCGTTGCAGGCGCCGGACGCACAGCTCTTGGCCACCGCCAGGGCGGCCGCGTCCGCGCCGTTCTGCAACTCGGCGCGGTTCTGGTACAGCCGGCCCACGTCGATCGCCAGGGCGCCCATCCCCAGCAGCACGCCACCCCCGATGAGAACCGCGATCAGTACCCCGATCGCGCCCCTCTCGTCGCGGCCGAGCAGGCGCATCATCGGGCGGGCCAGGCCAGATATCAGGTTTCGCATGGCATGACTCCATGGGCGGAGAGCGTGATCGGAGATCCGAAACCGGATCCGCCGAACACTCCGGCGATCGCGCCCACGGGGGTGACGAACGAGAACGAATAGCTGGCCACCACGGTCGCGTTGACCCCCTGCCCGGCACCGGGGGGACAGGAGGAGGTGACGCTCACGCTGACCGGGCTCAGCCCCACCGCCGCGGCCTGCGTGCGGCTGACCACGTTCGGCTGGTTCAAGGCGGCCAGCCGGGCACCCTCGCGTGCTGCCTGGGTCAGCGTGATCTGGGCGTTGAGCGCCCGGCCGAAGTCGATGATGCCGAACGCGATCAGCAGCAGCAGCGGGAGCAGCAGCGCGAACTCCACCGCGACCGCCCCGCGGTCGGGTGCGTGGCCCTTGGCTGGCCGCCGGGTCATCGTGAGCTACCCCTCTGATCAGGTTGGGGGCCGGGGCGGTCAGACCGCCCCGCCCCAGGCCATTCCGGTACCGGTCAGAACCAGGCAACGACGTCGTGCAACGCGCCGCTGATCCCTGTGCCGAGCGTGGCGGCCACGCCGACGGTCACGGCCGCGATCAACGCGGCCAGCAGGGCGTACTCCACGGCGGCCGCGCCACGGTTATCCCGGGACAAGGGTCAGACCCAGAGCTGCTGCCCGTCCCGCCCGGGGCACCGGATCAAAGGGCGGCGGATATGGTCGCGAACGCTGTGCTGATCTGCGTCCCGAGCGTGGCGACGATGCCGACGATCACGGCTGCGATCAGGGCCACGAGC
>WNGJ01006066.1_pt1 | contig 12751 bp, 9 predicted proteins | sample 5400611 | NCBI WGS metagenome assembly WNGJ01 (sample SAMN13153375, study PRJNA577476) | soil metagenome | isolation source: 40 cm soil or saprolite under Garry oak tree replicate 1 | place: USA:California | collected 2016-06-15
TAACAGTTGTCGAATAATGCGACTCTTGTCGGCACCCAACGCGTTTCTCACTGCGAACTCGTTCGCGCGGCCCGAGCCTCGTGCAAGCAATAGGTTGGCGATGTTGGCGCACGCAATAAGCAGAACAAAGATCACCGCCACCAATAGAACGAAAAGGGCTGCACGCGTATCCCCTGAAGCATTGGTGCGCAAGGTCATCAACTGGGCTCTCCACCCCTTCAGATCGTTATTCATCGGCTCGATACGCCCGACACGGTGTTCATCTGCGCCTCAGCCTGGTGCAAGCTAATACCAGGTTCCAGCCGGCCAATCCCGAAGTAGTCATTCCATACGAGCGTGGGCGATAGCCCAATACCAGACAACCACAGCTCAGGAAGCGCGCCGTAGGGTGATGCATACAAGTTTGAAAAATTGGAGGGCATTACTCCAACGACTGTATAGCTATCTCCGTTGATATCAAGAGCACGCCCAATCACCTTTTCATCCGCGGCGAACCGTCGCTGCCACAACCCGTAACTAAGGATCGCGACGCGCGGCCCTTGCGGCCTATCCTCGTCAGCAGAAAACGGCCGACCGCGACTCGGAGCCACAGCCAGCAGTGGAAACAGGTTGCTGGAAATGACTTCACAGGCGTCTTCCTCGGCCTCACCGGCTCCGGTCAGCACACAGGTCCGCAGTGTATATGCGGCGATGTCTTCAAAAGCTCCGCTTTGATCGCGCCAGGCGAGAATTTCTGCTGGCGAAATGGGATTCCGCGTCCAGCCCCGCGGAGGATTTTTCTTCTCGATAAAAACGAGCCGGTCTGAATCCTTAAACGGGAACGGCCTTAGCAAAACAGCGTTGACAGCGGAAAAAATCACTGTGTTGGCGCCGATACCGAGCGCCAAGGTAAGCACCGCGACTGCCGTAAAGCCAGGGGACTTGCGCAGGGTGCGAACGCCAAAGCGCAGATCCCGCCAGCACGTCTCCAAAACGGATTCCCAGCCGGCTGAGCGGACGACTTCTTTACTAAGTTCGAGACTTCCTCGCTCCAAACGCACTGCGCGAAGGGCGTCCTTGCGGTTCATCCCCTGCTTCATCTTCTCTTCGGCGGCCATCTCCAGATAAGCGCTGAGTTCCTCATTGAATTCCTGATCGACCTGTTCCTTCCGGAACAGTGAGCGGAGGCCCCTTGCAATGTTTCGAAACAAAGACACGGTTGTGTCCTATTCGTACCGCAAGGCCACCAGCGGATCGACCGACACTGCGCGCCGCGCCGGGATATAACACGCCAGGAGCACAACGGCGCACAGGAGTAACGCTACGCCAACGAACGTTGCGGGGTCGTTCGGACGAATTCCGTAGAGTAGTGACGAAAGCAGCAGCGCTGCTCCGAATGCCATACCCAGCCCGATAACCAAGCCCATTGCTGTCAAAACAAGCCCATGCCTGACGACAAGCCGTAACACGTCGCTGCGTTGGGCGCCAAGAGCCATGCGCACACCGATTTCGTTGGTGCGTTGCGAAACAATGTACGAAATGAGGCCGAATAGTCCGATGGAAGTTAGGGCTAGCGCCAGAAATCCGGACACTCCGAGCAGGAGACCCGTCGTTCGCGCCGGAAACAAAGGGAGGCTCATATATTGCTGCATCGTTTCCAAATCGGTCGCTGCGACATTCGGGTCCACTGAGTGGATTTGGCCGCGGACCGCATCTAGCAATGTTGACGCTTCGCCGGAGGTTCGAACGACCAGCGTGCGACGCGACCGCAGTTGCGGTAGATAGGCGACAGGGATTGGGTCCTCACCAAGCGTTCGATATCTGCCTGTCCTCACTACTCCGATAATCTCAGTGCTAGCCTTGTCATCGGCAACGGAGATTCGTCTCCCTAGAGGATCTTGACTTTTCCAGAGTCGTTGTGCCAAAGCCTCGTTGATGACAGTCACCTTGCTCCCCTCTTGGCTTTCGCTGGAGCGGAAGTCGCGGCCGCGTAATAGCGAGATGCCCATCGTTTGAAAGTAGTCTGGGGCGACACGCAACACGTCGACCGGAAGTGCATCTTTCTTGCTAGGCGCGGGACTCATCGCATCTGTTACGGCGGTTTGCTCGCGGGCCGGTCCCAACGGCAGATGATCCGTGAAACTCGCAACCGTTACTCCAGGAAGCGCTCGAATACGCTCCGATAGCTGTTGATAAAAGGCACGCACTTGCACGTCGGAGTATCCCAAGCTTCCGGGGTTCAGTGTGGCTGCGACCACGTGCTGGGTACTAAAGCCGGGATCGATCGAGCTCGCGTTTCGGAGACTTCTGACACAAAACGTCGCGCAGACGAGTAGCACCGTGCATGTGGCAATTTCGCATGAGAATGCTGCGCAATCGGGATTTGCGGTAGCCAGCTGGTTGAGTCTCGTCCTTGAGATTCGAAGCAACCTGGACGTTTGCCGTGCGGAGCGCTGGAGTGAGCCCAAATGCCACACCGCAGATTAGCGATACCAGAATGGTGAAAACGAGCACTCGCCAGTCAACGGGGAGTCTCAGCGTGATGGGCAGGCTCGCTGGCTTCAGTGCGAGCAAGAGGGGGGCTGCCCAATAGCCCAAAATCAGTCCCACCAATCCTGCGAGGCAGGAGAGAAGGGTGCTTTCGACGAGCATTTGCTGGATCAACCGCCCCCGTCGGGCACCCAGGGCGGAACGAACCGCCATCTCTCGCACTCGTCCGGTCGCGCGAGCGAGCAGGAAACTGGCCACGTTCGCACACGCGATGAGAAGCACTAACCCAAAGACGGCCATCAGCAATGCCGTAAAGGCGGTGACGTAGATGCGGTATGGCGCAGGGATTAGGGTTGCGGGAAATACTGTTGCGTCCAGGTTTCTCTTGAGGTCGGGATGGTCCATCTCGATCTGGCGCTCCAGTACGCTCACCTCAGCTCGCGCTTCGCTCTCCTTGGCTCCAGGTTTCATGCGACCAACCGCGATGAGCCAGTGCCCATGCCAATTGCTGAGCCTGTCCGTGTCCCTAGTTACCTGCTCAACCATCGCAGTTGGCGCCCAGACATCCGGCTCGAAACCCACTAAGAGACCGGTGAAGCCCGCCGGCGCGACACCAATGACGTTGTAGTTCGTGCCATTCAGCATGAGGGTCTTTCCCACAATCGAGGGATCAGAACCAAGGTGTTCCCGCCAAAAGGCGTGACCTAGCACCACCACAGGTTGAGGATTTGCGGCCTGATCATCCTCTGGCGAGATCGTGCGACCCAGAACGGCATTCACGCCGAGCAACGAGAAGAAATTGCCGGAAACGAGCTGGCCCAATACAACCTGCCCCTCGCCGGATCTGTTCCAGATAATCGAATGCGGGTCTCCGTCAAACGCTAGCAGCTCCTCGAAGGACCGATTGTGATCGCGGTAATAGAGATAGTCAGGATAGGTCAACGGCAGATAACTCATCATGCCGGAAGAACGTGGGTTGTGAATCCAAACCTCCATCAATTGCTCGGGTGCTTTCACACTGGCAGGAGGGCGGAGCAGCAAAGCGTTAACAAAGCTGAATACCGTTGTGTTCAACCCAATGCCCAGAGCCAATGAGATGACGACGGCAATCGTCGATCCTGGATTTTTGCGAAGCATGCGGGCGGCGAAGCGCAAGTCCTGCCACAACGTGTCGACAGGAAATTCCCAACCCCCGGAGCGAACGACTTCCTTCGTAAGTTCGAGAGTGCCCTGCTCAAGCCGGATCGCGCGAAGCGCTTCCGTACGGCTCAAGCCGCCCTTCATTTTTTCGGCGGCTGCCATCTCCAAGTAGGCCCCCGGCTCCTCGTCCAATTCCCTGTCCACCTGCTCCTTTCGGAAAAGCGAACGGAGCCCAGTTGCAATATTTCTGAGCAAAGACATGGCTCACCCCTTACGATGCCTCCAAAATTCTGGCAATGGCCGTCACTTGCCTGTCCCATTCTCGCGTTTCGTCATTGAGCCTCTTTCGCCCCCTCGCCGTCAGAGTGTAGTACCTCGCTCGCCTGTTGTTCTCGGTTGGCTTCCATTCCCCATCGATTAGCCCATCCCTTTCTAATCGTTGTATGGCGAGAAATAACGAGCCTGCATTCAGGCGAAAAACGCCATTGCTCATCTGTTCGATACGGACGGAAATCCCGTATCCATACATAGGTTCCAGCGCCAACGTTTTTAGGATGAGCATGTCTAGAGTGCCCTGGACGAGATCGCTTGGCTTGTCTGACATACGACGGTCCCCTTGGCTACCAGGAGGAGCATACGCCTCTCATACTGGTTGTCAAGAGGAGAGCCGCAAAGAGAGGCACCGAAGCGGGCGGAATTCGCCTGAGCCGCCCCTAAGGAATAAGCAGCAGGAAATGGCACTTATAATCGCGATGAAGGAGCAGAGTCAGACTAAGCAGTGTGGCGGTCCCAATACTTATTAGTTCGGAGGGCCTAACAACCGGCGAGGGCTTCAAAATAAGTGCGTCGACCATGCTAAAAATCGCGACGTTTCCCCCGATTCCGAGGGCGAGGGTAAGCGCGGCGACGGCAGTGAAGTGGGATCGTGAATAGCCAATGCTCCGGTCGCATACCAACCCTCCTCATTCGTATCTCAGAGCGACCATCGGATCGACGCGCATGGCCCGGCGAATCGGAATCCAACACGCAGCCAGGGCTACGACGACGAGCGCTGCGGAAACGCTTGCGTACACACCAAGGTCAAACGGCGCTACACGAAACAGCAGGCTTTCCATGGCCTTAGCTCCGCCCGCCGCGCCCGCCCAGCCCGCGACGATGCCGACGGCGACGACCAGGAACGCCTGCCACAGAACCATTGCGAAAATTTCCATGGGCCGCGCGCCCAGCGCCATGCGGATGCCAATTTCGTTGCTTCGCTGGCCCACGACGTAGGACATCACGCCGTACGTTCCCACAGCGGCAAGGAGCAAAGCCAACCCAGCCATGCTCAACAGCAGAACGGTTTCGTACTGGGTGGTCGTCATAGATTCGGCAATGATTTGCGGCATGGTGCGGACGTGGAAGAGCGCCAGACTTCGATCGAGTGAATCGACTGCAACGCGAACCGCGCCAATCTCACTTTCTGGCGCACCGGAGGACTGCACGACGACGCTAAACGGCCAGCCTGATACGCTCACCTGCATGGGCAATCCAGCGTATTCTTCGGGACCCGCGCCGCCTCGCAAGCTGCCCTGATTGACGTCGCCCACGATTCCTATCACGCGGAAGTTGAAGTCGTGCACGAAGATCTTGCCGAGAGCGTTTTCGTTGGGCCAGAAGGTGCGCGCCATGGTTTCGTTGATCAGGGCGGAAACGACGTTGCTGGCAACGCCGGCTTTGGCTTCTTCCTCCGATTTCCAAAGAGCGGCGACGCGCAGCAACTTTGCCGTGTCTTCGAGGTCCGCATCTGTGAGGTCGCGGCCGGCAAGCAACCGAATGCCCATGGCGCGGAAATAACCCGGCGTGACGTAGGAATGCTCCACAAGAATGGGCAGCGACGTCTTGCCAGGAACCTGGATGAAGCCGTTGGTGCCGCCTCGCAGCGGGAGCTTGGATACGAGGGCAACCGTGCGAATTCCAGGCGCGCCGTTCAATTTTTGAAGCAACTGCCTGTAAAACGCCCATTCCTGGTCGAGCGTCTTGTAGCGAGCGGTGGGCAGCTTGACCGTCGCGGTGAGCACATGGTCCGCCTGGATGCCGATGTTGGTGTTACGCAGATTTTGAAACGTGCGCAGGAGCAGTCCAGCGCCGGTCAGCAGCGCGAGCGAAAGCGCAATCTCACCCGCTACGAGAGTATTGCGAATCCAGCTTCCGCGGCGAGACGTTCCGGATTGCATGGAACCTTTGGATTTAAGCGCGTCGCCGGAGTCGATCGAGGAGGATTGAAGAGCAGGAGCGAACCCAAACAAAACACCAGCAACAACGCAGGTCACAAAGGTGAAGACAAGAGGCACGAATCCCACCGTGAAGGGATTGGGCTGCGGAAGAACGTTGGCAAGGACGCCGCGCAATAGTGTCACGCCGGTGTACGCGACGACAACCCCTGAGACTCCGCCCAAGAGCGACAGAAGAAAGCTTTCCGTGAGCAACTGGCGGAGCAGCCGGGCCCTCCCGGCTCCGAGTGCGACGCGGACGGCAATCTCGCGCCGCCGGCTGGTGGAACGCACAAGAAGCAAGTTCGCAACGTTTGCGCAAGCAATCAGCAAGACAAAACCGACAGCTCCAAACATGATCCAGAGCTGATCGCGGAAGCTGCCGACAAGCTCCTCGTGCATGGGGATGACTACAGCATCTACATGATCATTGGTGTCGGGGAATTGATTTCGGAGCCGCTCCGCAATGGTGCGCAGGTCTGCGCGAGCCTGCTCGAGAGTAACTCCGGGCTTCATTCTTCCGATGGCGCGCCAACTGTGACTGCCACGCCTGCCCAGATTTTCCAAAGACATGTCGAGCGGAACCCAAAGGTCCGCTTCGGCCGGAACGCGGTACCAGGCAGGCAGCACGCCGACGATCGTGTACGTAGCGGCGTTGAGCTCGAGGGTCTGGCCAAGAGCATCAGCGCGCCCGCCAAAATGCGTCTTCCAAAAGGCATAACTGAGCAGCAGAACGCGGTTCGAACCCTTACTGTCTTCTCCGTTGACGAATACGCGGCCAATGTAGGGCGACACACCTAGCAACTGGAAAAAGTTGGCCTGCGTAGAAATTACAGAAACCGCTTCGGGCGCGTGCGGTCCGCGTGCATTCGTGCCGCTGGGCCAAGCATAGAGACTCATGTCGCTGAACGTCGAGTTTTGCGCGCGCCAGTCGAGGTAGTCTTCCCCCGTCAGGGGATAGTCGCCCGGCGCGGCTTCGGTTTGCCGCAATTCCACAAGTTGTTCAGGATGCGTGAAGGGGAGCGGTTCGAGGAGGACCGAGTGAACGACGGAAAATATGGCCGTGTTCGCCCCAATTCCCATCGCCATCGTCAGGACCGCAATCAGCGCGAAGCCCGGGTTTCGCGCTAACGTTCGCGCGGCATAACGCAGGTCCTGCATCGTGTCTTGCATCCAGTTCACGCGGCGAGCGTCGCGGCATTTCTCTTTGGTTTGCTCGATACCGCCCAAGTCGAGTCGCGCACGGCGATGCGCTTCTTCTTGCGTGATCCCCTGCGCGACGTATTCCTCGGTTTTTCGTTCAAGGTGATCGCGCAGCTCGTCGTCCAATTCCTGGTCCGCCTGCGCCCAGCGAAACAACGACCGTAACCATAGCGGAATCGTGTACAGCCAACTCTCCGGTCGCATCTTCAACCTCCGCTTCGCGCCACGCGATGCTCATGCCTCTTTCAGCTTAATAACCCGCGAAATGGCGCTCGAAAGCCTGCCCCAGTTGTCTGCCTCTTTTTCGAGCTGTCTCCGCCCGAGCCGAGTGAGTGAATAGTATTTCGCCCGCCGGCCATACTCGGACGTTTTCCACTCGGCTGTAATCCAGCCCTCGTGTTCCAGCTTGTGCAAAGCCGGGTACAGCGATCCGTCGCTCACTTGTAACACGTCTCCCGATACTTGCTTTAACCGCTGACTGACGGCGAATCCGTTCATCGGCTCAAGCGCAAGAATTTTCAGCAGCAACATGTCCAACGTGCCCTGCACGAGATCAGAAGGTTTGCTCATATTTATGCCCTCGGTAACCGAGACTAGCACCTCTGCGCTCGGTAAGCAAGGGGAGATGCTTAGGGCCAGCGCGGCTGCGGCTAAGGGCCTCCTAAACCCTTGCTAGCTCATACTCGGTGTCGGCCTGATGCCAGCATGGCGACACAGAGTTACTACTGCGATGTTGTAAGCAGCAGGGATGACACCTCGCGTGAAACCTTATTCCCATCAATCCAATTGCTGTTCTTGTACGCGAGCTCTCGGACGAATTCTCGCTGCGCTCTTCCCGAAAAGCATGCACGGCGTCAAATGTTCCTAGAATCTCTGCCAAGCGACTGGCGAACCGCTCTTGATTTAAGCCACGAAGATGTCGCTCCTCGGACAATTCCCCAAATAGGACTTTCAACGTAGACTCGATGTAAGGCACATGCGCAAAATATGAATTTCCTTTTGCGATGTCTACCGTTCGAAAAACTCCGGCCCATTCGTAGACATCTTGGAAGCGGGTAGCGGTGAATTCCTTGCAGATGGTCGATATCGAAAAGTCCAGAGAGCGGACATTCTATAGGCTCTAAAGACCGTGGCGCTACTCGGTCTGCTTCAAAGCGGTCTAGTATTTCCTGTTTACGAATCCCGGGAATATTCTTGAGGACCGTCGTACCCGATAAACGTACGGGTCGGAACTCATCGAGGAAACTACACGCCTGTCGGGAGGGCTCGAATCAGTTCCCCGGCCTGTTCAACGGAGACTTCACCCTGAATGTAGCTTTGCCAAATCTCCGACGCCTTCGGACTAGGTTCCAGTCCTTCGAGGCGGACATTGGCCACAGCGTTCTGAACGAACCGCTGGCGCCAAGCACGGGCTCTTTTTTCCTGCTCAGCGATCGGTTGGGAACGCAACACACTCACCACTCTACCTCCCGAATCGAGAGAATCTACTATGCTGTAGCTTTATTAATAGCAGAGCGGCCTGTCCCTGACTCAGCGTTCCCCGCCAGACCAGACCGCAATTAGGTGGGAGGGAACGCCTGCCTGTCACGCAGGAAATCGCGGGATCCAGTCCAGTCACGCTGATCTCCCAAGTATCGTAGTAGCGACCATTGCCGGATAGCCATACCTTGACAATCGACAATACTTATTGTAGATAACCATAGTATGGCAAAGCCAAATGGTCTGGTGCAAGGAACGCTCGACCTTCTGATCTTGAAAACCGTCTCGCTCGAACCGAAACACGGGTGGGCGATTGCGAAGCGCATTCAACAAATCACCGGGGAAGTGTTGCAAGTGCAGCAAGGCTCGCTCTATCCGGCTTTGCATCGGCTGGAACAGAAAGCGTGGATCAAGGCCAGGTGGCAGGAAACGGAGACGGGAAGAAAGGCCAAATTTTATTCGCTGACGGCGGCAGGACGGGCACAGCTTGAGAAGGAAGCCGCGAATTGGAGCCGCCTGTCTGCGGCAATCAATCTTGTTGTGGAGACGACGTAGGAGTAGATGTCATGGTGTGGGCGAGGCGAGTGTGGATGCAGTTGCGCACGTTGTTCCGGCGCAATCGAAATGCTCAACAGCTAGACGACGAAATTCAATTCCATCTTGAGCAACAGATCGCTGAGAACATTGCCTCAGGAATGAGCCGCGACGAGGCCCGCTACGCCGCCATGCGGACATTTGGTAACCCTACCTTCCTGAAAGAAGCAACACGCGATACCTGGGGGTGGGCCCGGCTCGAAGAGATCACCCGCGATGTCAAGTATGCATGTAGGGCGCTCTCACGAGCGCCTGGCTTCACGGCTGTGGCTGTGCTGACCCTGGCACTGGGTATCGGTGCGAACAGCGCAGTTTTCACCGTAGTCAACGGTGTGTTGCTGCGATCAATGCCCTTTCCGGAGTCAGATCGTCTATTCCTTGTTTCGCTGACTCCTCGAGGCGGACCCTTTGAATGGCAACCTGGCGTCTCAGACGGTGATTACCTCGCATTTCGCGATCAGGACCGGGCTTTCGAAGAGATCGCGTCCTTTACTAGAGGAACCACGGCAACTTTGACGGGAGCGGGCGATGCTGTCCAGATTCCGGTGGCGTATGTAACGACGGAATTCTTTTCCTTGCTTCGCACAAGCCCGGAAATCGGACGCGGATTTCTGGCAGGAGAAGGCGAACCAGGGAATGATAGTGTCGCTGTGCTCAGTGACGAACTCTGGAAAGTACGATTTGGCTCAGACTCGAAAATCTTAGGGAAACGCATCCGGCTCGATGACGTGAGTCGCACGGTAATTGGCGTTATGCCGCCTGGTTTTGTGTTCCCTGACGCGAAGGCGTGGCTGCCCCTATCGATTCGAATCGACGAACACAATTCCTTCACACGGCCTGTCGTCGGACGATTGAAAACTGACATTTCGGCTCAACAAGCGCAGGCTGAGCTGGAAACCTTCGCTGAACAGCGACCTCTGGGTCCCGACGAAAATAGAAGAGACCGGATGGCGCAGATTATCCCCTTGAAAGATTTGTTGGTAGCGAACATTCGTCCGTCGTTGTTGGTGTTCGCGGGCGCCGTGGTTTTCGTACTCCTGATAGCGTGTGCGAATGTGGCCAATCTGTTTTTAGCCCGGGCCGCGAGCCGGGAACAGGAACTGGCAGTACGAAGTACATTAGGTGCCAGCAGGTGGAGGCTCCTGCGGCAGTTACTGGCTGAAAGCACTCTGCTTTCATTGGGGGGCGGTGGCGCTGGAATCCTATTGGCCTTCTGGGGTGTTCAGTCCCTGCCTACTCTGGCACCAGCGGGAAAACTTCCCCGGATGGAGATGATTCGCATCGACGGGTGGGTCCTGGCCTTTACTTTATCCTTGTCGTTTATTACCGCCGTTCTGTTCGGGCTAGCGCCAGCTCTCCAGGCTACGCGGCGCTGCGCACGTGAATCGTTGAGCAAAGGTGGGCGGAGCTTGATTACGGGGCATGAAAGAATACGGGGTGCGTTGACGATTTCTGAGATTGCTCTCGCGCTTATATTGCTCACGGGCGCTGGTTTGATGCTAAACAGTTTTCTGCACCTGCGGAATGTCAATCCCGGTTTCTCGCCTCACAGCATAATGATTATGACCGTGGACTTGCCGGATTCCACCTACGGCAGTGCAAATCAGATCCAAGCGTTTCATACGCAAACGCTCGAGGAACTTTCGCGATTGCCAGGAGTGCTGGCCTCGGGCGCAGTGGACTGGATACCGTTAGGCGAGAACCTGGCGATGGGCACCTTCCAGGTGGAGGGTGGCCACCGGCCGCGCGGTTTCATGGTGGACAAGCCGTGCGCTAGCCCTGGCTATTTTAGGGCTATGGGAATTCGATTGGTGGCCGGACGCGAGTTCACTGGACGTGACAATGCCGCCGCTCCGGGGATTGTGATTGTGAGCCAGTCCGTCGCGCAAACCATCTGGCCTGGCGAAAATCCCATGGGGAAACGCATTTCGATGGAAGATGATCCGAAGCCCGGAGATTGGCTCAGTGTGATCGGCGTTGTGGAGGATGTCAGACAAAAAGGGCTAGGGAAACAATCTGATCCCGCCATCTACCAACCGTATCTTCAAGTTTCAAGCTCAGGCTTCCTGAGACATATGACGTTCGTCGTTAGAACCGCTTCCCACACGGAAAGTGTCGCTGGCGGAATGCGCGCCGTTCTACGAAATGTGGACAAGAATCAGCCCATATCGGTCGCCTCGATGGACAGCCTGGTTGCCATTGCAACCGCCGATTCGCGATTCCAGACAAGATTGCTGGGCACATTCGCGCTGATGGCACTGGCTCTTACAATCGTGGGCATCTACGGAGTATTGGGTTACTCCGTAGCCCAGCGTACGCAGGAAATCGGCGTGCGCATGGCGTTAGGCGCTCAAAAAGCGGACGTGTTGCACATGCTCATGAAAAAAGCACTCGTCCTTATCTCACTCGGAATCGTCATAGGAGGGGCAGGTGCGCTCACTTTGACGCGCGTGCTCGCGAAATTCTTGTTTGAAGTCAAACCGAGCGACCTGCCCACCTTTGCCGCAGTCGCTTTGGTGCTGGGTTTTTCGGCCCTCACGGCGTGTTACCTACCTGTGCGGCGGGCGATGCGAGTCGATCCGATGGTGGCGCTGAGATATGAGTAGTTGGATATAGAAGGAGAAGGGATGGTGTGGACTCGGCCGCTGTGGATAAAGTTGGAGACTTTGTTCCGGCGCAACCGCGCCGCTCAGCGCTTAGACGATGAAATTGAATTTCATCTCGAACAGCAAATCGGCGAGAACATAGCTGCGGGCATGAATCGTGAAGAGGCGCGCTATGCTGCGATGCGCGCCTTCGGCAATGCCACCCTCCTCAAGGAGCAAACCCGCGACACCTGGGGCTGGCTCTGGCTGGAACAATTCACCCAGGACGTTCGTTTCGGCGCACGCCTGCTGTTGCACTCGCCGCTGTTCACCGCCGTGGTCGTACTCTCGCTGGCGCTGGGCATTGGGTCCAACGCAGCGATCTTCAGTATCGTGGACGCGCTCATGCTGCGCCAGCTTCCAGTGACGGCGCCAGATCAGTTGGTGCTCCTCTCCCAGCGTACGGCTCAAGAAGCCGACTATAGCTGGAGCTATCCGCTGTACGAGCAGTTTCGGGATCACGCCGACGCGCTAGCCGGCGTGCTTTGCGTTGCCGGTGGTGGCAAGACGCGAGCAACGTTCCATTCAGCGGTTAGCGATTCCCAACCTGAGCTCATCGAGCGTCAAGACGTTTCAGGGAGTTACTGGTCGGTGCTGGGCGTTCGCGCAGCGGTGGGCCGCGTGTTCACGCAAGAGGATGATCAGCTCGACAATCCACACGATGTCGTAGTGATCAGCTATGCGTTCTGGAAGAACCGGTTCAACCTCGATCCACACGTGATCGGGCGCACCTTCATTCTGTACAACACGCCCTTCACCATCATGGGGGTGGCACCGCTGCAGTTTCGTGGCACCCGGCCCGATGAGCAGCCGCAGATATGGGTTCCAGTCACGACGAGGAAGCATTTGCGGCCGGGGTTTCGCGCCTTCACAGAACACGGGTCGTCCTGGCTCACCGTCATCGCACGTCTGCGTCCTACCGCGGCCTCTGCGCAGGCGCGAGGGCAACTCGACACGCTCTTCCAGGTG
>WNGJ01010418.1_pt1 | contig 12747 bp, 13 predicted proteins | sample 5400611 | NCBI WGS metagenome assembly WNGJ01 (sample SAMN13153375, study PRJNA577476) | soil metagenome | isolation source: 40 cm soil or saprolite under Garry oak tree replicate 1 | place: USA:California | collected 2016-06-15
TAGCTCCGGGAGACACGCTGGTACTGTATACCGACGGAATAACGGAAGCCCGGAGCGCCGAGGGCGAAGAGTTCGGCGAGTCCCGCTTAATCGACACCCTTCGCTCCTGTTGTCATCTTCCGGTAGGTCCACTGCTCCAAGCAGTCGTTGGAGCGGTCCAGCAATTCAGCCCCGGAGAACAACAGGATGACATCACCATGGTGATTGCGCGGTCACTCCCATAGTCTCAGTCAATCGTCGTCCTACCTGGCAATCCGGTTGGGCTCGGTTATGCTCCGCTCGGAGCAATCCTTGTAAACGAGAACGCGGACTCTCGTAGAAGTGCGGGGCCATCACTGCAGATCGCAGCCTGCGACGTCCCTGCCCGTCGTGCCATGCGCGTTGACCCCATGGTCGCCCTGCGATACGAATAATCCCTCGCGCAACTCAATACAGTTTGTCTCATGAGTGTCTCTTGGGGTTCGGAGCTTTAGCTCCGACATTTAAGGCCGCTCTGCCTTGCGCTTTAGCCCCTGAGGAAAGTCTTTCCGCCGCCCGCAAACTCGTCAAACCCATCCTCAAGGCCAAAGCATTTGGGAAATCATTGCAGAGAGGTAGCGCGCCACACGCGCACTAAACCGTCCGTTTGTACCGCCAGAAGAGACCCATCTGGCGAGATTGCGAACGCGAACTTCTGTTGAGGGAGTGGAAAGACGGCAGCGGTGAAAACAAGCCTGCGCTTTGCTAAATCGTATATGCAAACCTCAAGATACGTGATGTGCGAAGGTCGCTCTTTCATTCTAGTTCGGGAAAATACAAAACGTTGGCCGCCTCTGGATGGACGAATCTGTTCCCCGATTCGGTACTCCGGAGAATGGATTCCGTCAAACTCCTCGGCAGACCGAATCAGCATCACCGAAGGACAATCACCAGTGATTGCCAGAATAGCGTTATCAATGAACGTGGCGGACTTACAGCGGGACTGGGACAAATCCTTCGCTGTGCTGCTGTTCGGGCCGAAAAGCTCTGGACTCTTTGCCGGCGAGGATTCGTCGATATTGTAGACGAATAGACGCAGTGCCCAGCCGGCGGCCGTGGGGAAATAAACAACCCGTGTGTCCGACACAGTCTCGTACTGATGACCTGGCGTAACTTTGGATTTCTTCGTGGCCAGCGTGGCGGAATCAAGCAAATCGATGCGCGTTAGCCAGCCGCGCTTGGCGTCATACCAGTCCTGGAATTCGTACAGCGAACGTCCGCTGGCAGACACCGCAAAGCGAGGTAGAATATCTCCCGGATATTCCAATCTCTTGCTGGCGATTTCCTTCATTTCTCGCGAATAAACCTTCACCCATTCGCCGTCCTGAATAAGCAAGCTTCCGTTCTCCAGCGGAAGTAACGCATTCGAATTTCCTGCGTTGCCCCAGGTGCGCTCGCTCTTTACGCTGCCCGCAACCGGGTCCAGCAAGACGCTATGAAACAACACCTCGCTGCCCGGAGTGCCGTCGCGCCGCGAAAGGCCAGGTTGATCGTTTTTGCGGTAGAACGAAACAGCTAGGGTTCCGTCATCGAGGAAAGCCACCGAATCCTGCAGGAAAGTATAGGCACGGAGATCCCGCTCGGTGACCGGGTGTAAATACCCAAACTTGTGCAAATCGAGAGACTGAATGGGTTGTGCGGCCTCATTGCAAAAACCACGCGGATTCCAGAGAGGGGCTAGACAACAGGAAACCAGAACGATCTTGTAAAGCCTCTTCATGGAGTAGCTTCAACCTTGAAGACGCACCCATTGTACAACAGCCGTGCCTGCTCGCCGTGCAGGCCACCGTCGGTGGCATCATTCTTGTTGCCCTGGTCGCAGCATTTCTTCCTCCCTCCACATGGCCCTCGACGTTGACCAGTGCAGGCGGAACGCAGAACCAGAAATTTTCGTCGTTGCCGCCCGTCCTCTGGCTAGCGCGAACTACATTCCAAGTGTCTTAATATCCTCCGTTTTTATACCTTTGAGTTTTGCCTGGATCGACTCCTTGCTCCTCGTCAAAGCCTCACACTCTTGCCTGTTACTCCAAATTTCGTAGAGTATCACAGTGTTCTCGTACCTAACCCCGACTGATCGCACCAGCCATATGACGGGCATATATCGCTTTACCCCCTCGCAGAACGACGTGGCGGTTTCCTGATATCCAACTTTTTCCTCGGCGATACCAGAAACAAAGAACGGGGCGAAGCCCTCCAGGCTGTTAAGGAAAGAGATCAGACACGGCCGATCGCCGGGCGCCACATCCCTGCGATTTTCAGGGTGCGGTTTTTGTCCCGATCCTAACCAACGGCGGACGATAAGGGCGGGGCGCTCGGGCTTTGAAAAGCTTTTGTCTCTGGACGTCAGGATTGTGGAGAGGATACCACTGCGGCCGTCTCGGGAAGGTATAGGGCGGCGGGAAGGAAGCGAGGAGGGGCTCAGACTCGATCGAAAGTGCTTGAAGCCTGAACCCGCTCCACCAGATCCACGAAACTGCGCTTAATTGCTTCCCCAACTCACCGACCCGATGAACCGCTGCCCTTTCTCATCGCGGCTTCGAGAACGGCCGAATCGGATACCGGAACCGTGAACACATGCTCGGCTGTTCGAATCTTGCTGAGGAAATGCTGCTCCCCAACTTGCAGGAAGCTGAGGCTGGGCTGCTCGGCGCCGGTTGTGAGGGCAATCTCGCTGGAGACGACCAAAACCGCGGCGTGGCTTTCACGGCTGCTGATGGCGAGCGTCTTTTCGTCGTTATCGTTTACGCGATTGACTCTGTAAGTGCCCGCCGGAAGCGTCTTTCCAGCGACGACAAACTCGTAGGGAATGTTAACAACCAGTTGATCTGCGGTCTGGCCCTTGGCCGTAAAGGCTAATGCAGCCAACCCAAAAAACGCACTCAAAATTCGGACGCAATGCTTCTTCATCATTTCTCCTTTGTGACGTTTGGAATGTTGTTGACAATCGTCGCATTCTGGGTTGCCCCACTTGCGGCTGCGCCAGAAATCGTTTAAACAATCATCCTCAATACGTATTCACTCTATGAGACGCACCGCCCGCTTCAAAGTCACAGAGTTTTCCGCAACCGCCGTGTCATTTTTTTGTCACTCGCGAAGCCGTTGTTTTGACGTCGGTTAGCTGCCGACCTCATTCCTCTATTTGTATTTGTTCCGCAGGTGCGCCACGCGCAGGTGCGCCGCTCTCGGGGGCATGCTTGCTTTGTGCAAAGGGTGGGCGATTCTTCGCTCAGCTTTACTGCGGTCCGCAGCGTGCCGCACCGTGCGGTTTTCAGGGTGCGGTTTTTGTATCCCTGGATCGGACAAACTCTATCCCTTCAACATCTTCCGCGATCATTAGAATTACTGACTAAGTAATATTCGACAATCGGTACCTTTTGTACCATAGTGTTTGCAGCTTTCACGCCGGCGGAGAAAGGAGCGCCTCCGTAGGTGTTGCAGACAAAAGACTTACGATTTGGCTAAACTCTTTAGCTGCAACACTTACGAAAAACACGGGAGCCCCTCTCGACGTTCGGATGTTCCAACGTGCAGACCCTCGCATGTTTGGCACCTGGGGCCATCTCAAGCCATAATGTCATCCGCCACTACGCTCCCGAGGATCACTATCAATGCTCCATGCTTGGCACGACGTTTCCCCCGGCGAGGATCTCCCGCGCGATTTTCAGGCCGTCATCGAAATCCCCTTGGGCTCCAATGTGAAATACGAGTTGGACAAAGCCAGCGGCCTCTTGAGAGTGGATCGCATCATCCATTCGGCGGTGTTCTATCCCGCGAATTACGGCTTCATTCCACAAACCTACGCCGACGACAACGATCCCCTCGATGTCCTCGTCTTGTGCCAGGAGCCGGTGCAACCGCTCGCGCTCATCAAAGCCCGCGCTATTGGCTTGATGACCATGATCGATTCCGGTGCCAGCGACGACAAGGTCATCGCCGTGGCCACCAACGATCCCGAATTCAACAGCTATGTCGAGGCCAACGAGCTGCCGCCACATCGCTTGCTCGTTCTGAAGCGTTTTTTCCAGGACTACAAGCAACTGGAAGGCAAGCAGGTCCAGGTGGAAGATATTCGCCCGGCGTACGCCGCCGTCAAGGTCATAGAGAATGCGCTCGCCCGTTACAAGGAACAGCGAGGGACTCTTCGCGCGAAGGACCAGCGCTAATGCAAATGCACTATTCTTCCGAATTGGACTCGATGCTACTTTGCAGCGGCACAGGCGGCGCGGTTAATTTTGTGGGCTGGAGCAAGACGGCATGAATCGTTTCTGGAAATGGACGGCGGGAATATTTGGTGTGCTCTTCGTCGCTGCCTTTGCCGCTCTGTCCTACATGGCTGGAAGTCCCAAGGACGCCTACGGCATGGTGCGCTACGCTCTGCCGCACATGCATCGCGGCACGCTGAAAGTGGGCAGTGACGCGCCGGATGCTCGGATCGTCGCGCTGGACGGCGTCAGCCGTTTTCACATCCGCGAACGAACGCATGAGCGCCCGCTCGTGCTGGTGTTTGGGAGTTTTACTTGACCGCCATTTCGCCGCCAGGTGGGCGACGTCGTACAGATTTTTGAGGACTACAAGGAACGCGCCGATTTCTTGACGATTTACGTTCGCGAAGCCCATCCCACCGATGAGTGGCAGATGAAATCGAATCTGAAGGATAAAGATGATGTTTGCTACGCGCAGCCGAAAACGCTGGAGCAGCGCGTGATGATCGCGAATGACTTCGTCAAGAGATTCAAGTTCCTTCTTCCCTTCGGCATCGACGACATGAGCAACGCCGCCAATGATGCGTACGCTGCGTGGCCGGAACGCATTTACATCATTGATGAGAGCGGCCGCATCGCTTACCGCGGCGGGATCGGTCCGTTCAACTAGAAGCCGGAAGAAGCCCGCGCATGGCTCGCCGCGCGCTATGGATCTGTGAAACACGAACCACCGAAACCGTCCGCAAGTGCAGTGCCGGCGTCGACGACCGGATCAGCAGCACCCGCAACGGCTCGGCCGTCAACGCCTGCGGCATCGCCAACGCCCGTGTCAAGCGCTGCCGCAAAGTAGCGCCGCCCGTGAAAAGGAGAACCAGTAACAGAAATTTGCGGGGCGAACGACTAAAAAATGTTGGACTGGCGCGCGCCATCTCAAAACTGGGCTATTGCTCGCGCTCGCGCGCAGCCGAGCTGATTACCGCGGGACGCGTGAAATGGAATGGAACGATTCGCCGCGATCCCGAAACGCCGGTGCACCTGGAAAAAAGCTGCATCGAAATCGACGGTCAATCAGTTGCACGCAGTTCCAAGATTTATCTGGCGTTGAATAAGCCGCGCGGCGTCGTGACAACGGCGGCCGACGAAAAAGGGCGCAAAACAGTTTATTCCCTTCTGCCGCAGAATCTTCCCTGGCTCGCTCCCGTCGGCCGCTTGGACAAAGCGAGTGAAGGACTGTTGCTGCTGACGAATGACTCGGGATGGGCGGCGAAAATTACATCACCGGAAACGCGCCTCGATAAAACGTATCACGTGCAAATCAATGCCATCGTCGATGAAACCTTGTTACGGAAATTGCTAAACGGGATCCGTGCCAGTGACGGCGAGTTTCTGCGCGTGAAAAATGCGCAAGTGCTTCGCCAAGGCGAACACAATTCGTGGCTCGAAATTATCCTCGACGAGGGCAAAAATCGCCACATCCGCAGGATGCTCGAAGCCCTGAAAATAGAAGTGCTTCGGCTCGTGCGCGTCGCCGTCGGGCCGCTGGCTCTGGGCGATTTGGCAAAAGGCGCTACACGAATGCTTGAAGAAAGAGAAAGGCAGGCCATGGATCGCGCGATACAATTGCGAAATCCTGAGCCGGCCTCTTCCGTTCGATAGCGGAAGTTATTTCGATTTATAGGAGAACGTCACTTTCGTTTCTTCATCAAGCACCAGCGGCCTAACAAAGTTGTACGAATTCCCTGCTCGCGGAACATCGATGCGAACCGGCAGCACACCGGAAATGCGTTGCTGGAGATTCGTTACGTTGGAAGAGGCCGCCATCTGCTGCTTCTCGGCGTTCTTTCGCGCATCGCGCTCGTCTCGCTTGGAAACGCGGCTTTCGATGGTATCGGCTATCACTTGCACCGTTTGAGTCTGAACGACGACCGCATTCGCCAGGCGTCCTACTTCGCCGTCATAGGCTCCACCCGCGGCGTAGATCGGCGAAGGAGGAAGAAGAGTCGCGGCGATGGCGTCGCCGCCGAAATCTTTCACCTTGTACTGTTCGGGGAGAAAGACTTCCCATTGCAGAAGATTGATAGGCACGTCCATTTTCGGAAGAGAAAGATCGGAGCCGCCTTTTTTCGCGAACGGCGCGCCCGAGTGCATGAACACGAATGAAACGGTGTAGGAGTCGATAGGACGGAAGCCCGCGCGCAACAGCGGGACGCGATTGCCGTCCGGACCTTCGACAGGTTTCACTTTTTCTCCAGCGACTTCGGCGGAAAGAATGCTCGCGCCTGAGGGCAACGCGACTTTCAAAAATGGCTGCGCCTGATTCTTGATGGTGAGCTTTATTTCAGTTAGTGATCTGCCTTCGGTGGTCACGAGAGTGGTGACAACCGCGCGTTCCGCGACGGCGGCGAGCACGCTGCTGTCCGGAAACCGCGTCCACTCGAGCGCAAGCGCAGGTTTTTCGTTCGGCTGCTCGTGATAACGAAATGCGGCTTGCATCGGAAAGCGAGAGAGAGAGCGAAGGTATGGATTCACTTCCTTGAAATCCATGCGCTTGAGGCCGCCCGCTTCCGTGGCTGTCAATTCGATGGTGCCGGCGCCTTCGACAAGAACTTCGCCGGTTTCGCGTTGCGCGTCCCTGAAACTGAGAAAAGGCGCGTCCGTTTTGGTCGTGGTGATGGATTTTTCCATGGAGATCAGGAATTGCAGGCTGCGCAGCGCCGGACCGGTGACCTTCAAGGTCAAGATGCCGGATTCAAATTCGCTTGACTCCACTGAGGCTCCTGTCGCGCCGGTGATTTCGAATCCTGAGGGAACTTCGATTTGAAATTGCGAGGGTTCGCCTTGCAGGACAGTAATGTCGGCGAGAGCGGCGATTCGAATGTCCGCCTCGCTGACGGAAACGAGAGTCTTGACGTCCGAGAGAAAGCGCACTTCTTTCGGCACGACGGGGGCAACAGTTTCACGCGTTGTCCACCAGATGTTCGCCGGCTGCCCGGGCACGAGCGTGGCTTCGATACTGGTTTGGCCTTTCTCTGAAGACCGCGACGTGATGATACCGGGGTTGATTCGAACGTAGGTGTGGTCGCCGGGGACCACAAGGGTGAGCCGCACGCTGCCCGCCGAAGGGACGGAAAGGCTGAAGGAAGCGCGTCCAGCTTCAATATTAAGTGGAAGACCAGCGTCAAGCGTGATCGCGAAGTCCGCTGGCCCCGAGAGAACAGCAGTGTGTGTGCCATTTTCCAATTCGAGAGGCAGACCCTTCCCTTCCTGGCGAGCGTCGAGAATGGCCATGCCTGATGTCAGAGGGATCTTGGTCGCGCCCTTGTGAAGGATTTCTCCCTGCAATTGCACGGTGCCTTGCACGGATTCATTCGCGACGCGGAATTTCAGATCCACGCGCTTCATGGTGTATGGAACCGGCGGCGTGTCCGGTTTCCTCATGGGTTTGCTCGCCAATTCGAGGAGCCGATTGTATTCGTCCAGAGGCAGAGTAACGTTGCCGGACGCTGGTACCGGAGGAAGGGCAACATCGTCAGCGGCGGCCGCAAAGCCGGGAAGAACTAGCATCCATGCCAAAAATATCGCGAAGATCTTTTTCATTTGCCACCCGCCTTTTTCTCGTGTTGATACGATAGTCCCGCGGACGGAGCCTGATTTTCTCCGGTGAGTTCGGAAACCAGATAAAGAGAAGGGCCGAAAGCAGGGAAAGAAACGCGGATGGGAAGAATCCCGGCGCGCTTCCCTGATAGAGAGTCGGCCTTGAATTTATCAAGAAGCGCCTCCGTGGCGACTTGCGATCGCCTTAATTTGGTTTCGTCCTTGGTATCCGAGTCGGATAAGGAAAGCGGTGAAGCAGGCGAGGAAGCGCCGGTGGAGAACATTCCGCCCGCGATTCCGCCCGACGCCGCAGTGACGCTTAGCGCGGACGAGAGTGGATTCTCATATGGCGACGTTCGAAAGGCTCCAGGTTCAGGCGTCACTTTGAAGAGCGGCGGATGGTAAACGAGGAGTCCTGTGCGAGAGACCGGAAGGTCGAGCGCGGGCAGAGCCAACTTGAACTGGCCTTTATCGTTCCAGGCACTGCCGCGGGTCAAGTAGACAATCTCAACGGCAAACTCGGGGGCTTCTTCGCCGGCGCGAGCTTTGTCGAGCGGCAAGAGCAGGCTGCCGTCGGGCGACTGGCCCGGCCGGACAGCTTTGCCGGCCAGCGACGCGCTCCACAGCGTGGCGCCCGAGGGCAGCGTGATTTTGAGGAAATTGCGCTGGTTGTTTCGAACGGCGTAACGAGCCTGTACGAGCGTTTTCCCCTGGCTGCTAACCAGAACCTGATAGCGCGCTTCGGAGACGTTAGCCAAGAGGACCGCTTGAGGCGTGTACCGCGCGACGTTCAAACTGAGTGAACGCGCCAAGTTGGCATCACCGGTGCGAAACCGAAATGCCGCAAGTGAAGGAGACTGGCGATTCGAAACCATTTCGCCGAGGTCCGTAGCATCGGCGTTATCGAGGCCCCCGGATTTGAGATCCTTGATTTCACCAGCACCGAGGACTTCCACGGCGACGCCGCCGGTTTCGCGCTCCGTGTTGAGAAGACGAAGGAGCGGGATCTCGATTTGCCCTTCACGAGGGCTGCGCGTTTCTCCGATCACGACGAAGCGCGCGCTTTGCTCAACGGGTTCGAGGAACGTCACAGAGAGTTCGTTGGCCTTCACTTCCCAATCGGCCACCATTGCGCCCAGAACTTGACTGATGGTGACTTTGTCCGGGATTTGAATTTTTGCGACGCGCGCGGCGCCTTGCGTTACCTCGAGACTTACTTCGGCGTTGATGGAAGTTGAGTCTTCGCCAAGGCCGAGGAGTTGCGTCAGCGATCCGCGCATGCGCAGAGGCAGCGTGGCGCGATGGTCCTCGGTCTTCCTGCGCCAGGCAAAGGTGAGCGCTTCGTTTCCGCGACCATAAGCGATCCACTTGCTTTCCGCCGCGGACTCTGATTTCTCAGAAAGGAGGCCGCCGGTAAGCCGGACATCCACGCCCTGGCGAGGAAGCTGCACGGACGCGCGCGTTACACCAGAGACGGTTGAAGGCAGGGTGAAACTCTCTTCGCCGTTTACGGACGACACCGGAATGGCAATATCAAGCAGCAAGATTGCGCGGCCGGAATGAGAAAGGAGCGCGGAGAGCTGGCTCCCCGCTTTGCCGCCGACGCTGGGAACGAGAGAAACGAGCTTGCCGTCGAGCCTGGCTTCGCGAACCAGAAGACCTGCAGGAACTGGGACGCGCACCCAGCCATCCTTCAGGACATCGACCGTGAGGCTCGCCCGACCGGAGGCAAGTTCGCCATCGATGCGAAGGTCGTAGTCAACGCGCGTGAGCGTGGTTTCGACGGGAGGCGGCTCCGGCTCTCGCTCGGTGGGATAAGCCCTCGCGTGAAGGTTCCGGTATTCCTCAACAGGCAAGACGACCCACCCAGGTGAATGAGCAGCGGTTTGAGCCAAGCAGCTGGCCGCAGAAAGAAACAGGAGAACAAGGAGAGAACCCACGAGTCGCAATCGGGACCTTTTTCCCCAAGTGAGAAATGATGCAATTCGTGTGGACATACAAGTAGCCTCCTCATCGGCAAGATGAACTAGGGGGTGAATTTGTTGGGCGACCCGGGGACGGAGCGTGCTATCGAGTGCATAGGATGGCGCGCCGGGCGAAGATGGTTGTATTTCGCAAGATTGCGGCAGGGATCTTGGACAAGGGCAGAACTTCATTCACGGCACCGCGAAGAATGGCTTCTCGCGGCATGCCGAACACGACGCAACTCGCTTCATCCTGGGCAATCGTTAGAGCTTCGGCCTGTTTCATCTCGAGGAGACCGTCTGCGCCGTCGTCGCCCATACCGGTCATCAAAACGCCGACCGCGCTGGCTCCAGCAGCTTGCGCCACGGAGCGGAACAAGACATTAACGCTCGGGCGATGGCGGGACACCAGGGAGCCGTCGCGCACCTCGAGAAAATAGCTTGGGCCGAGCCGACGGACGAGGGTGTGGCGATTCCCGGGAGCGATGTAGGCCCGGCCGGGGACGACCTTCTCGCCGTCAGCGGCTTCTCTGACTTCGATGCGGCAAATGCCATTGAGGCGTTTGGCGAAGGCCGCTGTGAAGCCTTCGGGCATGTGCTGGACGGCGACAATCCCAGGACAATCCTGGGGCAACTGTTCGAACACTTGAAGCAAAGCTTCCGTCCCTCCAGTGGAGGCGCCAATGGCGATAATCTTTTCCCGGTGCTGCGCGGATGTGGGCAGGACGGCGGGCGGAATCACAACATCGGCGGTGCGATAGTTTGGGGAATTCTTGCGGAGCCTGCGAAATTTGCTCACACGGGCCGTCGCTGCAGCGCGCACGGTGTCTTCGAGGAGAACGGCGGATTCTTCCAGGAAGCCCCGGATGCCGACCTTCGGCTTGGTGATGATATCCACGGCACCGATTTCCAGGGCCCGGATGGCCGCCTCGGTTCTGGGGCCGGTGAGTTCGGAACAAATGACGACAGGCATTGGATTCTGGGCCATAAGTTTTTCTAGAAAGGTAAGGCCATCCATCCGCGGCATTTCCAGATCGAGAAGAATGACGTCGGGAGGGAATTTTTTCATTTTGTCCATGGCGATGAGGGGATCGGCCGCCACATTGACACAGAAACCGCGCTTCTCGGAAAGCACGGACACCAGTACCTGCCGTACGATTGCGGAATCATCCACGACGAGGACATTCAAAACACCGGAGTCACCCGGCGCGTTGGCGAAGAGGGTCCCTGCGAAGCCTTGGCGCTTATCGGTGCTCACGTCTTTTCCTATTCATGAAGCGCCGGTTTAATCAACCACCATGCGGGAGCTTCAAGCAATTCATCTCAGTCGCGAACAGCATGATCGCGGCGCTGGAGAATGCACAGAGCACCGCCTCGCGCCAACGGATCCCTCGACGAGGGGAAAACCTTTGGCGTGACAAACTGTAGTTTATCGGCAACACCATGGAGGCTTTCCGCATGGCCAAGGAACAGATATCCGTTGGGGGACAGGTATTTTCCCAGGGAGTCGACAACTTTTATTTTTGTCTCCCACTGAAAATAGATCAGTACGTTGCGGCAGAAAATCAAGTCAAACGGGCCGGTCACGGCATAGGGCTCGCGAGTAAGATTGAGCCGCTGAAATTGGACGACTTGGCGGAGTTCGTCGACCGCCTTGATTTTGCCTTTTTCCGGGCCAAAGCCCTTCAAGAGGAACCTTCGTTGATATTCAACAGGCACGCCGGAGATTTTCTCCGTTGGCCAAATACCGGACGAAGCGCGGGCGAGCACTTTGGTAGAGAGGTCCGTTCCGAGAACCTCAATCTTCCAACCGGCGGCTGGCGGAAAATAGGTCAGAATCATCATTGCCAGCGAGTAAGCCTCTTCGCCGGTGGAACATGCGGCACTCCAAACTCGCACTGTCTTGCCGCGTTTGCCGGCGTCGACGTCTGCCGCCCATTCGGGGAACACGCGAGTACGGAGGCACTCGAAGGCGGCGGGTTCGCGGAAGAAATGTGTTTCATTGGTGCAAATGCAATCGAGCATCAGCACCATTTCCTGCAGATCGGCTTTCACCCGCCGGTAGTAGGAAGCGAAGGAGTTCAATTCCAGGGCGCGCAATCTCTTCCACAAACGGCTGACCAACATGGCGCGGTTCTTTGCGCCCAGGTGGATTCCGGATTCGCGAAGGACGAGAGCCTGGAAAAGATGAAACTCCTCCGCCGCGAGATCCGGAATGGGTTTGGGCAAGACCAGCGACGAATGCGCGGGCATTTCGCCAGAAGCCATTTAGTCGCCTCTGGCTGGCCCTCGGTGATTTCGCCCGCGTCCATCCGCGCATCAACTGTGGGCGCCTGAAGAGTGGAAACGGTCAACAGCTCGGTATTGTTCAAGACGCTGTCGATGTTCAAGATGAGGGCAAATTTCTTGCCGAGCTTGCCCATTCCGAAAAGATATTCCAAACGCACGCGTGTGCCGAATGCGGGAGGCTCTTCGATGTCTTTGGGGGCGAGATCGATCACCTGGTTGACGGCATCGGCGATCACGCCTATCACGGTACGCTCGGAATCCTGCTCGACTTCAACGATGACGATGCAGGTCGTCTTGGTTACCGGCCGCTCTTCGAGACCGAACCGCACGGTGAGATCGACAACCGGAACGACGTTGCCGCGGAGGTTGATGACGCCGCGAATCCACTCGGGCACTTTGGGCACCTTGGTGACCGTGGTGTACTCGGTGATTTCCTTTACGCGCTGAATGTTGATCGCGTATTCCTCATCCGCGAGGAAAAAGGTCAAGTATTGCTGTTGGATGACTTCTTCTTTCACTTTAATTTCCATGAGTTCCTCCGCGACCTAGATCCGGGCGAATGACTCGGCGTAATCGCCGTTCGGCTTTCTCGTGTGGGTGGAGGAGCCATGGCTGCCGTGATCGGCGGTGTCCTGGGAATGAGGCTTTTCGGCCTTGCGCTTTTTGCCCGCGCGGTGGTC